>OJBT01000010.1_pt1 | contig 107388 bp, 110 predicted proteins | sample 1591101 | NCBI WGS metagenome assembly OJBT01 (sample SAMN05416773, study PRJEB24817) | seawater metagenome | isolation source: Sea water | place: Canada:Atlantic | collected 2013-11
GCTCGGTTGTCGTAATAAATAAGAAAGGTGACTTAATAACAAAGCGGGCAGAAGAGTTTGAAGTGGCTTACCGAACCGTTAATTTGAATGAAGGTGAGTGGTTTGTGTCGGCAACACTAAAAATTCCTAAGGGAGATGATCAGCAAGGTAAAGAAAGAATACGTCAATTATTAGCGAAGCGGTCTGAGACTCAACCGACTAATTTACCTAGTGGTGGGTCAGTTTTTAGAAACCCGGAAGGTGACCACGCAGCACGTTTGATTGAAGCGTGTGGTTTAAAGGGGTGTCAAATTGGTGAGGCCGAAGTATCAGAAAAACATGCAAACTTTATTGTTAATAAAGGCGGTGCAACGGCTAGTCAAATTGAAGAGTTGATCACGTACGTGAGGCGTGCAGTGATAGACAAGCAAGGCGTGGAGCTTCAAACAGAAGTTCGCATTATTGGTGAGGCATTAAGTAAATGAATACGAGCCAAATCACACCATCAATGTTCGGCAAAGTGGCGGTTGCCATGGGCGGGGATGCAGCAGAGCGCGACATTTCATTGATAAGCGGAAAGGCAGTACTGGATGCCTTAGTTTCTAAAGGGGTTGATGCGTTTGGCTTTGACACAAAGAACGAAAGTTTAGAGCAATTAAGGACGCACGGTGTGGATCGCGTATTCAATATAATTCATGGGCGTGGTGGTGAGGACGGTTTGTTGCAAGGCGCTTTAGACATGTTGAGCATCCCGTATACCGGCAGCGGTGTTTTAGGGTCGGCGTTAGGAATGGATAAATTAAGAACCAAATTATGTTGGAGTGGTAGCCAAATTCCAACGCCTGCCTGGTACGTACTTGGAACTAAAAACGATGTGAATGATTGCGCTAAGACTTTGGGCTTTCCCGTTATTGTGAAGCCTTCGTTAGAGGGTTCTAGTATAGGAATGGCCAAGGCCAACAATCTAGAGGAGTTACATGCGGCGTATGTTAATGCAGCCAGTTTTAATTGTGATGTTATTGCAGAGAAATGGGTAAACGGTAAAGAGTACACGGTTGCTATTTTAGGTGAAGTAGCGCTGCCGATGATTAAATTACAGACGCCTCATGAGTTTTATGACTACGAAGCAAAGTATCAAGCGAATTCAACTCAATATGATTGCCCATGTGGATTATCTGATGAAAAAGAAAAGCAGTTGCAATCATTGGCGTTGAAAGCCTTTGAAGTATTGGGAGGTTCTGGCTGGGGGAGGGTTGATTTAATGCTGGATGCGACAAACAACCCTTGGTTTCTTGAGATCAACACAGTGCCTGGAATGACAAATCACAGCTTAGTGCCAATGGCAGCAAAACAAGCGGGTTATGACTTCGAAACGTTGGTGTGCAAAATTTTAGAGACTAGTTTTACTGACGAGGTGTCAAGTCATGGATAAGTTCATGTCAGATCCGATGCGCCGACTATTTAAAGGAGCTGCACTTTTGCTTGTGTTATTCGCCTGTTATATCAGTTTGTCTTCATGGTTGAGCAATGTTGATACGTTTCCAATTAAGTACGTACGTATTGAGGGTGATTTGAAGCATGTGTCGAAAGAGAGTGTTTCTGCCGCATCGTCAACATTAGTAGAAACAGGTTTCTTTGCGCTGAATACGAATGGAATAACAGAAAAACTAGAACATATTGAGTGGGTAAAGTCAGCCCGAGTAAGCAGGGTTTGGCCAGATACAGTTTCTTTGAAGATAACTGAACAACAACCCGTCGCTATCTGGAATAAGCAGTTTTTATTGAATGGAAAGGGTGAGATTTTCAAACCTAAAATGAAAGAAATACGTGGTGTATTACCCAGTTTGGCAGGTGACGATATGAAAAGTGCTCAACTTTATGCATCGTTTAAACAAATTAATAATGGATTAAGTGAAATGGGTGTTTCTATCAATACGTTGTCTGAAACAGATTATGGAAGTTGGTCTGCAGAAACAGTAAGTGGCGTACAAATAGAGGCTGGCAACATAGATCCTTTAAAAAAAATAGTGACAGGAATCAAACTATTAACGTTAGCGAAAATGGACGTACTTAGTCGAATTAAAAAGGTAGATATGAGATACCCAAATGGCGTATCGGTTATATGGAAAGAAGGTGAGAGTTTGAATAATACGAGCACTAATAATGCAGCTAAGCAATTAATTAAAAGTTGAATGTATGAAAAAGAATAACGATAAAAATTTAATTGTTGGCCTAGATATTGGCACATCGAAAGTAGCAGCGATTGTAGGGGAAATCACCCCAGATGGCGGAATAGATATTATTGGCATTGGTTCAAATCGTTCAAGGGGTTTGAAAAAAGGTGTCGTCGTAAATTTAGAATCTACAGTCCATTCAATTCAACGCGCCGTTGAAGAAGCAGAACTTATGGCAGGCTGCCAAATTAACTCAGTTTACGTTGGAATAGCAGGTAGCCATATCAGTAGCTTGAACTCGAATGGAGTTGTTGCGATTAGAGATAACGAAGTCATTTTGTCAGATATAGATCGTGTTATTGACTCAGCACGGGCTGTGGCCATTCCTTCGGACCAAAAAATACTTCATATCATGCCTCAAGAATTTATTATTGATGGGCAAGAGGGAATTAAAGAACCGGTCGGCATGGCAGGTATTCGTCTTGAAGCTAAGGTGCATATAGTTACAGGTGCAGTAAGTGCCGCGCAAAACATTATCAAATGCGTACGCCGTTGTGGTCTCGAAGTAGATGACATTATTTTAGAGCAATTGGCTTCTAGCAGCTCTGTGTTAACTGACGATGAAAAAGAGTTAGGTGTGTGTTTGGTAGATATAGGTGGTGGTACTACTGATATAGCTGTTTTTTGTGATGGGTTTATTCGGCATACCGCGGTTATTCCAATTGCTGGCGATCAAGTAACAAACGATATAGCCGTTGCTTTAAGAACGCCTACTCAACATGCAGATGAAATAAAGTTGAAATATGCCTGTGCTTTAACGCAACTGGTTCAAGAAGACGAAGTGCTGGATGTTCCAAGTATAGGTGATAGGCCGACAAGAAAAATTTCACGTAGTAATTTGGCGGAAATAATTGAACCGCGATATGAAGAATTAATGATGTTGGTACAAGCAGAATTAAGACGAAGTGGATTTGAAAATATTGTGCCAGCTGGCATTGTGCTCACAGGTGGTAGTGCAAAAGTTGAGGGATTAGTTGAGCTAGCAGAAGAGGTGTTTCATATGCCGGTGCGGCTTGGGTGTCCGCAATACGTATCTGGATTAAACGAAGTGGTGAGGAACCCGATTTATGCAACAGGGGTAGGTTTATTGATTTTTGGTCAACAGAATAGAGTGTCGAACAGCAGTGAAGTAAATGGTGGATTTAAAACAATGTGGGAAAAAATGAAGAGTTGGTTTCAAGGTAATTTTTAAAGAACAAAATTTAATTAATTGATTAACGAGAAAGGGGAATAATATGTTTGAACTAATGGATGCACACACACAAAACGCAGTTATTAAAGTAATTGGCGTAGGCGGCGGCGGTGGTAACGCTGTCAATCATATGGTGAATAGTGAGATAGATGGTGTTGAATTTATCTGCGCAAATACAGATGCACAAGCGTTAAAGAACACGCCAGTAAGAACTGTATTACAGCTAGGTACTAACAATACAAAAGGGCTTGGCGCGGGTGCAAATCCAGAAGTGGGTCGGCAATCTGCTTTAGAAGATAGAGAGCGTATCCAAGAAGTGATTGCAGGATCAGATATGGTGTTTATAACAGCAGGTATGGGCGGTGGTACGGGCACAGGTGCAGCACCAATCGTCGCTGAAATTGCAAAGGAAATGGGTATTTTAACCGTGGCTGTTGTCACAAAACCGTTCCCATTTGAAGGCAATAAAAGAATGTTAATTGCAGATAAAGGGATTGAAGAATTGGGTCACCACGTAGACTCATTGATAACAATACCAAATGAAAAGCTACTGCACGTTCTTGGTAAAGAAATGAGTCTTCTGAACGCATTCAAGGCGGCAAATGATGTGCTTCTTGGTGCTGTGCAAGGTATTGCTGAATTAATAACTCGCCCTGGCTTAATCAACGTCGACTTCGCTGACGTTAAAACAGTGATGTCAGAGATGGGTGATGCAATGATGGGTACAGGTTCTGCAAGAGGCGAATCACGTGCTCGTGAAGCAGCAGAGTCAGCAATTCATAGCCCATTGTTAGAAGATATTAATGTACAAGGCGCTCGAGGCATCTTGGTTAATATCACGGCTGGTTTGGATATGTCTATCGGGGAGTTTGAAGAAGTGGGTCAAGCGGTTAGAGAGTTTGCATCAGATGATGCAACTGTAGTTGTAGGAACAGTGATTGATCCTGATTTATCTGATGAAATGAGGGTTACTGTTGTAGCAACAGGGCTTGGCACAAAGCAAACAGTGGTAGATGTAACACCAATTGTTCAAATTCAAAAGCCTACGGTAGAAGCAGTGAATTTAGCTGATACAGATTATGATATTCCAACGTTTGTTAGAGGTGATAAACCAGCACCAGTCGTTAAAAAAGCGAGCGGTTTAGAAGATAATTTAGATCCTGCGTATTTAGATATTCCGGCTTTCTTAAGACGCCAAGCTGACTAGTTGTTGAACAAAATACGTGAGCAGTTCTGTCGGACTGCTCACGTTCGGCTTTGTTGAAAATACGAGAGGTGTGTTAAGATAAAAAATAAAGAATATTTTGTTCAACTATTTATTTGCTTGGAGTTGTAAATGATCAAACAACGAACACTTAAAAATGTGATTCGTGCTACTGGCGTTGGCTTGCACAGTGGTGAAAAGGTATACCTAACATTAAGGCCAGCAGAAGCAAATGCTGGCATCGTATTTCGCCGCGTTGATTTTGACGAGCCCGTTGTTATACCTGCAAAAGCTGAAAATGTTGGTGATACGCAATTATCAACCACGTTAATTCAAGATGGCGTTAAAGTTTCTACGGTAGAACACTTGTTAAGTGCAATTGCAGGGCTGGGCATAGATAATATTTTAATAGACGTTAGTGCGGCCGAAGTACCTATTATGGATGGCAGCGCTGGTCCGTTTGTATTCTTGTTGCAATCTGCCGGTATTGAAGAGCAGAATGCGCCAAAAAAATATATCAAAATTAAGAAAAAAATTAAAGTTGAAGATGGTGATAAATGGGCATCGTTTGAACCGTTTGATGGCTTTAAAGTAGGCTTTAGCATTGATTTTGAACACCCAGCTTTTAGTTCAAGAAAACAGGAAGCATCGATAGATTTTTCCTCTACTTCTTTCGTTAAAGAAATCAGTAGGGCACGGACATTTGGGTTTATGAAAGATATAGAAACACTTCGAGACCGTAATCTGGCGCTTGGAGGTAGCATGGATAATGCTATTGTTGTTGATGATTACCGTGTGCTTAATGAAGACGGGCTACGTTATGAAGATGAATTTGTTAAACATAAAATTCTAGATGCGATTGGCGATCTATATTTATTAGGACACGGCTTGATTGGTGAATTTAAAGGTTATAAGTCGGGACACGAGTTAAATAATAAATTGTTAATAGCACTTTTGGACCAAAAAGATGCTTGGGAAGAAGTAACATTTGAAGAGGACGAAACATATCCAATTTCGTATAGTGACCCGTTACCGGCTTCTGTTTAATTTACGTTGATTTTGTAGTACGTTTGCTAATTTATTCAGAGCGTTGTTCAGCGCATTAGGATTGGCAGGCTTATCGGAAAGATTTAAATTACTGGTATTGTCTTGAAAAGGCTTGTTTTGCCTTTTTTTGTACGCAAAAATAGAGTTGTCTACTACTCTTATAGTTAAACCTTGAACAGGGTCTCGGAAATGTGAGGCAATGGCATCTATTATTTTTACTCTACTGTAGAGTAGTTTTGATGCCCAGACGGGGGAGTCAGTAAATAACATTAATTTGTTATTGTTGAAAACGGCATGAAGGCAGTGTTCGGCTAGCTGCTTGGGTAATTGTTTCTGGATTACTTCTAAATGCAGTTGATTTTGTTGAAGTGTCAGCGTTATTCGCTCCATCCCTGTAGGTTTGCGGGAATTACGTAAGGGGTGTTTTAGCATTGGGCTATTTTAGGTTAAACATATCATTGTTGTAAAAAATACTATGCAAATAATTTTAATTTCTCAGAAAAATCGAAAGACATTTCAGCTTTCTTTAACTAGAAACAAGCTTATGTTAACGCTATTGGCTAGCGGAATGTTATTGGGTTTGGTTTTCTTTACATTAGGGATGTCTAAAGGCGAGGGTTTAAAAGATATTGCGTCTACGGCAATAGTTGTCGAAGAACTGTCCGAACAACGTCAGGAATTAACTCGCTTACAAACCAAGTCTCGTAATACGTTAGATGGTATTGCTTTGCGTGTTGGTCAAATGCAAGCAGAAATTACACGTTTAAATGCAGTTGGTGAACATCTGGCTAAGAAAGCTAAACTAGACATATCTGAATTTGATTTTAATGTGCTACCTGCCCAAGGGAGTGCTGAAGTGAATGATTCTGTAGAGTCATTCGGAGAAGGTCAATTATTAACTGATATTAAACAGCTTGAAGAACTTATTTCTGTTCGCCAACAACAGCTTGAAATGTTGGATATTTTTTCTTCAAATAAAATACTTAGCAAAACGATTCGACCAGCAGGGCTGCCAGTTCAAAAAGGGTGGTTATCTTCACATTTTGGATATCGGGCAGATCCGTTTTCTGGTAAACGTACATTTCATCATGGCGTAGATATTGCGGGTAAGAATGGTTCAAATGTCGTAGCGGTTGCATCCGGCATAGTAACTTTTGCTGATGATAAGAACGGGTATGGATACTTGATTGAAATTGATCATGGTGAAGGCTACGTCACCCGATACGGTCATAACAAAGAGATTCTTATTAAAACCGGTGATTTAGTTAAGCAAAGTGATGTTATAGCTAAGATGGGTTCAACTGGACGATCAACTGGTCCTCATGTCCATTTTGAAGTGTTAAAAAACGGTAAAAAAATCAATCCGCGTAAATTTTTATACGCATCACGTTAATTCGTAAAATCCTCTTTATATGTCTGCCTAATGAGTCGCATTTTGCGGTATCATTCTCTTTTTAGTTTTTAAAGAAACCTTCCCTATTATGGTTGTAAACATTGTAAAAAAGCTTTTTGGTAGCAGAAACGATCGTTACGTTAAATCTAAGCAAAAAATCGTCAAACCTATTAATGCTTTTGAAGAGACCATAAAAGCATTATCTGACATTGAGCTTAAAGAAAAGACGGTTGAATTTAGACAGCGCCTAGAAAAAGGCGACACACTAGAATCGCTTTTACCAGAGGCTTTTGCTGTGGTGCGCGAAGCGAGTGTACGTGCATTAGGTATGCGCCATTTTGATGTTCAAATGATTGGCGGAATGGTGCTAAATGATGGCCGCATAGCAGAAATGAAAACGGGTGAAGGTAAAACCTTAGTTGCAACTGTTTCAGCTTACCTTAATGCATTGCCTGGGAAGGGTGTTCACTTAGTGACTGTTAATGATTATTTGGCAGAGCGTGATGCTGAGTGGATGGGGCAGTTGTATGAGTTTCTTGGGCTTACCACAGGCGTGATTGTTAATATCATGAGCCCTGACCAGCGCCGTGAAGCCTATGCGGCAGACATTACTTATGGAACAAACAATGAATTTGGCTTTGACTACTTGCGCGATAATATGGCGTTTGGCGTGGAAGACAAAGTGCAACGAGGCTTACATTACGCAATTATTGATGAAGTAGACTCAATCTTAATTGATGAAGCACGTACGCCATTGATTATATCGGGCCCTACAGACGATAAAAGTGACCTGTATATGCGTTTAAATACGTTAGTCAAAGATTTGACCCCAGAGGAGGAAGTAGGTGCTGGGCATTTTACTATTGATGAAAAAGCCAAACAGGTTTATTTAACCGAAGAAGGTCATGAGACAGTTGAGCAGCTTCTAGTTAAAGCTGATCTATTGGCAGAGAATGAAAGTTTATATGACGCGTCGAATATTGGATTGATGCATCATGTTTATGCGGCTTTACGTGCAAATTCATTGTACCAAAAAGATGTAGATTACATCATTCAAGATAGCCAAGTTGTTATTGTCGATGAGTTTACTGGTCGTACTATGCCGGGTCGTCGATGGGGTGAGGGGCTACACCAAGCAGTAGAAGCAAAAGAAGGTGTAAAGATTCAAAGTGAAAACCAGACGATGGCTTCAATTACGTTCCAAAACTATTTTCGAATGTACGAAAAGCTATCTGGTATGACGGGTACAGCTGATACGGAAGCGTTTGAGTTCCAACAAATTTACGGGCTTGAAGTAATCGTTATACCAACGCATCGCAACATGGCGCGCATTGATGATGGCGATTTGGTTTATTTAACAGCAGAAGAAAAATTCGAAGCAGTTATTGAAGATATTGCGGATTGTCATAAGCGACAGCAGCCTGTTTTAGTTGGTACAACGTCAATAGAAGTATCTGAGTTTTTGGCTAAAGGATTACAGCAGAAAAAGATTCCACATGAAGTGCTTAATGCGAAGCAACATGAAAGAGAAGCCCATATTATTGAAAACGCGGGTGTATTGGGGGCAGTAACTATTGCGACTAATATGGCTGGCCGTGGTACGGATATTGTTTTAGGCGGTAAACAGCAAGAAGCTGAAAACGACGATGAATGGCAAACAAAACACGAAGCGGTAAAAAGTGCTGGTGGCCTAAGGGTTGTTGGGACTGAGCGACATGAATCCAGGCGTATCGATAACCAGTTACGAGGTCGGTCAGGCCGTCAAGGTGATCCAGGGTCTAGCCGTTTTTATTTATCGCTTGAAGATAGTTTAATGCGTATTTTTGCATCCGACAGAGTGGCTGGTCTAATGCAGAAGCTAGGTTTAGAGAAAGGCGAATCAATTGAACACCCGTGGGTTAGTAAAGCGATTGAAAATGCTCAACGTAAGGTTGAAGGGCATAACTTTGATATCCGTAAACAATTATTGGCATACGATGATGTGGCCAATGATCAGCGCCGTGTTATTTACGAACAGCGTAATGAAATAATGGAATCTGATGATATATCATCAACCGTTGCTTCAATTCGTGAAGACGTTGTTATTGGTTTGATTGATCAGTACATACCCCCGCAATCCATGGAAGGACAATGGGATATCGGTGCCTTGGAAGTGGCACTTGATGATGAGTTTTCTTGCCGTTTGGGTATCCAGAAATTACTGGATGAAGACGACAGTGTTAATGAAGATAGTTTACGTGAGCTAATTCTAAATAATATTAATGAAGATTATAAAAAGAAGGAAGAGTTAGCTGGCGCGGAGGTGCTTCGTCACTTCGAAAAATCGGTGATGATGCAAACATTAGATAGTTTATGGCGAGATCATTTAGGGGCAATGGACCACTTAAGACAAGGTATTCACTTGCGTGGGTACGCTCAGAAAGACCCTAAGCAAGAATATAAACGTGAAGCATTTGAAATGTTTACGGACCTGCTTGAAAGTTTAAAAAGTGAAGTCGTTAAAATTCTAACTAAAGTACAGGTGCGTGCTGAAGAAGACGTGGAAGCCATCGATGAACAGCGCCGTGCCCAACAAGAAGTTGAATATAAACATGCAGGTGCGAATGCTTTGGCCGATCCAACAGCCGATGAAAAACAACAGGCACAACCATTTAAACGCTCAGATAAAAAAGTTGGCCGGAATGATCCTTGCCCATGTGGTTCCGGGAAAAAATTCAAACAATGCCATGGCAAGTTGTAATAATTTGAAGAAGATAAATGCCAGTAGGTAAAGAAGCACCGTTACATTTAAAAGCCATTGATGGCGTTCGAATAGGTACAGCTAAAGCTGGAATACGGCAGCAGGAACGAGACGATGTCACCGTTTTTGAAATTAGTGAGAGTGCCCATGTAGAAGCTATTTTCACTAAGAATGTGTTTTGTGCAGCGCCAGTGCTAGTGGCGAAACAACATTTATCAGAAACTGATGCGGGCTATTTGCTGGTTAACTCAGGGAATGCAAACGCAGGACTAGGTGATGAAGGGTTAATAGCAGCATTAACTTGTTGCGAATCGTTAGCTAGGGAAACCAATTGCAAAACAAATAAAGTACTGCCTTTTTCCACGGGCGTTATTGGTGAAACACTGCCCGTTGATAAGCTAGTGAGAAGCCTACCAGAGGCAATAGGCAACCTATCAGAAGATAATTGGCTCGCTGCAGCTAAAGCAATAATGACCACAGATACACGGACTAAGGGCTGTTCAAGGTCATTTGAATTGGATGGAGAAACAATCTCCATTACGGGCATTGCTAAAGGTTCAGGGATGATTCGGCCAAATATGGCGACTATGCTTGCGTATATAGCGACTGACTTGCCCATTTCTCAGAATATTTTAAAACATTGTATTAAGGCCGCCGCAGCTGTTTCGTTTAATGCAATAACAGTGGATGGGGATACATCAACCAATGATGCTGTTGTGCTAATGGCGACAGGTAAAGCGAACGTTAAAGAAATTGAAACAAAAAGTGATGAACGATATGAGGCTTTTCTAGTTGAGTTGGTTCATGTGTTTCAACATTTATCCGAGGCTATTGTGCGAGATGGTGAGGGTGCAACAAAAATAATCACTATTGAAGTTGAACAAGCCATTAGTACCAAAGATGCCCGAGAAGTGGCTTATACCGTTGCGCAATCACCTTTAGTTAAAACAGCATTTTTTGCTTCAGACCCTAATTGGGGGCGTATTTTAGCGGCGGTTGGGCGTGCTCCGGTGAAGTGTTTAGATGTGGGGAAAATTGATATATTCTTAGGTGACGTTTGTATCGTTAGAGAAGGACAGCGGTCATCAGCATATACAGAAGAAGCTGGGGCAGCTGTTATGTCATCTGAGGAAATTACAGTTCGGATAGTATTGGCACAAGGGCAATGTTCTGCCAGTGTGTTGACGTGTGACTTATCATACGACTATGTAAAAATTAATGCGGAATATCGCTCATAAACAATTGAGTGCCGAGCTGCTAGGATGTTGAATGTAGCGGTGGGTGTGATTCTAAATAATCATGGAGAGGTCTTAATTAGTCAGCGCGCTAAGAATGCTGAACAAGGCGGATTATGGGAATTCCCCGGAGGTAAGGTAGACGTTGGCGAAAATACCTATCAAGCGCTTAAAAGAGAATTATTTGAAGAGCTTGGGATAAAGGTTAAGTCTACCGAGCATCTCATTAAAGTTAATCACCAGTATTCGAATATTGGTGTATCGCTGGATGTATTGACAGTTGAATCGTATGAAGGCGAAGCTATTGGCCTTGAGGGGCAACCTATAAAGTGGGTGCAAATAGAAGAGTTGAAAAATTACAGCTTCCCCGCCGCTAATAGGCCCATTATTACAGCGTTACAGTTGCCAAGCTGTTATCCAATAGTCGATAGCTCTATGGGAACACCCGAGCAAATGCTTGAGCAACTAGAAAACTTAATTGACCGAGGTTTCTCGGTTATTCAATTTCGTGCGAACGGTCTGTCTAAAATTATTTTTGAAAGATTGGCAAAAAAGGCTATTAAGTTTAGTGAAGCAAAAAATATCCGTTTATATATAAATTGCAGTGTACAAACAGCTATTGAATTGGGTGCTGCTGGTGTCCATGTCAGTTCGAAACAAGCTGAAAAATTAGATAAGCATGAGGGCAAAAGCTGTATTTCTATAGCGGCCTCATGTCATACCAAAGAAGATATTATTAATGCAAAGAGGATTGGAGCGGACTTTGCAGTTTTGTCGCCAGTGTGCAAAACAGCCTCTCATCCCAGTGCAATGCCGATAGGTTGGAAACGTTTTAGAGAATTGACTGAGGGAGTGGGTATACCTGTTTACGCGTTAGGAGGTTTGGGCGAAGCTGATATAGGCATAGCGAAAGAACATGCTGGGCAGGGCGTTTCTGGAATCAGGTGTTTTATAAGTTAATATTCAGGCTGTTCTTCTGGAAGAATGGCAGGCTCACCTGGTATGGCATGATTTTCTGAGGCCCATTCACCTAAGTCAATTAGTTTGCAACGCTCGCTACAAAATGGTTTGTAGGTTTCGGTTTTATTCCAGGTGACCTGTTTAAGACACGTGGGGCATTTTACAGCGACAGTCATAATGCTAAAGGTGACACAGAATTAGGTTGAAGTTAATATCATCCGATGTTTGAGCCGGCCTATCCGTCTCTCTTAATGACATAAAGCGTACTGTAAAACGGTGTTTTCCGCCGCTTATTTCTGAAAAATATGGGGATTGTTGGTCTAAAGAAACACGAATTAGTTGAACGGCTTGTTGGTCCCCTAAACTTTGCTGGTAAACACCGCAGGCTGCAACTTTAGGGGTTGGCATGCCGCTAGAACGAATATATTCTAGTAATAACTTTACTGACTTTTGTATGGGTATTAAGTTCTCACTCCAATATTGAATTTCTTCACGTCTTTCTTGAAGGGGCTTGTTAAGCCAATAATGAAAACCCGGCAAGTCAAAGTCACAAGTACCTCCAGGAATGCTGCTACGCTGATTAAGGCACTTTAATAAATCAATTTGATTCGCCTTTTGGTCAATTCTTCCAGGTGTTGCGTGGAGTGCAAGATTTAATTCATTCAGTTTTTCGATGGAAGATCGAAGTTTCTCAGAATCCACATTAGGGCTATTTGAGTAAAAAGCGAGACTTTTTGTATGATGTTCTATTTCTTTAGTTATTTCTGACTTGAGGTCTGCTCGACTAGACAGGGTGAATATGTCTAAGAGACAGCCCAATTCGGCACGAGCTTGCCATTCGTTATCGTGCTGAGAGAAATGGACAACCTGTTTAAAGAGTTTTTCGAGCCTTAAAAAAGTACGAATACGTTCATTTAATGGTAGTTCGTATGTTATTGAATTCGCCACAGAATCGTTAGTTTCTTTAAATGAGGCCTATTTTGAAGGATTCAGTCCCTTTATACCAGTGCTGATGTTTAAAAACTTTTTATGGAGCGTTTGTACTTGTTGGGTAAGGGTTTCTAAAGGGCCATTATTATTAATAATTTCATCTGCATTTTTAATACGAAATGATCTCGTACATTGACTAGATATAATGGACTTTATTTCTTCTATGGAAAGATTGTCACGATGTTTAACGCGTTCAATTTGCGTGGTTTCGTCGCAGTCAATTACCACCACTTCATCAACACGGTGATGAAAGTTTGTTTCGAACAAAAGAGGGATACTTAGAATACCGTATGTTGAATTGAGCTTGTTAAGTTCTCGTTGCATTTCGTCATAAACTAACGGGTGCATAATCGATTCTAGTTTTGCTTTCTCATCGGCGTGGTTATAAATATGGGACCGAAGCTTGTCTCTATTAAGTTCACCATTGGCCAGTAAAAACGTTGACCCAAATTGCTTAACTATTGTTTGCAACGCAGGTTGTCCAGGACGTACTAGTTGATGGGCAATATCGTCAGCATCTATAACCGGGATACCTAGTTCAATAAAAAGATTGCTGACAGTCGTTTTACCGCAACCAATACCACCTGTTAAACCAACGGTTAGCATCGTTAGCTATAAACCTGCAAACTGTAAGTATGTTTGATTAATAGTGTCACCCCACATTAGGGCAATAAATCCAGCAATTGATAAGAATGGACCAAATGGTATCGGCGCACTTTTGTCTTTTCCTTTAATAGCTATAAATGATAACCCTATAATGGCGCCAACAAAGGCTGATAACATGATGACTAAGGGGAGTATTTCCCACCCTAACCAAGCACCAATAGCGGCGAGTAGTTTGAAATCACCATATCCCATCCCTTCTTTTTTGGTAATTATTTTAAAGAGCCAATAAACAGACCATAAACTTAGGTAGCCTGCTAATGCGCCAATGATGGCTTGATGGGGTGCAACATGAATATGAAATAAACTGAAAAACAAACCGGACCATAGTAATGGAAGCGTTATCGAGTCTGGTAGGAGTTGGGTGTCAAAATCAATTAATGCCAAGCTAATAAGAGTCCATGTAAATATCAGTGAGGCCAGAGTTTGAAAGGTGACGCCGAACTCAATAGCAACTAAGAAAGATAAGATAGCGGTTGTTAGTTCAACGATTGGATAACGAATGGAGATTCGAGTTTTACAACCTTTACAACGGCCTCGTAAAAAAATATAACTGATGAGAGGAATATTCTCCAAAGCAGAAATAGGATGTTTGCATGAAGGGCAACTGGAGCGAGGTGTGGATAAATTGAAACTTTCAGTTTCTTCAGGCGTAGGGTCTTTTTGATCTAAAAAGGTTAAACACTCATGCGTCCAACTTCGCTGTAATATGATGGGCAGTCGATAGATGACAACATTTAAAAAACTTCCAATTAGTAGCCCTAGCGTTGCAACGGATAGAGAAAAGAACAGCAAGTTTTGCTGAAAATAAAGTACAAACGTGTCCATATTAAGGCTTCAGGTGTGTTTCGCTAACTTCCTTAGAAGACTTCACCCATTTTAAAGATGGGCAAGTACATGGCAACAATCAATCCACCCACAAGAACACCTAACACAGCCATGATCATAGGTTCAATTAGGCTGGCCAGAGAGTCAACGGCATTATCAACTTCCTCTTCATAGAAATCGGCGACTTTACCTAGCATGGCTTCAACAGAACCCGCTTCTTCGCCAATGGCGACCATTTGCACAACCATATGTGGGAATAGTTCAGCATTTTTCATTGCTTGCTGTAGCTGAATACCAGTTGCGACTTCTTCACGTATTTGCATCACCGCTTTTGAGTACACAATATTACCAGTAGCACCAGCAACAGAACCAAGCGCTTCTACAAGTGGAACACCAGCAGCTGACATAGTGGCTAATGTTCTAGCATAACGGGCTATAGCTGCTTTATTCATGATTTCACCTATGATTGGCATTTTTAATACCACACGGTCGATACCATGATTGAATGCTAGCGAACGTTTTTTGACCTGTTTTAGGACAAAAATAATGGCTACTATAATGCCAAAAATAGCCCACCACCACTCTTGCATAAACCTAGACAGTGCTACTACCATCTGTGTGAACACAGGCAAGTCGGCACCAAACCCTGTAAACAAACTTTCGAACTGTGGCACAACAAAAATCAGGAGAATGGCGGTAACAATAACCGCAATAACAAGCACTGAAATTGGGTAGGTCAACGCTTTTTTAATCTTAGCTTTTAAGATTTCAGTTTTCTCTTTGTATTCGGCAATTTTACCTAGCAACTCTTCTAAAATACCCGCATGTTCACCGGCTTCTACAAGGTTACAAAATAGCTCGTCAAAGTGGTGAGGAAATTTGCTAAGCCCTTCGTTTAACGTTGAGCCACCTTCGATTTCAGCTTTAATTGACAACAACATGTCTTGCATAGCCGGTTTTTCATGGCCTTTCCCGATAATTTCAAAGGCTTGAACCATCGGAATACCTGCGGCCATCATGGTTGCTAGTTGGCGACTAAAAATTGCAATATCTTTGGGTACAATAGGTTTCTGGCCGAAACTGCCAAATAAGTCTTTTGGTTTCTTTTTAACTTTTATCGGCCTGATTCCTTGACGCCTAAGCTCGGCTTTAACCATTGCATCATTTCGGGCTGAAATTTCGCCCTTGCTTCGGTTGCCTTTAGTATCGGTTCCTTCCCAGATAAACGTAATTTTTTCAGGTGTTGCAGCCATAAGTATTAGTCTTTTGTAATTCGGTTAATTTCTTCGATACTGGTCACGCCAGTTCTTATTTTATCTAGGCCAGACTCACGTAATGTAAGTACGCCCTCATTTGCAGATTGGTCTTCAAGGTTTTTGGTGGATCCACCTTGGATAATTATTTGTTGCATTTCTTCAGAAACAGGCATCACTTGAAAAATACCTACACGCCCTTTATAACCGTTAACGCATAGGTCGCAGCCCACAGCTTTAAACGTTTTAACTGAGCTCGCTTCTTCTTCGGAAAAACCTTCTTTTAGAAGTAATTCTTTTGGCAATGTTTCTTCTTCCTTACAACTATCACACAACTTTCTTGCCAAACGTTGAGCCATAATTAATAAAACAGCAGAAGCGATATTGTAAGGTGGAATGCCCATTTGACTTAAACGGTTTAATGTTTGTGGGGCATCATTAGTGTGTAATGTAGATAATACAAGGTGACCTGTTTGAGCCGCTTTAACTGAAATTTCAGCTGTTTCTAGATCGCGAATCTCACCAACCATTATAATATCCGGATCTTGCCGTAAGAAAGCACGCAAACCTTCCGCAAATGTTAAACCGGTTTTTACATTAACATTAACTTGGTTAATACCTGAAACGGTTATTTCAACGGGGTCTTCAGCGGTTGAAATATTAATATCAGGGTCATTTAAAATATTTAGAGCAGTGTATAAGGTCACTGTTTTACCACTACCTGTTGGGCCGGTAACTAAAATCATTCCATACGGCTTTTTAATGGCCGTCATAAATTGTTCTCTTTGCACTTCACTAAAGCCGAGTTGCTCGATTCCAACCTGCGCACTGGTAGGGTCTAAAATACGTAAAACAATTTTCTCACCGTATAGTGTTGGGCAGGTGTTCACACGAAAATCAATGGCTCTTTTTTTGGAAAGAGACATTTTAATACGACCATCTTGAGGGACGCGACGTTCGGATATATTCATACGTGACATGACCTTAATACGCGAGGTCAATTTATTCGCAATACTAGATGGTGGCGACGCCACTTCTTTTAAAATACCGTCATGTCTGACTCGAATTCTAAAGATTTTTTCATATGGCTCAAAATGGATGTCAGAAGCGCCTTTGTTAATGGCATCTAATAGAATTTTGTTAACAAAACGAACGACTGGTGCGTCATCTATATCTGCATCGTTATCCTCAGTTGGTGTATCTGAGCCTTCTTCAAAATCAATGTTATCAAGGTCTAAGTCTCCGCCCATGAGGTCAGCCATGGAGCTTTCTGAGGCTTCCATGCTCGTATCAATAACTTTTAAAAGCTTGTTTTCTTCGACAAGAATCGCTTCTGTGCTGGTTCTAGTGTGAAACTTAATTTCATCCAGCGCTTGTAAGTTGGTAGGGTCAGAAACGGCTACAAAAAGTTTGTTTCCTCGCTTGAAGATTGGCAATGCGTGGTGTTTTCTGATGAGCTTTTCGGTAACAAGGTCTGATGGAATAGACTCAATGTCCAGAGCTGAAATATCGAAAAGCGGAACCCCAAATTCTTGAGAGGCGGCGATAGCAATTGTTTGGCTATCCAAAATTTTCTTCTCAACTAGGTGCGTTACAAAAGGCGTTTTATGTTTCAGCGCTTCATCAAAGTGCTGCCGAGCAGCTTCCTCGGTTAGTAATCCGTCTAAGACAAGGCGCCGCGCTAGTCCACCTAAATGCATTTTTTCTTTAGAAACTGCCATGTTAAATTATCTACTGCATCCTTAAGTTGAGTTCGGTAATAGCTTAATACTAGTATAAAAAGTTAATTTGTCCAGTATTTGAGAAAGTAGATAAGTGTATTTTGTGCTGAACGTCATGCATTACTCTTTTGTTCGACCATAAAGGTCCTCAAAACGGACAATATCATCTTCCCCAAGGTATGAGCCAGATTGCACCTCAATCATTTCAACGGGTACCTTTCCGGGGTTTTCCAATGAATGCACAGAGCCAATGGGCACGTACGTTGATTCATTTTCGGACAATAACCGTTCAACATCATCGATAGTGACTTTAGCCGTACCAGAAACGACGATCCAGTGTTCAGCTCGATGGTGGTGCATTTGTACCGACAGTTTCGCGCCAGGGTTTACCGTAATGCGCTTCACTTGGTATCGCTCACCGACATCAATAGAGTCATATTTGCCCCAAGGGCGATAAATTTTTCGGTGGCTTTCAGATTCGCTACGAGAGTTTTCTTTAAGTTGATCAACAAGCGATTTCACATCTTGGACATGGTCAGGGTGTGCAACCATCACAGCATCAGCTGTTTCCACCACAATGGCTTTGTCCATGCCGAGAGTGGTCACGAGCCGGTGTTCTGAATGAATATAACAATTGGTAGAGTTTTTTTGCAGCACATCACCGCGAATAACATTATTATCAGCATCTTTTTCAGCTGTTTCCCACAGTGATGTCCAAGAACCTAGGTCACTCCAACCAGCATCTAACGGAACAACCACACCATGGTCGGTTTTTTCCATTACGGCATAGTCGATGGATTCAGAAGGGCATTTTTCAAATGATATTGAGTCCAAACGAGTAAAATCCATGTCGTGTGACGATTGTTCGAGCGCTTGTTCGCAAGCATTTAAAATATCAGGCCGAAAGTTTCTCATTTCATCAAGCAAGGTAGAAGCTTTAAACATGAACATGCCGCTGTTCCAGAAAAAATTACCTGCTTCAATATATTGTTGAGCGGTGTCTGCATTGGGTTTTTCAACAAAACGTGAGATTGGGTGAGAATTATTACTCGACATATTAGCTTCAATATAACCAAAGCCTGTTTCGGCGTGGGTAGGCACAATGCCAAATGTAACAATTTTCCCAGCTTCTGCCAATGGTTGGGCAACGGATAAAGCCTCGTGAAAAGCTTGTTTGTTGCTAATAACATGGTCAGAGGGCAGAATCAGTAACAACGCCTCAGGGTCACTGGTTAAAGCTGCAATGGTTAAAGCCGGTGCGGTGTTACGCCCAATAGGCTCTAAAATAATAGACTCTGCATCAATATCAAGCTCTCTTAACTGCTCAGCCACCATAAATCGGTGGTCATCACTGCAAATGATCATCGGGTGATTAGATATTGTTGGCATATCCAAACGCAAAAGTGTTTCTTGAAACATGGTGTGTTCAGAAGCAAGCGCTAGAAATTGTTTAGGGCGAGACTTACGAGACAGTGGCCAAAGACGTGTGCCTGAGCCGCCTGAGAGGATGACGGGGGTTATGTTTTTCATATAATGTAAAGTTGTTTTTATTAAGTATAGTAGAAGTAGAGTTTAATTTGCCCAAAATGGGTAGGTTTGATTTTTTAAAGAATGGTGTTTTACCATGATTTGGCTTTTTGGTTTTATAAGAAATTTTCTAACGTACATATAAGGCAGTAATGAAAGTGGAGTTCTATAAAGGTTCGGGTAAAAAACATACTATTAAATTGGTATGGTCGGGCTTGTTTTTGTATAGTCTTTGCTTATTTTTAAAGTGGGGTTTTTATAAGACCATTATTGATTAGTAATAGTGATAGAGTGGAAATAAATTTGGGTTTGTACAAGGAAGCCGTTCAAGTTGGGTTCGAGAATTTTGGGAAAAATTAAAATGAAAATACTTGTCGTTGGGCCAGCTAACCACCCCATTGTTAGAAGATTGGTAGCGAACCTTGAGAACCAAGAACATGAGGTTTTAGTTGTTTCGCATGGGACTTCAGATTTTAAAAACATGATTTCTATTGGAGAGCGAACTTCGATTTTTAGTTATATGAAATTTAATCGTATGAAAGAAATCGAAAAAAAATTCAAACCAGACGTAGTTCATGCCCATGTTTTAAATGGTTATGGCTTGTTGTGCTTATTTTTAGATACGCCATTATTGGTGGCTTTATGGGGCTCAGATGTATTGATTGACCCTTTCCATGGAAAGTTAAGACGAAAACTTGGTTATAAGCTAATTAATTTCATGGTCTTGAAGAAAGCAACATGGTTACATACATCATCTTTGTTTGTCGCGGAACAGGCGCAAAAACAATATTACAGAGCAAAATATAAAACCAGTATTTTTTATTGGGGTTTTGAGTTAAAGAAACCATTGGATGTAATTTGCACGGAAACTGACGGATTTTTGAAGAATAAATATAAATTGTGCGGGGGGGGCTTAATAGTTTTCTCAAGAGGGCTGTCATCTATATATAATCCTGAGGTGGTTGCGAAGATAATAAACTTATTGATAAGTATGAATGTGCAAAAAAAAATCGTTGTATTGAGAGGGTTAGCCACTTCGGAAGAGGTGTCAAGTTTTCTTGATAATGTGGATAGTACAAAAATTATTTTAGTAAATGAAATGTTAGAAGATGAGCAGCTTTACTGTTTGTATAAAAAATGTGACATCCATGTTTCAATTCCTAAATCTGATAGTTTAGGTGGGGGTGTTATTGAGCCAGCTTTGCTTGGTAGTTATCCCATTTTAAGTGCACTTCCATCATACAAAAGTTTTTTGGAGAAGAATGAAGGGTACTTATTAGAAAGTTTTTCTGATAAAAATTTGGCCCTATTGGTATATAAAATAAAAGATAATAGTTTCGTTAATAGTGAAAAAAACATTCCTCTTCGTGAGTACCAAACAGGAAGTGTTATTGCTCAAATTCTGGCTATATATGGTCGAATCATTAAGAGTAAAAAAAGTTGAATATTAAGAAAGCTGCTAAATTTTCGGTAGGCCCCATAGGCGATGGGCTTATTGGTTTGGTTACACTGCCTATGGTGACATGGTTTTTTTCAGTAGAAGATATTGGGCGTTTGACGATGTTACACCTAGTAGTGAGTTTTAGTTTGTTGCTGTTTAGTTTGGGCTTGGATCAGGCTTATGTGAGAGAATTTCACGAAGTAATCGATAAGCCATCATTATTAATAACAGTATTGTTGCCTGGTGTAGCAGTATTAAGCTTAGTACTCTTAACTTTAATGTTAACACCTTTGTCAATGTCAAATTTATTATTTGGGTTGGAATCCAAACTGATAACGATATTGTTGATTTTGGCTATTTTTTTAGCCTTTTTATCACGGTATTTAGGGTTGGTATTGCGAATGCAAGAGAGAGGTATTGCCTTCTCAATGAGTCAAGTTTTACCTAAAATATTTTTTATAATTATTTTGGGTATATTCGTGATTTTTTTGTTTTCGCCTACGTTCACTAATTTAATTCTAGCAACGGTGTTTTCACAGGCCATCGTATTTGTGATATTTGTATGGAATACAAGAATTGAATGGATTGCTGCGTTAAATGCGCGAATAGATAAAGAGAAACTAATTTATATGATGCGATATTCTTTTCCATTTATTGGCGGAGGGCTAGCTTTTTGGGGTTTGATTGCGATGGATAAGATTTTTTTAAGAGCAATGTCCTCGTTGGAAGAATTAGGTGTATATTCGGTAGCCGTAAAATTTGCAGGTGCAGCACTGATTTTCCAGTCAATTTTTTCAACTATTTGGGCGCCTACGATATACAAATGGGTGGCAGAAGGTGTTGAGGATGCCCGTATCAAAAATGTTATTGATTACACCGCGTTGGTAGTACTAGTTTTATGGTCACTTGCGGGAATGTTCTCATGGGTAATTACTTATATTTTACCTCCAAAGTATGAGCAAGTTCATAATATAATGTTAGCTGCAATGGCCTATCCTTTGCTGTATACATTGTCTGAAGCTACGGGGGTTGGAATAGGAATTAAACGAAAGACGGTTTATTCAATGTTGGCGGCAGTTGGGGCTCTTATTGTGAACATACTTGGGAATTACTTGTTAATTCCTAAGTTTGGTGCTGCGGGTGCGGCAATATCCTCAGCAATAGCTTTTATGGTGTTTTTCATAGCGAGGACGGAGGCTTCTTCAAAGCTATGGAAATCATTTGATAGAGTGTCTTTGTATTCGTTAATACTATCAGGGTTGCTTATAAGTATTATGGCCAATATGGGAGGGATGTTTTTGAGTTTTGGAGCGATTATGTGGTTTCTTTTGTTAGCCTTTAGTTTGTTTGTTTATAGAAAAAACTGTAGGGGTGTGTACGAATTTTTTCATGAACAAATGAGAGATAATTATAAGTAAATTATTGGATGGACAGTTTATGGAAAAAACCGTCAAACCTGTTTGCTTGAAAGTAATGTGTGACGTTAAATTATGGTATATGTGGCTACACAAAGAAACAAGCGCGATTTTAGAAGGTATATAAGGTAATGCGCAGAGTGTTGTTTATCGCATACCAGTTTCCACCAAGTACCGAAATGGGGGGGGGTATTCGTTCTAAAAAATTTGTTGAATTTCTTGGGGCGCATGATTGGGAAGTCACAGTAGTAACACTAGACGAAGGCTTAGGAAATAAAAACATAGAATGTAAGCAGGAAGTTGTTCAAGTTAAATCGTTAACCCCATTTAAACGGCCTTTTAACTTAGTACCCTACGGTTGGGCATACAATGTTTTGAAGGTAATTAAAAAGCTTTTAATAACAGAAAAGTTTGATTTGATTTATGTATCGTGCCCTCCTTTTCCCCAAGCGCTTAGTGCTGCTTATTTGAAAAGAAAATTTAGAATTCCACTTGTTGTTGATTTTAGGGACGCTTGGAGTATAAATCCTCACCAATCAGAAGGAAAAATTAATCGTGTTTATGGTGCGAGTATCATCCCCCTCCTAGAAAAAAAAGTTATAGATAGTTGTAATAGACTAATATTGAATACTCCTTCAGTATATGCAGCATATAAAAAAAAGTACCCGCAAGCCTTGCATAAAATGTTGTTTATACCAAATGGGTATGATGAAAGAGATTTTCAAGGAATTAAGCTAAGAGTCAAGAAAAACAAATGTATGAGGATGTTGTATTGTGGGAGTTTTAGTTCATCAGGTAGAGATCCTGAAATCTTATTCGAAGCTATTAAAAAAGCGTTAGATTTGGAGTTAAAAGTAGAGCTTGTTTTAGTGGGTAAGCAGTCAGAAACCATTTATAATGCTGTGAGTCGTTTAAAACTCAACAGTAATGTTATATTTATGGGTCAAGTGGCACACTCCAAATCTATTCGAGAAATGCAAGTAGCTGATGTGTTAGTAAACTTCCAATCACCATCTTTCTCAAAGGTACAAGCCATATCAGGGAAGACATATGAATATCTACGTTCAGGAGGTGCAATTCTTTCGATAGCCCCTCTTGGTGATAACCAAAATATTATCGAACAGTTTGCCAAAAGGTATGAATTGGTTTCTGATTTTAATGAAACTAAGGTTTTACAGGCGATAAAAAACCTTTATGCGGATTGGCTGGATGATAATTACGTAAATGATCAAAAAGTGAATGAAGAATTTATGCGTGGATATGAAAGGAAGAATTTAACATCAAGACTTGCTGCATTATTTAACGAAGTTATTAAAAAAGATGAGATTTAATGAGCAAGTAATAGATATTGTCATACCGGTTTATAACGATACTCACTGTTTAGAAAACAACCTCCATAAAATTGTTAAAGAGGGTCTGCCTAAAGGGTGGAGGATGAAACTTTATATTGTGGATGATGGTTCAGAAAAACCTGTAGTGTTGCCAAATCTAGACCTAGAAATGACATTGGTTAGATTGACAGAGAATAATGGTAGAAGTTCTGCATGCAATGCTGGGGTAGAAGCTGGAACAGGTGGATTAGTATATATTATAGATGTTGATTGTGTTCTCGAAAAAGGTAACGTGATTGATTCACATATTAGAACGATTAAAACTGATGGTGCAGATATTAGCTGTGGTCCAATATACAGTAGTGGAAATAACTTTTGGTCACATTACCAGAACAATGTAGTTAAAAGACGGAATATAGCATTTGATAATGGTGATAAGGCTAGTCATACAACTGCGAATTTAATGCTAAAGCGGAAAGTTTATGAAGCTGTTGGTGGTTTTAATGAAGCGTATAGTCAATATGGCTTTGAGGATAAGGATTTATTATTAAGGTTACTTCAGAAAGGGTATAACATTAAGTCAAATGAAGCGACTGCTGTAGAACATAAGCCGGACTTGTCGCTTAATGCTATAAGTAAAAAAATGGAAATGGCGGGAAGGTATGGTTCTATGTTGTTTAAAAGTAGGCATGCCGAATATTACGCAAATGGTAGGTTTGGCTCATTTGATTTGGCTGGCCTCTGGGTTAGTTGTGTCGCGCCATTAATTCTTAAACCTTCTTTAAAAATAATTGTGATTGGATTTGATTTTTTAGAGAAGAGAAAACTCATGCCATATTTCTTAGGAAGTAGGGTCGTAAAACTAGTGTCTGGGCTTGGTTATGCTCTAGGTACATGCCAAGCAAAGTAACTTCTTTTATTCAACTTTTCTGTATGTGAAAATAAACGTTGGATGAAGTGCCGTTGTTTTTTCTAGTAGGTAAATGGGTATTTTATTTAATATCTGGTCAGATTTCATAGGAGCAGTCATTAAAAACTCTGTGGGATTTTTAATGATGGGTGCGCTATAAGATACAATGTTTTGTGCGCCTAAAAGATTTTGAATTGTTTTATAAGAAACGAGGTTCACATCTTCTACATACTTGTTGAAGAACTTAAGTGTTTTTATGAAAAGCGGTTGTGGTAGGTAGTGTAAAAATAATAGTTTGTAATGCACCTCATAAGGCCACCACTTATTAGGGGTAGCAAAATAAAGCACACCATTTTTTTTTAATGTGCGTTTGATCTCATTGATGTGCATATTTTGGTCTTGAACATGCTCGATAACATGATTAGAAATTATGATATCAAAACTGTCATCCTTGAATGGCAACGCCTCATTACAGAGTGAAAAGCTAAAGTTATTCGTGGCTTGTCGTGTATCAGCAATATCTACGCTAAAAACTGTATTTGTTTCGCCAATATAAGATGATATTTCACCGTTACCCGTTCCTATATCTAAAATAGTTTGATTCTGAACTGGTGATTCAATGTATTCTTGTAAGACTTTGAGAATTTTTTGTGCTTTGTTCTTGCGATTAGTAGTTGGTGAAAAGCCTGTGCGATGCGTTTTGTCTGGGTTCAAGTTATTTAAGGTGTCTATATAGTGTTTTGTTATTTTTGGCCATTCGAAATTTGTTAGGCAGTATTTTTGTGTATGTTCTTTAATGTTTTTAGATGATGTTTTTAGAAGAGCTTCTTTTTCCAGTATCGTGTTTACATAGTTATTAAAATCAAAGGGTTCAATTAACCAACCGTTTTCGTTTTCTTTTATGGCATCTTTTATACCTTCCAAATTAGATGATATGGACGGCAAGCCATACATTCCTGCTTCTAATTGGGTGATTCCAAATCCTTCAATATCGCCTTTGATTGGTATATTTGGTTGTATGAATAGGTCGCTATACATAAATAGACTATTTTTGAATTGCTCATTAACTTCACCCAGTAATGCTACGTTTTTTTGTAAATTAAGCTCGTCGATAAGTAATTGAATTTTTTCTTTGTTTGGACCATTACCCGCGATTAAATAAACCATGTTTTTTGGTAGTTTCGTAACGACGTTTGCGATAAACCAGTAAACCCCCTTTCTGTCTATGAGTCGGCCTAAAGATAGCAAGACAAATTTGTTCTCTATGTTAATAGGTACGCTTTGTAGAAACGCTGTTTTTGATAATGGCTCGACGAACGAAGGTTCGACGCCATTTGGGATGATGGAGATTTTAGATTCGGGGACTCCTGCTGCCATTGCAATCTCTTTTGTTGAACGGCTAACTGCGATGAAGTGATCAATTTTTTTAAAGAAAAAGTGCACCCATAGTTTCTGGTAAATAGGGTAGCGCCAAGTAATATCTAAACCGTGTAAAATACAAGTGACTGGTTTGTTAGAAAATAGTTTTATGAACCAGCCAATGATTGCGGTAACTCCATCTCCAAGTAGAATTTGGTCCGAAGACTTTAATTTAAAAAGCCCTAAAATTATCGCCCAAGGGATAAACAACGGAAGTGCTTTTTTACCATGTTTGTTGATGATTTTATTGCAAGTTACCAACGTAGACAGGTGGCGCACTAATGCTTCATTCTGGTTTTCGATGCCACCAATTATTGGTGGGTGTGCTCTTGAGATAAAGAGAAGGTTCATTTGTTGGATAGAAATATTGTTACGTATTGTCGTTCTCTGAATTTCGATAATGTAACGATGAAATTTGCTCCGACAATATCCCCATTAAAAAAATGAAGATTGAAGATACGTACATTAATAAACTTCCTTTACTTAAACCACCCCATGAAAAATAAGTATGTAGATGGTTAAAAAAACCAATTAAAAAGAAAAGGAAGCTAACAGGTAAGAACAGACGCATCGGTGAGAATAATGCACCAATCTTTAGGATGATAACAAAAAAACGCAGGCCGTCTTTGGCGAGTTTTATTTTGCTTTTTCCTTCCCGTTTACCAGCGTGTATGGGGATATAGGCAACAGGTAAAGCCGAGCGAAAAAATGCCATAGTGGAGGTGGTGGGGTATGAAAAACCGTTGGGCAATAGATAGAGGAATTTTTTAAAGTGTTTTGCTCGAACTGCTCTAAATCCTGACGTTAAGTCTTCAATTTTTTGGCCAGTCATAAATGAGGCTAGTTTGTTGAAAACGGTGTTTCCAAGAAGTCTTTTTTTAGATGCATGAGTAGAAGGTTGCCTGGCGCCAACCACCATGTCAAACCCTTCATCAAGTTTGTCTAGTAATCGTTGAATATCTTCAGGCCGGTGTTGGCCATCTGCATCCATAAAAACAATGACGTCACCAGTTGCATTACGCGCACCTGTTTTAATAGCAGCGCCATTGCCTAATGGCTTTGGGTGAGATACAACATTCACCTTGAACTGATGACATATTTCTGCTGATAGGTCTGTGGATCCATCATTAACGACGAGTATTTCTGCGGTTGGCTGTGCTTCTTTGATAAGAGGGAGCAGTTGAATAAGGTTGTCTTCTTCATTTAAGCAAGGCAGTACGATGCTTAGGGACGGTTTTGCAGTTGCCATAGAGTTTTTGTAACGTTTAGCTAATGAAAATTTTGATAGATTGTCTCACATTTTTAGATATCAATTTTATTGATGCTTTAGCTCTTTTGCAAAAAAAATTGTTGAGCATGTGCTGGTTCAGCAATAAGTATATTTAATTCGTTTATGTATAAGTCCACGGTTTCTTCTAAGCAGTTACATTATTAAAAGTTTAGCCAATATCTGGCTATTTATTGATAATTGTCATGATAAAATGTGGGTTTACCATATTAAACTTAAGCGTATGAAAGAAGAGTCGAGCGACGATAAATTATTACCCCCTACCTTTTGGCAAATGGTTGGAAGTACAATGCTGTCTTTTTTAGGTGTGTCTAAAGAGTCTCGTCGGCAACGCGATTTTCAACACGGTAACCCGAAAGTGTTTATTGCGACAGGGTTTATATTGGCTTTTTTATTTATAATGATAGTTGTGGGTGTCGTGCAATTGGTATTGCCGGGCTGATTAAATAATACCGGCATACAAGCTAGCGGCTAGGGTCATGCCTAACTCTTCACATTGCGTAATGAATTCATTTTGGAACTCACCACGACAGGTTAGTGGTTCTTGAACAATTCGCCATTTCAAGCCAGTTAGGATTGTTTTTAGGGCGCGTTTTGTACCTGTTCCATCTTGTCCTGCACGGATAATAATAGCGCACGGTAAACCCTGTTTTTTTTCTAAACAGGGGTAATAAATGCGATCAAAGAAATCCTTCATTGCACCGCTCATATAACCTAAGTTCTCAGGTGTTAGAAGGATAATGGCATCAGCAGATAAAACATCTTCTGGCTCAGTATTTAAAGGAGCGATAACCCGTACGTTTACGGATTCGATATCAGGGTGCTGGGCACCTTTTAATACAGCATCGGCTAACGCCTTTAAATTAGGCGATGGCGTATGTGCGACCAACAATAATGTCTTCTCATTAGGCATGCTGTTCTCCAGTGTTAAGAGAGTAATTAGCTTACCCCAAAGCGTTAGAGAGAGGCTATTTTTTCTTTTTGCTCATTTAAGTTATTTAACTTTGAAGAAATATCGTTTAGTTTCTCTCTTTCTTTATCTACCACTGCAGCAGGTGCTTTATCTACAAAAGAAGCATTAGATAATTTGCCATTGATGCGAGCATTTTCTTTATTCAGCCTTTCTATTTCTTTATTAAGGCGTTCTAGTTCGGCTTTTTTATCAATTAACCCGGCCATAGGAATAAGTACTTGCATGTCGCCAACCAAAGCAATGGCAGATTGTGGTGCTTCGTCAGTTGATTCCAGTGTTGTTATAGACTCTAAGCGAGCAAGTTTTTCGAGTAATAGTTGGTTGTCACTTAATCGTTGTAGGTCTTCATCATCACAATTTTTTAACAGAACAGGTAAGGGCTTGCTCGGGGCAATATCCATTTCCCCACGGATTTTTCGAATACCCATTACAAAGTCCATAACCCACGTCATTTCATTTTCTGCGTGGTCTGATATTTTGCTTTCATCAGCTGCAGGATAGGGTTGCAACATGATGGTATCACCCGATTTGCCTGCCATTGGCGCTATTTGTTGCCAAATTTCTTCTGTTATAAATGGCATTATTGGGTGCAATAAACGCAAAACGGTTTCTAAGACACGAACCAGGGTTTGCCGTGTTCCACGCTTTTGCTCGTTAGTGCTGTGTTCGTTTAACAAAATGGGCTTTGATAATTCTAAATACCAGTCACAGTATTCATTCCATACAAACTCATATAATGATTGAGCGGCCATATCAAAACGGTATTTTTCAATCGAATCCTTCACGCTGGTTTCGGTTTTTTGAAGGCGTGAAATAATCCAGCGATCTGGCAAGCTATAGTCGCAAGCTTCGTTGTTAATGCCAGTGTCTTCGCCTTCAGTATTCATTAGTACGTAGCGTGTTGCGTTCCAAAGTTTATTGCAAAAGTTTCGGTTGCCCTCAATTCTGTTTAAGTCAAAGCGAATATCACGGCCTGTGGAAGCAAGAGATGCGAAGGTGAAACGTAAAGCGTCTGTGCCAAAAGAGGGAATGCCATCGGGGAAATGTTTACGGGTATCGTTCTCAATTTTCTTAGCCATTTTTGGCTGCATTAGTCCTTTGGTGCGCTTATCAATAAGTGCATCGAGGGTAATGCCATCAATTAGGTCGATAGGGTCGAGTACATTACCTTTCGATTTAGACATTTTTTGGCCTTCTGCATCACGAACTAAACCATGAATGTAGATTTCTTTGAACGGTACGTCGTCCATAAATTTAAGGCCCATCATGATCATGCGAGCGACCCAAAAGAAGATAATGTCGAAACCTGTAACGAGCACGCTAGTAGGGTAGAAAGTATCTAGTTCAGGCGTTTTGTCTGGCCATCCTAGTGTTGAAAAGGGCCAAAGTGCAGAAGAGAACCATGTGTCTAATACGTCTTCATCCTGTTTGAGGGTTAGGGATTCATCTAGGTTGTTTTTTTCACGTACTTCTGCTTCATTTCTGCCAACATATATGTTGCCTTCTTCGTCATACCAAGCGGGAATTCTATGCCCCCACCAGATCTGGCGTGAAATACACCAATCTTGGATGTCATTCATCCAGTTGTAATACGTTTTGTCCCAATTTTCTGGTACAAATTTAATTTTGCCACTTTTAACAGCTTCAATCGCAGGTTCTGCCAATGGCTTGGCTTTTACAAACCATTGATCAGTGAGTAATGGTTCAATAATAACGCCAGAACGATCGCCGCGTGGCACCATTAAGGTGTGGTCGTCGACTTTTTCCAAAAGGCCAAGGTCATCAAGGTCTTGGACGATTTGTTTGCGTGCATCAACACGGTCCATGCCACGGTATTTTTCGGGCATTTCATCATTCATGCTGGCATCAACAGTGAAAATATTAATGAGCGGCATATTGTGACGTTGACCAACGTCGTAGTCGTTAAAGTCATGCGCGGGTGTGATTTTTACACAACCTGTGCCGAATTCAGGGTCTACGTAGTCGTCGGCAATAATGGGTATTTCACGATCACATAAGGGTAAATTAATGGTTTTTCCAATCAGGTGTTGATAGCGCTCATCGTTTGGGTGAACAGCAACACAAGCATCGCCTAGCATGGTTTCAGGGCGAGTAGTCGCCACAATCATGTTGCCACTTCCGTCGCTAAGCGGGTAGCGCATATGCCACATATGGCCTTGTTCTTCTTGGGATATAACTTCAAGATCAGAAACAGCGGTGTGAAGCTTTGGGTCCCAGTTGACAAGACGTTTGCCGCGGTAAATTAAACCTTCTTCATGTAATTTAACGAATACTTCGTTAACAGCCTTTGATAAGCCTTCGTCCATGGTAAAACGCTCGCGAGACCAATCTAGCGATGATCCCATGCGACGTAGTTGTTTTGTGATGGTATTGCCAGATAGTTCTTTCCAGTCCCAAATACGTTCTACAAAGGCATCACGACCTAGATCATGGCGTGTTTTTCCTTCGGCGTTTAATTGGCGCTCCACTACCATTTGGGTGGCGATACCCGCGTGGTCACTACCTGCCTGCCAAAGCGTGTTATTACCTTGCATACGGTGATAACGCGTTAAAGAATCCATAATGGTGTCTTGAAACGCGTGCCCCATATGTAAACTACCAGTGACATTTGGTGGAGGAATCATTATGCAATACGCTGAGTCGCCGCCTTTGGGTTCAAAGTAACCTTGATCTTCCCATTGTTGATACCAACGAGATTCTATGTCGTGCGGGGCGTATGTCTTTTCCATCGTGTTTTAAGTATTAAATTTTAAAGGCGCTATTATAGCGCTGTAAAAACTGTTGCAGATAATGCGGAGCATGATTTTTTACAGTTTATGCGTGTGTAACGGGTATCCACGGCTTTTATAGAATGTATACCGCTCACGCCCGGCTTGTTTTATGCCCTCATCTTGGTTAACCAGTTCCGCAAACCGTTCAAAACGGCTAAAGCAGTCTGGGGTATGAGGTGCGAGGTTAATAAGCACATCATGGATATCCAACGGGTCACCACTGTGATTGATGTACACAGGATTGTTGGCGCACTCAGATGCATTCGCGGTGTGCGGTACGAAGCTGGTTGGGGAAAAAGACCATAACAAGTCATCAAGTTGCTGCGTATGTTGAGCAGATTCGGTATGAATATAAACTCGATGGCCTTGCTTGTTAGCTTTTTGCGCCAAACGGCAGGCATAAATGAATTGCTTATCTAAGCTGGTATCCGGTAAAACGTAAAAATCAATGCGTGTCACGGCAAGCGTCTCTTTGTTAACAACGGTCCAAAATAAACTGACTTAACATGTGGACAGGCCTGCCTGTAGCGCCTTTTTCGGCACCTGATTTCCAAGCTGTTCCAGCGATGTCCAAGTGAGCCCATTTATAATCTTCAGTGAAACGAGAAAGGAAACAAGCCGCAGTGATTGTACCAGCAGCGGGGCCGCCGATATTTGCTAGGTCTGCAAAGTTACTTTTAAGTTGAGGCCGGTATTCATCCCAGAGTGGAAGTTGCCATGCCTTATCATCGGCATTAATACCTGCGATCAGAAGTTCGTTGGCCAAGTCCTCATTATTGCCTAATAACCCAGTGGCATGCTTGCCAAGTGCAACAACGCATGCGCCTGTTAGGGTGGCAATATCAATGACCACGTCAGGCTTAAATTTTTCAACGTAGGTTAATGCGTCACATAAAATTAAACGCCCCTCAGCATCAGTATTTAAGATTTCAATGGTCAGACCTTTCATGCTGGTAACAATGTCGCCGGGTTTGTTGGCATCGCCATCGGGTAGGTTTTCTGAAGAGGGAACAACGCCCACAACATTGATGGGTAAATTGAGTTCTGCACACATTTTCATTACGCCAAAAACGCTGGCACCACCGCACATATCGTATTTCATTTCGTCCATACCTGACGATGGTTTAATGGAAATGCCACCGGCATCAAACGTTAACCCTTTACCAACAATAACAATGGGTTTTTGAGATTTGGGGCCGCCTTTATGTTCCATGGTAATAAGCTTTGCGGGCTGACGTGAGCCACGAGAAACGGACAATAAAGATCCCATGCCGAGTTTTTCCATTTTAGCTTCATCTAATACGGTGACCTTTAATGATGCATGAGTTTTACCTAGTTTTTTTGCAGTATCGGCCAAGTAAGTGGGTGTGCAAATATTGCCTGGTAAGTTAGACAATGTTTTTGCTTCGTCTATGCCGTTTGCAATACTGCTTGCAGTTGAAATTTGAGTGGAGATGTTTTTAGCAGAGTTTGTATCTGGCACTAGCAATTGACATTTTTCTAATACGTTAGCGTCGGGTGCTGATGTGGTTAAAGTTTCATTATATTGGTATAAAACCTCGCGTGATGTTAGGACAAGTTGTCGTACCTTCCATGCATCATCTTTACCTGCAACATCAGCGGTTAATAATGCGGAGCAAATAGATTTAATGGGTAATGCTTTAATGGCATTAATTGTAGTGCGTGAGGCCTTTTTGAATTCTTCGGGCTGCGTTTTACCTTGTTCACCCAGTCCGACTAACAAAACGCGTTTCGTTTTATGGTCTGAAGGCATTTGTAAGAGTAGCGTATTACCGGCTTTTCCAGACGCATCGCCTTGTTTTAAAACAGCGGTTATTTGTTTACTAATGGTCTTGTCAAACTGGTTGACGATATCAAGTTGTTTACCTTTGCTGTACACCGGTAGGATAAGGCAAGGTGTTGAGAGTTTATCGATTTGACCTGTTTTTGAAACGAATTCCATGATGTGACCTCGGTGATTAGTAATGTTTTTGTTTGTTATTTCCGTTAGGATACGAGCTTATATACACAACGAATTTTAGTGTCTAACTATAAGCGAAATAGCTCCTTGATGTCTGCGTTTAAATTAAAAATTATTGATCGTTTGTTTGTTTTTGAATTATCAAAGATGCTAGCAAGCGTTATGCTTGTTTTATCCGTTATTTTGATAAGCCAACGCCTTGTCCGTTATTTGTCTAAAGTTTCCTCTGGTGAATTATCGGCCGATGCTGTGTTGTCCTTGGTTGGTTTCAATATGGTGTTATTACTTATTAAGCTGTTACCCGCGGCATTACTAGTGTCTATTTTATTGGTGCTGGGAAAAATGTATCGAGATAATGAAATGGCGGCACTATTTTCTGCGGGTGTTGGATTGTCGCGAGTTTATCGCTCAGTCTTTTTGTTTGTAACGCCGCTTTTTGTTGTTTCCATCTATTTGTCTTTGGTGACAATGCCTTGGGGTTTGCAGCAGATCGAAATGATTAAATCGAATGACCAAAATAGCCTGGATATAAGAGGTATCACTGATGGCCGTTTCAACGAGTACAGCCAAGGTGACTTGGTTTTTTACGTTGAAGAAATAACAGACGACGACAAAATGTTGAATGTATTTATTCAAAACAGGCAGCATGGAAAGTTAGGCATCACCGCGTCAAAATCTGGCGAGATTAAAATTGATGAAAAGACGGGCGACCGTTTTATTATTTTAAATGATGGTAACCGTTATGAAGGGGTGCCTGGACAAGCTGATTATAAAGTGACGAAATTTAAAGAATATGGCGTTGTTGTCGCTGAAAAAAGTGATGTGAAGGTGGCGTTTGACACTAAGGAGCTGTCATCGGGTGATCTCATAAAGCTTTCTAGCCCTCGTGCAGTTAGCGAGCTACAGAAACGGTTGTCCATCCCCATAGCACTTATTACGTTCGCGCTGTTGGCTGTGCCTATCAGCCGTGTTTCGCCTCGTGCGGGGATGTATGGAAACTTACTGACCACGCTGCTGATTTATATTGTTTACGAAAATTTAATGAGCTTGTCACACTCATGGATTGTGAAAGGGCAAATTTCTTCTTGGGTAGGTGTTTGGTGGGTGCATTTATTTGTGCTGATAGTCGCGTTGGTTATGCTGGTGCGCATGTTAGGCGTTAAATACGTCAAATCAATGCTGGTAGCACGTTCATGAGGGTTTTAAATCGGTACATTGCTAGCGAAGTGTTAAAAAGCACATCGATTGCATTATTGTTTTTGTTGTCTTTAGTGTTGATTATTACGTTTGCGGATGAATTGGATGATTTAGGTAAGGGGCAATATGGACTTGGTGCCATTTTTAAATACCTTGCGTTAATAGCACCACGTAATATTTACGAATTATTGCCGTCTGCTGCTCTTTTAGGTGCGCTTATTACCTTGGGTAGTATGTCGAATAATTATGAATTAACAGCAATGCGTGCCGCAGGTGTTAGTCGCTGGCAAATAATTTTTTCTGTGTTACGTGTGGGCGCAGCGTTAATGGTGCTGTCGCTGGTAGTCAGTGAGTTTATTGCACCACCAGCGGAACAAGCTGCGCAAATGTTAAAGTTCACAGCTAAAAACGAACAGGTCGCATTAAAAACCAAGTATGGATTTTGGGCACGCGATGGTAATACTTATTTTAATATCCGGGAAATAAAAAACTCGTCGGAATTAGAAGATGTGAGCATCTACGAAATGGGTGAAAACAATAGCCTTAAGCATGCAACGCATGCTGCAAAAGCCCATTTTGAAGAAAATAAGTGGCAACTTGAAGGTATTCATCAAACGACAATATCTGATGGCAGAGTTGATGTGAAAGAACTAAAGACAGCGGAACTTGAGTCATTATTAGACCCAGATATTTTGGATGTTATTGTCGTGAAGCCGGATAGATTGTCGATAATAGGCTTGGCACGTTACATCCAATTTTTGGAAACCAATGGCCAAGATGCAGATAAATATAAAGTGGCGATTACCAGTAAGATTATCCGCCCGTTTGTGATTCTTGTTATGTTACTGATTGCGGTGCCCTTTGTATTAGGTGTGCAAAGAGCTGGTAGTACAGGCGGCCGAATTTTGGCAGGGGTGATGATTGGTGTGGGGTTTAGTTTGATAGATAGGTTGTTCGGTAATATAGGCGTTGTGTATGGCCTAAATCCTTATGTGGCGGCGTCCATTCCTTTCTTGTTAGCGCTGACAGTATCTGTTATTGCTATTCGGAAAGTCACTTAAGTTTTTATTTTCCACGCCACATGGGTTTTGGATGCTAAGTCATGCCAAGTTAAACGTTCAGTATTAAATAGCATCCATAAAATGCCAATGCCCCCAAGCCCCCAAGAAAACATGGCGACAACAAAGCGAACGAGTGACTGCTTCCAGGTTAATGGTTGACCATTATCGCTAACCACTCGCATTTTCCAGGCCATTAAGCCTAATGTTTGGCCGCCATGTGTCCAAAACCACCCATAAAAAACAAAACCAACAAAGAATAGATACAGCGAGAACGCAATAGAGTCTGGTTGAAATGCTTCGCCGTGGTTGAAGGGTAGCAAAAAGAGCGTGGCCAGAAAAAGCACGGCGATAACAAGTAGCAAGTCGTAGATTATGACAAGAAGCCGTTTTAAAAGCCCAGGCGGCTTATCAGTATGAATCATGTTTTGTGGGGTTTTAGAGGGTTTAAAGTAGAGAAGGGGCTTTGAGCTCTTCCCGTAATATCGCAATTTTGTTTTCGATTTGGCTACTTAAATAAAAGTTATTTTCAGCGGCTTTATACGCTTGTTCCAATTGAATGATGGCGTCTTTAGTTTGTCCCAAAGAATATAAAAACTCAGCTCGGTATTGAAAGCCTCTTACAGGATTGTTCACTTGGCCGTAAGCAATGGATAATAAGTCATATAACTGTGGGGTGGGGCTATGGTTAAGTAGGTCTTTATTTAAAAACACCAGCGCTTCTTTGGGTTTCCCTGCGTGCAGCAACGCCCGAGCATTTAACAAATTAACGGCCCGATTTTTTGGAAACAAGTGCTGTCCTTTTTTTAATAAGGCGAGTGATAGAGTTGTGTTTTTATCTAAATATTCATTGAGTGCCTGAGCAGTTAAATAATGGGACTGTTCAGGGTGTTTGTCGACTAGTTTGTTTAATATATCTCGGGCTTTATCGTGCTGATGATCATCCATTAATGTGATGGCTAATCCATAACTAGCAGCTGCTCTAAGAGGTTCAGTTCCTTGATTTGCTTCATTGGTTAAGGCGTCTATTAGCTCATTGGCAGGGACTTGTTTTGTCTTAACGCGCAACTTCATGCGAATTAGGCGGAAGTCTTGAGAATCTTCAACCTGTTTGAACGCAAATTTATCAGCCCTAGCTTGAGTGTCAGAAATTCGTGACGTAGGCGCTGGGTGGGTGCGTAATATTTCTGGTACCTTTTGGCCATAAGATCGAGTGGCTTTTTGAAGACGGCCGAAAAAGACTGGCATGCTTCTAGGGTCAAAACCTGCATCGGCTAGGTTTTGTACGCCTACTCTGTCGGCTTCGGCTTCGTGGCTTCGCGTGAAGTTTATTTGTTTTTGTACTTGCCCAGCTTGAACAGCAAGAATAGCAGCAGGCCCAACGCCAGGCACTGTAAGCCCTAAAACAACAGCGGCTAATGTGGCGGCGGCACTGGGTAGTGACATTTGGCTGGCAGCTTCAATCGCGCGTTGTAAATGTTGCTGAGTGACATGAGCAATTTCATGGGCAACAACAGAGGCTAATTCACTTTCTGATTCGGTATTTAAAATAAGGCCAGCATTTAAACCGATATGGCCATTGGGGCCAGCAAAGGCGTTAATACGCCGATCTTGTACGACAAAAAAATTGAAATGACGATTGGGTTGTTCGCTGTATTTGGCTATTTTATTGCCTAGGTTCTGGGCATAGTCAGATACTTCTTGGTCGCTACTTATTGGAACGCTACGGCGGATACTGCGTATAAATGCTTTGCCGAGTTTTTTCTCTATTTCGCCAGATATAATAATATTTGAGGTGTTGCCTATATCTGGGAGTTTGATTCGGTTATTTGCAATGCTTACGTCAGACCATGACAATAAACCGCTGACAAAAAGGAAGCTAAATAAGGCGCTGCAAAATATTTGAAAAAGAGGTCGCATGGTATTATGACAAAAATAAATTATTTAGATTCATTAATAAAAATACGTTGGTGTCGTTAAAAGTGAAGTTTGCCATACAAGTTAACGCAAGTCCTTATCAGTATCAAGCGTCAGATAGTGCTTGGCATTTTGTGATGTCTGCTCTATCAAGCGGGCATGAAGTCTATCGCGTATTTTTTTATAACGATGGCATATACAACGCCTTTAGAGATGCTCGCCCCCCAGGCGATGAACGACATATTGTGGAACGCTGGACAACATTGAATGCAGTTCACGATATAGATTTGGTTGTTTGTGTTTCTTCTGCGCAACGTAGAGGCTTGTTGGATGCATCTGTTGCTGAAAAAGTAGGTGGCTACCAACATGCATTAGCAGATGGGTTTCGGATTGCTGGGTTAGGCTTGTGGATGGAAGGTGTGATTGAGTCTGATCGACATATTATTTTTGGTGCTTAGTGATGATTAAGCACCTTGTTTTTATTATTGATAAACCATTACATGGGAATGTTAAAGCACAAGAGTTTTTAGATACTATATTGATGGCTGCTGCATTTGATCAACGAGTGGACGTAGTGCTTGTAGGCGATGGGGTTTTTGCAATGCTTGATAATCAACAACCTGAGAAGCTGGATATGAAGAACATATTGCCAGTGTTTGGAACGTTGTCGTTATACGGTATTAATGGTGTGACTGTTGAAGAGGAAGCATTGAAAGAAAGAGGGCTTGTAATATCTCAGCTACATGAAGTTTCAAATGTGATGCCTAGAGAGAAAGTAAAACAAACAATGTCAGCTGCTCACCATATCTTTAGCTTTTAGTATGCTGCATATTATTAATAAAAATGACGGAAACGGTGCTTTGCTTCATGATTGTATGCAAATTGTGACTAAAGGCAGTTCAATTTTACTCATTGAAAATGGTGTGTATTGTGGGGTCAAAAATCAACTGATGCTATTGGAGCAGCGCGTATTTGATGAGGTTAATTTGTATGTCTTAACGCCTGACTTAGAGGCAAGAGGGTTACTATTGACGTCGTGCTATGGTTTTGTAAAACCCATAGATTATGATGGCTTTGTACAGTTGGTGGCGGACAATAGCCCAATTCGTTCTTGGTTCTAATGGACAGTCTTGAGCATTTAACGTTAGATGAATTTGGATTTATGAAAGACCGAACGCAATGGAATGAACGTGTCGCAACAGTGTTTGCCGAAAAAGACGGTTTGATATTGTCGCCCGCACATTGGGAAATCATTCTATTCATGCAATCGTATTACAATCAATACAATCACCAGCCAAATGCTCGTCTATTTGGTCAAGCAATAAAAAAACAGTTAGGAGCTGATAAAGGTTCTTCAATTTATTTATATACGTTGTTTCCTGATGGACCTTTAAAATACGCTAATAAGTATGCGGGTTTACCGATTCCGCCTTCTTGTATTTAGCTATAATCAGCCTTTTTGAAACGGTGAATCTGACGCCGTTGTTTTTTATTTTGGCGTTCTGCTCTAGGTGTTGATGCATAGGTGTCTTTGTTAAGTGCGACTAAGGCTTGGCGACGCTGTAAGCTTTCTTCGCCCTCTTTATATAATAGGACAGCTTCGCTAGCAGGTCGCCGTTGTGCGCTTAATCCTTCAATGACAATATCCCATTGATAACCGTTTTTGTTTATTTGAAGTTCGTCATTAAGCTTAATATCTTTGCTGGGTTTTGTTCGTTGGCCATTGATATGAACTTTTCCGCCTGATATGGCATCAGATGCTAATCGGCGAGTTTTGAAAAAGCGAGCAGCCCACAACCATTTATCGATGCGAAGCGTTAACAAAGGTGATTTTTCTTTGCTCAAGACAGTTAAGAGAGTAATTCATCCAGTGAACCTTCGCTTTCAAAAACATATAGTTCGGTACAGTCACCAATGTGTTTTTCACCGTTAAAAATTTGCGGCACAGTGCGGCGTTGGCTTTTTTGCATCATTTCTGATCTTTTGTCTGAGTCGTTGTCGACTGAGATTTCAGTGTAATTAATTTCTTTACTATCTAGTAAACGTTTAGCGTGAACGCAATAGGGGCAATAAGCAGTGGTGTAAATTGTGATAGATGGCATACGTAATTTATAGAGTTAAAATTGACATGTTATCAGACTGAAACTATTAAATAATATGTATTAACGGGTTTGTACTGGCACAAATGTTATGTTTTAAGTAGAATTACCCATCAATTTTTTTAGTTAATTCGAGAGATAAATAATGAAACGAATTTTTGTACTGTTATTAGGTGTTGGAATGTTAGTGTCTTTAGGTGCACAAGCCGCTGGGAATGCTGATGCAGGAATGATTAAAGGGCAAACATGCTTAGGTTGTCATGGTGTTCCGAATTACAACAATGTTTACCCTACGTACCACGTGCCTAAATTAGGCGGTCAACATGCTGGTTACTTGGTAGCAGCAATGAAAGCGTATAAAGACGGCTTACGTGCACACCCTACTATGCTTGCAAATGTAGCTGATTTATCTCAGCAAGACATGGAAGATATTGCGGCGTACTTTGAACAAGATGGCAAATAATTGCTAATCACAGATTTATTGAGGAAGAAAATGAAACAGTTAATTAAGTTAGTTATTGCGTTGGGTTTGTTGATATCTGTCAGTGCATTTGCCGGTGGAAACATTGAAGCAGGTAAAGAAAAGTCAACAGCTTGTGCTGCGTGTCATGGGGCCGAAGGTGTTAGTGCTAGCCCAATGTTTCCGACTATAGCTGGCCAACATGCTGATTACCTTGTTCATGCACTTAAAAGTTATAAAAACAAAACACGTAACAACCCTATTATGCAAGGTTCAGTTGCGGCATTAAGTGATGAAGATATTGCTGATTTAGCAGCTTATTTCGCTAGCCAAGCAGGCTTGGAAACGCTAAAAAAATAAGCAGATGGTTTGTTAGTTATCAGTGAAATTCATGCTGATTTATTTAAAACGCGCAACAATGCGCGTTTTTTTATGGTGTTAATTAAGAGGTGAAACATGTCTGAAAACATAACCATTAAGATTAAGAAAGATGAAGACGGTAATCTTTTAGAAGAGTGTGAGTACCTTGGGGAGAAAATTCACGGCACGCGGACAATTTGGCACCCAACCGGCGTAAAGATTTCTGAAACGAGTTTTGAATACGGTGTTATGCAGGGCAAACATACATCTTGGTACTTAAGTGGTCAAACTGCGTTAGATGCTGAGGTTGTTGCTGGTAATTACCATGGGTTGTTTATTGCGTATTGGCCCAATGGTAACAAAAGGGAACAGGGCCATTTTGAAAAAGGAGAGCGTGTTGGCGTGTTTGAATCTTGGTCAGATGCGGGCGAATTAATGGCAGAAAGAAATTATGACGATTAGTAGGGCTATTATAATGAAGGTAGATATATAGGGGAAAAACACCTATAATGATGCACTGCAATAAATAAAATAATATCGAGGTAATAAAATGAACGATAAAACCCCACAAGAACTTTTTGAAAGAATGGCGAGTAAAGGCCAAGGTATGTTCAAAGATTTCTCAAAAAATGAGTCACACGAAATGATGTCTCAGCTAGGCAACTCGTGGAATACCATCATGTCACGTGCAATGGAAAGCCCTGAAGAATGGGTTAAAACCATGTCTGGGTTTTATCAAGACCAGTTCAATCTTTGGGTGAATATGTTTAACCCTGCTAGCGAATCAGCTGTAAAACCAGCACGCGGTGACCGCCGCTTTTCTGGCGACGAGTGGGAAGAAAGCCCTGTTCATAATTATTTAAAACAGTCTTACTTATTATCTAGCCGTTGGATGACTGGCATGATTAGTGACTCAACATTGGATGATGCGAGCAAAGCTAAGTGTGATTTTTACACACGCCAATTTATTGATGCAATGTCTCCATCTAACTTTGCGCTAACAAATCCTGAAGTACTCAAAGAAACCGTAGAAACTAAAGGCCAAAATTTGATGAATGGCCTTGAGAATTTGATGAAAGACATGGATAAAGGCAGTATCACCATGACGGATGAATCTGCGTTTACGTTAGGTGAAAATATTGCGACAACACCGGGTTCAGTTGTATTTGAAAATAAGATGATCCAACTGGTTCATTTTAAGCCTATGACTAAAAAGGTTAATGAACGCCCTATTATTATTGTCCCTCCTTGTATTAATAAATATTATATTCTTGATTTATCAGAACATAATTCATACGTGCGTTATTGCTTAGAGCAGGGTAATGATGTGTACATTGTTTCTTGGAGAAACCCAGACGAAACACTAGGTGATGTGACTTGGGATGAATATATCTCTGAAGGTACAATTCCTGCGATTGAAGCAGTTCAAAACATTTCAGGTGCTAAAAAAATCAATGCAGTTGCTTGGTGTATTGGCGGCACAATGTTGGCAACAACGATGTCTGTGTTGGCGTCCAAACGTAAAAAACCAATTGCTTGCGCAACGTTCTTTACAACCTTGTTAGATTTCTCCGATCCAGGTGAATTGGGTGTGTTTATTGATGAGTCTCAGGTTCAACAGCACGAACATAAATTAAAAGAAGGCGGCGTGATGCCAGGCAAGCAGCTAGCCTCAACGTTTGCAATGCTACGTGCGAATGATTTGATTTGGAGCTATGTTGTTAATAACTACCTTAAAGGTAAAACACCACCTCCATTCGATATCCTTTATTGGAATGGTGATTCAACTAATATGACGTCTGCTATGTACACATGGTACTTACGTAATATGTATTTAGAAAACAACCTAGCAAAACCAGGTGGTGTTGAGTTATGTGGCGTTAAAATTGATTTAGGTAAAATTGATTGCCCTGTGTACTTCTTATCAGCGATTGAAGATCACATTGCACCGTGGAAAACCACATTTATTGGTACAGAGCTTGTTAAAGGTCCGGTTGAATTTGTTCTGGCTGCTAGTGGCCATGTTGCGGGTGTTATTAACCCTGCGAATAAAAACAAACGTCACTTCTGGGTTGAAGGCGAATTAGGCAAGGGCGATGAAAAATGGTTGGAAACCGCAACTGAGGTACCAGGTAGCTGGTGGCCACACTGGGATAAATGGTTAAAAGCACAAGGCGGAAAAATGATTGATGCGCCTAAAGAGCTTGGCAACAAAGACTATGCTGAACTTGAACCAGCGCCAGGTTCATTTGTAATGGCAAAAGCTTCTTAAAACGTATAGTTAGTTTAAAAAGGCCTGTTTATCAGGCCTTTTTTTTGCAATAAAGAAATGACTCCGCAGCAAATAAATATTTTAAAATATGGCTATGAAATCGCCTTGTATAAGAATGTGCACCCTTAATGAAAATGATGTTTGTTTGGGGTGTGGGCGGCTGTTAAACGAAATTACGTCGTGGACATCGTATTCTGATCAGAAACGACAAGCCTTACTGTTGTTATGCAACGAAAGAAAACGTTCGTTAGGGTGCCATTCAATAGAGGTTGGCAAGAATAGTAAATAAGAAACAAGCATATTAACTGTTGCTAACGAGAGAGAGAACGGTACACTTCTACAAAAGAATTAACTCAATAAGGGGTTGGATATGAATGCCGAAAAAGTCGTCTTTAGTTTTGTTATCGTGCTGGCGTTAACGTTAAATTTTGGTTTTTTTATGGGGGAAATGGAAGACCCAACTCACCATAATGTTTATGAATTGTTTGCGACAATTTTCGTGAATTTTCTTGCAACAGGGCTTAAACTCGGCGATAGAACCCAAGTTGGTGCTGTTTTATTATCAACTAGTCTGGTCGCTAATCTACAGCTTGTAGCTGCAGCATCAGTTTGGGGCTATGTTGAGCATGTGTCTGGCACAGGGCTTACGCCAGAAAACACATCTATGATGGTGTCATTAACGGGCGGAGCGTTAATCGCAAACGTTGTGTCTGTAGTGATGTTGGTATCTGATACATTAATGTCGAGAAGGTAATAGGCAGCTATAGCTATGCCTGCTCATCAACTAGATAGAGTTTCTTTTATCGTTTTACGCCATATGCGTACACCGATTATTGTGTTGGTGTGTGTTTATGCTGTCTGTATTTTAGGTATGGTCTTGGTGCAGGGATTACCCGATGCGCAAGGCAACGTAACCCATATGTCGTTTTTCCATGCGTATTATTTCTTGGCCTATACGGCTACGACGACGGGGTTCGGTGAATTACCAGGTGAATTTAGTAATGCACAAAGAATGTGGGCAGTTGTTTGCTTATATATTAGTGTTGTTACTTGGTTGTACGCAGTGGGCAAAATTATCGGCCTAATAAAAAACCCACACTTACAATCTGCTATTAGTGAGGCACGTTTTGCTCGTGCAGTAGCTAAAAAGAAACAGGATTATTATATTGTTTGTGGCTTTGGAGATACGGGCAGTCTTTTATTGCGCGGGTTGGACGATGCAGGCTTATCAACGGTTGTGCTTGAGTCAAACGATGAACGTATTAAAGCACTGGACTTAAGAGATTATAAATCTAAAGTATTAGGGCTATGTGCTGATGCAACTAATCCCCGTTTTTTGTTAGATGCCGGCATTGAAAATGAAAAGTGTATTGGCGTTTTAATCCTTTCAAATGATGAGCACGCTAACCTAAAGGTGGCGATTTCAGCAAGGGTGTTAAGGCCGGGTCTGAAAATTATTTGCCGTTCATCGTCTTCAGAAAATGAAAGCGAAATTCTTGCCATTGGTGGTGATATCCATGTCGTAGACCCGTTCCGTGTATTCGCTAGCTATTTAAGTATGATGATTTATAACCCAACCATTCAGACTATAAATGAATGGGTGTCGGGCTCTCCGGGCGCGGTGTTAGATCATAATATTTGCCCATTAAAAGGGGGGAAGTGGATTTTGTGCGGACACGGTCGAATGGGGCGCATTGTTTATAAGAAGTTAACTGAAAAAAACATTGATGTTACCGTAGTAGAACCATTGGTAGAGAACATTGAAGATATTGCGGAGCATGCAATATTAGGTAGGGGCAATCTAGAAAATTTAGAAAAAGCAGGCTTAAGAGACTGCGTAGGTTTAATCGCTGGCACAGGAGATGACACGTTCAACTTAAGCATGATTCACCAAGCGAACAGGGTGAACCCATCGCTATTCTCATTGGTTAGGCAAAATCAACATACAAATGAAGTGTTGTTTAAAAGAGCGAATGTTGATTACACCATGCAGCCAAGTTTAGTTATTGCACGAATGGTGCTCTTTTCGTTAACGGCGCCATTGCTAAAGCCATTTTTTAGTCATTTACGTCTTTTATATGAAAACGAACCCTCGAAGTTAGCGGATATTACTAACCGACTAGCCTCAGAAGTGGGTGGTGAGCGCCCGGTTGTTAAAACATATAAAATCACGCAGACAAGTGCTCGGGCCGTATACCAAAAGCTATTTCAACAAACAGCAGTGAAACTGGGGGATATTTGTCGAGATCCTGCCATACAAATAGAACATTTAAACCTTGTTGTCATGGTGCATAAAAGGGGTAAAACAATAAAAGTAATGCCGCCTCATGATGTAGAGCTAATGGCTGAAGATGAATTGCTTGTTTGTATGCGGTCAGACCAAAAGGTTTTATTTGAAGCAAACATTAACAATCACCATGTGTTGGATTATTTGCTAACCGGCGTTGAACCGGCTAGAGGTTCTTTTTTCAGGTGGTTAGAAAAAAAAGAATGGGTGTATTGAGCACGTTTACTGGTTTTGTTGTAACCAATGTTTAACTAGTTGTATATCATTTTCATTCATTAGCGCGGGTGCGTGAGCAGTATTAGGAATGGTAATTAATTGTGCTTTAGGGCCAGTGGTTAACATTTTGGTTGCTATATCCGGCATTAGAAGGTCAGAGTTTTCTCCTTTAATAACTAAAGTGGGTTGAGTTATTGCCTCCCAAACAGGCCATAAGTTTATATCTTCTAATGGCTTGTCCATAAAAACTTTAGATATATCTGGGTCATAGTTGAGGGTGAATTGGCCACTTTCTAACGTTCTTTGCCCATATGTCAGCATATCGTTCCATTGTTGTTCAGTTAATTCGCCAAAGCCAGCATAAACAGTGCGTATGAATGCGCCGAGTTCTTCCGAGGTATTGAAAGAAGGCTGTTGTCCAACGTATTCCGCGATACGCATTAATGCTTCTTTGGGTAAGTAGGGTCCAACATCGTTAATGATAAGTTTTTTGATGGGTGAATTTGGCATAGCGGCTAACGCCATGCCCAATAAACCGCCCATGGAGGTGCCTAACCAATCGACTTTTTCAACGCCAGTTCTCGCGATAACCATTAACGCATCAACGGTATATTGGTTGTAATCGTAAGCCATTTTATTGGTAAGCCAATCACTTTCACCACGGCCAGGTAGGTCAAAACAAATAATCCGGTAGTTGTCAGAAAGCTTTTCTGCCAGAAGATCAAAGTCATGCTTGTTGCGGGTTAAGCCATGCGAGCATATCAACACATTGGGGTTATTTTCATCACCCCATTCGAGGTACGCCAATTTATGTAACCCGCCGATAGAACAGCTTGTGATGTATTTGGTTGCCATGATGTTTCCAGTGACTTTTTGTTGCAACGCAACTATAATAATTCGGTTGTACTCAAGCATAACCTAAATTAACGGAGAGAAACATGAGTGAAGTAAGAGAAGTTGTTGCACTAAGCGCTGTTAGAACTGCGATTGGTGATTTCGGTGGAAGTTTAAAGTCTGTTGCCCCTAGTGCATTAGCAGCTATTACATTAAAAGAAAGTGTTGCTAGAGCAGGCATTGAGCCTGCTGAAGTTGGCATGGTTGTTATGGGTACAGTGATACCTGAAGAAGAAAGAGCGCCTTATACATCTCGTGTGGCTCAAATTGAAGCCGGTATTCCGTGCGAAACATCAAACGTAGCAGTTAACCGTTTATGCGGTAGTGGTATGCAAGCGATTGTTGATGCTGCTCAAGGCATTATGCTTGGTGATTATGATGTAGCAATTGGTGCTGGCGTAGAATCTATGAGTAATTCATTTTATGCATTACCTGGCGCACGCTGGGGTCAAAAAATGGGTGCAGGCCAAATGGTTGACCTTATGATTTCTGCGCTAACAGATCCGTTCGGCACAGGCCACATGGGTATGACTGCTGAAAATTTGGCAGATAAATATAATGTATCTCGTGAAGACCAAGATGCATTAGCAGTAACAAGCCACCAAAATGCAGCTCGTGCACAAGCAGAAGGCCGTTTTGATACGCAAATTGTTCCTGTTGAAATGAAAACACGTAAAGGCATTGTTGTGTTTGATAAAGACGAACATGTTCGTGGCGATATCACCGTTGAAAAACTTGGCGGTATGCGTCCAGCGTTCAAAAAAGACGGTTCCATTACGGCGGGTAACGCATCAGGTATTAACGATGCATCATCATCAGTGGTTCTGATGGCGAAAGATGTGGCTGAAGCACGCGGTTTAAAGCCAATGGCTAAATTAGTTGCTTATTCTCACGCAGGTGTGGCACCAGAAATTATGGGCATTGGTCCTGTTCCTGCTGTACATAAAATTCTTGCGGATTCTGGCTTAAGCATTGCTGATATCGATGTATGGGAAGTAAACGAAGCGTTTGCTGCTCAAGCATTAAGCGTGTGTCGTGAGCTTGACCTTCCTATGGATAAAGTAAATGTTAATGGTAGTGGTATTTCTTTAGGCCACCCTATTGGCGCTTCTGCAAACATCATCGTTGTTAAAGCATTGCACGAGTTAGAACGTGTACAAGGAAAATATGCGTTAGCTACTTTATGTATTGGTGGTGGGCAAGGTATTGCTACTTTATGGGAACGTATGTAATTTTACGTTTCAGATAGAATAAAAAAACGGGCCCTTATTATTAAGGGCCCGTTTTTTTATTCGCGAAAGAAAATTATTTTTGCAGTGCTTTAGGTAAAGAGAAGGTCACTTTTTCTTGTATACCTTTGTTTTCAGTAGCCGTTTTTCCACCCCATGCTTTAAGTTGATTGACGACGCTTTGAACTAATTCTTCAGGGGCTGATGCACCGGCCGTTACGCCAATATTGTTAATGCCTTTTAGCCAGGATTTATCAATATCTTCTGGGCCATCAATTAAGTAGGATGCCTTCCCCATTTTTTCAGCAATTTCACTTAGCCTGTTTGAGTTTGAACTATTGGGTGAGCCAACCACTAAAACAAGGTCGGACTTATTAGTTAAGTCTTTAACGGCATCTTGCCTATTTTGTGTGGCGTAACAAATGTCACTTTTTTTAGGACCTGAAATATGTGGGAATTTTTTGCGTAACGCATCAATGATAGAACTGGTGTCATCCATGGATAAGGTGGTCTGGGTGACATAAGAAAGGCCTAGATCGCTTGATATTTCTAATTGAGATACATCGTCTGGTGATTCTACTAACTCAATTGAAACATTAGAGTTCTGTTGCTCATAACGCCCCATAGTGCCTTCTACTTCAGGGTGCCCTTTATGGCCAATAAGGACAACACAGCGTCCTTTTTTTGCGTTGCTGATCACTTCCATATGAACCTTGGTTACAAGGGGGCAGGTAGCATCAAATACATTAAGTTGTCGACGCTTTGCTTCATCTTCAACAGCTTTGGATACGCCATGTGCGCTAAATATCACCGTAGAATCATCAGGCACTTCATGTAATTCATCAACAAACACGGCACCTCTTTTTTTGAGGTTTTCAACGACGAATCGGTTATGTACTACTTCATGACGAACATAAATAGGCGATCCTAATAATTCGAGCGCTCGTTCAACAATGTCAATTGCACGGTCAACACCGGCACAAAAACCTCGAGGGTTGGCTAATAAAATTTGCATTTATGTTTTATTGTCTGATGGTTGCCGACGGTTTTTATCCCAAAGAATCTCATTTTTCCCATCTTGACGAGCCAGTACTCGGCAAAGAACAAACAATAAGTCGGATAAACGATTTAGATATTTAATAACAGGTGGGTTAATGTTTTCTTGTCGCGATAAGCTGACAGTGTTGCGTTCAGCGCGCCGGCAGACAGTACGTGCAATGTGGCAGGTTGCCGCTGCAAGATTACCACCGGGTAGGATGAACTCTTTTAAAGGTGGGAGGTCGGCATTATGTTCGTCGAGTATGTTTTCTAGTAAATCAACATGGGTATTGTTAATAGCGCTATAGCCAGGAACACAAAGTTCGCTGCCTAAATCGAATAAATCATGTTGGATATCAAGCAGCTGGTTAGCGATAAGGTCGTTATTAGTGGAAGCTATCACAAGGCCAATTTGGCTGTTTAACTCATCTACAGTACCGTAGGCTTCAACGCGTAGAGAGTCTTTATCAACACGGCTACCATCGCCTAGCCCGGTTGTGCCTGAGTCACCAGTGCGGGTATATATTTTAGAAAGTCTGTGTCCCATGGGGTTAGATTAAACTCTCTTTTGAAAGAACGATGCCGTCTTCATCAGCGTATAAATATTCGCCAGGGTTAAATGTTGCACCGGCGAAAGTCACGGGTATGTTTTTATCTCCCCAACCTTTCTTAATGCTTTTTAATGGGTGGGTTTGTATTGCTCGAACACCAATTGGCATGTTGTTGATGTCAAGAGAGTCTCTTATGCAGCCGTATACAACCACACCTGACCAGCCATTTTTATAGCCCATTTCAGCCAGCATATCGCCTAGTAGTGCACAACGTAAGGACCCACCGCCATCGACGACTAGTACGTCTCCTGAGGCTTTTTGAGATAACATTTCACGCACCAATACATTATCTTCAAAAATTTTAACAGTTTGGATAATGCCACTAAACTGTTTGTTACCTCCGAATGATTGAAATAGTGGTGACACAACTTGAAGCGTGTCAGAAAAACCATCACAAAGATCTGCTGTTTTAAACATAGTGTTTATTTTAAAGGGTAAAGTAAGCTTATTATAAACCAGTTTATTTGTATTAAAAGATAGTTTGTCTTGATTGGTTAGCCGGCTAACGGTATTGTAATTTTATTGATTAATGTGGAGTTTGTTTAATGTTTTATAAATTAAGTGTCGTGTTATTAATGGTGTTTATGTCTGGCTGTGTTTTAACTGAAAACACACGCAAGGCTGCGTTTGAATTGCCTGCCTTAGAATTGCAAGGTGGAAGTTCTGATGCCATTGTCGTAGGAATACTGGATGAGCGGCCATATGTTGTGTCCGGTGACAAGCCAGCAAAATACATTGGTCAGTTTCAACTGTCTATGGGTGACCCATATGATGCATTTACACAGTCAAAACAACCAATGGTTACGGAGTTTTCTAGCCGGTTACCGTCGTTATTGACTAAAAAGTTCCCTAACATCCAAACAGTGTTACTTGATGTGGGTTTGTCGAAGCAAGATGCAGTCAAAACACTGTTAGAAGCGGGAGCACCTAAAGTTGCGTTAATCACCTTAAAAGAATGGAAAAGCTTAACAGCGGTAGACACATCGTTATGGTTTGATGCACAACTTGAGGTGTTTAATACGAAAAAACAATTGTTGTCTTATAAGCGTACGCAAGGGCATGATACGTTTGGTGGTGCGGTGATTGCTGGCCCAATAACGAATGCAAAGAGAACGCTGCCACATGCGTTCAGGCAGAAAATGCAGGCTTTGTTTAGCGACCCTTTAGTGACAGCATCATTAACATCTCAAAAAGCTGAGCCGATTGCGGTCCGAGCTATAGATGATACAAGAGAGCCAGAGGTGATTACTTTAGACCCTGAAAAGCCTAGAGTTTGTACAGTTGAATTGATTTTGTATTGGAAAAATGCAGGGATGCCTGATCAAGAAATTTTATCAAAATGTAGTTCTGTGAAGCAGTAAAGACTATTCGTCGTGATGTACCCATATTCCAGACCGTCGTTCTGAACCAGATCGGCGGTCATTGTCATCTTCAAAACGGATTTCATCTCGCCTATCTTGATGCTCTCTTCTTGTTTCATCTCGTTTTTCAGTCAGGCCAACATAATAACAACGGCATAACGCGCGGTCACATCCATCAAGGGGTAGTATCGGTGCGAGCTTTTTTGAGATGTGTTTTTTCTCAAGTTGGAGTACTTTTTTGCAGCAAAGTTGCTCATTTTCATAGTCAACAAAAACCCCCCAGAACCCGTCCGTGTCTTGTATATCCATTAAATTATTGGCATTTTTCTCTATAAATTCTTCTTGGCGACTTTTTGGTTTAGCTAAAGTTGCTTTTTTTCTATAGAGAATATAACCAATCATGACAACAATAATTGTTGCTAAAGCTTCTATCATTGCTTTTCCGTTATGTTTCTTGTCGGTATTATAGTCGAATTTTGATTGAAAACTAAATGCTTATGAACCCTTTATACTATGGATCTATAAGTCAAATGTTATTGATGTGTATATGTTTAAACTAATTAGAATTTTATTATTGATAATATTATTGATAGGCGTTGCTTTTTATAGCAAATTACAAAGCCTAGAAAGCACATCGTGGACACGTCCATTACACGTCTCAATATATCCTATTAATGGAGATAGTAGTGCGGTTGTGGGTGAATACATTGCGGCATTAACGAAGGGTGACTTTGCCGAGATAGGCGTTTTTTTGCATGATGAGCACAAGCATTACGATGACATTGCGTTAAGTACAGTAGATATAGAGTTGCAGAATATTGTTACTGACTTGCCGCCAGTTCCGCCCAGTAAACAAACCATGTTAAAGGTGATGCTTTGGAGTTTGCAGATGCGTTGGTGGTCATATCAGCATGCTGTTCCTTCCGAGAAGGCTCATGTTAATATTTATGTGATATATCATCAACCGAAAGAGGGGGTTAAGTTGGCCCACTCATTAGGTTTACAAAAAGGGCTGATAGGTGTCGTTAATGGTTATTCGTCGGCTGACTATATGAAGCAAAACAATATCGTGATATCTCATGAGTTGTTGCATACGGTGGGGGCATCCGATAAATATGACGTATCTACAGGACAACCAGTATTTCCAGCGGGTTATGCAAACCCAAGTCAAAAATTTCAACAAACAAAAGCTGAAATAATGGCGGGTAAAATACCGGTTGGTGCTAATGAATCCAAAATGCCTTATTCATTGAGATCTTGTGTGGTCGGTAAATTAACAGCAAGAGAGATAGGCTGGGTAAAATATTGATTTAGATTAAGAAATTTTTTCTAATTATTAGGTTAGAATATATAAATAATTATTAACTATAAGGAGTTATGTATGTTTTTTCAGGAGTTAAATAACGAACAATGCAAAACGTATTTAATTGCAGACCTTGAAGCTGGCGTGGCTGCAATCGTAGACCCTATAGAGAGCAATATTGATCGTTACCTAGCTGTGCTCGCTTATCATCAGCTTACATTGGATTTTGTAGTTGATTCGCATACACATGCCGATCACCGTTCCGCTTGTACGGCTGTAAAACGTTTAACAGGCACCAAAATATTAATGCATGAAACCTCTCCGCAACCTTATGTTGATCAACGTTTGGTTGATGGTGATGAATTACATGTGGGGAGTATTAAAATTAAAGTACTTGAAACACCTGGGCATACGCCCGACAGCCTCAGTTTTTATGTCAATGAAGATCGTATACTAACGGGCGACGTCATGTTGATTCAAGGGACGGGGCGTGCTGATTTTGCTGGTGGCGATGCGGGTGCTCAATATGATTCTATTACACAAAAATTATTTACCCTGCCAGGTGATACATTGGTATTTCCTGGGCATGACTACAGGGGAAATACTGAGTCGACTATTGAGAAAGAAAAAAACACCAATCCGAGAATAGCGGGTAAAAGCAAGCAAGAGTATATCGACATCATGGCTAACTTGAACTTGCCTCTACCGGACCGAATTCAAGAGGTGTTACAGATTAATCAAAGTGAAATTGAAGACGACCGTATTAAATTCCCTAAAGTGGCTGAATTAAATGCGGTACTTCAGCTGAACCCTGCAGATGTGAAAGATAAAGTGGGTACTGATTCTATTATTATTGATGTGCGAGAACCATCAGAATATATCGGTGAATTAGGGCATATTAAGGGAAGTCGACTTGTGCCCCTATCAACGATTCCATCAGCATTAGAAGAGTTGGAAGCTGTGCGCAATAAGGAGATTGTATTTGTTTGCCGATCTGGCGCTAGAAGTACAACGGCAGCTGCAATTTTGAAGGGCTTAGGGTTTGAAAAAGTGAAAAACATGAAGGGCGGTATGTTGGCGTGGAATAAGGAAAACTTGCCAATATCAAAATAGGAATGACTATTGAATAACTTGTTAGCTAATTCGGCCTTGAAATGTTTTCTATAAAATGAATACTAGATAGGGCTTCTTCTTTAAGTTTTTGTTTTATTAACCAAGGCCCAATAAAGGGTGGCACCCAAAATTTAGGTGTCATTTCACTTTTAAATGAGATTTTGCTTTGGTTGTTAAGTGTTGAAATTTGCCAACGCGCCCAGCCGGATGAGAAATCGCTTAGCTTAGGTATGATCGTTCCTGTAACAGTGTGTTGTGAAGTCGTCATGTTCATCATCTGTTTTTTGTTAAAGCAAATAAAAGCAAAACAGCTTTTTAACTCAAGTAATAACGCGCCATTAGCTTGTAATTCGCTTTTTTGAATAAGTTGGCTAAGTTTATAAAGTTCGTTATAGCTTGTTAGTAATTTAAAGAGCTTATCAGGAGGTGTATTTATAATCGCCGTGAGGTTAGTTTGGTATGTGTTGTTTTCATGTGAAACGCTTAAGGACAATGGTGTGTCAATTGCACGAACGGGTTGGACCGTTAACAATAGAGCTAACATAAAAATGGCAGCCGCATAATTAGGTAGGTGTTGACTTAAGTTATGCAAATTTCTTAGGAGATAACATAGCCCAATAGTTACATTGGCCATTTGCTTGTGGTCTTGCTTAAAATGGCTGAACTCTATAGAAATATAGAGTGTGTGGTTTTACGCGGCTTGCACAGGGATGGCGTTTTTCGTTTCTTTTACACGGTTACTTTCATTAAGGTAAATGAGTCGAGGTTTAAATGCAGCAAGCTCAGCTTCGTTATAATTTGAATAGGCGCAAATAATCAAAATATCACCTTCAGCAGCGCGGCGTGCTGCTGCACCATTAACTGAAATAACGCCACTATTGTCTTCAGCGCGTATTGCATACGTTGTAAAGCGTTCGCCATTGTTGACATTATAAATTTCAATTTGTTGGTATTCACGTATACCAGATAGGTCAAGTAAACTTCCATCAATAGCGCATGACCCTTCATAGTGAAGTTCGCTATGGGTTACGGTGGCTCTATGTAGCTTTGTTTGTAACATGGTTGACTGCATATTGACTATCTATAATTCTTAAACAATGGCCGGCAATTATCCCTTATCTTTTAATTCGCATCAACTTTAATGTGCGTTTGCAATAACTGCAATAGTATCAATGAGTTAAAGGCTTGATTGAATTAAAAAGAAACAGGTGGAGGGCGTTTGTCTAGTCCTGTTGATTCTGTCACGATACTTTTTGCAGCCTCTTTAGACTGTTGGGTTAATTCGGATATGCTCTTAATATCAAGCGTTTCAGAACCCGTGTCGCCAGGGTGGTTTCGTACATGTAATGTTTGGGTTGGGAAAGCCAGTTCGATACCCAAGGCGTTAGATAGCCTTAAAATATCTAAAAGAAAACGTTGGCGTTCTCTTAGCTCGGTGCTCCAATCAGGCGTTTCCCAGAACACATAAACCAAAATATCTAAAGAAGATGCCGATAATTCGTTTAAATAGACGTGAAAATAGTCCTTTCTCATATAGGGGTGGAGACGAATTAACTCGCGCACACCTTCGCAAAAACTTTCAATTTGATCAGGCGGTGTGTCATAGGTCAGCGATACTTGGCATTTGAGACGGCGGTATCGTCTTTGTCCCATGTTATCAACATTGGCGGTGATGAAAGCTGAGTTCGGTAGAGTGATAAGCGAATCGTAGAACGTACGAATTTTTGTGCTTCTCAAACCAATTTCTTCAACACTGCCTTCGATGTCGCCAACGACAACCCAGTCGCCAACATGGAATGTTTGGTCAAGAATCACCGTGATAGAACCAAATAAGTTTTGCACAACATCTTTCGCAGCGAGGGCAAACGCTAAGCCACCGAGACCTAAACTGGCCAGTAGGCTTGATACATTAAGGTTAAGGTTTGATGCGACGAAAGTGATGCCAATAACGGTGACGAATACCTTAAGGGTTTTGCTAACGAGAGGGACTAAGACGTCATCTACCTTGTTATCGGTTAACCCAGCTTTGAAACGAAGATACTGCGTTATTAAATCGACTAAGCGATAAGCGGCCCAAACGCCAGAAAAGCCGGCTAATATTTTCACCGCAACCAGTAAAATAATCATGGCTTGGTCAGGTAAAGATAACAGGTTAAGTCCTGTCCACCAAACAATGGCCATGACCATCATGCCGAAAGGCCTAAGCAGGTCGTCAGGTGTTTCTGCAAAAGCGCTTGTTTTAGCTTTTGAGCGAGATTTCCTAATCGATAGCTGTAGTATAAAAGCAGTTAACTTATCTAATATGATACCTAATGCTATCGTAAGAAGGATGCCAAGCCACTTCCAATTCTCTAGTAAAAAAGTGCGGTTTCTTAAGGGCTCGGGCAGTTGTTGTCTCAACCGAATTTGCCAGGGCAAATAGTCAGAGGACGTATCTTCTTTTTTAAGACTGTTTTTAGAAGCGAGTTCATTGATGATGTTGGGTAAGGCATTTAGGGTTGATGGTGAGAACTGCCAGTTGACGCCATCGGTTAGGGTGATTTCAATTGAACCGCTTTGGTAACGTGAGAATACGTAATTTTGCCCTGTGCTACGATTAGGAATGCGGCTTAATTTTACGACACGGGTTTTATCGATGGCCTCAAGCAGTAGCCAAGCCAGGTCGCGTCCTTTTTCTTCACGAATTAAGGGGTTTATGTTGGATAAGTCGAGTGTTTTAACAGCATCTTCAATCCGTTCAATTCGCCCACGTTTAATATCATTCATGCTGTGCAGGAATGTGCTGAAGGTTTTTCTTGGTGAAGCTAAATCAGGGTCAACCTTTGTTTCGGGTGTGTTGACAGCATCGGATGCTTCATCGGCAGCAAACGTCGCATACGGGGTTATTAACAAAAGTAACAGTAATAGGGTAGTGCTGAATAGCCGATGTTTATGCATTATTGATAACCAAGTTGTCTATAAGTCGAGTGGTGCCAAGTTTAGCAGCTGCTAGGACGATGAGTTTGGAAGTGTTGTCGATGGGAGGCGCTAGACTATCTTGGTCAAGAATGCTTAAATAATCGGGTATAAAACCATGACTAATAAGCTGCTTTTTGGCAGTCTCTTCTATAGCACGATAGTCTGCATGATCTTTTAATAGTTGTGCTTTTACAGTGACCAAGGTTTGGTAAAGTAGGGGCGCTTTGTTTCGTTCTGTTGTGCTGAGATAGCTGTTTCTTGAGCTCATGGCAAGTCCATCTGATTCCCGAACAATCGCTTCACCAATGATTCGAATAGGCATGTTCAAATCACTGACCATGCGGCGTATAATGGTGAGTTGTTGAAAGTCCTTTTCACCAAAAATAGCGACATCAGCTTGTGTCATATTAAATAGTTTATTGACAATAGTCGTAACGCCATCAAAATGCCCTGGCCTTGCGGCTCCACATAGCAGGTTGGTTAGTTGCGGAACGTGAACATTAGTGGAATGTGAGCCACCTTGAGGGTAGATGTCTTCTGCGGGTGGAGTGAATAAAATATTTGTATTTATTTCATCCAGTTTATCGATGTCTTCTGCTAGTGTTCTAGGGTAATTATCTAAGTCTTCATTAGCACCAAATTGTGTAGGGTTAACAAATATAGTCACTAAGACAGCATCCGCGTGTTTTTTTGCTGTGTGTACTAATTGTAAATGACCTTCGTGTAAGTTGCCCATGGTAGGTACTAAGGCAACGGATTGATGCGCCAAACGAAACGATGCTAAGGCGTCTTGTAACTGTTTAATAGAGGTGCAAATCAGCATGATTAAAAAGAGTGTTTTTCTGTAGGAAATTGTTTGTTTTTAACAGCGCTAACATAGGCTTTAACTGCCTCTGATACGTTGCCAGTTTCTACCATAAAGTCTTTACTAAATTTAGGACGCCTACCAAACGTTATGTCGAGCATATCGTAGCTGACTAACACTTGGCCATCACAATCTACGCCAGCACCAATACCAATAATGGGGATGTTGACGGAGGCTGTGATGGTTTTTGCTAGCGCTGCTGGAACGCATTCGATAACAATGGCGCTAGCGCCTGCTTGCTCAAGAGATTTTGCATCATTAAGCATAATGTCAGCTTGAGCTTGCTCCTTCCCTTGAACGCGATAGCCACCTAACTGGTTGACTGACTGGGGTAATAGCCCCAAGTGCCCGCAAACGGGAATGCCTTGATTAACAATGTGGTGTACGCTCTCTACTACTTTTTCGCCGCCCTCAAGTTTGACCATTTGAGCATGGCCTTCTTGCATCAAAATAGCCGCATTTTCAACGGCAATATCTGGATTTGGGTAACTCATAAAAGGCATGTCGGTGACTAATAATGATCGCTTTAAACCACGAGATACTATTTTAGAGTGGTAAGCCATTTCATCGATAGTCACGGGTACTGTACTGTTTTGACCTTGTACGACCATGCCTAACGAGTCGCCTACCAACACCATTTCAACACCGGCTTCATCCAAAATATGGGCAAAACTTGCATCATATGCCGTTAAGCTGACGATTTTTTCCTGCCGTTCTTTCATGTTGATTAGCTCAACATTCGTTATGTTCTTTACAGAGGCATGTTGGCTCATAATAATCTCAATTTGCAGTTAAGTTGATGGGGAGTGGGTTGACGAAATGCCGCCCAGATCGTGTGGCGCAAATATGGTGCAACAACTGTTGGTAGTCGGCATCATTATCAACAGGGTTAATATCAGCCGCATTAACTATTAATAAAGGGCTGCAGTCATAGTGATGAAAAAACTGTGTATATGAGTCGGATAATTGTTTTAAATAATCACGAGTGATGCCTGTTTCATGATGAATACCACGTTTTTTAATGCGTTTTAGTAAGGTGTCAACCGGTGCTTGTAAATAAACGACTAAGTCTGCATTTGTTTTTTGCACAGATAATGTTTGGTACATTTGGTCGTATAACTTAAATTCTTCAGCCGTGAGTGTTAGTTGCGCAAATAACCGGTCTTTTTCCAGCATAAAGTCGGCAACAATGCCTTTTGAAAAAAGATCGTTTTGGCTCAGCTCATTCCATTGTTTTACTCGTTCAGTAAGAAAGTGAAGCTGGACAGGCAAAGCGGATTGTTCTGGGTGCTTGTAGAAGTGTTCTAGAAAGGGATTGTCATCTGCTTTTTCTTTAACGACATCACAACCAAAGCTATTGGCAAGGCGTTCAGCAAGGCTGCTTTTGCCAACGCCAATAGGGCCTTCAATAGCTATAAATTTAGGTGCTTTTAATTGCTCGATCGCGCTGTTTTTCAAAATACGTGTCTGTCTATTTAAATGAGTAAAAGGATATTATACATCCAGTTTGTTGAGGGTAATAATTTCAGGTTGTGGCTCGTTGAGCTGCGCGATGAGGGCGTCAACTTGGCCTATCAAGGGTAAGGCTTTATGTTGAGCAATATCATGCAAAGGGTAGAGTACAAAAGCGCGTTGCTTGATGCCAGTATGTGGGATTGTCAGTTCATCCGTGTTGAGAATAGTGTCTGCGTAGAGCAATAAATCAAGATCGAGAGTTCTGGCGCCCCAGCGTTCGGTGTCTCTTGAACGATCCTGCTGGTTTTCTAATTGATGTAAAAACTGTAATAGTTGATAAGGCGACAATGTTGTTTTAAGCTCAACAACAGCATTAATATAATCGGGTTGGTCTTGTGGGCCCATCGGTGGTGTTTTATATAAATTCGATACGGCCACAACATGAACGTCGGCAGCAGATCGTAAATGCTTAATGGCAGTTAAAACTTGCTGAACGGGGTTGTCTAAGTTGCTTCCCAGCCCAATATAAATACCACTTTGCACTGTATTAAGCAGGCTTGGTTGGTGATGTTTTTTTAGGTTTTCTTTTACCTTGAAATTGTTTGGCATGTGTTAACTTTTTTTGTTCGCCGGCGTCTAATGTTTGGATATGAGTCCACCAATCGGCTACTTTAGAGTCTATTTCGCCGTATTGAGCGCGTAATAACATAAAGTCATAGGCCGCACGAAAGCGGGGATGTTCGAGAAAACGCAAGCAACGAATACCAGATCGTTTATGAAACTTTGGCTGTAAGGCCCAAACTTCTCGCATGGGGGTGGTGATTCGTCTTGGGATGGCAATGCGCCCGATTTGGTGAGCTATTACTTCACCGGCCGCGGCATTAATTGCTTGTACATCACTATTGAGTGAAGGCCTATTTTTTTCAGTTAATCGACGTACGGGTTCCCACAAAATAGCCGCTAATAAAAAGTACGGTGTTACGTGCCTATTGTCTTTTAAACGTGTTTCAGTGTTTTCCATGGCTTGTCTAACCAACAATAAAGGTTGGTCGGACGTGGCGTGTTTAAGGCACTGTTCAGATTGCGGAAATAACGCTTCAAATAAGCCGTATTGACGTAGACCTTCAAAAACCTGAGTGGCTTGTGTGCTTAGAAATAACTTTAACACTTCATCGTATAAGCGAGCGCTAGGTATATCTTTTAATAAAGGGGCCAAATCTTTGATAGGTGATTCAGTACCATGCTCAAGTTGAAAGTCCAGTTTGGCTTTAAAGCGAATCGCGCGAAGCATACGGACTGGGTCTTCTTTATAACGCTGAATTGGCTCGCCCATTAAACGCAATGTTTTATTTTGGTGGTCTTCAATACCGCCCACGTGGTCGATAACCGTGTTGTTTTGAGCATCTAAATAGAGGGCGTTAACGGTAAAGTCACGGCGCCAGGCATCTTCTTCTAGTGTCCCATAGACATTGTCACGAAGTAGCCGCCCGTCCTTGTGGGCATGGCTAGTGTTTTTGTCTTGTTTAACATGTGGGCCACGAAAGGTGGCAACTTCAATAATATGTCGGCCAAAATGAATGTGCGCCAAGCGGAATCGGCGACCAATCAACCGGCAGTTCTTAAATAATGCTTGTACTTGCTCAGGCTCGGCGTTCGTGGATACGTCAAAATCTTTGGGTTGAAGGCCTAATAACAGGTCGCGCACGCAACCGCCAACCAAGTAAGCTTGAAACCCTGCTTTAACAAGCTTGTCTGTAATGGAGACGGCATGTCTGTCTAGATTTTTTGGTGAAAGCCCTAGCTCTTTTAATGAATATGTTTTGGGGTTGTTTGACACGTTAACTGCGACTTAAGTTTAATCAAGCCATATTGTAACGCATTATGCTTATACGCTTTTCTGAAAGAATTTGAGTAGACTATTATACGTCTCATCCGGTGTTTCTTCAGCAATAAAATGGCCTGAATCTATAGCGTGCCCTTCGACGTTATCTGCACGGTTTTTCCAGATAGTTAGAAGGTCAAAATGTCGCCCAATAATGCCGTGTTCTCCCCAAAGCACGAGCAAAGGACACGTAATTTTCGTAACTAAATCAGCACGGTCATGTTCTAAGTCGATGCTTGCTGCAGCTCGGTAATCCTCACAGGTGGCGTGAATTGTATCTGGGTTTTTAAAGCATCGTAAATAGTCATTTATTATGTTTTTATCAAATCGTTCTGGGTAAGTGCTCCATCGGTTGAGTTTGTCTTTCAGATAAAAGCCAGAATCCTTGCCAATTAAGTGCTCGGGTAGATTATTGTCTTGAATAAAAAAGAACCAGTGGTAGTAGCCCGTGGCAATAATTCGGTCAATGTCTTTAAACATTTCGTAAGTTGGGACAATGTCTAAAACAGCGGCCTTGAGGACTTTATTAGGGTGATCCAAAGCCATGCGGTGGGTGACGCGCGCGCCTCTGTCATGCCCTGCAATATAGAATGCACTGTGTCCCATCTGTTCCATAACTTCAATCATGTCTTTTGCCATTTCACGCTTGCTATAGGCATGGTGAAACTCGTCACTGGGAGGTTTTGAACTATCGCCGTAGCCGCGTAAGTCTGGACAAATAACGTGAAACTGTTTGCTTAGAATAGGTGCAATTTTGTGCCACATTAGGTGATTTTGAGGGTATCCGTGTAGCAGCAATAATGGTGGTCCTTCTCCTGCACTGGCAACGTTTATTTTTGCGCCTTGTGTCGTAATAAACTGATAGTTAAAGCCATTAAGTTTTAAAGGGTCGCTCATGATTCAAGCAGTTGTTTGAACTCATCGGGTATTGATGCGACTTTTTTGCGCTGATAATCAAAAAACACCAACCCCGTTTTGGCTGTAGCAACCAATGTTTTTCCACTTTCTTTACTGACGCGATAGACCATGTCGCAACCGCAGCGAGTAGGGTCATCTAGTGTTATTTCTATTGTTAGCATGTCTGGGTGAAATGTTTCCGCCTGATAGCAGATGGAAAGGTCAGATAAAATAATGCCTAAACCTGCAATATTGGCTTCTTGCATGCCAAAGTTTAGAAAAAATTGGGCGCGTGCTTCATGCAGCATGGAGATTAGTTTGTCATGGGCTAAATGTTGACCATAGTTAATGTCTGTAATCCGTACTGGTAATGTGCAGGTAAAGAGGGTTTGATCGGGGTAGGTGATGTTAACTCTGGCCATGATTTTTTATACCGGTTTAATAGTTATCATTATAGTCATGCACCGAGAGTGCTATAGTCAATCCTTTTTTTATAGAGTGTAACAGTGAAAAAGTTATTGTCATCCGCATGGGTATTGCTGGTATTGGTGGTGCTTATTTGGGGGTCAAATTGGCCTATTATGAAAATAGGCTTACGCTCTATCGATCCGCTTTGGTTTACGGCGGGCCGTTTGATGATAGCGCTTGTAGCTATTTCAATGTTGTTACTTTTTATGGGCCGTTTGAAGTTGCCTCACAAGCAAGACATCCCAATTGTTTTTGGTGTGGGGCTGATGCAATTTGCGGCATTTGTAACCTTAATTAACCTCGGCTTGATGGAGGTTAACGCGGGCCGCGCTGCTTTGTTGGCTTACACCACACCACTGTGGGTTACCCCAGGGGCTTACTTTATTCTAAAAGAAAAAGTGTCCCGGATGAAGTTAGTGGGTGTAGGTGTTGGCCTGTGCGGTTTGTTGACTTTATTTAACCCGTTCGCGTTTGACTGGAATGATGCCTCCGTAGTTAAGGGCAATGCCTTGCTATTGATTGCGGCATTAATTTGGGCATTGTCAATTGTGCACGTCAGAAAGCATCAATGGAAAGGCACGGTGCTTGAGTTAACGCCATGGCAAATACTGGTGGCGCTTTGTGTTGTTATTCCTTTTGCATGGTTCTCTGAAACGCGGCCAGTAATTTGGAGTAATGAGCTGGCCATTATTTTGTTATACAACGGTGTGATGGCAACGGCACTGGCGCAATGGGCCTCTATGCGTGTTACGCAAATGTTGCCAGCGGTGACTGTTTCCTTAGGTTTTTTAATGGTACCGTTAATGGGAATATTGGCATCAATGCTTTGGTTGGATGAGCCGTTTACTTTAACGTTGGGCTTAGGTGCAGCGTTGATTATTGGTGGATTGTTATTACAGTCAAACTTAAAGAAATAACTTATATAACTAATCGACGGTACGCCAAAGATGCCAGGCTGCAATTGTGCGGTAGGGTTGCCATTTTTTAGCAATAGCACTGCACTCAACAGGTGTGGGCAAGTCGTTTAATGAGTACAATGATTTGACGGCTTTTCTCAATCCTAAATCACCGGGCGCGAAAACATCGATCCGCTTTAGACCAAACATTAAAAAGATATCAACTGTCCATGGACCAACGCCTTTAATCTGGCATAGACGTTCTTTTATGACGTTGTCAGGGAGCATGTTCAACTGCTCAAATTGATTGTCTTTATTAAGCGCATAATTGGTGAGCCTTTCAACAGTGTTTGTTTTAGCAAGAGACAGGCCTGCGTTTCTAAAATCAGCGGTTGTTATTTTGCTGAATGCATCCGCGCTCGGGTCGTTTTTTGGTAGAAGCGTATGCACGCGCTGGCGAATAGCAGAGGCTGATTTTACCGATAGTTGTTGAGCAATGATGGCGTGAACTAACGCTTCAAACGGTTGTTTCTTGAAGGCTATGCTATCAAAGGGTGGGCCGTTTCGTATAATATTCCCTAGTTTAGGGTCCCTTTTGCAAAGGGCGGTTTCGGCTTGTTGGGTATGATTTTCGAAATCCGGCATATTTTATACACTAAGCGACTTATTAAAAAGAAGAGGTCACTTAGTTTACCTCATGAAATAGAATTGTTGAGGGCTTGATTATTTTACTGAATTGGCTAAGCGATTGGCAAAGATCCAGAGTGGGCTAAACTTAAATCGAAAGTATTAGCGGGCCGTTGCGTTTAACCAAATAATGCGTAGTTAATTGAGGGGTTCTATCTTACACAGACGGTATTTCCAGATGTGTTGAATGAAGTGAATTCATCAAAACGCTAAAGAAAAAAACCAATAAAGTTAGACTTTATTGGTTTTTTTCTTTAGCAAATGCCTTTCATGACTGAATCACGGTTATAAAGGCAATTACTGACCTATTAAATGTTTCTTTTTAGGTTTTTTGAGTCTAAGTATTTTTTTACTGCTTCGTGGCCTTGGGAAATAATAAGCTCGGCTTTAGCAGCAGCAATGCAATTAGCTGTTTCTCTAATGTCAGGCTGTTGTTGGCAAAACGTGTGTTTAGCTGCTTGATCACGAGTGTTTTGGATGTACCAATCAGCGCTTCTTGTTGGCTCGGCTTCACAGGCGCTAAGTAGTATTGCTGTTAACAAAGACATCAATAGCATTTTTTTATTTTTCATAAGACTTCCTTTGGTTTATGCTTCTTATAAGCTTTATTTATATTGCCTATTAAGCTTTATATACCTTTGCTTTATAGGATGCGCTCCAATAAGAAAAATAGAGCTAAGTAATTAAACTTTATAATTATGATATTTGTCTAGTGTTAATGTGCACAAAAATTTCAATTAAAGATGCTTTGAAGTGGATTGAATGTATGAAGAGAAGCTTAACGTGGCTGCGGTGAGTGGCTAAAAAAACGGAGCCAACTGGAAGGGATATTTTTTACTTCAACAGGGCTTGTGTCCTTGGGTATAAAGTATAATTTATTAGGTGAATTCATAATAAAAGTTAAAGAAAAACCCAATAAGGTTAGATCTCATTGGGCTTTTTATCGGAAGTGATGTCATGCGTGAATCACGAATATAATTGCGACTATCGATCCATAGAGTGATTCTATTTTTGGCTAGCTAGGTATTTTTTTATTGCTTCAGAACCTTCCATAATAATAAGGTTGGCTTCATTGGCGGCAATACAATTAGGTGTTTCTTTTAATTCAGGCTTATGTTTGCACTCTTCAAATTCAACAGCTTGTTCACGACCATTTTCAACGTACCATGCAGTGGTTCTAGTCGTTTCAGAACAAGCGGCTAGTAATAGGGTTATTGTCGCTGTTACTGCTAGTATACTTATGTTTTTAATCATGTTTTGCCCCTGTGTTAAAATGTATTAATGTTACAAAATTACTTTATTTTTAAATAAAGAGAAATAAAGTACTTCTTGCCGGAATTTGGCGTAAATTCTGGTGTAAGCGTAGCATTGTTGATATTGATTTTGTTTCGAACATAAAGATAAACTGATCTATATCAATATGGATTGAAGATTTAGTTTGCTTTATACGAGCAATGTACGGTTTATAGAGGAGCGATATTTTTATTGATGTTTCGCTGTTAGAGCACTCCACGCTTCGGCTTCAATAAATACCCGCTTAACGCTAGGGCAAGTTTGTTTGATTTGCAAATCCATGTCTGCAATGGTTTGCTCAAGTTCACCCGTGCTTAAATTGTCATTAAAATCGACATTCATTGTGGCGAGCACAAAATCAGGCCCCATATGCATGGTGAGTAGCTCGTTGACAGTTTCAACAGCACTGTATTGATCGACAATTTCATGAATTTCTGCAACCAGTTCAGGGTTGGCGCTTTCACCAATTAATAAACCTTTGGTTTCATACGCTAGCCATATGGCAGTGCCACCTAAAATTAAACCAATGAAAACAGAAGCGATACCGTCGTAAAGAGGGTTTCCTGTGTAATGGGCAAGGGCAATGCCAATGAAAGCAATTAGTAAGCCTAGCATCGCGGCCGAGTCTTCAAATAACACAACGAACATAGATGGATCTTTTCCGCGTTTAACCGCTTCAACATAACCCCACTTTCCTTTGCTTCGGGTAAACTCTTTGAAAGCAAAAAACCAGGCTGCGCCTTCAAAAATCATTGCTAGCCCAAGCACGTAGAAACTCAGTGTAGGATCACCCATTTTTGTGGGAGCAAGAATGTGGTGAATGCCTTCGTAGATTGACACGCCTGCGCCGACCGCAAAAATAAGAATTGCTACTACAAAGCTCCAAAAGTAAATTTCTTTACCATGGCCAAATGGGAATTGCTTGTCGGCTGGCTGATTAGCTTTCTTTAATCCATACAATAATAAAACTTGGTTGCCGGTGTCTACAAGTGAATGAATGCCTTCGGACAACATGGCAGAGCTACCTGAATAAAAGGCGGCAAAAAACTTGGTGACTGAAATGAGAGCGTTACCAATTAAGGCGGCGTAAATTACTTTTTTAGATGCGGATGTCGACATGGCAATTTGTTGAATGATAAAACGTGAAGTCTGCTTATTTTCTACAGGTTTGTAAAGGGGTGCTTGCTTGTATCTACAATAATTAGGCGTAGAATCTTTAATATAAAAGTAATAATAAAGAAATAAAAACATGGTTGGTTCAAATGTAGTGCGGTATCAGGCGGGAATATTAACCGTTATAGTGGCACTTATAGCGATTACTCCGTTGTGTGGGCTTTTGTTTGATTGTGGTTGTACTTGGCCTTGGTCGGGTCTTGAAAGTCACTGCAATATTCATGATGAGCAGGCAGTGCATCAATGTCCATGGTGTGTATCGACTATTGCGGGTGTTCTCTCGGTTGGATTGGCCGTACTGGTAGGCTTTTTGTTGGCCGTTAAGCCAACTAACAATGGTTCTGATATGCGTGGCTCTGCATTGGCGGATGGGCATCATGAAGCTGCATTAAGTGGAATAATAAAACGTTTTCTTGTGGGGATGCTTGGTTTTGTTAGTGTTGCTGTCGTGACGGGATGGTTGTCTGGGGCGCTTCAGGGCTATCCTTATTTTGTTTTAATAAACGAATGGCCCTTTTAAATAGTATTTAGTAGAAAAAATAATGGAACAAATAAAACAGTGGTTTAATCGACTTTTAGTGAATCCCGAAGCATTAGCCTTAGTGGGTACGCTGCTAGTTGGGTTTGTGGTAATTTTATGGGTGGGTGACGTATTGTCACCGGTTTTAGCGAGTATCGTTATTGCCTATTTACTTGAAGGCATGGTCACTAAATTGCAGTCTCTTGGATTGGTAAGGAAATGGTCTGTGATCGTTTCGTTTGGTCTATTTATGGCCTTGTTATCTTATATGGTGTTTGGTCTAGTTCCTTTATTAACAATTCAAACTGTTCAGTTGGCGCAACAGTTGCCCAGCATGTTGAACCAAGGCGTGGACATTTTTATGGCCTTGCCTGAGAAGTACCCAGATTTCATTACAGAAGAACAACTGACATTAATTTTTGGGCAAATCAGCTCAGAAGCGATTAAGTATGGGCAAGGTTTATTGTCTTTTTCAGCTGCCTCAGTGCTCAATATTGTGGCGTTGATCGTCTATTTGTTGCTTGTGCCTATGATGGTGTTCTTTTTTCTGATGGATAAGAAAGATATTGTTAACTGGTTCGCAAGCTTTCTGCCAAGTAATAGGCGTTTAACGACCGAGGTTTGGGTCACTGTAAACTTGCAGATTGCAAATTACGTTAGAGGTAAAATCTGGGAAATTTTAATTGTTTGGATAGCCTGTTTTATTACTTTTAGTTTGTTAGGTTTGAACTACGCTATGCTGCTCAGCTTTTTAGTTGGTTTGTCTGTGCTGGTGCCCTATGTGGGTGCAACGGTGGTTACTATTCCCGTTTTGCTTGTCGCGTATGTGCAATGGAAATGGGGGAATGAGTTTGTTTATTTAATGACCGTTTTTCTTATTATTCAGGCATTGGATGGCTATGTACTGGTTCCTTTGTTGTTTTCAGAAGTGGTTAACCTTCATCCAGTGGCGATTATCGTGGCTATATTATTCTTTGGCAGCGTGTGGGGTTTTTGGGGGGTGTTTTTCGCCATTCCGTTAGCAACGCTTGTACAGGCGGTGATGGTTGCTTGGCCGAGAGAAAAAGAAGCCGAAATTAGCTAACACCATTTAAATGAGAAAGAAATGAAGCAGGTTTATCTTTTTGTGTGCGCGTTAATATTGGCTGTCAGTTCTGCCAATGCATTTGATTTAACAGATGTTGCAGATACTCTGTTCAAAGATAAGGCGACTGGTATAGAGGAGCAGTTAAGAGATGCTGCGTTTGAGTTTAATGTTAAATCGGTAATATTACGAAACGATAAACTTAGAAAAGATACGCATATTTTAGTATCGCGTAACCGCAGTTCGGTGCTTATTGCTGGCGAAGCTAAAACACAGGCGTTAAAAGATAAGGTGTTGGCGTTAGTCCTTGATGAGGCGCGTTTGCAATGGACTCAAGGAGATGTCAATAACGTTGAGCCATCAAACGCTCAAGCCTGTGGTGAGAAGGCCTCTAAAATGGCGGCGAATGATAGGCGCCGCTTCAATCTAAAAACAGCGAAGGAATGCAGTACGGTGAATCGTTTTTACAATGAAGTTCGTGTAACAGAGCCGAGGACGGAGCTTGAGCAAAGTGACGATGATGTTCGTCGGGCACACATTATCAACCAGTTATTGCATGCGTCTATTATTCAATCTACCGACAGCATCAAAGTGGTTGTGACAGATAAACAGGTTTATTTGCTAGGCGACCAGTTAAGTAAAGAAGCCGCCGCAAAAGCGACGGCGTTTGTAAAAGACCTGCGTGGTGTTGAAAAAGTGATACCACTCTTTCGGTTTTAAACTATAAATTGTTAATGGCGGTTAGCACCTCGTCAACATGCCCTTTTACTTTAATTTTTCTCCACTCTTGAACTAACACACCATCGCTATTGATCAAGAAAGTACTGCGTTCAATGCCCATGTATTCTTTGCCATATAGCTTTTTTTGTTTGATAACATCGAATAGTTCGCACAAGCTTTCGTCAGGATCGCTGATTAGTTCAAACGGGAAGGCATATTTTTCTTTAAACCCTTTATGGACACGAATTGAATCCCGGGAGACGCCAAAAATCTCCGTGTTGGCGTTTTGAAATTCACCATAAAGATCACGAAAATCTTGCCCCTCTTGCGTGCAGCCAGGTGTGTTATCTTTTGGATAAAAATAAATAATAACGTTTTTCCCTTTCAAGCTAGACAAGGTCATCGCTTCATTGTTGATGGTGGCGCATGTGAATTCTGGGACGGCTTTGCTTAGTTCAATTGTATTCATGGGGCTGCCTTATTGTTGGTTATAAAATTAATACTATTTTAACAGACAGGTTTTCAGAAGTTGTATCTATGCATGTATAATATGAGGCTAATTAAGATTTGGATTTAACTATGTTTCAAGGCAGTATTGTTGCGCTCGTTACACCGATGCATGAAGATGGCTCATTAGATGAGGCTAGTTTACGAAAACTGATTGAGTTTCATATTAATGAAGGTACGGATGCACTTGTTGCAATGGGCACAACGGGTGAATCCGCAACGTTAAATGAAAAAGAGCATTGCCATGTCATTCGGCAGGTTGTTGACATGGTGGCGGGACGTATTCCTGTTATTGCAGGTACTGGCGCTAACTCCACATCTGAAGCGATTGATTTAACACGCTGTGCTGCAGAGGCGGGTGCCGATGCTTGTTTGTTAGTCACACCTTATTACAATAAGCCAACGCAAGAAGGGTTGATTCTTCATTACAAAGCCATTGCTGAAGCGGTGGATATTCCACAAATTTTATATAATGTGCCTGGGCGTACAGCCTGTAATATGTTGCCGGAAACGGTGGCGCAATTAAAAGATGTATCAAACATTGTGGGTGTTAAAGACGCAACGGGTGATATGGCTGTGGGCAAAGCACTGATTGACTTAAGTGATGATAATTTTGCTGTGTATTCTGGTGATGATGCAACGGCGTGTCAGTTGATTTTAATGGGCGCAAAAGGGTCTATTACGGTGACGGGTAATGTTGCGCCAGCAAAAAATCATCAAATGTGTGAAAAAGCATTGTCGGGTGATGCTGACGGCGCAAAGGCGATTGATGACATATTGCAGCCCCTGCACCGTGATTTGTTTATTGAATCAAGCCCTATTCCAGTAAAGTGGGCGGTTTGCGAATTAGGTTTAATTGAAAAAGGAATTCGGTTACCCATGACATGGTTGTCACAACAATATGAATCAACTGTGCAGCAGGCAATGTCTGTTGCAAAAACATCAAAAAGGTAACAAATGAGAACACAAGAAATAATGACCAAATGTACATTAATAGCATTGATTTCCATGGGACTTATGGCATGTAGCATTATGCCGTCAACATCGGGTATATTTGTTGATCAAAAAGAGGCTTATAAAAACGCACACGAGTTGCCTTCTTTAGAATTGCCGCCAGAACTTGTTAGTGAGTCGACGGCAATAAAAGCTGACAGTAAAACGGATGCTGTACGTGTAGTACCTCCGGTTAAACAAAACGCAATTGTTAACACGACACCGTTAAACGATGAGTCTAAAACGGGCGCAGAAATTATTAACATTGGCGAAGTCACCTATTTGTTAGTGCACGATAGTTATAGAAACACATGGCGTAAAATAATTACTGCACTTGAAGAACTGGAATACGATATTGAAGATAAAAACCGTGAAGAGAATAAGGTGTATCTCAATATTCCTGAAGAAGGTAATGACCCAGGCATGCTGTCTTCACTAACGTTTTGGAAAAGCGAATCGACAATTGAATATTTAGTCGTCTTTAAAGAATATTCTGATGGAGTCGCCGTTAAGGTTCAAAACAGTGAGGGCGTATTGGTTGATAATGACGTGTCTAAACGTATTTATGCCGACCTGTTGAGCAAACTAACAAAGTGAGGTTCGCCTCCCTGGGCAGCGGCAGCCGAGGGAATTCAACCCTCGTGCAACAAGGCGATACCTTGTTGATGATTGACAACGGTTTTTCAATAAAAGAAACAGATAAACGTTTAGAAAGGCTAGGTGTTAATGGGCAAGAAATTAGCGCTATTCTGGTAACGCATGAACACAGCGACCACGCCACGGGCGTTGCTCGTTTTGCAAGACGATACGATATTCCGGTATGGGCAAGCCATGGAACGAGCGCGATGCTGAAAGATGTAGATACTGTGCAAAAATTTGATAGTAACAAAACGCTAACCCTCAATGAAATAGACGTTGTGCCAGTCTCCGTGCCGCATGATGCACGTGAACCGACACAATTTGTTTTTAAAGCGGCCGATTTAAAGTTCGGAATAATGACAGATACAGGTTCGATTACGCCACATATGGTTGCAGCGCTGACAGACTGTGATGGACTTTTGTTAGAGTGTAATTATGATCACGATATGTTGATCAATGGCGTGTACCCAGAGTCGTTGAAACGCCGAGTGTCTGGCGATTGGGGGCACTTAGAAAACCAACAGTCTATTGCGTTGTTACAAGAATTGGGAACGAAAGGCTTACAGCACTTGGTGCTAGCGCACGTCAGCGAAAAAAACAATAGTCATGAGTGTGTATTAGACAGTGTCAGCGCAGCTATTCGCTGCGACCGGGCAAGACTAAAAGTAATAGACCAAGACGAAGGGTTGCCTTGGTGTTCACTAACAACAGATATAACCAGCAAAGAGACTTTACATGCTTGAACTCATTGGCAACAACGCGCTTTCAGAATTTCGAAAACAACGGCTATTAAAAAAAATATCAGGCAAGATATCGAATATTACTGATATCAACGCTGAGTATATTCACTTTGTTGATGTGGATGGCACGTTATCTGTTAGTGATTTAGCAACGTTAGAGAAAATATTAACGTATGGCCCAGACGCTGAAGCGGTCAGGCATGATGGCCAAAAAATTCTAGTGGTGCCACGTGCCAGCAGTATTTCACCTTGGTCTAGTAAAGCGACTGATATTGCCCAGCATTGTGGTTTGAAGCAAATTAATAGGCTTGAACGTGGTGTCGCTTATTACATTCAAGGTGAGCTGAGTGAACATGATTTAGTGGTGTTGACTGAGATGTTACACGACCGAATGACGGAGCGTGTTTTGCGTAATAATGAGAGCGCAAATGATATGTTTGTACAGGCAGAGCCTGGTTTGCTTGCGTCCATTGATATTATTGGTGGCGGCAAACAAGCGCTAGTTAGCGCTAATCAATCGATGGGTTTGGCATTGTCAGATGATGAAATTGATTACCTAGTTGAAAACTTTGCTGCGTTAGGTAGAAACCCAAATGACATTGAGCTGATGATGTTTGCACAAGCAAACTCAGAACATTGTCGCCATAAAATCTTCAATGCGGACTGGCAAATAGACGGCGAACAACAACAAGCAACCTTGTTTGGCATGATTAAGAATACGGCCAAGCACAGCCCAAAAGGCATTATCTCAAAATACAGCGATAATGCGGCGGTTGCAGAAGGCAGTGATGCGGATGTGATGATTCGTGATCCGCAAAGTCGTACATACCATTTTGTGGAAGAACATGTGCCTTATTTAATGAAGGTTGAAACACATAACCACCCAACCGCTATTTCTCCATACGCAGGTGCTTCGACAGGGTCGGGCGGTGAAATACGTGATGAAGGCGCAACAGGAAAAGGCTCGCGTACTAAAGCAGGGTTAACGGGTTTTACCGTATCGCATTTGAACATTCCTGGTTTTGAACAGCCTTGGGAACAGAGTATTGGCAAACCAGACCGTATCGCATCGGCATTAGATATTATGTTGGAAGGCCCATTGGGTGGCGCTGCGTTTAACAACGAATTTGGCCGGCCTAATTTAACGGGCTATTTCCGTACGTTTGAACAAGATGTACCGAACAGCAAAGGCACCAAAGCGCGTGGTTACCATAAACCTATTATGTTGGCGGGTGGCGTAGGATCAGTACGGCCTATGCATGCGTTAAAAAATGGTATTGCACCGGGTTCGCCAATTATTGTATTGGGCGGCCCAGCCATGTTGATTGGTTTGGGTGGTGGCGCAGCATCATCACAAACATCCAGTGAAGGTTCGGAAGATTTAGACTTTGCTTCGGTACAACGCGAAAATCCAGAAATGCAACGCCGTTGCCAAGAGGTGATTGAAGCGTGTAATGCAATGGGTGACGACACGCCAGTTATTTCAATTCACGATGTGGGCGCAGGTGGTTTATCCAACGCTGTGCCAGAAATTATCCACGATTGGGATTTGGGCGGGCGTTTTGAGTTGCGCGATATTTTATGTGCGGACAGTAGTCTGTCACCGATGCAAATTTGGTGTAACGAGTCTCAAGAGCGCTATGTTATCGCGCTAAAAGCTGACCGCTTAGAAGAATTTAAACAACTGTGTGCACGCGAACGTTGCCTGTATGCACATATTGGTGAGGCGACCGAAGAAGAGCAATTGGTATTGAGCGACTCGCTATTTGATAACCAACCGATTGATTTGCCGATGTCGTTATTGTTCGGCAAACCACCGAAAATGGAACGTACTGTAGCTCGTGTAGACAGTAATGTGCCGGCATACAATGATGTTGGCATTGATTTAAAACAAGCTGCTTACCAAGTGTTGCAGTTCCCTGCGGTGGGTGATAAATCGTTCTTAATTCATATTGGTGACCGTTCAGTTACGGGCTTAGTGGCGCGTGATCAAATGGTCGGCCCTTGGCAAATTCCCGTGGCCGATGTGGCGGTGACTAGCAGTGGGTTTAATCACAATTCAGGTGAGGCAATGTCGCTAGGTGAGCGTACACCATTAGCGTTAATTGACGGCCCAGCATCAGGCCGTATGGCGATTGGGGAAGCATTAACCAATTTAGCTGCCTCAAATATTAAAGGGTTAGATGAGGTTTGCTTGTCTGCAAATTGGATGGCAGCCTGTGGTGAAGCGGGTGAAGACGCCAGCTTGTTCGACACAGTAGAAACAGTAGGCATGGAATTATGTCCGGCTTTAGGTCTAGCAATTCCTGTTGGTAAAGATTCCATGTCAATGAAAATGGCGTGGAAAGAAGAAGGGGAAGAAAAGGCAGTCAGTTCGCCGTTGTCATTAATCATCACCGCGTTTTCGCCGGTAAAAGATGTACGTAAAACCTTAACGCCAGAGCTAAAATCCGATGTGGATAACAGCCTGATATTAATTGATATGGGCGTGGGTAAAAACCGTATGGGTGGGTCGGTGTTGGCTCAAACGCAACAAATGATGGGCGAGCAAGCACCAGATTTAGATGACGCCGCTTTATTTAAAACATTTTTCAACACCATTCAGCAGCTCAACGAAGACGGTAAATTAATGGCCTACCATGATCGTTCTGATGGCGGTTTATGGGCAACGCTGTGCGAAATGACGTTTGCAGGCCGTTGTGGTGCAATGATTAATGTAGAAGGCGATGTGCTAAATAACCTGTTCAATGAAGAACTTGGCGCGCTTATTCAGGTAGATAAAGGCGACGAAGTGGCAGTGCTTGAAGTATTTAAGTCTGCTGGTCTTGAGCATTGTGTTTCAGTAATTGGCACAGCCCTTAGCTTTCAGCGTATTGTCGTTACAAAGGCGGGTAACACGGTTTTGGAAGAAGCACGCGCTGATTTACAGCAAGCATGGTCAGAAACGTCATATAAACTTCAATCGTTAAGAGATAACCCAAACTGCGCACAACAAGAATATGATCGTATTCGCAATAATGCTGATGCTGGTTTATTCGCAGAGTTAAGTTTTAACCCGGCGGAAAACATATTTGAAGCATTAAATGCTTCAAATATGCGGCCAAAAGTCGCCATCTTGCGAGAACAAGGTGTGAATGGCCATGTTGAAATGGCGGCGGCGTTTGATAAAGCTGGGTTTGAATCGGTTGATGTTCACATGAGCGAATTGATTTCAGGCCAGAAAAATCTGTCTGAATTTGTTGGTCTAGCCGCTTGCGGTGGGTTTTCTTACGGTGATGTTTTAGGCGCTGGCGAAGGTTGGGCAAAATCAATCTTGTTTAATGAGAAAGCACGTCAAACATTCAGTGACTTCTTTAACCGCACCGATACCTTTGGTTTGGGCGTATGTAACGGCTGTCAAATGTTGTCGAACTTACGTGAGTTAATTCCAGGCGCTCAAGCATGGCCGCACTTCGTTAAAAACGAATCTGAACAATTTGAAGCGCGTGTTGCGATGGTTGAAATTCAAGCATCGCCGTCTATTTTGTTAGCGGGCATGGAAGGCTCACAAATGCCGGTTGCAGTAGCGCATGGCGAGGGTAGAGCAGAGTTTAAGAATACCGAGATCGATGGTCATGTTGCTTTAAGGTACATTGATCACGATGGCGAAGTAACCGAACAATTCCCATTCAACCCAAATGGTTCTGTACAAGGCGTAACTGGTTTAACAACAGACGATGGTCGCTTTACGATTATGATGCCGCACCCTGAGCGCTGTTTTAGAACCGTACAAAACAGCTGGTCGCCAGATGAGTGGGGCGAAGACGGTGCATGGCTTAGAATGTTTAGAAATGCTAGAAAATGGATAGGCTGAGCCCGAACCGTGACAAGTTAGGTTGAGCCTAAGTATGCTGAGGCGCTAGCCCCATATTCCAAATAATAACCGTTGTAATTAAAACACCGACCAATGTTACTAAGGCAATCGTTAATACAGAGCTCGCCAGTAAAAAGCCTTTTTCAGGATTGATTTCTAGTACGACAGCAGGGCCAGAATAGAGTAAATATGTGCTGTAACCAATACTGCAAAGCGCTACGAGCATTATTAACCAAGGGATAGGGATAAGGGCAATAAAACCGCTAATAAATAGTGGAGTCAAAATTGCTGTGCTAAGCATAACGCATGTGGCTAAGGGTTTATTTGCACCATAAGTGGCGGACATCCAATGGATGGTCTTACCAATAATCCCGATAGCAGCCAGACTGGCAATATAAAAACCAATAACGAGAGGCAATGTGCTACCTGTAGTGAGTTTGAATGTTGTACCTCCGATGTCCCAGCCAACTTGAGTGGCGCCAATGAAGGCACAAATAGGGGGTATAGCCGCCAGAATTAATCCGTGTTTCAAGTAACATTCAAGCACAGTGGCTTTGTCATTACGTATTTTTTCCCACTCATCAGTAGGGTTTAATAGAATTCCAATCAAATGATTTAATAACATATGTAAAATGGCCCCAAAGGAAGGCAGTAAAAATATTGACTGCTAAGATAACCAAAATGATAACGTATTTTGGCTAAATTTAGCTAAATATACTTTTTTCTTGATTTGCATCATTAACTATAAAGGTAAGCAACGTTGAAAATGCAGTATTTTCTCTCGTCATCAATAATTTTTGATTGCATTTACTATGGTTGAAAATATTTTCATTAGTGCGTTTTTGATGGGCTTTTTAGGCTCAACCCATTGTATTGCTATGTGTGGCGGGATTGTGGGTGTGTTAAGTCAAAATAGTAATGCCCCATTGCATGCCGTTAGAGGTAAAAACATAGGTGTTGTGTTGACTTATAATGCAGGGCGCATTGTTAGTTATTGTTGCATAGGTGTATTGGCGGGTGTTGTGGGCCAGCTTGGTTTTGGCTTTTTTGATTCGACGACAACGTTATTCTATTCACGATTGTTAACGTCTATTTTTATGGCGTCATTTGCTCTTTATTTAATGGGTTGGCCAAGTTTTTTGCCCTTCCTCGAAAAAAAGGGGCAGTCTGTCTGGCGGTTGATTTCTCCCATGACAAGCAAGTTAATTCCAATTCGCTCGTTATTTCACTCTTTTTCATTAGGTTTAGTATGGGGCTGGCTACCCTGCGGGCTTGTTTATTCAGCAGTTGTACTTAGTTTGTCCACAACAGAAGCGGTTAATGGTGCAATAACGATGCTCTCCTTTGGGTTAGGTACGTTGCCCGCGCTGTTGCTTATGGGCTTAGCGTCTCAGAAGCTAACGCAATTAAAACAATCTACAAAAATACGTCAAGTGGCCGCAGTAATAGTGTTTCTTCTAGCGGTCATGCACTTGTTTTCAATTGGAATATTGCCGCATTCGATGCATGCCGGGCACTCACTCTAGACTTACTGCTTTTCGTTTGGCTTTTCGTTTGGATTTTCTGCTTTATCGGCTGAACCTTTATCAATTTCGTCTTCGGTGAGAATATCATGTGCGGGGCCCTCCATATCATCAAATTGTCCTGAGCGAACTGCCCACAGAAATAACGCGATAACTAGGCCAATAACGACAATTGAAAGGGGGATTAATAAGAAAAGGCTATCCATCAGTTTTCTGTTTCTCTGCTAAGTCGTTGATCGTGATTGAAGACGTATTCGGAACGAGTTTAAAACAACAATCAATGAGCTAATAGACATGCCAAGCGCAGCTTGCCACGGTTGAACGTGGCCTAGTAATGCTAAGGGTAGCGCGCCCAAGTTGTATATCAATGCCCAAGACATATTTTGTAGAATAATTTGTTTGGTCATTTTTGACAATATAAACACCTGTTTAAGGCTGTTCATGTCATGTCTTAACAACAAAATATCTGAGGACGCTCTGGCCAACTGGCTCGCGGTTGAAACAGCAATTGATACATCTGCTTTTGCTAGAACAGGGGCGTCGTTGATACCGTCGCCGATCATTGCAACGCCGTGACCATGATCTTGAAGTTGTTCAATATACGATAGTTTTTCGGCCGGAGAGGCGGAAGAAGTGTATTTGCTAATGCCTATTTTTTTGGAAAACCAAGAAACACTGGCTTCTTGGTCACCACTTAATAAGCTGACGCTTTTTCCTTGTTTTGCTAGCCATGACAGGGTGTCTTTTACGCCATCTCGTACGCTGTCATTAATCTCAAAAATGGCTATTAGTTCATCATTAGTCGCTAAATAAATGAGGGTACCAGCTGTGTTCTGATTTGTTACTGGTCGCTCTAATGCGTTTTCAACTAATTTTATTGACCCTAAATAATACTGTATACCGTTCACTTTGCCGCAAATGCCCAGACCAGTTTTGTGGGTTACATCCGTTACTTTTATTTTTGTAGAAGTTTTTGTTGAGCGAAAAGCTTGAGCAATGGGGTGGTCGGAAAGTGCTTCTAAACTCGCAGCGATATCAAAGGCGAACTGTTGTGTATGCGATGCTGATTGCATGTGACAAGTCTTAACGACCATTTTTCCTTCCGTTAGGGTGCCTGTTTTATCGAAAACCACATGGTCAGTCGCGGTGAGTTTTTCCATGGCTTGACCGTTGGTAACAATGATGCCTTGGTTAAACAACTGGCTCATGGTGGCGGTGTAGGCTGTTGGGGTTGCAAGTGATAATGCGCATGGGCAAGTGACGACTAAAACCGACAGCGCAGTAGAAAACCAATTGGGGTCAGCAATCGACCAGCCATAAAAAGCAGAGGAACCCGTTAGAAGAATGATGAGCAGCACAAACCAGCTCGCGTAGCGGTCAGCTAGTGTCACCCATGAAGGTTTTTCTGTTTGAGCTTGGGTTATTAGACGGGTAATGGTTGATAGTGTGCTGTCTTCACCAATACAGCTAACGGTGGCGATTAAGTTGTTGTCTACGTTATGACTGCCCCCTAATAGTTTATCGCCTTCGTGTTTTTTAATAGGGGTTTTTTCACCCGTTAAAATGGATTCATCAATCCAGGAACTCCCGCTTTTTACGATAGAATCTGCAGGGATAATGGCGCCTGGATTGATTAGTATTTCATCCCCTACGCGCAATGCTTGAGAATTCACTAAGGTGAAGCCATTTTGTGAATCTATTTTTTTAGCTAAAGTGGTTGTGTTCTGTGTGATATGTTCGCTGGCGCTGATGGCGTACCAGCGAGTTAAAAATTCTACGTATCGGGCGATTAGAAGGAAAATAACGAACATACAAACAGATTCATAGTATGTTTCCCCAGTATTTTGGATGCTGTTGTAGATACTGGCTATAAACGCTAAGCCAATACCCAAAGCAACAGGGACATCCATGCCGAGACTGCGGTTATTAATATCGCGTACAGCGGAGCTGAAAAAGGGCTTCGCAGAGTAAAGTACTACTGGTGTGGTCAAAAAAGCGCTCGTCCAGATTAAGAATTGGAGTAAAAGGGGGTCTATTTCATCAATTTCCGAGATATAGATTCCCAGTGTAATCATCATTACTTGCATGCCGCAAAAAATCGCGATTCCGATGCGGCTTAAATAGTCTTTTCGCTCTTGTTGCAGTTTAAGGTATTGTTTTGTAGGGTCATAAGGGTAGGCGTCATAACCTATGGACTGAATGGCTTCTATTATCTGTTTTAGCTGTACTTGATCAGGCTTACTTTTTATATGGGCACGACGCGTTGCATAATTCACTTTAAACGACGTAACCCCCGTTAGTTGTCTAAGCCGGTGCTCAAGTAACCAGATGCAGGCAGAGCAGCTTATACCTTCAAGAATAAGGTCATGTTCATTATGCGTTTCTGGTGATTTGTCCGTGGGCTTATTACTGTAATGGCTTACGTGCTCCAGCTCGTCTGGCACTAAGTTGGCTTTGGGAGAATAGGCGGTACGCTTGTGGTAAAAGTCAGTTAAGCCATTATCTACGATTACTTGTGCAACAGCTTCGCACCCAGGGCAACACATAGGGTGCCATTTGTCGTCAAAATTAATTCCGAAATGGACTCTACCTGATATGATAAGGCCACAGTGGAAGCATTTTTTTTCTTTATTTTTTGTGTTGTCCAAAATGCTAAGGGTTTAACTAAATGAGTATGTTAAATATGGTGTTATTCTAAAAAAGGACGTTATCGATGAATACAGCCGCTAAAAGTCTATTTCGTGAGCTCAGTATATCCTGTAAAGACTGCGGGCTTGGAGAGCTTTGCATTCCACGTGATCTTAATCAAGTTGATATTGATCGTTTAGATGATTCTGTTAGTCATACGTTGCTTTTGCACACGGGTGAAATTTTATACAAACAAGATTCGCCATTCGAGTCTTTATATGCGGTTAAGTCAGGTTCAGTAAAAATAAGCACATCTCAAGAAGGGGGTGGTGATACTGTGATGGGGATTTATTTGCCTGGTGAAATTATAGGTTTTGATGGACTATCTTCAGAACATCATCAATGTACTGTTTCAGCCCTCGAAACAAGCAGTCTTTGTGAAATATTCCTCGATGACTTACAGAAAAATATTCCAACTATTTTTAAGCAGTTGTTAAAGCACGCTAGTAAGTCGATAAATCAAACAACGGATGTTTTTTCAGCAAACAAACTAAGCGCTGAAAAGAGACTCGTGCTTTTTCTGTTGGATTTATCAAAGCGCTATCAACAACGAGGTTATGTGCATACGGAGTTTAATCTACTGTTGACGAGGTCAGAGTTAGGCGATTTGCTTGATCTGACGCCAGAAACAGTGAGCCGAGGTTTACGTAAGCTTGAGCGGAATGGGTTGATTGCCATTCAAAATCTACGATATATTAAAATTATAGATCTCGATGGTTTAGGTGCTTTGGTTGACATCGAAAAATAGAGATTAGGACAATTTCATTGCAGCCTGCTTGTTTTTTGTAAAATTCATCATCAGGAATTGATATAGATCAAATTTAGACCAAATCGACAAGCTCTGCTGCAGCACAGCACTTATACTCTTCGAATTCACTGGTTTCCTATTGGAATTATTATATGAGCGCAGAAACTTATAACGATAAAGTTGTTCGTCAACTTTCAATCATGACGGTTGTTTGGGGTATTGTTGGCATGTTGGTTGGTGTCATTATTGCTGCCCAATTGGTTTGGCCGGCATTAAATTTTGATATTGCTTGGCTGTCATATGGTCGATTAAGGCCTTTACATACCAATGCTGTTATTTTCGCGTTCGGCGGATCAGGGCTCATGGCAACGTCTTTTTATGTTGTCCAGCGAACTTGTCAAGTAAGGCTTTTTTCCGATGGGCTAGCTGCATTTGTATTTTGGGGTTGGACACTGGTTATTTTGCTGGCCGCTATAACGTTACCTTTGGGGCTAACGCAAGGTGCTGAATACGCGGAACTGATTTGGCCTATTGATATATTGATTACAGTGGTTTGGGTGTCGTATGCCATTGTATTTTTTGGCACTATTGTGAAACGTAAAACCAAGCATATTTACGTTGCGAACTGGTTTTTCGGTGCGTTTATTATTGCCGTTGCCTTGCTTCATATTGTCCGTTCACTGGTTGTGCCAGTGGATTTGTTTCACTCATACCCAATCTACTCTGGTGCAACAGATGCAATGGTGCAGTGGTGGTATGGGCATAATGCGGTAGGGTTTTTCTTAACAGCTGGCTTTTTGGGCATGATGTATTATTACGTGCCAAAACAAGCCAATAGGCCAATATTTTCATACCGTTTATCGATTGTGCATTTTTGGGCATTGATTTCAATTTACATGTGGGCAGGCCCTCACCATTTACATTACACAGCCTTGCCAGACTGGATTCAGTCTGTCGGTATGGCGTTTTCCTTAATTCTTTTGGCGCCTTCTTGGGGCGGCATGATTAATGGCATTATGACCTTATCAGGCGCGTGGGATAAATTGCGTACTGACCCTATTCTTAAGTTTTTAGTGGTTTCGTTATCTTTCTACGGCATGTCAACATTTGAAGGGCCAATGATGGCAATCAAATCAGTGAATGCTTTATCGCATTATACAGAATGGACCATTGGACACGTTCATGCAGGTGCTTTGGGGTGGGTTGCGATGATTACCATTGGTTCTTTGTACTTCATGATTCCTAAATTGTTCGGTAAAGAAGGAATGCACAGCATGAAGTGGGTTGAAATACACTTCTGGATGGCGACTATAGGCATTGTTCTATACATCACCTCGATGTGGATAGCAGGTGTGATGCAAGGGCTTATGTGGGGCGCTGTTAACAGTGATGGGACGCTAACTTATAGTTTCGTTGAGTCATTACTTAGAATGCAGCCTTTTTACTTAATTCGCTTACTCGGTGGTTTATTGTTTTTCATAGGTATGGTGCTAATGGCTCTTAATGTTTGGAAAACGACTAGAAATTCAACGCCTACCGTTGTCGCGGTACCGCAAGCGGTTTAAGAGGAGAAACACAGATGAGTCACGAAAAAGTTGAAACAAATATTGGCTTAATGATGGTATTGATATTTATCGTTATCCTTGTTGGTGGGATGATCGAAATCATTCCTCTGTTTTTTACTAAACAAACAACCGAGCCTGTAAGCGGGCTTAAACCGTATAACTCCCTTCAATTAGCTGGCCGTGATATTTATATCAGAGAAGGTTGCTTTGGCTGCCATTCACAAATGATCCGCCCTTTTAGAGCAGAAACAGAACGCTACGGACATTATTCGCTAGCGGGTGAATTTGTTTACGATCGGCCACATCAGTGGGGGTCAAAAAGAACTGGGCCAGATTTACAACGTGTAGGTGGGCGATACAGCGATAATTGGCATCGGTTGCATCTGAAAAACCCTAGACTGGTGGTTCCAGAGTCGAATATGCCAGGCTACCCTTGGTTGGATGATAATAAAGTGGATCCTGAAAGCGTAAAAAACAGCATGCAGGCATTACGTTTATTGAATACACCTTATTCGGATGCAGAAATTGCTGGGGTTGAAAAATCTTTGGAAGGTAAAACAGAAATGGATGCGATGGTTTCTTACCTTCAAGCACTTGGCACACATGTGCAAAATAGGAGATAGATATGATTGATATAAATATTCTGCGTTCTATTTTAACTATTGTTATTTTTGCTGCTTTTGTTGCCATATGCGTATGGGCCTGGAGCAAAAAAAGGAAAACTGAATTTGATGAAGCGGCTAATTTGCCGTTTGAAGGTGACGAGGCTGAGCAAGCGACTGAAGGAGAGAGCAAATGAGTACACTATGGTCAGTCATTGTTGCGATAGTTATTTTCTTAAATATTATTGGATGTTATCTATTAATTCGTTGGGTAGCTAAGCCCAACAAAGATGAGGCTTCGCAAGGTGAAGCAACAGGACATGTTTGGGATGATGATCTAACCGAACTCAATAACCCAATGCCTCGTTGGTGGTTAATGATGTTTTACATCAGCATCGTTTACGGGATCATCTATTTGGCGTTTTATGGTGGTTTCGGAGATAACAGCGGTTTTTTAGGTTGGTCTTCAACTAAAGAATACATAGAAGAAGTTGCCGATGCGGATGCGCAATATGGCCCAATTTTTAGTAAGTTTTCGGCAAAAAGCATTGAAGAGTTGAGTGAAGATGCCGATGCTGAACGGGTTGGACAACGTCTATTTGTTACGTATTGTTCTCAGTGCCATGGGTCAGATGCTGGTGGTGCACGTGGCTTTCCAGATCTAACAGATAATGATTGGATTTGGGGTGGCAAGCCGGAAGAAATACATGCCTCTATTTTAAATGGACGTACGGGAACGATGCCCGCTTGGGGCAGTGTGATAGATGAACAGAAAATTGGTTACTTAGTAGACTACATTGTTAGCTTAAGTGGTAGGAAGCATAAAGCAACAGATGCTGTTCGAGGTGAGAAAGTGTTTTCGCAGTTTTGTGCGGCATGTCATGCTGCTGATGCGACAGGTAATTCGTTGATTGGTGCACCAAACCTTGCGGATAAAACTTGGTTATATGGCGGATCTAAAGGGCGCATTATGGATTCAATTATTAACGGCCGAACAGGGCAGATGCCTGCACATAAAAACTTTTTGGGTGAAGATAAAGTTCATGTATTGGCTGGATATGTTTACGGCTTAAATAAAAATGAATAGGCCATGCAAAGCAATCGTAAACACGTAATTATAGGAATATTATGGCCGTCTTTTTGGATGGCGATCATTTTAAGTGGGGTTGTCTTTAGCGCTTTAGATCCTCAAGTTTTAGCACACCATATGGGGTATGACTCTATTTCTGGATTGGGCTGCTATACATTAGGCTTCTTTTTCTTTTGGGGAACGTGTGCCTGGTCTGGTTTTTTCTCCATTATTTTTTCTCAAAGACGTTAATTAACAATGCCAAAGGAAGCAGTCGATAGTGCAGAAGTTTCGCTATTTGTTAAGCGAAAAAAGCTTTATCCTAGGCAAGTTCATGGCTTATTTGCAAGCCTACGTGTAACGGGCGTCGTTGTGTTACTTGGGCTTTATTACCTTCTCCCGTGGATTAATTTTGATCATCACCAAATTGTCTTATTTGATTTACCAGCGAGAAAATTCTATATCTTCCACTGGGTGTTTTGGCCCCAAGATTTTATCTATTTAGCGTTATTGCTGATTTGTGGTGCTTTGGCATTATTCCTTTTTACTGCCTTAGCGGGGCGATTGTGGTGTGGATATGCTTGCCCGCAAACGGTATGGACAGAAGTTTTTTTATGGATAGAGAGAAAAGTTGAGGGCTCTCGTTCTCAACAAATGAAGTTGGATGAGCAGCCCAGTAATGCTAAAAAAATGCGACTTAAAATTACTAAACACGCTATTTGGGTAATCTTTTCTTTAGTAACCGGCTTTACATTTGTGGGCTTTTTTACACCCATCCGCGAGTTAGCTAATGAAATTAGCAATTTTCAACTAGGTCCTTGGGAAACATTCTGGTTGTTCTTCTATTCCTTTGCCACGTATGGCAATGCAGGCTGGCTACGAGAGCAGGTGTGTATGTATATGTGCCCTTATGCCCGCTTCCAGAGTGTGATGATAGATGAAAATTCATTGCTTATTTCGTATGATGCTTTACGGGGAGAGACTAGGGGTAGCCGTAAGCGCGGTGAAGATGTAAAAGAAAAAAAATTGGGTGACTGTATCGATTGCACGATGTGTGTGCAAGTTTGCCCGGTAGGTATCGATATTAGAGATGGTTTGCAGTACGAGTGTATTGGTTGTGCGGCCTGTATTGATGTGTGTGATACCGTGATGGATAAAATGGGTTATGACAAAGGCCTTGTTCGTTATACAACCGAGAACGAATTGAATGGTAAGAAAAGCAATATTTTTCGGCCGCGTATTATTATCTATTCATTATTGCTAATCAGCCTTTTGTCGGGCGTTGTTTATTCTATAGAAAACCGTTCACTGGTCACCTTAGATATTATTAGGGATAGGAACGCCTTGTACCGCGAGAATGATGAGGGTGAAATTAGTAACAGTTATACGATTAAAGTGTTAAATATGGATGTGGTTGATCGCACCTTTGATTTTTCGGCGAAAGGGCTCAAGGGGGTGGACATGTCGATTAAAGAACCAATACAGGTTAAAGCAGGGCAAGTGCTTGAACTACCACTTCTTTTAACCGTTGACCCCAGTGAGATGAGTGAACCGACGACAGATATTATCTTTTCACTTAATGCTATAGATAAAACAGACATGAAAACACAAACAAGCAGCCGCTTTATTGGCCCAATGGATTTTTAACAGATGCTGAATTCTAAGCAAACATTGAAACCTTGGTATAAACAGTTTTGGCCGTGTTTTCTTTTTTTCTTTCCTTTAACTGCGGTTGTCGCGGGTGTTATAACTTTTATTATTGCGCAAAATAACAGCCCGGTTTTGGTGTCTGGAAATTATTACAAAGAAGGTTTGGCAATTAATGTTAATAAGCGTCTTCAAGACAATGCGATGGCATTAGGGTTATCGGCTAAAATCATCGCTAAGAAAACGACATTAACTATTCATATCAATGGCTTGGAGTTAGATTCCCCCAGCTTATTTGTGAACTTGCAGCATCCAGCATTTGATGAGTTAGATAAGCAGTTAATTCTGCCTAAAATAGCCAAAAACGTGTTCCAAACGCCGTTGGCTATGCCTAAAAAGGGGAAATGGTATATCAGTATTAAAGATCAAACAAACGAATGGGAAATTCGCCAATCATTTGTTGTGCCTAGGTTTTAATACGCAGTTTATTACAGGTTTTTACAGCGTTTTTCATATTCCTCTTGGGAAATACCGCCATCATCTAAACGCTTTTTCAAAGATTTGATGATGACATCCCGAGGAGCAGGGCTTTTTTTACTTTTTCTATTAGCCCACTGTACAGCTAAAAAAATACCGCCAATCGCGCTGCCCCAAAAGGCAAACATTGCCCAAAGGCCGAAACTATCAGAATCAAACATTAACGTTTCCTTTGTTGAATATCATCGATACTTTTCAATTTAGAATGATTTATTATGTCAGGTGACAAGTTTTGTATTTTAAACCGCTTCCACACCAACAAGGCTCATTTCTTTTTAGTTTAAAGTGAACACTATTAATAATTGGTTGGCCATCAACGTACATCCATTGGCCTTTTTCTTTTATAAATGATGATGTTTCTAGCAACTCGAAAAACTCACCCTGTTCGTTAAATGTGGCGGAGAATTGAACTTTGCCAGTATTGTTATGAGGTAGGCCGTCAATAGTATGGTGAATATCTAATTTGATCCAGGTCGTTTTGGTTTGTGAGGAATCAAGCTCATTTGATTTGTTGGGCTGTCTCTTATTTGGGTGGTGTGTATCAGCCAAATACTGGTGATCGTTAAGACAAAACGCAGTGAAACGAGATCGCATCAATTGCTCAGCTGTGTCGGGCTTTTCTGTTTTAGTTAGAAAACGTCCGCAGCACGAATCAAACGCGTTGTTTGAACCACAAAGGCAAGGCGTGCTATTCATAGGAAATGATTGTAATAATAACGTGAGTATCACCCGATGGCGTTTTGACAAGAATTTCGTCGTCTAAATGTTTTTTAAAAAGTGCTTTTGCAACCGGTGAATCCATGCTGATGTTATGTGGCTGGTGGTCTATTTCATCTGGGCCAACAATACGATAGGTCGCTATACCTTCGTGTTCGTCCTCAACTGTTACCGTTGCAGAGAAAAACACTTGATGAATGTTACTGGGTTTCTGGTCGACAACAATCAAATTAGGTATACGTTTTTGTAAATAATGAATGCGCCAATCGAGTCCACGAAGTTCTTTTTTTCGATATATATATTCGGCGTTTTCTGAACGGTCACCTTCAGCTGCAGCGGCCGATAATGCGGTTACTACAGCACGCCGCTTTATCCATAATTCTTTTTCTTCAGCTTGCAACACCTCAAAACCATGTTTAGTAATATAAGGTGATTTTGGTGGGGCTGGTGGGCGGTAACGACTCATACGGTAAATTGTGTTAAATTCCTGTGTATTCTAATTATAAAGCACGAACATGTTAAAACTACCCCGCAGAGAAGGTGAGCGCCCAGAAACAACAAATACCAACCCTCACGAACAATTAAATCAAAACCCGAATGCTGAATGGCATGAACGGTTTAAATCGAAACTATTTTGTTTTGATGATGTCAGTCGTCGCCCGAGTATTATTTCTGTACCCGGAGCAGAGGCGCTTTGGCTGAATGAAAATCAAGCGTGCAACTGTACCGATGGCTTTATGATTGGCCGTGAATTTGCGCATGTACACCCCGCGTACGATGGTAGTTTGCATATGGCTTTGTCGGCAGCAGACTTTCAGCACGTTATTGATCAACAATGGGGTGAAAAGCACCCATTAGCCGGTATGGGGCCAATTCCCGAAACGATTGCGTTAGTGTATGCACCACGTGATGATGAAGAAATTCAAACGGTGTTACATATTGTGCAAGCGTCGTTAGGCAATGCATTAGCTGCGAAGGCATAAGAATGAGTGATGCAACAATGGAAATGGCAGATATTATTGAGAAAAACCCATTAGGTGCTTTCCAAAAATTAGTGATGTTGTTCTGTACGTTAATTATTATTTTTGACGGTTTTGATGTGCTGGCTATTGCCTTTGCAGCGCCGGCATTGAGTGTGGCATTGGATATACCCAAAAGTGAATTGGGGTATATATTTTCAGCCGGGTTAGTCGGGATGATGATTGGCGCATTAGTGTTAGGGCCAGTGGGCGATAAATATGGCAGGCGATATGCCGTTATAGGCAGTGTGTTTGTTTTTGGCTTGTGTACGTTGTTAACGGGCTTAATAGAAACGTATAACGAGTTATTAGTGTTACGGTTTTTAACTGGCTTAGGGCTTGGTGGTGCTATGCCGAATGCTACTGCGTTGATGACCGAGTATGTGTCGAACAAACACCGTAATATTGCTATAGCTGTTATCTTTTTAGGGATGCCCATTGGTGGCATTACGGGAGGTTTATTGGCTGGTCAAATCATTCCTGTATTTGGTTGGCAGTCACTTTTTTATGTGGGTGGTTTGATGCCTTTAATATTGGTACCGCTACTGTTGCTATGGTTGCCTGAGTCACCGAGGTTTTTGGTTGAACATGACAAAGATAACGATGGGCTTTTAAGAAAAATTGCTAGAAAAATTGATACGACAGGTGTTATTGCAGAGAACACTCAGTTTGCTCACCACATTGAAGAGGCAAAGGAATTCCCAGTTAATGCCCTATTCTTAGAGGATAGAAGAAGAGATACATTGTTGCTCTGGATGGTGTTCTTTTTTAATTTGATGGTCGTGTATTTTCTTTATAGTTGGATTCCTAAGTTATTAGTAGATGCGGGTTATGATTTAAGTCAAGCAACCAAAACAGTGGTGGTTTTGAATATAGGTGGTGCTATCGCTCCTTTTATATTTTCTAAACTAATCAAAATGTTAGGAACGAAAATAGTTTTAACAACATGTTTTTTATTGGGCGCAATTAGTATGATTGCCGTTGGTCAGTTAGGATCATCCTTAACGCTGGTGATGGTGTTGTCATTTTTCGCGGGCTTCTTTATCGTCGGTGGGCAAATTAGTTTAAATGCCTTGTCGAGTTATATGTATCCAACACATATTCGTTCTACTGGTGTGGGTTGGGCTAACGGCATTGGGCGAGCGGGGTCTATTTTTGGCCCTTTATTGGCAGGCGCATTAGTAGCAGCATCTTTCGGATTGAATATTAACTTTATCGTATTTGGCTGTTTGTGTTTCATTACGGCTACTGCTTGTTTTTTCATTAAGAATCATGAGAAAAAGTCTGAAAGTATTTGAGTAAGACGACGGTCAATTAGCTTAGACAATACAAAAAGGAAATCATATGTTAATTAAGAAGCCGGTTTTATTGACAGAAAATGACGTCACACCGAAACAAGATTTTGAAAAAAGTCGACCTTTAATTTCCGCCTCTCGCCGCCAATTTATGGCGCAAAGCTCAACTGTTATGTTGGCCGGTGGATTAGCGCCTAGCACGCTTTGGGCGGGTAACAAAATTGAGAATTATAGTAAAAGTAAGTTTTCCCTTAAAGAAAAGCCGACACCTTATGAGTATGTGACAACCTACAATAACTTTTACGAATTTGGTACGTCTAAAGGGGACCCTGCTGTACGTGCACACTTACTCAAAACCAAACCATGGAGCGTCACGGTTGAAGGTGAAGTGGGTAAGCCGGGTGTTTACGATTTGGAAGATATTCTAAAACGCCAACAACTGGAAGAGCGTATTTATCGCTTACGTTGTGTCGAAGCGTGGTCTATGGTCGTCCCGTGGATTGGCTTTTCGTTAGCTGATCTTATTAAGCAGATGGAGCCAACGTCGAAGGCTAAGTACGTTGAATTTACAACCTTGTATGACCCTGAACAAATGCCGGGGCAAAATCGTCGAACGTTAAAGTGGCCCTATACAGAAGGGTTACGAATGGACGAAGCGATGAATCCTTTAACACTCATGGCGACGGGTTTATATGGCGAAGAAATGCCTAATCAAAATGGTGCGCCGTTACGTTTGATTGTGCCTTGGAAGTACGGGTTTAAAAGTATTAAATCGATTGTCAAGATTAGGCTAACTGAGCAGATGCCCAAAACATCATGGAATGAGTCGGCTAAAAACGAGTATGGATTTTATGCCAATGTGAATCCACAGGTGCCTCATCCACGGTGGAGCCAAAGTCGCGAACGTATTATTGGAGCCTCTTTATTCACGCCAAAACGTAACACAGAGATGTTTAATGGGTACGGCGAACAAGTAGCCAGTATGTATAAAGATATGAACCTAAAAACCTTTTTTTAAAGGTCCATAACGTATGGCAAAAAAAAGGTTATCTCGCTTTCAATGGGGTGTTATTAAAACGATGGTCTTCGTAGTTTGTTTGCTGCCTTTTGCAGTAATTACATGGGATGCATTGAATGACTTACTAGGTGCTGACCCAATTCAAACGTTACACTTTAGAACGGGTGATTGGACGTTACGGTTCTTGTTGATTACGCTAACGATGACGCCTATTCAGCGGTTGCTAAAGACGCCAGTACCGATTCGTTTCCGGCGAATGTTTGGCCTGTTTACTTTCTTTTATGCAAGCCTACATCTGCTGGTGTGGTTCGTGTTGGATCAATCGCTTAGCTTAGACAATATGATAGAAGATGTGCCAGAAAGCCCATATATTATATTAGGCTTGGCAGCTTATATCATGTTGATGTTGCTAGCCGTGACCTCAACAGCCGGCATGATGAGACGCCTAGGTAGAAAGTGGGATTCGTTACATAAATTAATTTACGTGATTGCTATAGCGGGCGTCGTTCACTTTTTTTGGCTAACAAAATTAGATTATCAAGAGCCTATTATTTACGCCATCGCGTTATCAGCGTTGTTAGCATTTAGATGGCGCAAGTTTAAAGCAATGTTTTCTTTCGGTAATGGTTAATCAGTTCATACCCGCAAAGTGGTTATCTAATCCACATGTACAAACACTATGGCCTTCTTTTTTTAGAAAATCGCTAGATTTAAATCGTGTGAGAGAACGTTTTAAAACGCCCGATGGCGATTTTTTCGACGTAGATTGGTATGGCAGTGGTGATAAAGGCATCGTTATACTACTTCACGGTTTGACGGGCTGTTCTAATTCCCATTATGTGTTGGGTTTACAGCTTAAGCTCGAGCAACAAGGTTTTACGGTTGCCGCCCTTAACTTTCGTGCCTGCAGTGGTGAGCCTAATCTAAAAGCGGGTAGTTATCATGCAGGGTTCACGAATGATATTCACCAATTGTATCAAGCGGTTCGCGCCCGCCATCCAAATGGTCCGATTTATACGGTGGGTTTTTCCTTAGGTGGGAATATTATGCTGAAGTGGCTAGGCGAAAAGTCGACTGAATTGGACATCGCAGCAGCAGTGACAGTGTCTGTTCCATATAAGTTAGCCAATTGTGCAGATAAAGTGGATCAAGGGTTTTCGAAAATTTACCGTGAACATTTGATTGGTGCAATGAAAAAGAAGTTAGCCAATAAACGACTATTTTTTAAAACGAACAACATGTTGAAGGAATTCGAAAAGCTAGATGCATTAGGCGATATTAGTTGGATTAAATCGTTTTGGGAGTTTGACCATCACGTAGTGGCGGTGTTACATGGGTTTGATGGTGTAGACGACTATTATGAACAGTGCGGTTCAATAAGCTACTTGAAAGATATAAAAGTACCCACGTTATTAATTCACGCAAAGGATGACCCATTTATGTCACCGGCTGTTTTGCCACAAGAAAGTGAGCTGTCAGACACTACCCAGTTATTTGTAACTGATCAGGGTGGGCATGTTGGGTTTATCAGTCGGGGTGGAGAGCCTAGTAAGCGGTATTGGTTGGAACAAGTTATCCCCCAATTTATTAAAGACGCAGACAGTTGAATTCATTCGCCGTTGTAATGTTGAGCTTATTTTGTAATAAACACGTGTATGTACTATGATTTGTATCAACATATGATTATTTCATTTAAAAAATCAACTCGACATTTTGCACATGTAATACTGTGTGGGCTGGTGTTGTTTGCGTTGATATTTACAACGGTAGTGAACGCATCGGCTGATACAACAGCTGTTTGTAAAGACATGGTGATGCAAGAGTCGATGGCTGAAAGTGCTGACTGTTGCGAGTTAGATGTAATGCCAGACTGCTGCAAAACGTGTAATGCCAGTGTGCAATATTTTTCAGATTCAATTGAATTTTCTATCGATAAACCAGAAGCAGCGACTGTTGGTCGTGTGGTTTTGCAATACTCGTCTATAAACCCTCCCCCCTTGCTTAGGCCCCCCGTCATTTCATAAACGTTATTTTGTACCCGCTTACGTGGGTGTTTGTTAATAATTTTTAGGGAGATGACATGCGTCAACTCAATATTTTTTTAAGTCAAATCAGCTGTGCCGTGTTTCTATTTTTTTCGCCGCTCGTGCTTGCGTCGAACTTATCGTTAATTGATGCGGAAAATGCCGCTCTAGTTGCTGACCCGGCAATACAGAGAAATGATGCACTGGCAGCGTCAATATCTGAAATGGCCATTGCCGATGGTCAATTAGCTGACCCTAAACTCACATTTGGTTTATTCAATTTGCCTAGTGATGATTTTGATTTAAATAAAAATTCGGCGACTCAATTAAGACTAGGCGTAAAACAAGCCTTGCCAAAAGGCGATACGCTACGGTTTAAAAAGCTAAAGGGTGCGCAATATGCGTTAGCTAAAAAACACCAAACGGCGTGGTTGAAAAGGAAGACGTTACTTGATGTACGGCTGAGTTATTTGGAGTCCTTTTATCATCAAGGCACAGTTGATATTTTAAATAAAAACCGCCGTTACTTTGTTGATTTATTAAAAACCACAGAAAACTTTTATGGAGTTGGAAGAGCAAACCAACAAGATGTTTTATTGGCAAAGCTTGAACTATCTCGTCTAGAAGATCGTATCAATCAGGCCCAAAATTTATTCGAAATAAACAAAGCGATGTTAGGTAAATGGGTGCCTAGCGCCCAACAGCAGTATTTAGACGATAAATTACCGGTGTTAAAGAGTCTTACAAGCTTAAAACAAGCAGAGCAGTCGTTAATTCATCACCCCATGGTGCAAATTGATGATGCATTGGTGGCAGCAGCTAAACAAAATATACTGATGGCTGAAGAGCAATATAAGCCGGGTTTTAACGTGGGCGTTGAATACCGTAAACGCTTTGGGGATGAGCTGAATGGACAGCATCGTGCAGATTTGGTCGCTGCGATGGTGACGATGGAGCTGCCAATTTTTCCTGAAAAACGTCAGGATAAAAGACTGTCTTCAAGTCAGTATGGGTATCAGTCGTTTAAATTAAAGCGTTCAGATACATTGCGAAATATGCGCCAACAACTGAATCAACATTACGGCAATTGGCTGCGTTTAACGGAACGTTCCGAACGCTATAAAACCTACTTGCAACATCAAGCATCAGAAAATACGAAAGCGGCATTACGCGCTTACCAAAGTGGCGTGGCCGATTTCTCTACCTTGTTGCAAGCGAGAATAACTGAATTGGAAACAGGTATTCAACATAACCGAATAAATGTAGATAAAACAAAAGCGCAGGCGCAGGCATTGTTTTATAGCGTTTCAAAGGAGTAAGGAAATACGATGGATACTTATAAATTATTACGAGTGGTTTTAACGTTAAACGTTGTTTTCTTATGTGGCGTAACCGTGTCGATTGCGGATGAAAATGATGAGAAAAAAGTGTTGTACTGGGTTGCGCCGATGGACCCTAACTTTAAACGTGATAAGCCAGGGAAATCACCCATGGGTATGGCGTTGGTGCCTGTCTACGAGGATAACGGGTCAGGCGGAGGCGTGAGTATTTCGCCAGACGTTGTGCAAAACTTTGGAATTCGTGTGGCATCGGTTGAACGCACACGCTTATGGCGTGGCATCAATACGGTGGGTTATGTTGATTATAACGAGGCTAAAGTTAGCCATATTCATTTACGAACAGCAGGGTGGATTGAGCATTTGGCCACACATTCGGTGGGTGAACGCTTTAAAAAAGGCGATATCATGCTGGAGCTCTATTCGCCTGAGTTGGTGAATGCTCAAGAAGAGTATGTGCAAGCGCTAAGGTCGGGTAATAAACAACTGATTCGTTTATCAGAGCGTCGTTTGTCATCTTTAGGTTTGATTGATAAGCAAATAAAGAAACTTAGGAAAACACGACAAGTACTACAAACGGTCCCTGTTTATGCGGATCAGAACGGTGTTGTATCGAAGTTATCAGTTCGTCATGGCATGTATGTAAAACCATCAAACAAAGTGATGAGTTTGGCAGACTTATCATCCGTTTGGTTGCTCGTTGATGTTTTTGAAAAGCAAGCAAATTGGGTAAAAGTGGGTGACCCTGCCGAAGTTCGTTTGTCGTATCAACCGGGCAAAGTTTGGAAAGGGAAAGTGAATTATATATACCCATCACTTGATACCAAGACGCGGTCTTTAAAAGTTCGTTTAGTATTTGATAACCCCGGCGAAATGTTAAAGCCGAATATGTTTGCCAAGGTTAAAATTTTCAGTGGCGCAAAGAATAATATCCTTGTCATTCCAACAGAGGCGTTAATACGAACAGGCGTTGAAGAGCGAGTGATTATTTCGAAAGGTGAAGGAAAATTTGAAGCAAGAACAGTGACTTCAGGCCTCGAAAGCGGCGATTATATTGAGTTATTAACGGGTGTTATTGAAGGTGATCAAGTGGTTGTTTCAGGTCAATTTTTAATTGATTCGGAGGCGAGTTTACGCGGCAGCATGAATAGGCTATCCACAGATAGTGGTGAAAGCATGAAGGAGATGAAATGATCTCGCATGTGATTCATTGGTCGATTAAAAACCGGGTGTTGATACTGCTTCTCACCGGTTTAATAACAGGCTGGGGGGTATTGTCGGTAAAGAATATACCGTTGGATGCCATTCCAGATTTATCCGATGTGCAGGTGATCATTAAGACCAATTATCCCGGGCAAGCGCCACAAGTTGTTGAAGATCAGGTGACGTATCCGCTAACAACAGCCATGTTGTCGGTGCCAAAAGCTGTGAATGTTCGCGGTTATTCATTTTTTGGCGATTCGTATGTATACGTTATTTTTGAAGATGGAACAGACTTGTATTGGGCGCGTGCACGCGTGCTTGAATACCTAAGCCAAGCCGCAGCAAACTTACCAGAGCAAGCCAAGCCAAAGTTAGGCCCCGATGCGACCGGTGTTGGATGGGTGTATGAATACGCCCTTGTTGATCGCAGTGGGAAAAACGATTTAGCGCAGTTAAGAAGTTTGCAAGATTGGTTCTTGAAATATGAATTACAAACAGTTCATGGCGTGTCTGAAGTTGCTACGATTGGCGGTATGGTGAAGCAATATCAAGTGATTGTTAACCCAGATAGCTTGCGTGCTTATAACTTACCGATAGATGCGGTTAGAAAGGCCATTCAACAAGGCAATCAGGAAACGGGTGGTTCGGTTATTGAAATGGCAGAAGCCGAGTATATGATTCGTGCGACGGGCTATATTGACAGTTTGGATGACATAAGAAACATACCAGTGATGGTGAGTAAAGAAGGTACGCCTTTACTGTTATCAGATGTCGCAGAGATTCGTTTAGGGCCACAAATGAGACGAGGTGTAGCCGAATTGGACGGTGAAGGTGAAGTGGTTGGTGGTGTTATTGTGATGCGTTCGGGTGAAAATGCACTCACGACCATTGATGCGGTCAAGGCTAAATTAGAGACGTTAAAGGCTAGTTTGCCTGACGGTGTGGAGATTGTGACGACCTATGATCGTTCTTCATTAATATTACGAGCAGTCGATACACTTAATTCCAAACTCATTGAAGAGTTTCTTGTGGTCGCTTTAATTTGCGCCATTTTCTTATTTCATTTTCGTTCATCATTGGTCGTAGTTTTATCGTTACCAGTCGGTATTCTCATGGCTTTTATTGTGATGCGCCACTTAGGCATCAATGCCAATATCATGTCGTTGGGTGGTATTGCGATTGCGATTGGCGCGATGGTGGATGCAGCGGTGGTGATGATTGAAAACGCGCATAAACAAATGGAAGGAAAAACAATTAACGATGAGAACCGCTGGCAAATTATCGCCAAGGCGGCATCTGAAGTGGGGCCGGCGTTATTTTTCTCGTTAGTTATTATTACCCTGAGCTTTCTCCCTGTGTTTACTTTAGAAGCACAAGAAGGGCGCCTATTTGCGCCGTTGGCGTATACCAAAACATTTGCTATGGCAGGCGCTGCGTTGTTATCCATTACGCTAGTGCCTGTGTTAATGGGCTACTTTATCCGTGGCAATATTAGGCCGGAAAGTGAAAACCCAATTAACCGTGGATTAATAAAAATATACCGTCCTGCTATTAATTGGTTATTGGCATCACCTAAACAAGTTATTTTGGTTGGGGTTTTATTATTAATGGTGGGGTTTTATCCGGCGAACAAGTTGGGCTCAGAATTTATGCCTGATTTAGACGAGGGTGATTTACTGTACATGCCAAGTACTTTTCCCTCTATTTCGATTGGTAAGGCTAAGCAGTTTCTACAGCAAACCGATAAGATTATTAAAACCACACCCGAAGTAAAAAGCGTCTTCGGTAAAATTGGTCGGGCTGATAGCGCAACGGATCCCGCGCCGTTAACAATGGTTGAAACCACGATTCAATTCAAGCCTAAATCAGAATGGCGTGAGGGCATGACCATTGAAAAAATTCGCGATGAGTTAGACAGTAAACTGAAAATCCCAGGTATCTCAAATATTTGGGTAATGCCGATTAAAAACCGTATTGATATGTTGGCAACCGGTATAAAAACGCCAGTTGGCCTTAAAGTGGCTGGCGCGGATTTAAATGTCATTCAAAAAATTGGAGAACAAATAGAAACTGAGCTTAATCAGTTAGAGGGCACGGCCTCGGTTTATTCTGAAAGAGTAGCATCGGGCCGTTACGTAACGATTGATATTGATCGCTTAGCAGCGGCGCGTTTTGGATTGAATATCAGTGATGTTCAAATGGTGATTAAAACTGCGCTGGGAGGTATGGAGGTCGCTCAATCGGTGGAAGGTTTAGAGCGTTATCCGATTAACATTCGTTATCCTCGGGATTACCGCAATACCATAGAGAAAATTCGACAACTGCCGGTTGTTACGCCCAATAACGCGCATATCCCGCTGTCAGAACTGGCAGATATTCGCATTGAACAAGGCCCCGGCATGATTAAAACGGAGAATGCTCGCCTTAATGGTTGGATTTATGTGGATGTGTCGGATGATGATATTGGTACCTATGTTCTACGTGCTAAAAAACGTATTAATGAGACTATTCAATTACCGGCAGGGTATTCAATTAGTTGGTCAGGCCAATATGAATACTTACAACGCGCAGCCGATAAAATGAAAACGGTTGTGCCAGCTACATTGGCAGTCATCATATTGCTGTTGTATTTGAATTTTAGAAACCTAACCGAAGTGGTGATTATTATTGGCACCTTACCGATGGCCTTAACGGGTGGGGTTTGGCTGTTGTATTTGCTGGATTACAACTTATCTGTTGCCGTGGCTGTTGGTTTTATTGCCTTAGCTGGGGTGTCGATAGAAATCGGTGTCATTATGTTGGTGTATTTAAATCAGGCGTTGCGAGAACAAATTAAAGTGGCAGTTGATAGAGGTGAAGAGTTATCAATAGCAAATATTCAAGAAGCGGTTAAATCCGGCGCGTTAAAAAGAATACGGCCGATTGTAATGACAGTAATGGCTATTATTGCCGGGTTATTACCCATTATGTTCGGTTCAGGAACGGGCTCAGAAGTGATGCGAAGAATTGCTGCGCCGATGGTTGGCGGTATGTTGAGCACGTTAGTCTTTTCGCTATTTTTATTGCCCGCGATATTTTTATTGTGGAAAACGGCTAATTTAAAGAAATAACTGGGTTTAGTAGTCCTATGTTACAGAGGGGAAAAGTTGTCATCTCCATTGTGTGTTAATAATAGGGGGGATAGTGGTAAGTGTTGTATTACAAATAATGAAGCTTTCGTTTTTCCTGTATAAACGTTAACGGGTGGTTGTTGAATAAACGAAGGTGCGTTAAATATACATTTTACTTATTAGACTAGGTTTTTGTTTGATTTGCCGCAGTGTAACCAATGGCCATAAAGAATACTCCAGCAATAATATTACCTAGAGTTACCCATATCAAATTATGTGCCATGCCAGCTAAAGAAATAGATTCGGGGTGGTCGGCTAACAAAGCTAAACTGAGCAAAGTCATGTTGGCAACACTGTGTTCAAAGCCACTAGCAATAAAAGCGAAAAGGCACCAAAAGATCATTATTGCTTTAGCAGATTCACTTTTTACACGCGCTGACATCCAAATAGCCAAGCAGACTAGCCAATTACATAAAATACCGCGGGCAATTAACTCAGTAGCGGGGCTATTCATCTTGTAATCCGCAACATTAAGTAATACATCACCGCTTGATTTCATTAATGCGCCACCGCCAAGATAATATAGATAAGCAAGGAGCGCTGAACCTATTAAATTGCCTACCCAAGTGAAAGTCCATGCTTTTGCTAAATCACCTGTACTTATAGTATTTCTTAAACGACCTATTGTCATATACATAGTGAGTTTCTGATCTAGGTATATCTCGAATTATGGCTTAACAAAGAAACAGCTATCTGTGGATGGTTCTGAAGATTTCTTTAAAAACTTCAATAAAAACGCTTTGTTTTCCCTTTTCTCAAAGGTAGCACCGTGGCTGCCTCTGGTGATAATCTTTAGTTTGTTTTTCGATGCTCTATCAAACAGCTGGCTCGAATGCTGTAGAGGTATAACGTTATCCTCTTGGCTGTGTATTAATAATATGGGAGTGGGCGAAATGGAGTCAATATAGTCAATAGGATCATAGCCTGAAATAACGGCCCATGAAGCAGGGTATTGTAATAACCATGTTATCCAAGACTGACTCGCGACATGTTGAGTAATGTCGCTGTAACGAGTAAATGCAGCGTCACTGATAACACCAGACAAGCAACTCTTCGCGCGCTTGTTCGTGGCCGCAAAGTAAATAGACATGCTCGCACCTAAACTTTGCCCCATTAAAAATAGAGGTTTATGCGCCACGCCTTCTTGTTCAAGCAACCAGTTGAACCCTGTTTCAATATCAACTAAAGCATCCGGTACGTTGGGGGCTCCTTCAGATAAACCAAAACCTCGGTAATCGATTAAAAAAACTTGATAGCCATTTTTGGGTAGCCAATATACCGCTCGAAGGTGCGTGCTAATGTTCTCTGCATTGCCATGAAGAAAGTATACCGTTCCTTTAGCTTCATCGGGCGTTGCTAAGAACCAACCATGAATCTTCACGCTGTCTTTTGTTAACAAAGTGACATCTGTGTAATCAAGACCAACATGATTAGGTGTTCGTACATGCTCCGTCATTGGAAAGAAAAAAACGGATGAGCAACCGGATAATTGCAAGCAAAGCATTAATAATAACGACCGTATCATTGGCCTGTTAGAAATGTAGTTGATAACTGATACCGATTTCTGATATTTGCTTATTGAGAACCCATTCGCGCTGTGCGCTTAACTTTATCGCTGTATTTTTAGATAAAACAATATTTTGCACATACTTTAACTCTATCGTATTCTCGCCACCGGAGAATTTTTCGCCCGCTAGCTCGAATTTACCCGTGCCTAATGGAGTGTGAATCAGCATTCCTGTAGTAAAGCCAAGTGCAGGCTCTACAAAAGTTTTAAAGCTACTTCCACCTTCCACTCTAGCGGTTAGAAGAGAGTAGGCTAGGTTGTTTGGTGTGGCATTCCACGCATATCCAACCCCGCCGGAAACATGCGAAACCAAACGGTCTTGACCATCACGATAGACCCTTTCTAAACCACCTTTAACTCGCCAAGAAAGGGGCGTAAAAAACGTTGTTCTAGGCGTTAATGAGAAAATATTGACAATATCTAGCTGCTGTAAAAATAAAGTATTTTCTTCACTGCGCCTTAAACGAATTTGGCCAATGTTAATTTGCGCGCCACGCAAAAAGCCTTCTTCATTGTCTTCTAAGCTATGAAAAGCCATTCTAAAACCTAATTCGGTATAGCGCTTGTTATCGCGCTCGCCGACTTTAAAAAGCCATTGGCCAGATAGGTGTCCTTTTTCTGGTTGTTTAGGGGCTATAACAGTTTGCTTAGTACCAACAGGATATTTGTTTATCAACGATAACAGTTGATAACTTTTTTTGGCTTTGTCCTTGTCGCGTTCACGCTTGTTTTGCCTAAAGCGAATCAGTTTGTAGGCAGTTTCGGCTATAAAGAGCTGTCTATTTTCTGGTAAGTGAGCGAGTAAATCGGTTACTGTTGGGTTTGAACTTTCCATAACCTCGGAAAGGGTGTTTTCTTCGTCAGCATTCAACTGTTGTATCCTCGCCTGTAATACAGCACCGCGAGATGGGCGATACGTCGCTGTTGTTAACATGCCCTCTCGCTCAATGGCTCTTACGGTATCTACTGGGATGGCAGTCACAGCAAACTCATCGGTTAACTCAACAGAAGGGCGCGCAACCTCTAACAATTCTAATAAACGGTACGAACAGTTTTCAGTGAAGAAGAAGTAGTCAAACGTTACATTTTTTAATTCCCATAAATGTTCAACTAACTTGTTCACTTCTTCAGAGGTTAAATTCAAGCTGTATTCCCAAATATCTCGCCTCTCAATACGTGAGTATTCAAGAATTTTTTTGTAATAGGGCATCACCGCAAAATTACCGGGATAGCCGCCCATTAAACCTTTATAGGCATATATTAATGAGTTATCTGTGTTATCTACCGTTGCACCAAAATTAACAGCATACGATAACCAATTTGACCAATTTTCGCCGTCTTCAGGGTCCAGCCGAAGTAATGTATGCCCAAACATAGAAGAGGGACTATTTAAATAGTAAGCGGGGAAGACTAGGGTGACTTTTGCTGAAGGCACGTTCTTACGCCATTCAATATAGTCATTGCATGTAACAGTGGGTAGGCGATTTTCTTCAATATTCAGCTGTTCTGTTAGCCAGCGCCGTCTTGCAACAAAACGACAAAGAGGGTGCTCATTTTCGCTGGCCTCAACTGCGAAGAAAGCATTTAAAGTGGCTAATAGTTCAGCTTCAGGGCTTGTTCTTCCAATGTCTGAAAGAAAGAAGTCTTCTTGTGTAATAGCGCTATCGTTCTTACGATAATGTAAAAGACTTAGCCAGACCTTTTCTTTCGATAGTTGCTGGGCTTCAGCGTTGTGTATTAAATTTGCGAGATAATTATCACCGTTGGCAACAACCGTTGTGGAAAAAGCAACGAGAATTATAAAGAGGAATGGTAGTGTTTTTTTCATGTTATAAAAAAGGCCCTGTCTCAATTAGAGACAGGGCCGGATTTTTGTCGAACCTAAACGTTAAACTGCGTATTTAGCTAACTGACTACTTGATTTCATAATTTCATTAACTGACAGCATAGCATCTTGAGCGGTTACGTTTTCGCTTGGAAAGATAGACGTAAAGTTTTCATGCATAACTTTAGAAAAAGCCGCGTGATCTTTTTGCTCAATACCAATCATTACAGCAACAGTATCTAACGCTTCGCCGTGTCCTCTTGCTACGTCTTCAGAAAACTCATCCATAATGGCTGAAACTTGTACCATGTCACGTCCGCCGTAAGTAAGTCTTCCACTTGCGTCACAACCGTTTGTTCCACTGGTTATACCAAACGTATTGTTACCAGTCGTTCCGTTAGTTGTTACAGCAACAACATGGCTAGGAATACCTTTTGCCCCTTTAAATAACAAATTACCCCAACCACAATTTGCCCCGCCAGGTGCCACCGCAAACGATGCAGATGAAACAGCCATTAATAAAGCTCCGCCTATTATTTTCTTCATTTTATTTCCTTTTCCGTGTGAAAATTGAGTTTTAATACTAACTTAATTTACGAGCAGTTTACAAGCGCTAATAACCTTTATATTCATATGCTATTGGCACCGATAATTCGGTCACAGTTTTCGTTATACAACGGCACAATTTCTGCATTAATTGACGCGGTTTTTATTAAAAAATGCAGAAATCTATTATGAAATTGCTATTGAAATTTGGAGCCAATGAGCGGATTCGAACCGCTGACCTACTCATTACGAATGAGCCGCTCTACCACCTGAGCTACATCGGCTATACGAATACGTGTGGAGGTGTTTATTGATTACTGACTTTTATAATCACGTTAACGCTGTCTACGTTTGTGCCTTCAGGTAATGTGGGGATGTTGTTTATGGCGATGTCACTGTTATTAATGTCAATCAAGCTGTTATTGCTGGTATTGTAAAAGTGATGATGATGCTCTGTGTTCGTGTCATAAAAAACCTTGCTAGGGTCAATAATAACCTCGCGCAATAAGCCCTTATCTGCAAATAGCCCTAAGGTGTTATATACAGTGGCTTTAGATACTGGGCTACCTTCAAGCTTAATAGTAGAAAGTATTTGATCCGCACTGACGTGTTGTTGCTTGCTGAATAAAAAATTCGCAATTTCTAAGCGTTGTTGAGTAGGCGTAATGCCTCGCTCCTGCAATAATTGCTGGATGCTTTTTGGTGTTTGTTTGTTCTTAGAGTTTTTCATAATCACTAGCAATAATTATAGCATAGCGTTATTTGCACGCTATGGACGAGTCTGTTGATAAGGCGTTGGATCAATACGGCAGGTTCTATTAAGGACGATATCAGCCATTAATTGTGCACTGGCAGGAGCAGTAACAATGCCATTTCTATAATGGCCGGCATTAAGACTAAGGTTTGTAAATGGGGCTACTCGGCAGATATAAGGGATACTGTTTGGTGAAGAAGGCCGCAACCCAGCCCAGTGTGCATCGGGCTCTATAGTTTGAAGGGCGGGGTAGAGTGTTTGTGCGAAGTCTCGTAAGGCCTGAAAAGCTTGTGGCGTAGTAGCGGCATCAAAGCCTGTTTGTTCGCGGGTGCTGCCAACAACTACTCTGCCGTCTTTACGGGGGATAATATAGCGATTCCCGTCCATTACCATGCAATGGTTCAGTAGTTCTACGGGGGGGAAGCAAATCATTTGGCCTTTAACAGGGCGAATATCCACGGTTATGTTTTCGGGCAGTAATTGTGGGCTCCATGCGCCAGCACAAAGAATATATTCACCGCCTTTAACGATTTTAGATTCTAGTTGTACGCCATTAATACGTTGGGTTGATGAAATAAGATGCTTAGCGTTTTGTTCAATAAACGTTACCCCATGATTTACTAAAAATGCACGAAGCGCGGCAAGTAATTTATGTGACCGAATAGTGGCAACATTGGGCCGTAATAAAGCGGCCTCATTTAAGGGTTTTAAATTACTAAACTTGTCTGATAATTGTTCAACAGATAAAAGTTCGTGAAGGTCATTATGTTGTTTACACCATGTTAAGGCATCAGCGGTTTCGTCATCATGTAAAACCAACATGCCCGCCGATAGCCATTCAGGGTCAATCCCCGTCTCGTTAAATAACTCGTTTGAGAGCTCTTGATAAACCGATTGGCTAATAGAACTAATGGCGTTAACGGCATCAGAATAATGCCAAGGTCGCATAGGCGATAAAATACCACCCGCTGCCCAGCTCGCTTGTTGGCCGGGGCTATTTTTTTCAATAACGGCAACAGATGCGCCTGATTCTTGTAGCTCTTTAGCGGTAAGCAGGCCAATAATGCCACCACCAATAATGACAAAATCAAACATAGTGAGAAAGGGGTAAACGGGTTACGATAACAGTCAACATTCAATCGTCATTATAAAAGGAAGCAATGGCATTATCTTACTCCGAGATTAAAAATCGCGCCCATCAATTCGTTATCAATTATAACGACGCAACCAAAGAAAATGCTGAATCGCAAAGTTTCCTAAACGACTTTTTTCACACCTTTGGTATTGAGCGCCGCCGCGTGGCCAGTTTTGAAAACCCCGTAAAAACAGAAGAAAAAGGCAGCACCAAACGTATTGATTTATTTTGGCGTGGCACCTTGCTCGTCGAGATGAAATCGACAGGGCAAAACCTAGATAAAGCCTACCAACAAGGCATGGGCTATTTTAAAGGGCTAAAAGACGCCGACTTACCGCGTTACGTCATGGTGTGTGATCTAAACGACTTTCGCCTGTACGATTTAGACGACGGCAAAGACTACGCCTTTAAACTAAGCGAACTGTCCGAGAACTTGCATCTGTTCGACTTTATGCAAGGCAACGAAATCGACAGCATAGACGAGTACGAACTCAACGAACAAGCCGCACAATTGCTGGGCGAACTGCACGATGCGTTAGAAGATAGTGGCTACCAAGGTCATCACCTACAAGTGTTTATGGTGCGTGTGTTATTTATACTGTTTGCCGAAGACACCGGCGTATTTAACCGCCACCAATTTACCCAATACCTTATGCGCTATACCGACGACACCGGTAGTGACACCGACATGCACCTGCATAAACTCTTTCAAGTGCTCGACAAACCGGCCAGCGAACGCAACCTAAATTTAAGCGACGAGCTCAATGCCTTCCCCTATGTTAATGGGCATTTGTTTAAAGAACGCATCGACCTGCCCAGCTTTAGCACCGCCATGCGCGAGCAACTGATCCAATGCTGCCTTTTTAATTGGAAAGACATCAGCCCCGCCATATTTGGCAGTTTGTTCCAATCCATAATGAACAAGCAAGAGCGCCGCAACTTAGGCGCGCATTACACCTCCGAAGCCAATATTCTAAAAGTGATTGAACCGTTATTCCTTAATCAATTACACAATGAATTTAACGATGCCAACGCGCTCAAACAAACCAAGTTACGCAATACGCGCTTAATGGCCTTAATGGAAAAAATACAAGGCCTGTCCTTTTTAGACCCGGCGTGCGGTTGCGGTAATTTTTTAATCATTACCTACCGAGAAATACGGCGCTTAGAACTGCAAATAATGCAGGCGCAACAACGCAACCAAAAGCAAAGTGCTGTTGGCATAGAAATAGACCCACAAATAAGCCTGAATAATTTTTACGGCATAGAAATAGACGAATGGCCAGCACGCATAGCCGAAGTAGCCATGTGGCTGACCCAACACCAAATGAACCTAGAGTTTGCTAAATCATTTGGGCGTGAACCCGACTTACTGCCGTTAAAAGAACACGCTAATATTCACCACGCCAATGCCTTAACAACGGATTGGGGCGATGTGGTGAACGCCACGCAACTGAACTATATTATTGGTAATCCGCCGTTTGTGGGTCATCAATGGCGTAGTGCTGAACAAAAAGTAGATATGGCAAGCGTATTTCCAATGTCCGGTAAATTTGGCAAGCTAGATTTTGTAGCTGCTTGGTTTTATAAAGCCGCGTTATTTTGCCAAAATACAAGCGTTGATATTGCCTTGGTCTCAACCAATTCAATCACAATGGGCGAACAAACAGCCATTTTATGGCAACCTATTTTGGATATGGGTTACCAACTTCATTTTGCTCACCGTACTTTTCAATGGCATAACGATGCGAAAGGAAAAGCCGCAGTACATTGTGTAATTATTGGCTTTGGTCAACGAGAACAAGCCGAAAAATGGTTGTTTGATTACCCTGACATTCAAGGTGAAGCGACCGTAATTAAAGCAGGTAACATCAACCCTTACTTAGTTGATGCGCCTGATATTATTTTGCCATCTCGAAGTAAGCCAAGAAAGGGGATGCCAGCGATGACGAAAGGCAGTCAACCTACCGATGGTGGTTATTTAACTTTATCTACTGAAGAACGATTGAAGTTAATTGGCGTGCATCCTCAATTAGAACAATGGATTAAGCCTTTTATTGGCGGGCGAGAATTAATTAATGGTTTAGAGCGTTACTGCTTATGGTTTGCGGATACGTCAGTGAAAACATTACGTGATTTAGCCCAAATTCCTGCGCTTAAAGAGCGACTTGAAGGGGTTAAAGCGGCAAGATTAAAAAGCCCAACAAGTAGTGTTCAAGCGGCAGCAGAAACACCGTACTTATTTACTCAAAATAGGCAACCGAGAAAAAGTTTTCTAGCGGTGCCTGAAGTAAGTTCGGAGCGCAGAGAATATATTCCAATGGTGCTAATGTCGGCTGATAATGTGCCAAGTAATAAGATTTATATGATCCCTGAGGTGGGTTTGTATGAATTGGGTGTGTTAATCAGCCAAATACACATGGATTGGATGAGAACAGTAGCAGGTCGGTTAAAAAGTGATTACAGTTATTCTCCAAATGTGTATCAATTATTCCCATGGCCCAAGGTAACCGATGCCCAACGTCAACACATTGAAACCCTTGCCCAAACGGTGTTGGATGCGCGACAGCAAGAAGTGGATAAAGATGCCAGTACCACACTGGCCGATTTGTACGACCCCGATTTAATGCCGCCCAACTTACGCAAAGCGCATAAAAAATTGGACAAAGCGGTGGACGGTTTATACCAAAAAGCCGCGTTTAACAGCCCGTTAGAACGGGTAAAACATTTATTTACATTATATGAGCAAGCAACACATGAACAATAAAACCTTATACCCAGCAATAACCCCTTTTGCCAGTGAATGGCTGGCAACAGACGACGGGCACGAGGTGTACGTGGAGCAAGTGGGGAACCCTGATGGCGAGCCTGTTATCTTCTTACACGGCGGCCCCGGGTCTAGTTGTAAAGACCATCATCGTTGTTTTTTTAACCCTGAAAAATACCACGTTATTTTAATGGACCAGCGCGGTGCAGGTAAGTCGCGCCCTTTAGGGCGTTTAAAACATAATTCAACGAACCATTTAATGTTGGACATGGAAATGGTTCGTGAAAAGCTCGGCATAGAAAAATGGTTGTTGTTTGGCGGTTCGTGGGGCGCAACACTGGCGTTATTGTATGCACAAAAACACGTGCAGCACGTGTCCGGCTTGATTTTACGAGGCACGTTTTTAGCGCGTGAAAAAGATGCAGATTGGTTCTTTAAAGACGGCGCTAATCGTTTATTTCCCAAAGCATGGCAACGGTTTAGCCAGCATGTGTCGCCGAATGAGCGTAAAAACATGCTGGCGGCGTATTATCACCGTTTAGCGATTAAGGATGATGAAGTGCGACAAGAAACAGCAAGAGAGTGGGATGCATGGGGCGGCGCCGTTGTATTGGGCGATGATTTTAATGCGGATGAACTAGACGGTGAGGTGTCGGAAACGGCGATTGCCCAAGCACGCATAGAAACGCATTACGCAATGAACCGTTATTTCATTGAAGAAAACAAAATATTGGACAAAGCCTATCTTTTATCAGCTATTCCTTGTGCCATTATTCATGGGCGTAAGGATTTTATGTGCCCAATAGAAGCATCGTTTGCTTTAGCGCAAGCATTGCCAGATGCGGCGTTTATTTCTTTACCCAATTCAACGCACTTGGCGCACGGTGAAGAGATGATTGACGCATTGGTTAGTGCGACAGATTCATTTGTTGAATAATGAATAAAAAGGTTGAGTTAGCACTGGCGCGTTTAAGCGGTGTTTTGCCATTAAAGCAAAGCCAAGAAGCGTGTGAACCGGAAATTAAACATCTGCACCAACAGCTATTAAAATCTTTTATTATTAATGGACGGGCATTATCTAAAGAAGAAATGTCACATCAAATTGATGATACAGCTAACGCAATAGCCGTATTAAGTAAACGTGATATGGCATCATTTTCTGATAATGGCGAGCCACGTAATGCCTACCCGTTTAGCGCCATTGAGCGCGACTACTTAATTCAAGTGAACGGCCATTCGGTATATGCCATGTGCGCATTAGATTCATTGGCTATTGCGCCATTATTTAATGTGGCAACTCAAATCACATCTCATTGCAAGATATCAGGCGAGCAAATCGACATACAGATGGAGGGTGAAAAGATCGTTAATGTGGACGAAACGCGAGATGTTGTTATGGGGGTTTCTTGGGGTGATGCGGATGTAAACACCTGCTGCTCTGATAGTTTATGTAAAGAAATAGTGTTTCTTCGTGATAAAGAAACGGCTCAACAATGGCTCTCAGATACTGCTGTAGATAGGGAGCTATTTACACTTAAAGAAGCGACTGAGTTTGCCAGTCGTTTTTTTGTTCCTTTAATGCATTGAACGGCCTGTCATTGCATTTTAATTGTCTAATTAGATAGCTGTTTTGCGTGGTGACGTAAGTGGTCTTGCATAAACGTCGCAATAAAGTAATAACTGTGGTCATAACCCGTTTGTAGACGGTAATGAATGGGGTAGTCAATGTCTTTTGCAGCGTTGACTAAATGGTCGGGTAATAGCTGGCTTTGTAGGAAAGGGTCCTCGCTGCCTTGGTCGATGAGTAAAGGAAGGCGTGCGGCGGTTTTTCTAATGAGTAGATGCGCGTCGTGTTCTGTCCATGTGTTTTTATCACTGCCTAAATACCCCGCAAACGCTTTTTTACCCCATAAGCATAATGTGGGGGCACATATAGGCGCGAAGGCAGAAAGGGATTTGTACTTTTCAGGGTATTTAAAGGCGAGGGTGATGGCGCCGTGCCCACCCATTGAATGCCCAAAAATACCGACTTTAGTCATGTCCGCTGGAAATTGTTCGCCAACCAAATTAAACAGTTCGTTAGCAATATAGTCTTCCATTTGGTAATGCCCCTTCCAAGGTGATTGGCTGGCATTGATATAAAATCCAGCGCCGCTACCAAAGTCCCAGCTTTCATTTTCTTTAGGTAAATTTAAGTCGCGTGGGCTGGTGTCTGGCGCAATAAGTATTAAACCGAGTTCGGCGGCATATTGTTGAGCGCCGGATTTCGCCATCATATTTTCTTCGGTACATGTAAGGCCAGAAAGCCAAAATAACACAGGCAATTTTTTATTAGGCTCAGCCAGTGCTTGGGGCGGCAAATAAACTGAAAAGTTCATGTCGGTTTTACACGCAGTGGATGCGTGTTTGTAAAAAGAGACGGTGCCGCCGAAGCTTTGGTTTTGATTGATTAATTCAAGTGTGTTCATGTTGTATTTAGTAAAGGATAACGGAACGAATGCTTTTGCCTTGGTGCATTAAATCGAAAGCTCTATTGATTTCATCTAGCCCCATTGTGTAAGTAACCATTTCATCAATTTTAATTTCCCCGCGCAGGTATTTTTCAACGTATTCCGGCAATTCACTACGGCCTTTAACGCCACCAAAAGCTGTACCGCGCCAGACTCGCCCTGTTACTAATTGGAAGGGGCGGGTGGATATTTCTTGCCCTGCACCGGCCACACCAACAATCACAGATTCCCCCCAGCCTTTATGGCAACATTCCAGTGCAGAACGCATGGTGTTAACGTTGCCAATGCATTCAAAGGAGTAGTCAACGCCGCCATCAGTCATATCAACTAATACGTCTTGAATTTCACCAACGAAATCCTTTGGATTAATGCAATCGGTAGCACCGAGTTGTTTGGCAAATTCAAACTTATCTTCATTGATATCAACGGCGATAATGCGTTCAGCTTTAGCAATAACGGCACCTTGAATAGCGCTAAGACCAATACCGCCTAAACCAAAAATAGCCACGGTGCTGCCCGGCTCTACTTTGGCGGTGTTAAGTACTGCGCCAATGCCGGTTG
>OJBT01000011.1_pt1 | contig 105498 bp, 107 predicted proteins | sample 1591101 | NCBI WGS metagenome assembly OJBT01 (sample SAMN05416773, study PRJEB24817) | seawater metagenome | isolation source: Sea water | place: Canada:Atlantic | collected 2013-11
TGGGCTCGGAGATGTGTATAAGAGACAGAGGGTGGGGGTAACATATCAGACGTTAATACAGCAGTAATGACATTTCCCACTTCTACTTTTCTCCACATTAAGAGAAAGCGCTTTCATCTCTATAAATTATGTTTATTCTTCAAAATACTAATATCATCAGGGTTAATCAAATCTGGTGCCGTCCAGCCATTAAGGTCATACTCACCTAGGCATTTATCTGCAAACCCTGTTAATTCACCGGCTAAGCCAGACATTTTTGCGCCGCCCAGTAGTTGTAATCGGATATCTTCATGGTTACCCGCATAATTGCGTTCGTATAATTCATGACGGCTACCAAACTCACTACCAATTGAATCCCATAACAATTTCAAAACTTTTACGCGCTGTTCGGCTGATATGCCATTTGAGCCACGTACAAAACGGTCCAAGAAAGGTCTAATTTCAGGGTTCTTGAAATCGGCGGCATGAGAGGGTAAGTATATAAGCGCAGCACCCAAGTCTTTTTGAATCAAATCTTTAATCATGGGGTACGCCATTGGTGCGAATACACGGTAGGCGCTGGCAGCTTCAGCGTTCACTTGCAGCGCGCCGTTGTCGCCCCAAGGCGATGGGTTACGCGCCATGGCATCGGTTAGGCTCCAAAATAAGTTACGCCAGGCAAGTACTTCGCCAATTCTGCCTTGTACGCCACGGAATTGATCTGCCCCGGTGGTTTCAACGGCTTTCATTAACAAGCCGGTAATAAAGTCTAATTTAACCGCTAGGCGCGTGCAGCCATGGAACAATGCGCGCATCATAAAGCCTGAGCCAAATATGAAGCGGTTAACCACGTCTATATCGCGATAGGCGAATACGTTTTCCCAAGGCACCAATACTTTATCTAGAACAAGAATAGAGTCATTTTCATCCATACGGCTAGATAGGGGGTAATCATAAGGTGAGCCCATTGCGCCGGCTGCGTATTCATAGGATGTACGACAGATAATTTTCAAGCCAGGTGAGTTCATTGGCAGCGTGAAAATCACGGCATAATTAGGGTCTTTAACAGGAACGCCGTATAAGCCAACAAAATTTTGATGGGTTAATGCGGAGTTAGTAGCGACCACTTTCGCGCCGGAGACGATAATGCCGGCATCGGTTTCTTTTTCCACGTGAATGCAAATGTCCTCAATTTCCGCAGTGCCTTTGTCGCGATCAATTGGTGGGTTAACAATAGCGTGGTTCCAATACAATAAATTCTCTTGTGTTTCTTTATACCAGCGGCGAGCATTGCCTTCATATTCACCAAAAAACTCGGGCATAGCGCCCATTGATGCAATGAAGCTGGCTTTGTAATCAGGTGCGCGGCCCATCCAGCCGTAGCCAATGCGTTGCCACTCGGCAATGGCGTCGCGTGAAGCGACAAGGTCATCGACGGATTTTGGTGCTTTGAAAAAGGGTTGTGTGTAGCCGCCGCTGCCGGTATCGGTGGGCGATCTTAATATGCTGGATTTGGATTCATCGTGCATGGCGTCGTACATGCGAGCAGTCATCCGGGCGGAGTTTCTAAAGGCAGGGTGTGTAGTGACGTTTTTAACGCGTTCGCCAAAAATATACACATCTCTACCATCATCTAGGCTGTCGAGATACTCATCACCGGTCATGGGTTTTTTTACAGTTTTTTTATCATCACTCACGTTGTTCTCCATTCAATTTCACGTATTAAAATAAAGGCGGCTGAATTATTCTTTTAGCCTTGAGGGTAGCCGCGCGTTAATCACTTTAATGTATAAGGTTATTTTGCTTAATGAAAGCACTTTGTGAGTGGGTTATGACTAGGCTCATTAATCTAAAATAAAGTGCTGGCATATTGGTTGTTGAACGCTTAGTATTTATTAAGAATTAGAAAAACAATTGGGTGTAATAAATGGCTGTGATTGAACATGACGAGTGGGTAAGGCGGGCTGATTTAATCGGTAAAAAAGCAGAGCCGATGGTGGTAGCGGCTGAGAAAGCAGGTTGTTTTTCTTTAGAATTACGTGATTATGTTCATGAGCTTGAAATGCATAAAGCCTTAAGGCCAGCGCAGTACGGGGGGTCGGGTATTGGTGCGTTTACGTTCTCTGAAATTGTTCGCACGATTGCTACTTACAATGCGTCTGCTGCATGGATTGTTTATTTTGTGATTTTGCATGAACATTGGGTCGCTTTTCTGGATGAGCAAGGTCGCCAAGAGGTGTATGAAAGTGATAAATTTGTAGGCGATATTTTTATGCCGATTGGTCAAGTTGAATATGTTGATGGTGGTGTGAAACTATCTGGCCAGTGGTCATTCGGTAGTGGCATATTGTGGAACGAATGGATGGGTTTAGGTGCTGTTGTGCAAGTGCCAGGTGAAGACCCTCAGCCCTGTTTGTTGAATATTAATAAATCTGAGTATGAAGTTATAGAAGATTGGGACCCGTTTGGTTTGCGTGCGACGGGTAGCCATAGTGTGAAGGTAGAAGCTGTTTTCGTCCCTTGGCATCGAATATTGCCCGTTGTTAATGCTAAGAATAAAAGTGAGCCCGTTGGCGGTCATTATTCAGACGAGCCAATTTTCCGAGTTCCTTTCATGCCATTTTTTGCGATGGGTTTTCCTTCAATATCAACAGGTATCGCGCAGCGCGTGGCAAGGGACTTAAAAACTCGAATAGAAGGCAGGCAGCGAATTTTGTTTAATATGAAAGAATCTGAATCACCTATTGCGCAGAGTAATTTAGCCGAAGTGATGGTGAAATTAGATGCTATTGAATCAATGAATACGCGTTATGTAGAGCAATTAGAAAAGTGGATTGAAGCAAACACGCCTATTGTTGGTGAAGAAGAGAAAAACAAAATGGGCGCATGGCGTTCACATATATGTAAAGAAACGTCAGACTTGGCTTTTAGAGCGATGACCTTGTTGGGCGCTTCGGCAACAAAAAGTGGCGACCCTCTCGAAACAGCAGCTCGTGATGCCTTTATGTTATCTATTCATCTAACACAAATTTATGACGATAATATGCTCTCGTATGGCAGAACTCAATACGGTTTATCTGGCCATCCGCTGTGTTAAAACGGATGTTTCATAACAAATAAAAAGCATCGCTTGATGTAGTAGTTAACTTTTTACGATAAGTTTAATAAGAGCTAAAAAAATGGATGTAACGCATGTAGGCCAACTCATTTCGTCAGCAGAAGTGAGTAAGGGTATTATTTTAATTAAGATAAAATTAATTAAGCCTGTGAATGTGAGTTTTAAGGCGGGTCAATATTTAGCTGTTTTATTGCCCGGTTCAGATAAGGCTTCTTATTATTCTATTGCCTCTTCACCAAATAAAAAGAATGAAGTGGAGCTACTTGTTAAAGAGGATAAGCTGGGTGATGGCGCTGTTTACTTATATTCGTTAAAGGCAGGTGATTCGTTACAACTGCATATGCCAATGGGCGATGCATATTTGCGTGAAGACAGTGATAAGAATGTAGTATTTGTAGCAGGAGCATCGGGCGCGAGTTATATCCGCTCTATGATTCATTATTTAGACGAGTCTAATCATTTGGCGCACCGAGAAGTTCATTATTTTCTAGGGTGCCGTGAAGAAGATGAATTGTTGGAATCCGATTATATGCATGAGCTAGCAGATAAATATCAAGGGTTTCATTTTCACCCAGCATTATCTGACCAAGAAGATTGGGATGGGCATACCGGCTTAATTACCGATGTAGTTGAGCGTTTAATGCCTAGCAACCTGTCTGAATGGGAGGCTTATTCGGCCGGTTCGCCTGCCATGGTTAAAGCGGTGGCAGATTTATTGATTGCGAATAAAAGCTTGATGCCAGCTAACTTTTTATCGGATATGTACACGCCGGAGATTTAATCTTGCCGCTGCGAGAATCCTCGCGCTAACGTGATAGGTTGTTTGTATTCCTCGCGCAGTTAAAAACGCTTGAGTCTTGGGGTGTATGTACGTATTGTTAACAGTTCGATGTTCTAATTAAATAGCTCTGAATTTTATCATTTGATGAAATATTATGGGTTTTTGAGAGTGGGTAAGTAACTTGGCTATTGCTGGGTGTTAATAGCAACAAGGGTTTGCTGTTGGTGGCATATATATTGCTCTACATAATAGATGACTATGACAAATAAAGATATTTCAGGCATTCCAGGGCAGCGCTATGTGCGGGTAACGAATGTTGTTAACGAAAAATACGTAGAGTTTGAATTTGCAATAGCCGACCCAACTATTAATGTTGAGTTGGTATTGCCTTTCGAGCATTTTAAAAAGTTTTGTGAAACCAATCAGGTGAAGCACTTAACGCCCGAGCAAGAAGCAGCTGTTGACTACGATAAGTTGAAATGGCGGTTCGGTGTTCCAGGCTTTGATGAAAACGATTTATAAACAATAAGATTAATATTTAAAGGTTAGGAGATATACATGAGTATTGAGATTTCAGCAAAAACCATACAGCCAGTTAGATTGTCGTATGGCAATTTAAAAGAAAGGTTTGGTGATAAGAAGCCAGCTTCTCGTTATCAAGAAGCTGTTTATGATGTACAGCCCACGACAAATTTTCAATACCTTCCAATTTGGGATACAAAGCACGAGCTTTACGATAAAAGTAAAACAGCCATTGTGATGGAAGATTGGTACAGCTTTGCTGATCCGCGCCAATATTATTATGGTACTTATACAATTGCTCGTTCTAAACAGCAAGATGTAGCAGAGCATAACTTTGCTTTTGTTGATAAGCGTGATTTATTTGATTCTGTGCCAGAAGAGGTGAAGCAAGCGGCGAGAGAGATTTTAGTGCCATTACGCCACGTTGAATGGGCGGCAAACATGAATAACTGCCAAATCACAGATGAATGTTTTGGCTCAAACTTCAGTACGCTTGCCATGTTTAACGCAATGGACAGATTGGGGATGGCTCAATATGTAACGCGCCTTGGTTTGTTATTAGACGGCAATGAAGAAACATCGTTGGATGCAGGCAAGCAAGCTTGGATGGAAGCGCCTGAATGGCAAGGTTTGCGCCACGCGATTGAGGATATGTTTGTGCTTGATGATTGGTTCGAGTTAATGGTCGCGCAAAACTTCGTGTTAGATGGTTTAGTGTTCCCGCTTTTATACGACCGTTTTGAAAAAAAGCTAACAACAGAGGGCGGGGCAACTATCGCCATGCTGACTGAGTTTATGGATGATTGGTATAAAGAAACCGTTCGTTGGACAAATGCGTTAGCTAAGGTAACGGCAAAAGAATCAGAAGCTAACCAAGAACTATTAAGCAAATGGACGAATAAGTGGACAGATAGATTGGTGGGTGCGTTGGAGCCAGTGGCCGCTAAAGCATTCGGCGCTGATGGTATTGAGCAATTAACAGAAGTTAAAGAAGCGTTGTTAACCCGCCTGACTAAAAGTGGCGTTACTGGATTGAAAAGGAGTTAAGCATGTCAGATAAGAAAAATACGGTATTTTTAATCGTTCAAGATAATGAAGATGCGCGCCCAATTATTGAGGCGGTAGAACAAGATAATCCAGACGCTAACATTCAATATCAGCCGGGAATGGTTCGTATGGAAGGAGCGGGTCAGTTGGTTGTTAACCGTGAGACAGTAGAAGAGCAAATCGGGCGTGAATGGGATGTGCAAGAACTTCATCTTGTTCTAGTGTCATTGGCGGGTAACGTTGATGAAGACGAAGATAAATTTGAACTTAGCTGGCACTAACTGCCAGAACTAAAGAGGATAATAAAATGCCAGCAAAAAAATTAAATTTACGTAAGCGTTACGAACTATTAACGCGTGGGATGGGTTGGGAAACAACACATCAAGATATGGATGATGTGTTTCCATACGATTCATTTGAAGGAATTAAAATTACTGATTGGGATAAATGGGAAGACCCATTCCGTTTAACAATGGATGCTTACTGGAAATTTCAAGCGGAAAAAGAGAAAAAACTGTACGCGGTTATTGATAGTTTTGCACAAAACAACGGTCAAACCAATTTGTCCGATGCTAGCTACTTAAGTGCTATTAAATTGTTTATTACGGGTGTTACGCCTCTAGAATATGGTGCTCACCGTGGGTTTGCTCATTTAGGTCGCCACTTTCGTGGTGATGGTGCGCGTATTGCTTGTCAAATGCAGGCGATAGATGAGCTGCGTCATGCGCAAACTCAAATTCATACAATTAGTCATTACAATAAGCACTTCAATGGGATGCACGACCCGTTCCATCAGTTTGACCGTGTGTGGTATTTGTCTGTGCCTAAGTCATTTATTGAAGATGCAATGACAGCTGGTCCATTTGAATTTATTACATCAATTTCATTCGCATTTGAATACGTGCTAACTAATATGTTGTTTGTGCCGTTTATGTCTGGCGCAGCTTACAACGGTGATATGGCGACGGTAACCTTTGGTTTCTCAGCACAGTCTGATGAGTCGCGCCATATGACGCTAGGTCTTGAAATTATTAAATTTATGCTTGAACAGCATGAAGATAACTTACCAATCGTTCAACGCTGGATGGATAAGCATTTCTGGAGAGCGTATCGTTTATTAGCGTTAGTGTCAGCAATGCAAGATTACATGCTTACTAATAGCCCGCTGTCTTGGAAAGAAGCGTGGGATGTGTACTTCGTTGAAAACGGCGGCGCGTTATTTGAAGATTTATCCCGTTATGGTTTGAAAATGCCTAAGTATCATGAGTTGGCCACGGCGGAAGCAGAGCATTTGAGTCATCAAGTATGGTCGGTATTTTGTCTGCTTGGTAATGCAACGGGTTTCCATACGTTCTTACCAACAGAAGAAAAAATGGATTGGTTGTCAGAAAAGTATCCAAATACGTTTGATAAATACTATCGTCCACGTTTTGAGCATTGGGCAAAGCAAAAAGAAGAGGGAACATTTCAATATTTAGCAGCGTTGCCTCAGTTATGCCAAATATGTCAAATTCCAATGATATTTACTGAAGTTGAGACCGATCCAATGCAGCTTAGTTTTAGAGTGTCTGAGTATAAAGGTGATAAATACAATACTTGTTCAGACGGTTGTAAAGATATCTTTGACCATGAGCCTGAAAAATATGCACAGGCATGGTTGCCAGTCCATCAAATTTTCCAAGGTAACTGTGGTGGAGCAACCATTCCAGAAGTGCTTGAGTGGTATAAATTCGCACCAGAAGATGGCGGCGATTATATCGGTTCTCAAGATCATGCGCGTTGGCAGGAATGGAAAGGCGCAGACGATAAAGTGAAACAGGCTTAAGCCGCATAGGAGTATAGATATGGCAGTTATTGCAAAAGACGGTTACGTAGATATCGTCAGAGATAAAGTAGAAAATTTTCACGGCAACCAACTGGTTCACGTGTCTTGGGATGATCATTTGTTGTTTTCAGCAGCACAAGCGTTTCCGTTACCACCAGAAATGCCGTTTCAGGCGTTGGTGTCTGAGGTGATGGCAAGCGTTTTTTCTTATCACGAAGATTATGAAAAAATTGATTGGGCAGCGGTTAAGTGGATGTTGGATGGTGAGAATTTTACCCCAGAGATGGATAAATCGTTAAAAGACAACGGTGTTTGTCATAAGTCTTTAATTCGTTTCAAAACACCGGGCTTAATGGGTGTTAATGGAACAAGGTTATAAGAAATGAGCTATGAAGTTACCATTGAGCCATTAGGCGTTACCATTGAAGTTGAAGACGACCAAACTATTTTGGACGCAGCGTTAAGGCAAGGTGTTTACTTGCCTCATGCATGTGGCCATGGTTTGTGCGGCACTTGTAAAGTGGATGTGCTGGAAGGTGAATTTGCAATTGGTGATGAAGCATCGCCATTTTCTTTAATGGATTTTGAGCGTGAAGAAAAATGCTTAACGTGTTGCACCGTACCTGAGTCTGACTTGGTTATTGAAGCGGACGTAGAAGAAGAGCCTGACGCAGCGAATATTCCCGTACGTGACTTTACTGGCACAGTCGTTAAGATTGAGAAATTAACACCTAGAATCGTTGGTGTGTTTTTAGAAATTGAAGGCGATGAAGTGGAATTTCAATCAGGCCAATATGCAAACTTGAATATTCCTGGCCTAGATACGCCGCGTCCATTTTCAATGGCGCAATCACCCAATGAAAAAACAATTCTTGAATTCGATATTGCCTTAATACCAGGTGGTGAAGGCACAACGTGGATTCATAATGAATTAAAAGTAGGTGATACGCTTGAATTGTCTGCACCTTATGGGCATTTCTTCCTCAGAACGTCTGATGATAAACCAATGGTGTTCTTTGGTGGAGGTTCTGGTTTAGCGAGTCCTAAATCAATGGTTCTAGATTTATTAGAGTCGGGTGATGCGCGTGAAATTATTTTGTTCCAAGGTGCTAGAAATATAGAAGAACTTTACTATAAAGATTTGTTCGAAGAGTTGGCGACTAAGCATGATAATTTCACCTATGTGCCAGGTTTGTCAGGCCCTGATATTGAACCTGAATGGGAAGGCCCAACCGGCTATATCCACGAGGTGGCGAAAGAACATATGGATAATAAGTTTGAAGGCTATCGCGCCTATATGTGTGGCCCGCCAGTAATGATTGATGCGTGTATTACGATGTTAATGCGTGGTCGTTTGTTTGAAAAAGATATGTTTATGGAAAAATTCTTTAGCGCGGCGGACGCGGAATCTGAAAGTAAAAAGAGTCCATTATTTAGAAATATTTAATACTCAACATGGCGTTTCAAATTACGATTGAGGATACAGGTGAACAGTTTGCTTGTAGTGAAACGAAACATGTGTTGGCGGGTATGCAGCAGTTAGGTAAGAAAGGCATACCGGTAGGTTGTAGAAGTGGTGGTTGTGGTGTGTGTAAAGTCCAAGTGTTATCAGGTGAATACACATCAAAAAAAATGAGTAGAGACCATGTGTCATCTGAGGAAGAAAGCGGGGGAGTTGTATTAGCCTGCCGGGTTTTTCCAGCATCTGACATGACATTAAGTGTCATTGGTCATTTACGTAAAGCAGTAACGCGGTAAACTAAAAAGTTCGCACCATTTTGTTTATTCTAAATGGTACAAAAATTAATTATTGATAGGAGATATATCATGGCTATGACAGGAATTTTACGTCCAGGGCACGTCCAACTAAGAGTGTTGGATATGGAAGAATCACTCAATCACTATATTGAAAATATGGGCTTAATCGAAACTGATCGAGATGATCAGGGTCGTGTGTATCTTAAATGTTGGGATGAACAAGATAAATTTTCTGTGGTATTGGAGCCATCAGATCGTTCAGGTATGGACCACATGGCGTTTAAAGTGGCGACTGAGCAAGACTTATGGCGTTATGAATCTAATGTTAAAAACTTTGGCATTGAAACTAAAAGAATTCCGGCTGGTGAATTGAATGGTTGTGGTGAAAGAGTTCGTTTTGTTGCACCTGCAGGTCACACGTTTGAATTGTTTGCTGAAAAAGAGCAAGTAGGTAACGGAATTAGTACTACCAATCCAGCACCATGGCCAAGGGGCTTAAAAGGGATGGAGCCTATTCGTTTTGACCATTGCTTATTCTATGGTAATAACTTTGAAGAAAACTTTAAGTTCTTTACTGAAGCGTTAGAATTTCAATTAACCGAACAAATTGTGGACGGAGAATTACAGCTTGCGGCATTTTTAACGTGTAGCACTAAAGCACACGATATTGCTTTTATCCGTTCAGAAGAGGCAGGGCAACTGCATCATGCATCATTCTTGTTAGGCTCTTGGGAAGGTGTTTTAAAAGCGGGTGATATTATTTCTATGGAAGATATTCCATTAGAAACTGGCCCAACACGCCACGGTTTAACGCGTGGTCAAACAATTTACTTCTTTGATCCTTCAGGTAACCGCAATGAAGTGTTTGCTGAAGACAGTTATGTGTACCCAGATAGCCCAGTGCTAACGTGGACGGCAGATAATGTTGGTCAAGCTATCTTTTATCACTCACGTCAGCTGGTGGATAGTTTTATGAGTGTGACTACGTAATCGCATGTCAAACAGTATTACGACAAAGAATATTTCAACAAGTGCGGCTTGCACTGCGGTGCAGGCGGCTGTTGAAAAAGCAAAAGAACTGGGTATTGGTATTAATGCCTGTGTTGTTGACAGTTCCGCGACAGAAATCGCTTTTTTGCGGATGAATAATTCATTTTTACCATCTATGGGTATCGCTAAAGATAAAGCCTATACATCGGCAGGCTTTGGGTTCCCAACCATGGGTTGGGCTGGTGCGCTTGAAGGTAATACGCAATTGCAAGCCGGTATTGTTGCAAGGCCAAGGGTTGTTACATTTGGTGGCGGCTTACCGATAATGGAAGGCGATGAATTGATTGGCGCTATTGGTGTTTCAGGTGGTTCAGAAGAAGAAGATATTCTCTGTGCTCAAGCAGGCATAGATTCGATTAAATAAATAAGATTAGGGTTATAAATATGAGAGAAGTTAAAGGGTTTATAAATGGGGAGTTTGTTAGTTCAGGCGAATTTGGTGATATTTTTTCACCAATAACCGGTGAGTTGGTTTGTAAGTATCACACAACAAGTATTGAGCAAGTTGGTGAAGCCGTTGATGCTGCTAATGCTGCATTGAAAGGCCCTTGGGCTGGTTATTCAATACAAGATCGCGTTGATATTTTATATAAAATTGCCGATGGCATTAATGCGCGTTTTGATGAATTTCTTGAAGCTGAATGTTTAGATACAGGTAAGCCTTTCTCTTTAGCAAATCATATTGATATCCCACGTGGTGCGGCAAACTTTAAAATCTTTGCAGATACGATCAAAAACGCAGCAGACGAAGCGTTCCATATGCCTACACCTGATGGTACGGGTGCTCTTAACTACACGGTTCGTAAGCCAAAAGGTGTCATTGGCGTTATTGGGCCTTGGAATTTACCGTTATTGTTAATGACATGGAAAATCGCACCTGCTTTAGCGTGCGGAAATACAGTCGTTGTTAAGCCGTCTGAAGAAACGCAATTAACATCAAGCCTATTGGGTGAAGTAATGAATGATGCCGGCGTACCAAAAGGTGTTTATAACGTTATTTTGGGTAAGGGCAGTAAAATTGGTGAAGCGCTTATTACAAACCCAGGTTTGGATGCAATTACCTTTACAGGATCCACCCCAACGGGTGAACGAATTGCTAAAGCGGCATCTGTTGGCGTGCGTGACTCTTCATTAGAGTTGGGTGGTAAAAATGCAGGCATCGTCTTTGCAGATTGCGATATGGATAAAGCAATTGAAGGCACATTACGTTCAGCATTCGCTAACTGTGGCCAAGTTTGTTTAGGTACAGAGCGTTTATACGTAGAGCGTCCGATTTTTGACGAGTTTGTTGCACGTTTAAAAGAAGGTGCAGAAGCACTTAAGCTGGGTCGTTCGGAAGACTCAGAAACAAATATGGGCCCACTTATTAGTAAGTCTCATCGCGAAAAAGTGTTGAGTTACTTTAAAGCAGCGACAGATGAAGGCGCAACAGTGGTAACAGGTGGCGGAATTCCTGACATGCCTGAAGACTTAGCGGATGGTTATTGGATTCAGCCAACTATTTGGACTGGCTTGCCAGAAACAGCAACGGTAGTTAAAGAAGAAATCTTTGGCCCTTGTACGCATATCAGCCCGTTTGATACAGAAGACGAAGCCATTAAATTAGCCAATGATTCGCCATACGGTTTAGCGGCGTCTGTTTGGTCAGAAAACGTATCACGCGCGCACAGAGTATCTGCGCAAATGGATGTGGGTATTTGTTGGGTGAATAGCTGGTTCCTACGTGACTTACGCACGCCGTTTGGTGGAGCAAAACAATCAGGAACGGGCCGTGAAGGTGGTCATTATTCGTTAGAGTTCTACACAGAACTTACTAACGTTTGTATTAAATTATAAGGAACAACAATGGATCAAGATAAAATCATTCAATACGGTGACGAGTTGTATAACGCGTTAATTACACGTCAAACCATCGCGCCTATTACCGAACGTTCACCTGAAGTGACGATTGAAGATGCCTATAAAATTCAGCACCAAATGCTTAAGCGCCGTATAGATGCAGGTGAAAGCGTTGTTGGTAAAAAAATTGGTGTGACCAGTAAAGTAGTCATGAATATGCTGGACGTATACCAACCAGATTTTGGCTATTTGTTAACCGATATGATTATTTCAGAAGGCCAAGAAATCCCGGTGTCTGAAAAAATGATTCAACCAAAAGCTGAAGGCGAAATTGCGTTTATTTTAAAGAAAGATTTATGCGGGCCAGGACTGACTAGTGCAGATATTCTAGCGGCAACAGAAGCAGTCATGCCTTGTTTTGAAATTGTTGACTCACGCATTAAAGATTGGAAAATTAAAATTCAAGATACTGTAGCGGATAATGCCTCTTGTGGTTATTTGGTGTTAGGCGGTACGGCGGTTGATCCACGTAAAGTAGATTTAGGCGTGTGTGGCCTTGTGCTAGAGAAAAACGGCGAATTAATGCACACAGGTGCTGGCGCAGCGGCGTTAGGTTCACCAGTGAATGCGATGGTATGGTTGGCTAATACAATGGGTGCATTAGGCGTTACCTTGAAAGCAGGTGAGGTTATTTTGTCTGGTGCCTTATGTGCGATGGTCGATGCAAAAGCGGGTGATTCAATGCGCGTAAGCATTGGTGGTATCGGTTCATGCGGTGTTCGCTTCGTATAATTTAGGAGAATAAGAAATGGCAATTAATTGTGCAATGATTGGTTCCGGTAATATCGGTACCGACTTAATGGCAAAGCTTAAACGTAGCGCTAACTTAAACCCAGTATGGATGGTGGGTATCGACGAAAATTCTGACGGTTTATTAAAAGCGCGCGAAGCGGGCTTGAAAACAACGCACGAAGGCGTGGACGGTCTGTTAAAACATATTGAAGAAGATAATATTCAGATCGCATTCGATGCAACATCTGCTTATGTGCACGGTGAAAATAACCGTAAACTTCAAGAAAAAGGTGTGTTGGTAATTGATTTAACACCCGCTGCTATTGGTCCATTCTGTGTGCCCCCTGTTAACTTGAAAGACCACGTGGGTGAGCAAGAAATGAACGTGAACATGGTAACGTGTGGCGGTCAGGCAACGATTCCTATGGTAGCGGCGGTTAGCCAAGTTCAAGCGGTTGAATACGGCGAAATTATCGCGACTATTTCATCCAAATCTGCGGGGCCTGGAACACGTAAAAATATTGATGAATTTACATTTACAACCTCGGGTGCTGTTGAAAAAGTTGGCGGTGCCAAAAAAGGTAAAGCGATTATTATTCTGAACCCTGCCGAGCCACCGTTAATGATGCGCGATACAGTGCACTGTTTAACGGAAACAGAGCCAGATCAGGAAGCTATTACCGCGTCTGTTCACGCAATGATTAAAGAAGTACAAAAATACGTGCCAGGGTATACATTAAAAAATGGCCCTATCTTTGATGGTAACCGTGTCAGTATCTTTTTGGAAGTTGAAGGTTTAGGTGATTACCTGCCAAAGTATGCGGGTAACCTAGATATTATGACTGCTGCAGCAACACGTACCGCCGAAATGTTTGCAGATGAAATAGAAGCGGGCAGACTGAAGCTAACCAAGCTAAGTGCTTAGGAGAGAATGATGAACTTAAAAGGCAAAAAAATAAGATTACATGACAATGCGCTACGTGATGGCATGCATTCAGTTGGGCATCAATTTACGCTAGACGACATGGTGCGTATGGCGACGGCTCTTGATGATTCGGGTATGTCACTTATTGAAGTCACACATGGTGATGGTTTGGGTGGCTCGTCCGTTAACTACGGTTTTGGTCGTCATACCAATAAAGAATATTTAGATGCAGTTATTCCTAAAATGAAGAACGCAAAAATTTCTGCGTTGTTATTGCCAGGCCTTGGAACTGTTGAAGACCTCATTATGGCTGCGGATTGCGGTATTTCTACAATAAGAGTGGCAACACACTGTACGGAAGCTGATGTGTCTGAACAGCATATCAAAAAAGGCCGTGAATTGGGTTTAGACACAGTAGGTTTTTTAATGATGGCACACATGACACAACCTGAGGCGTTATTAGAGCAAGCTCAGAAGATGGTTGATTATGGTGCAAACTGTATTTACGCCACAGATTCAGCGGGCTATTTGTTACCGGACGATGTAACTTCACGGATAGGTATCTTGCATGATGCGTTTGGTGATGATATTGAAATCGGTTTTCATGGTCATCACAACATGGCAATGGGTATTGCAAATTCATTAGCTGCTGTAGAAGCAGGCGCAAGCCGTATTGATGGTTCTGTAGCTGGTTTTGGTGCAGGTGCAGGCAATACACCGCTAGAAGTATTTGTTGCTGTCTGTGATCGTATGGGTATTGATACGGGTGTAGATGTGGACAAAATAATGGATGTTGCTGAAGATATCGCGCTGCCATTAATGCCAACACCAACACGTATTGACCGTGACGCATTAACGTTGGGTTATGCCGGTGTGTACTCGTCTTTCTTATTGCATGCAAAACGTGCTGAGAAAAACCACGGTGTGCCAGCAAAAGACATATTAATGGAACTGGGACGAATGGGTGCTGTGGGCGGTCAAGAAGATATGATCGAAGACGTGGCATTAAACATTAAAAAGAAATCAGCTTAGGGGATTACCGTGGCATTAGATACAGCAACACTTGAGAAAATAGCAGCGCATTTAGAAGATGCGGAACTAAATTGTAATGAAGTGATTAAAATTACAGATGATTACCCAGATATCACATGGGAAGAATGTACTGAAATCCAGTGGATAAATCGTCGTCGTAAAGAAGCGCGCGGGACCAAAGTAGTTGGTATGAAAATGGGCCTAACCTCTATGGCTAAAATGCGCCAAATGGGTGTTGATAAGCCATGTTATGGTTATTTAGCTGACTATTTTAGTGTGCCAGATGGTGGGGAAATTAAAATATCTGAACTGATTCATCCCAAAGTAGAAGCAGAAGTTGCTTTTGTGTTGAAAAAAGAACTGAGCGGTCCAGGTTGTCATATTGGCGACGTGCTATCAGCAACAGATTTTATTATGCCAGCTGTTGAAATTATCGATTCTCGTTACAAAGACTTTAAATTTGATATTAAAAGTGTGCAAGCAGATAACTCATCATCTGCACGGTTTGTAACCGGTGGACGTATGCGCCCGGTTAGTGAACTAGACCTTAAAACACTTGGCGTGGTGATGGAAATTAATGGCGAAATCGTAGATCTTGGCGCAGGTGCTGCCATTCTAGGCCACCCGGCTGCTGCTATTGCTCATCTAGCAAATATGTTAGCTGAACGTGGCGAAGTGATTCCAGCAGGGACCTTTATTATGGCGGGTGCAATTACAGCCGCTACCGCTGTAAAGCCAGGTGATAACGTGACAGTACGTTACCAAGATTTAGGTACTCTTAGCATGCGTTTTGTAGAGTAATAGGAGTTAATTATGCCAATAGCAACCATCAATATAGTAGAAGGTAGAACAGATGAGCAAAAAGCACTGCTCATTAGAAATATGACAGATGCGATTTGTGAATCACTGGGGTCACCCATTGAAGCCGTTCGTATTATTATTAATGAAATGCCGAAAACACAATTTGGAATTGCTGGTAAAACAGCGAAAGAACTGGGTCGATAAGACTTAATAATTTTAATAGGAGAATATTATGTATCAAATACCAAGAGCAGAATGGTACGACTTAACACGTGCTACAAACTGGACATACAGTTTTGTGACGGAAGATGAGATGTTTCCAGAAGAAATGAGTGGTGGCCGCGGAATTCCGATGGCAGCATGGGAAACATACGACGAACCTTATAAAGTAAGCTATCCGGAATATGTAGCTATCCAACGTGAAAAAGACGCGGGTGCATATTCTGTTAAAGCTGCGTTAGAACGTGATGCATACGTTGATCGTGCTGACCCAGGTTGGATTTCAACGATGATTGCGCATTATGGTGCTATTGCAGTTAATGAATATGCAGCGTCTTTAGCTGAAGCTCGCATGGCACGATTCTCTAGAGCACCAGGTAACCGTAATATGGCGACGTTTGGTACGTTGGATGAGAACCGTCATGGTCAAATTCAATTATTCTTCCCACACGCAAATATTAAACGTAGCCGTCAATGGGATTGGGCGCATAAGGCGATGCAAACAAATGATTGGGCGTCTATTGCAGCACGTTCATTCTTTGATGACATCATGCTATGTCGTGATGCTATCGCGGTATCAATTATGTTGACGTTTGGTTTTGAAACTGGCTTCACGAACATGCAGTTCTTAGGTTTAGCAGCTGATGCATCAGAAGCTGGCGATCATACATTTGCTAGCTTGATTTCAAGTGTGCAAACAGATGAAGCGCGTCATGCTCAACAAGGTGGGCCTTCACTGAAAATTCTAATTGAAAATGGCTGTAAAGATGAAGCGCAAAAATTGGTTGATATTTCAATCTGGCGCGCTTGGAAACTGTTCTCTGTGTTAACGGGTCCAATTATGGATTACTACACACCGTTAGAGCATAGAAGCCAATCATTTAAAGAGTTTATGGTTGAATGGATTATTATCCAATTTGAACGTCAACTGGCTGATTTAGGCTTAGATGCTCCTTGGTTTTGGGAAGATTTAACTAAAGACTTAGATGTAACGCATCATGGTATGCATTTAGGTGTTTGGTATTGGCGTCCTACAGTATGGTGGAACCCAGCAGCTGGTGCATCACCAGAAGATCGCGAATGGTTAGAAGAAAAATACCCAGGGTGGAATAAAACATGGGGCAAATGTTGGGATGTTATTACAGATAACCTCAATAACGGACGTGAAGATTTAACGCTGCCTGAAACACTCCCATATGTTTGTAATATGTCTCAATTACCTATTGTTGGCACACCAGGTAACGAATGGAACGTACAAGATTTCCAACTTGAATATGAAGGCCGTTTATATCACTTTGGATCAGAAGCTGATCGCTGGTGCTTTGAACAAGACCCTGAACGTTATAAAGAACACCAAAGTCTAATTGACCGGTTCTTGGCGGGAGAAATTCAACCTGCCGATTTACCAGGTGCGTTGGCTTACATGGGCCTTGGCCCAGGTGAAATGGGTAAAGATGCTCATGATTATGCATGGGCAGCGGCATTCAAAAAACAAGCAGAAGTAGCTTAAGTAAATAACTCCCCGCCTGAGGGCGGGGAATAGATAAGGAGAAAAAAATGGCAGCATTTCCGATTAATTCAAATTTCCAAGGTGACTTTGTGATGCAACTGGTACCAGTTGATACCGATGACACGATGGATCAAGTAGCAGAAAAATGCGCGTACCACTCTGTGGGTCGCCGTGTGGCACCACAACCAGACAAAGTGATGCGCGTTAGATTGCACAATGCAAGTGATAATTTTCCACGTGAAATGAAGGTTTCTGACGCAGGTTGGAGACCAACAGAAACGTTAGACATTGTCTTTGCAGATCAATAAGGCTAGGAGAGATTAAAGATGGCTTTTGAAAAAATATGTACGGTAGATGATGTTTGGGAAGGCGATATGGATGCCTTTGAAACAAAAAATGGAACACAAGTACTTGTTTTAGGTGTTGATGGCGGAGGTTTTAAATCGTTTCAAGCGATTTGCCCGCACCAAGAAATTGAATTGGTAGAAGGTGAATTTGATGGAAAAGTACTCACCTGTAAAGCCCATCTTTGGCAGTTTGATACTGCGAATGGTCAAGGTTTGAACCCAACCGATTGTAAAATTGCAGAGTATCCGATAAAAACTGAAGGCGACGATATATTTGTTGATATTGAAGGCATTGAGCCTTTCACGGCGCATTCATAAATAACCGTTTTACCTGAAAGGGTTAACATAAAAGAGAATAACTATGTCAAATTTAAAAGACGCATACAAACAGAATAAAGTAGGCCCGATCTTTAATGGTGGTGATGTTGCTCAAGCAGCTATTGAAGCAGCAGAATGGGACAATCCAGATAAAGAAATCATTGTTGATGACAAAGGCGCATACGTAAGAATTTCAGCAGAACAAGAGTTGGTTATTACACGTGAGTCGATGGAAGAAGCATTAGGTCGTGAGTTTCAAATGAATGAAATTGAAATTCATTTGGGTTCTATGGCAGGGCAGATTGAAGTAACGCCTGAACAAATTCGTTTTTTCTTTGAAAAAACACTATAAGCAAGGAGAAAACTATGAGTGATTCAGCAGCAGTAAAGCCTTTAAAAACGTGGTCTCACCTTTCTAAACAAAGAAAGAGACCAAGTGAGTATGAGATTGTTTCAACAAAACTTCACTACCACACTAATAACGAAGCAAGACCATTTGAAGTAGGGCAAGATGCCCAAATGAATGACTGGTACTTAAAGTACCGTAATAACAGCCCGTTGACACATGATGATTGGGATGCGTTTAGAGATCCTGAGCAATTGGTTTATAGAACCTATAATATTTTACAAGAAGGGCAAGAAGCTTACGTGACTGGTTTACTTAACCAGTTTAGCGAACGTGGTAATGACCAAATGATTTCGAAAGAATGGGCTGCTGATTTGGCTCGTTTATACACACCATCACGTTATTTGTATCATGCGCTTCAAATGGCTGCGTCATATCAACACCAAATGTCGCCATCGAGCACTGTTTCAAACCCAAGCACATACCAAGCAGCCGACCATATACGTTGGGTAACGCACAGTGCTTACCGCACTTGTGAGCTAGGTAAGACATGGGAAAACGACGGTTTTTCTGAAAATGAGCGTGAACATTGGGAAAATGATCCAGCATGGCAAGGGTTTAGAGAATTAGCAGAAAGAACATTGACTACTTGGGATTGGGCAGAATCCATGGTTGCTTTAAATGTTGTATTAAAGCCAGCGGTATCGGCAGCGGTACAAAAGCAATTAGGTTTAGCCGGTGCGGAAAATGGTGATACATTATTATCGTTACTTAATGATGCCCAAATGCGTGATGCAGAACGTCATCAACGTCAAACCAAGTCACTTATTGAGTTCGCTATGTCGAATGAAGCGAACGGCCCTATTCTTCAAGGTTGGGTTGATAAATGGCAGCCATTAGCTGATAAAGCGGTTGAAGCTTATTGTGCTGCTTTAACTGATTTGCCAGATGCGACTGAAGAAGCGAAAGCATACATGACGTCTGTAAGGCAGTCATTTGGCTTAAAGTAAGTTTGTTGTAGTATTAAAAGCCGTGTAATCAAGCGATTGCACGGCTTTTTTGTATCAGCGTTTAATCAACGACATTGCTATAATGTTCTAAATATTCACCTAGTTAAGACTCAAATATGACAAATTTAAAACTCAGCGTGCTCGATCAATCTCCAGTACATGATAATCAACCAGAATCGCACGGATTATTTACTACTGTTGAACTAGCGAAGGCTTGTGATGAGGCTGGTTATCACCGTTATTGGGTAGCCGAACATCACGATACGCCTGGCTATGCCAGCCCTTGCCCTGAGATGATGGTGAGTAATGTTGCGCATGCGACAAAACGCATTCGTGTGGGTAGTGGCGGTGTGATGTTGCCGCATTACGCCTCATTTAAAGTAGCTGAAACATTCAAAATGCTAGAAGCGTTTCATCCTGGACGAATTGATTTAGGTGTGGGGCGAGCACCCGGTGGTAACCCAATTTCCTCTGGCGCAATTTCATCACCTAGGCAAACTATTCCACCAGAATATTACCCGAGCCAAACACAAGATTTAATCGGTTATTTAAAAAATGAATTACCGTCTGACCACCCTTTTTGCAACGCAACGGTTGTACCCAAAGATGTGGCTGCCCCCCCTGTTTGGATGCTGGGTTCCAGTGATGGCAGCGCAGAAATGGCAGGTGTTTTAGGCGCAGGTTTTGTGTTGGCATTGTTTATTGGCACGCATGATAGACCACCTGAAATTATTCAACGTTATAGAGATGCATTTCAAACAGGCGGCAGCCTTGAAAAGCCAGAAGCGATTATTGCCGTAGCTTCAATTTGTGCAGACTCAAAAGAGGAAGCAGAGTTTATTGCGGCGAGCCATACCTATTGGAAGGTTCAGGCGTTTAGACACGGTACGCGCGATGCGCTGTTCTCGCCTGAAGTAGTAATGGATAAGAAAAAACAATTATCGCTATCAGATCAGGCTTATTATGATGAAACGCTAGCAACAATGGTGACGGGTACGCCAGAACAATGTCAGTCTCGCTTAGAACAAATTGCAGGCTTATATAAGGTGGATGAATTAATGATAGTGAATGTGACTCATGCCTTTGAGCCGCGTATCAGCTCGTATAAAATGTTAGCAAAACAGTTTGGCTTGTAAGCTACGCTAATTCAAACTATAAATTCTAAACAGGAGTATTAAATGAGTGCGAACCCAGAAATTGCAAAGAGTATACAAACAGGTGCATTTAAAACAAATTATCATGATGTAGGCGAAGGTGATCCGGTTTTCATGATTCATGGGTCTGGCCCTGGCGTGACAGCATGGGCAAACTGGCGCTTGGTTATTCCTGAAATTTCAAAGCATCACCGAGTGATTGCACCCGATATGGCAGGTTTTGGTTTTACAGAACGGCTTGATGATTATGAATACACGATGGAAAATTGGGTGCAACACGCCATTGATTTAATGGATGCACTGGGTATTGAAAAAACGCACCTTGTCGGTAATTCATTTGGTGGTGGTTTGGCCATTGCATTGGCTATCAAACACCCAGAACGTGTTAACCGTTTACTATTAATGGGCGCGGCCGGGGTTAGTTTTGAATTAACGCCAGGCTTAGATGAAGTATGGGGCTATGAACCATCAGTTGCTAATATGCGCAAAATGATGGATTTATTTGCCTATAACCGTAACTTGGTGACAGACGAACTGGCTGAATTGCGCTACAAAGCGAGTATTCAACCAGGTTTTCAAGAGTCGTTTAGTGCAATGTTCCCAGCACCACGGCAGCGTTGGGTAGAAGCGTTGGCTAGTGACCCTGAAGACATTAAAAAAATTCAGCACGAAACGCTAATGGTTCATGGGCGTGAAGACATAGTCGTACCCCCGATTACATCAACAACATTGTTTGATCTAATTCCTAACTCTCAACTACATATGTTTGGTTGCTGTGGGCATTGGACACAAATTGAACATAACGCGCGATTCATTGAATTGGCGTTAGACTTTTTTGCTGAAGAAAAATAAAGCAAGGTAGAACGTTGAAATTTGCTGTTATTGGAGCAGGCGGCATAGGTTGCTACTATGCTGCCCGTTTATTAAATGCGGGTAATGACGTTTCCCTAATTGCACGTGGCAAGCATTTGCAAGGAATGCAAGAGAATGGCTTGACTGTTAAACACGCCGAACTTAATTTCAAACAAGTTGTGGAAGCATTTGGTTTAGAGGAATGGTTTGAACAGACGTCAGCAAACCACGTTGATGTAATTATTGTGTGCTTAAAGGCCATGCAGACGGAGGCGTTTGCTGAACAGTTAAGTCGTTGGTTTAAACAAGGCCAAACAACGAATTTACCGTTGGTGTTGTCTTTACAAAATGGCGTAGAAAATGAAAAATATCTCGTTGATGCCTTACCAAAAGATTTGGTGTTAGGTGGTATTGCAAGGCGAATTGGCGCGCACATTATTGAACCAGGCGTGGTGGAATCGATTGGGCCAGCACAAGTTATTTTAGGCTTATGGCCTAATCACCAGAAATTAAATTCCTCGTTATCAACAAAAATTACTTTGTTAGCCGAGTGTTTTAATAAAGCCGATATTCCAACAGAAGTAGCTGCTAATATTAATAAAGAATTATGGCGGAAGCTAATCATCAATAATGGTGTTAACCCCTTATGCGCATTATTAGAATTAAAAACGGGTGATGCTACACCGCGTGCAGATTTAAAGCCCTTAATACGCGGCGCGATGGAAGAGGCTGTATTAGCGGCTAAGGCTAATGGTGTCGAGTTATCGAGTCATGATTTAGAAGAAATGCTTGAGCTAATCTCAACCTTCGATTCAATTAAACCATCCATGCTGGTAGACCGCGAAAAGAATCGACCACTTGAAATTGAAGAGATATGTGGCGTGGTTATTCGTGGTTGTGAAAAATTGGGTACCGATGCGCCATACAATAAAACGATTTCAACGTTACTTAATATTGCAGTAAACGAATAAAACGATGCAGAGGCTCAATAAGCTGTCTGGATTGTTTTTATTTATAGGGCTTATATTAACCATAGGTAATGAGTTTTTTTCATTAACACCTAGGTGGCTTGAGGGGCTGTTTGTTTGGGTAGCGGGTCTGATTTTATTTGTTGATTTGGCAGTAAAACAAAAAAAGGTGATTTCTACGATTGCTTTGTTTGCTTTTGTCAGTTGGGTGCTGGCGTGGATTTTAGGTGATGTCAGTAACCTGGCGTCAGCACTAACAACTAATCAGTCAATGATTGTTATGTTAATGGGCGTGCAATTTCTCCAGTTGGTGGCGATTCCAAAAGGTGAAGTTGATGAAAGCCTGCCAATGGGTAAAAAAGCATTTATTAAGACATATTTGGGCGTGCATTTTTTTGGTTCGGTTATTAATTTATCGTCCGTGATGCTAGTTGCGGATCGACTAGTTGCAAGCAAGCCACTCACACAACAGCAGCAAATGTTATTAACGCGAGCTTTTTCATCGGCGGCTAATTGGTCACCATTTTTTGCAGCGTTTGCCGCAGCTATGGTGTTTGCGCCTGATGCATCACTAATAGTTCTTGTTCCGGCGGGGTTTGCTTTGGCATGCGTAGCTTGTTTGATCAGCTACCTTGATGTATTGAAGGTGGGTGAGCATTCGTTAAAAGACTTCGTTGGTTACCCAATTCACTTTCAAGCTTTATGGTTGCCTGTTGTTCTGGTGTGTTTTGTTATTGTGGCGCATTACTTGATACCAACAGCGAAGGTTATTGTCTTAATTGCGCTTTGTGCGGTATTAATTAGCGTGATAGTTTTGATCGCTCGTTCAGGGTTGTTCAAAGCAAATATTGGGCTTAAACGGCACGTGCTGATCACATTGCCAGCCATGAAAAATGAATTGTTGCTGTTTTTAATTGCCGGTGTTTTTGGTGCAGGTCTAGCGGCAGTATTAGATGCTTTATCAATATCAGTGCCGTTTGTAGAATTTAATGGTGTGGTGGCATCAGTGCTTTTGTTAGCAATGTTTGTTTTAGCGATTTTAGGTGTTCACCCCGTTATTAGTATTGCTGTTATTGGGCATTGGTTGGTTGATATGGAACCAAACCAAACATTGTTGGCAATGATGTTCTTAATGTCATGGGCGTTAGGTGTTTCAACCAGCCCTATTTCTGGAATGAATTTGGCGTTACAAGGGCGATATGGGGTGTCGGGACGAGATATTTTTAAGTGGAATCTTCCATATGCTATAAAAATGTATGTGATTGGTTGCATGGTATTATTGTCGAGTAGTTATTTATTGGGAATTGGACAATAGGGATATTAAATGCGGTTATTAAGAGGCTCGCTCATTTGCTAAATACCCAGTATCATACGTAGTATTAATTAAAAGAGGCTAAGTCCTCAACATCAATAAGGAAATAGTGTTTTGACAGATACCCAAAGACAGAACTCGTTTAACCGAGAAGAATTATTAAGTTGCGGACGTGGCGAATTATTTGGTCCAGGTAACGCGCAATTGCCTATGCCAAACATGTTGATGGTAGATAGAGTTACTTCTATTACTGAAGACGGTGGCGCACTTGGTAAAGGTCAAATCATTGCTGAGTTGGATATTAACCCTGACTTGTGGTTTTTTGATTGTCATTTTCCTGGTGACCCAGTAATGCCAGGTTGCTTAGGCTTGGACGCGATGTGGCAATTGGTTGGCTTCTTCTTAGGTTGGAAGGGTGGGTTAGGCAAAGGTCGTGCTTTAGGTGTTGGCGAGTTGAAGTTTACTGGCCAGGTATTACCTACGGCTAAAAAAGTAACGTATACCATTGATTTAAAACGAGTCATCATGCGCAAATTGGTGATGGGTATTGCTGACGCTACCATGGCTGTAGATGGCAAAGTAATTTACGAGGGAAAAGACTTGCGGGTAGGTTTATTTCAATCAACTGAGAACTTCTAAGTAGGAATAGATATGAGACGTGTTGTTATTACGGGGTTGGGTATTGTGTCATCACTGGGTAGTGATGCGGATGCAGTTGCTGAGTCTTTAAAAGCGGGAAAATCAGGTATCAGCTTTGTTGAAGAATACAAAGAAAAAGGGTTTCGTAGCCATGTGGCAGGTGTTCCTCAAATTGATCTTGCTGACCATATTGACCGCAAAGCTAAACGTTTTATGGGTGATGCTGCCGGATTTGCTTATGTATCCATGCAACAAGCAATTGATGACGCCGGTTTAACAGAAGAAGAAGTCTCAAACCCCAAAACAGGCCTAATTATGGGCTCTGGTGGCGCATCAACTAAAAATGTTGATGATGCGATTAACTTATTGAATACAAAAGGTATTCGTCGAGTTGGGCCTTATATGGTGCCAAGGACAATGAGCAGTACCGTGTCGGCTGGGCTTGCTACACCGTACAAAATTAAAGGTGTTAACTATTCCATTACATCTGCCTGTGCGACGAGTTCGCATTGTATTGGTAATGCGATGGAGTTGATCCAGCTCGGTAAACAAGATCGTGTGTTTGCTGGTGGTGGTGAAGAAGAGCATTGGTCGTTAACGATGATGTTTGATGCCATGGGTGCGCTGTCTACTAAACGAAACGACGCGCCAGAAACAGCATCTCGTGCTTATGATGCGGATCGTGATGGTTTTGTTATTGCTGGCGGCGGCGGTGCAGTTGTAGTTGAAGCCTTAGATGTTGCGTTGGCTCGTGGTGCAAAAATTTATGCAGAACTCGTGGGTTATGGTGCAACGTCGGATGGCTACGATATGGTGGCACCATCGGGTGAAGGTGCAACGCGTTGTATGCAAATGGCGTTAGAAAATGTAGACACACCGATTGATTACATTAATGCACATGGCACTAGCACACCAGTGGGTGATATGGCTGAATTGAAAGCCGTTAAAGCAGTGTTTGGTAAAAATACGCCACCAATTGGCTCAACAAAATCATTGTCAGGTCATTCATTAGGTGCGGCGGGTGTGCAAGAAGCTATTTATTGTATGTTGATGATGAAAGGTAACTTCATAACAGCATCGGCAAATATCGATAATTTGGATGAAGCGGCTGAAGGCGTGAATATCGTTCAAGAAGCGCAAACAGATGTGCAGTTGAATACGGTGATGTCGAACAGTTTTGGTTTTGGTGGAACGAATGCGACATTGGTGATGAAGCGATACGAAGCCTAGAGTTAACGTTTTAAATATAAAAAAGCCGCTCATTGAGCGGCTTTTTTGTTTGGTATGAGAATTACTTACGCGGCTTTAATAGCCAATAATTCCATTTCAAAAATAAGTGTTTCGTTTGGCCCAATTGCACCACCAGCACCGTGTTCACCATAAGCTAAGTTAGATGGAATAAACACTTTCCATTTTGTACCGACTTCCATTAACTGTAGTGCTTCTTGCCAGCCCTGGATAACACCATTAACTGGGAATGTAGCTGGTTCGCCTCGTTTGATTGAACTATCAAAAACAGTACCATTGATTAAAGAACCTTCGTAGTGAACGTCCACCGTGTCCGTTGCTTCTGGTTTTTTGCCATCGCCTTGATTGAGAACAATGTACTGCATGCCGCTGTCTAGCGTTTGAACGCCTTCTTTAGTGCTATTTTCTGTTAAGAATGTAGCGCCTATTTCCGCATTGCCGCCTTTTACTTCGCCAGCTTTTTCTTGCATATCTTTTTGAAACTGTTCAATAACAGATTGCATTTCAGCAGGGCTTAATAAGCTAGCATCGCCATTGAGTGCATGTGTAACACCTAAAACAAGTGCTTCTGTTTCTACGTCTAATTTATCTTGTTGAATGCCTGCGCCAATTTGTTGGCCCATTGTATAGCTTAGTTTTTGCTTGTCAGTTTCCACGTTGTCCTCTTTACGGTCATAATAAAACGCAACATTCTACACGAATATCGGTATTGAGTGGTTTGACAAGAGGGTTTTCGGCGTAGAAAGTAAAAAGGGCTGGTGTGGAGAAAGACTGGTTATGCTTTTATATCAATAATGCTACCAATAATATCCCCGGCTGTTTGTGCAACCTTAGCGGATGCTTGAACCTGTAGTTCCGCCTGTTTTAGCTCGACAATATTGTTAGTGGTATCTTGTGTACTACTTTCATTGCTCAGCTGCTCAGCACTAGCAAGTTTAGAGCTAGCTTCGTTAGCTTGGCTGATGCCTTTATTAATGCCAATTAAGGCATTATGACTGATTGATCCAACGTCCATAATCGTAGTTAAAAATTGTTTTGACAAGTTAATTATATTAACTAACCTGAGTAAGACTGTGTGCTAGTTCACAATTTTACTCAGGGTTATGCTGATAACACCTCAATCTTTGCAATGTTCAGCTGAGCATAAGGCTGTCATATTCAATATACGCCTGACGGAGGCGAGTGGTTTAAGGACGTGTGCTGGCTTTTCAATACCAAGAAGAATTGGCCCAATGGTGATGCCGTCACCCAAAATTCGAAGCAAGTTGAACGAAATGTTAGCGGCATCTAGGTTTGGAAAAATAAATAAGTTGGCTTCGCCATTTAATTTGGAATTGTTCACCAATTCATTTCTTAAATTTTCTAGTAACGCTGCATCGGCCTGTATTTCCCCTTCAACTTCAATATTGGGGTGTTGGTCATGCAGTATTTGAACAACATCAGACATTTTTTTGGCTTCGTTAGATTGGCTGCTTCCAAAGTTTGAATGGGATAACATTGCGACTTTGGGCGTAATGCCAAAACGTTGGACATATTCCGATGCTTGAAGGGTCATGGCGACAAGCTCGTCTGTTTGGGGGTTGCTGTTTACCATCGTGTCGCAGAAGAAATAGACGCCTTTTTGGAGGACAATTGCATTTAGGGCTGCTACAGTTTTCTTGCCCTTTTCTTTATCTAAAATATCAGTGATATGGTCAAGGTGCTTGTGATAATTTCCCACCATGCCGCAAATCATTGCATCGGCTTTATTAAGTCTAACCAGTAAAGAGGCTATCACTGTATTCTTAGTGCGAACATAGGTTTCAGATAATCCAGATGAGACGCCCTTTCTGTCCTTTGCCTGGTGGTAGGCTTGCACGCATTCTTCAAAGAAGGGATTGTTATCCGGTTCAATGATGGTGATGTCCTTTTCTATAGAAAACGTTAAACCAAGGCTTGTGATGTTTTCTTGAATGATGGATTTTCGACCAATGAGGATAGGTTTTGCTAATTCGCCGTTTAAAACTTCTTGTACAGCGCGAAGAACTTTTTCATTTTCACCTTCAGCATAAACAACCCGCTTTGGTGTAAGCTTTGCGCGCTCAAAAATAGGCTTCATGACCATACCAGAACGATAGACATACCGTTCTAGAGAGGCTTTGTAGTGTTCAAAATCTTCAATTGGTTTGGTGGCAACACCACTAGCCATAGCAGCTTTGGCGACGGCTAAAGGGATTTCTATAATTAAGTTTGGATCAAACGGCCGGGGGATAAGGTATTCAGGGCCAAAAACAGGTGTTTGGCCGGCATAGTTGTCATAATCATCGTTAACCGCCTTATGTGCCAGCGAGGAAATGGCTTCTATGCAGGCTAATTTCATTTCTTTGTTGATGGTGGTAGCACCTACATCTAACGCACCCCTAAAAATATAAGGGAAACATAATACGTTGTTTACTTGGTTCGGGTAATCGGAACGTCCCGTTGCAATAATGGCATCATCTCTTACCGCTTTTATTTCTTCTGGCAATATTTCAGGTGCCGGGTTGGCCAATGCAAAAATAATGGGTGATGGGGCCATGCTGGCGACCATGTCTTGCGTCATCATACCGGCACGAGAAACACCTAAGAAAATATCGGCACCGTTTATGGCTTCAGCTAATGTTCTTAAGTCAGTCTTCGCAGCATAGCGTTGTTTGCGGTCATCCATGCCTTCAATGCGTCCGTCATAAATGATACCTTTGCTGTCACTGACTAAAATATTTTCTTGCTTCATGCCCATGTCAATTAGCATGTCTAAACAGGCGATACCAGCCGCACCAGCGCCAGATGCGACTAACTTAACGTCAGCAATTTTTTTGTTGGCTACTTTTAAGCCGTTGAGTATGGCTGCTGCGGTAATAATGGCAGTGCCATGTTGGTCATCATGAAAAACGGGGATGTCCATGCGTTCGCTGAGTTTCTTTTCAATAAAAAAGCACTCAGGCGCTTTAATGTCTTCAAGGTTTATGCCGCCAAATGTTGGGGCAAGACTGGCGACAATATCGACGAACTTGTCGGGGTCCTTTTCATCTATTTCTATATCAAAAACATCAACACCACCGAATTTTTTAAATAATACGCCTTTTCCTTCCATAACAGGCTTTGATGCGAGAGGGCCGATATCACCTAACCCGAGCACGGCAGTACCATTCGTGATAACAGCGACTAGGTTGCTTCGAGAAGTATATAGGCTTGCAGTTGAAGGGTCTTTTGCAATTTCTAAACAAGGTTCAGCGACACCAGGGGAATAGGCCAACGCCAGGTCTGTTTGATTACTCAACGCCTTGGTTGGAGTAACTTCTATTTTTCCTGGTTTTGGGTGCTGGTGGTAATACAGCGCGTTTTTGATAAGTTTTTCAGACATGGCAAAAAGATATTAAATTGGTTGGATAAGAATCGGGCATTATACGGTAAACTAAAAAACTAATTTTCCCCGTTGTGTGTTTATTGCGCCAACGATATTTAACGTTAATAGTTTTACTCATGAATGCTCTAGAAATAAAAAACTTAAAGAAAACGTATAAGAATGGTTTTACTGCTGTAAAAGGCATTGATTTGGACGTGAAAAAAGGTGATTTTTTTGCGTTGCTGGGTGCAAACGGGGCTGGTAAATCCACAACCATTGGCATCATTGCTTCATTGGTTAATAAAACATCAGGTTCTGTAAAGGTATTTGGGCACAATTTAGATGAGGATCCGGACGCAGTCAAAAGGTCCATAGGTCTAGTGCCACAAGAGTTTAATTTTAATCAGTTTGAGAACGTATTTGATATTGTTGTATCGCAAGCGGGCTACTACGGAATTCCACGAAAAAAAGCACTTGAACGTGCTGAAATTTGTTTAAAACAACTCGAAATTTGGGATAAACGAAACGAGCCTTCAAGAGAGTTGTCTGGTGGAATGAAAAGACGCTTAATGATAGCCCGTGCGTTAGTTCATGAGCCAGCATTATTGATTTTAGATGAGCCTACTGCGGGTGTTGATATTGAGATAAGGCGTTCAATGTGGGCGTTTTTTAAAAAGATTAATGAGGCTGGAACAACAATAATTTTAACAACGCATTACTTAGAAGAAGCAGAAAGTTTATGCAAGCATATCGCTATTATCAATAAAGGTGAGGTGATTGAAAACACCGATATGAAAGGGCTGTTGCAAAAAGCAGATGAGGAAGTGTTTGTTTTAAGTCTTGAAAATACGCCTAACGAAGTACCCATTATTTTAGGGTGCGATATTGCTGTGATTGACGAAACAACATGGCAAGTGAGCGTGCTTAAGGAAACGGGAATACATGCGCTTTTTATTGAGTTAAACCGTTTATCTATTAAAGTGACCGGTGTGCGGAATGAGTCAAACCGGCTTGAACAGCTGTTTATGAAGTTGTTATCTAACAAGGAGGAGCAATAAATGTTTAGAAAAGAGTATTTAGTTGCTTTGCAGACGATTACATTTAAAGAAGTTAAGCGTTTTACACGTATTTGGGTGCAAACGTTGCTGCCGTCAATTATTACAACAAGCTTATATTTTTTAATTTTTGGCACGTTGATTGGTTCAAGAATTGGCCAAATGAAAGGGTATGACTACATGGAGTTTATCGTTCCTGGGCTGATCTTAATGGCCGTTATTAGTAATGCGTATTCAAATGTGGTCTCTTCGTTTTACGGGTCGAAGTTTCAGCACAACATTGAAGAAATGTTGGTTGCGCCAATGCCTGGGTGGGTAATTTTAGCGGGGTATATTTCTGGTGGTGTTATGCGCGGCTTAATTGTTGGGGTTTTAGTCACCATTGTGTCGTTATTTTTTACGGATTTACGTATTGCCCACCCTGTCATGATGGTGGTTGTCTTTTTGCTAACGGGCGTGCTTTTTTCGTGTGCGGGGTTTATTAACGCGGTTTATGCAAAAAGTTTTGATGACATATCAATAGTGCCCACCTTTGTGCTGACGCCGCTGATTTATTTGGGCGGTGTTTTTTATTCTATCGACATGCTGCCGGTGTTCTGGCAAACGGTATCTTTATTGAACCCAGTGTTGTATATGATTGATGTCTTTAGATACAGTATTTTGGGTACTTCAGATATACCGTTGTTATATGGTTTTTCTGTTATCGCGCTGTTTATAACAGCACTTTTAGTTATAAGCTTACGCTTATTAAGCAAGGGTATAGGCATTAGAGACTAAATATTCTCGATTGAATGATGCAGTGCAATGTTGTAAAATTGCAAAAATTTTATTGTTGTTTTGCACTATAATTATACGAGCCACTTGGCCGATTTCGCGTAGTTTCATGTGGCGACGTTGGAGCAAGTAAAATCCAATCAAACATAAAAGCCTAATTAATGAATCACTTTAAGATTAAAAACGGGTTAGATTTGCCGATGACAGGCGAGCCCGAACAAATTATTTCAGACGGTAATCAGGTGTCCTCTGTTGCCATCATTGGTAAAGACTACATTGATATGAAGCCGACCATGAAAGTTCAGGAAGGTGATCGAGTCAAGTTAGGGCAAATCTTATTTACAGATAAGAAAACAGACGGTGTGAATTTCACTTCCCCAGGTAGCGGCACTGTTAAAGGGATTCATAGAGGAGCTAAACGTGCGCTGCAAAGTGTTGTTATTGAGCTTGATGGCGATGATGAAGTCATATTTGAAAAGTACGCAGTAAGCGAATTGGCTAAGCTTGATTCGGCTGCTGTTGTTAAGAATTTAACTGAGTCTGGTTTGTGGACAGCATTCAAGTCACGCCCTTTTAGTAAAATACCGTCTCCATCAACTACGCCAGCTTCAATTCATGTGTCGGTGATGGATACAAATCCACTAGCCGCTAATCCTGACGTGGTTCTCTCACAAGATAGCGACGCATTCAAAAACGGACTATCTGTTTTGTCTCACCTTACAGAAGGTACGGTTTATCTTAGTAAGGCTGCGGGTCAAGAAGTTGATGCGCCAGAATCTGTTGAGCAAGTTGAATTTTCAGGTCCTCATCCTTCAGGGTTATCTGGTACACATATGCATTTTATCAACCCTGTTAATGCAAACAATATTGCGTGGACAGTAGGTTACCAAGATGTGATTGCTATTGGTAAGTTGTTTACGACTGGCCGCCTTAGTGTTGAACGAGTAATTTCACTTGCGGGACCAATGATTAATAAGCCGCGTTTAATCAAAACAAGACTGGGTGCAAATACTGAAGAGCTTATTGAAGGTGAGATGCAGGCTGGTAAAGTTCGCGTTGTTTCGGGTTCTGTATTGGCAGGTCGTAAAGCAAGTAACTGGGTGTCATATCTTGGGCGTTACCATGTTCAAGTATGTGCGCTTCAAGAAGGCCGTGAACGACAAGTGCTAGGTTGGTTAAACCCAGCCGGTGAGAAGTTTTCATTCACTAATGCCTTGTTTTCAAGCTTCAATCGAAAGAAAAAAATCCCGATGGATACCGCTGCACATGGTAGCCCTCGTGCAATTGTTCCTATTGGTGTTTTTGAAGGGGTGATGCCGCTGGATATATTACCTACACAGTTATTAAGAGCCCTTGTTGTTATGGATGTCGATTCTGCAGAACAATTAGGCGCACTTGAGTTGGATGAAGAAGACTTGGCTCTATGTTCATTTGTGGATTCGGGTAAACATGATTTTGGGAAGGCATTACGCGCTAATTTGTCACACATCGAGAAGGAGGGGTAATGTCTCGAGTAAGGAATTATTTAGATTCAATACATCCGACTTTTGCTAAAGGCGGGAAACTTGAAAAGTACTATGCCATTTATGAAATGGTTGATACTTTTTTATATACACCGAGCGACGTTACTTCCGGTACAACACATGTGCGAGATGCGATTGACCTAAAACGCATCATGACGTACGTGTTTATTGCCGCATTACCGTGCGTCATCATGGCAATGTGGAATACTGGTCACCTTGCTAATATGGCGATGGCTGATTTAGGGATGACATCGTTAGACACATGGCGCGGTTTAGTGACTAATTTGGTCGGTTATGATGCCGACAGTATATTAGCCTGTATGGTGCATGGCGCAATGTACTACGTGCCGATCTATCTAGTCACTTTAATTGTGGGTGGTGTTTGGGAAATACTTTTTGCGGTTGTGCGTGGGCACGAAGTTAACGAAGGTTTCTTTGTTACCTCCATGCTTTTCTCTTTGATTTTACCAGCGACTACGCCACTTTGGCAGGTTGCCTTAGGTATTTCTTTTGGTGTGGTTATTGGTAAAGAAGTGTTTGGTGGAACAGGCAAAAACTTCTTAAACCCTGCGTTAACTGGCCGTTGTTTTTTATTCTTTGCATATCCAGCGCAAATGTCTGGCGACGCTATTTGGACAGCCGTTGATGGATTCAGTGGAGCGACCGCATTGGGTATGGCAGCCGAAGGTGGTATTGAGGCGGTGATGGCTTCTGGTATTACTTGGATGGATGCTTTCGTCGGCACAATGCAAGGATCAATTGGTGAAACATCAACCATTGCGTGTCTCATAGGCGCCTGCTTCCTGTTATACACACGTATTGCTTCATATCGCATTATGCTCGGTGTATTGGCTGGCATGATAGTGACCAGCACACTGTTTAACTTTATTGGTAGTGAAACTAACCCGATGTTTGCCACACCTTGGTATTGGCATGCTGTATTGGGTGGTTTTGCCTTTGGTGCTATATATATGGCCACAGATCCAGTAAGTGCCGCGATGACAAATACGGGGCGTTGGGTCTACGGTATTTTAATTGGCCTAATGGTGATCTTGATTCGTGTCGTAAACCCCGCTTTCCCAGAAGGTATGATGTTGGCGATTCTTTTCGCAAACATGTTTGCGCCATTGATTGACTACTTCGTTGTTCAGTCGAACATTAAAAGACGGGAGAAAAGAAATGCCTAATGAGAATCAAGAGAAGAAGGCTAGTTCTTTGAATTTTCTAGCGCTATCTAATGACAGTACAGCTAAAACATTCATTATGGCAACGTTGGTTTGTTTAGTTTGTGCCGTGTTTGTATCGGTTTCTGCTGTTGCTTTAAAACCGTTACAAATACTTAATAAAGAATTAGATAAGAAAAAGAACATTTTGCAAGTGGCTGGCTTATATCTAGATGGCGATGATATAGAAGCAGCGTTTTCCAAAATTGAAATTAAGTTGATTGATCTAGAAACAGGTGAATACACAACTGAGCTTGATGCCGCTACGTATGATGAAATAAAAGCAGCTAAAGACCCTGCACTTAACGTTCAAATACCCAAAGAAAAAGATTTAGGTAGTATTCGAATGCGCCCTAAATTGATGCCCGTTTATCAAGTGAAAGATGGCGATAAAGTAACACAGCTTATTTTACCAATTAATGGTTATGGCTTATGGTCAACGTTATACGGGTTCCTTGCAGTGGAAAATGACGGCCAAACAATTGTTGGCTTGAGTTATTACCAGCATGCAGAGACGCCAGGCTTAGGTGGTGAAGTTGATAACCCTAAATGGAAAAGTTTATGGTCTGGCAAGAAAATTTATGGGCCAGATGGCAACGTTGCGATTGACGTGGTAAAAGGTTCAGTGGCACCGGGTGCGAAGGGCGGTGAATTTCAAGTGGATGGTTTAGCAGGTGCAACGCTAACAAGTCGTGGCGTAGGTAATATGCTGAAGTATTGGATGGGTGCTGAAGGTTATCAACAGTACTTGAATAAAATTCAAGCAAACGGAGTATAAAATGAGTAATGAATCAAAAAAAATCATACTAGATCCGTTAATTGATAATAACCCGATTGGCTTACAAGTTTTAGGTATTTGTTCTGCTTTAGCGGTTACAACAAATTTAGGCACTGCATTGGTGATGAGCCTTGCGCTTACGTCCGTATGTGCGTGTTCAAACTTATCAATTAGCATGATTCGAAACCATGTGCCGGGTGCTATTCGAATTATTGTTCAAATGACCATTATTGCTTCTTTGGTTATTGTTGTTGACCAGGTATTGAAAGCTTATGTTTATGACCTAAGTAAACAACTATCAGTTTTTGTTGGGTTGATTATTACTAACTGTATTGTGATGGGGCGAGCAGAAGCATTTGCGATGAAAAACCCACCAGGAGTAAGCTTTTTAGATGGAATTGGTAACGGACTAGGCTATTCAGTGGTGTTGATATTTGTCGGCGTTTTTCGTGAGCTATTTGGTTCAGGTAAATTGTTTGGAATCGAAATTTTGACAACAGTTAACGAAGGTGGTTGGTACGTGCCGAATGGTTTGATGTTATTACCTCCTAGTGCGTTCTTTATCATTGGTTTAATGATTTGGGGGATTCGTGCAATGCGCCCTGCGCAAGTAGAAGCACCTGATTTCAAGATCAAAGAAGTTAATGGAACGGAGACTATTTAATGGAAGCGTATATTAGTTTATTTGTCCGTGCAGTATTCGTAGAGAACCTTGCGTTAGCTTTCTTCTTAGGCATGTGTACTTTCTTAGCGGTGTCTAAGAAGGTCTCAACAGCCATGGGTTTAGGTGTTGCGGTTATTTTGGTACAAACATTAACGATGCCCCTGAATAATATTTTGTATCACGGTTTATTAAAAGACGGTGCGTTAGCGTGGGCTGGCTTACCGGATGTTGATTTAAATTTCTTGGGCTTAATCGTTTACATCGGTGTGATTGCGGCGGTGGTTCAAATCCTTGAAATGGCGATGGATAAATTTACACCCGCGTTATACAACGCGTTGGGTGTTTTCTTACCACTCATTACAGTGAATTGTGCCATTTTAGGTGGTTCATTATTCATGGTAGAACGCGACTATGGCTTTGGTGAGAGCGTCGTGTTTGGTTTAGGTAGCGGCTTAGGCTGGGCGCTGGCAATAACAGCAATTGCTGGCATAAGAGAGAAACTTAAATATGCCGATGTACCCGATGGTTTACAAGGGTTAGGTATTACATTCATCACGGCAGGCTTAATGGCGATGGCCTTTATGGCTTTCTCCGGCATTCAACTGTAATTAGGAACTCGGTATGTTAGAAATTGGTTTAGGTATTTCGTTTTTCACAGGCATCGTCTTAATACTGGTTGTTATTATTTTAGCGGCTAAGTCTAAGTTAGTAGCCCAAGGTAATGTAAGCGTTCTTATTAACGGTGAAAAAGAAGTTAAGGCCGCTGTGGGTAGCAAGCTCCTTGGCGCGCTGTCTGATGCACAACTCTTTGTGCCATCAGCATGCGGTGGCGGTGGTACCTGTGGTCAGTGCAAGGTACGCGTTCAGGAAGGTGGTGGATCAATGCTTCCAACTGAAGGAACGCACATTAATAAAGGCCAAGAAAGAGACGGTGAGCGTTTGTCGTGTCAGTTAACCGTTAAACAGGACATGAAAATTACGGTGCCTGAAGAAGTGTTTGGCGTTAAAAAGTGGGAATGTACGGTTAAATCAAACCACAACGTAGCAACATTCATTAAAGAGCTTGTGCTCGACCTTCCAGAAGGCGAAGACGTTGGTTTCCGTGCAGGTGGCTATATTCAAATAGAATGTCCACCACACGTGGTTGATTATAAAGATTTCGATATTGAAGAAGAGTACCGAGGCGATTGGGATCACTTCAATGTATGGCGCTATAAGTCGACGGTTGAAGAAGATGTGCTTCGCGCCTATTCAATGGCGAGTTATCCTGAAGAAGAAGGCATTATTATGCTGAATGTGCGTATTGCTTCACCGCCTCCACGTGGTGGGGATGATATCCCTCCTGGTAAAATGTCGTCTTACATCTTTAATTTAAAACCCGGCGATAAAGTAACGATATCTGGACCATATGGTGAGTTCTTTGCTAAAGAGACTAAAGCCGAAATGGTATTTATTGGTGGTGGTGCTGGTATGGCACCTATGCGTTCTCATTTGTTTGACCAACTTCGCCGGATAAAAACAGATCGTAAAATATCATTCTGGTACGGTTCAAGAAGCTTAAAAGAAATGTTCTATGTAGAAGATTTCGATATGTTGGCAAAAGAAAATGATAATTTTGAGTGGCACGTGGCCTTATCCGATCCTCAGCCTGAAGATAATTGGGATGGCTTAAGTGGTTTTATTCATGAGGTTATTTTAGAACAATACCTTAAAAACCACCCTGCGCCAGAAGATTGTGAATTCTATATGTGTGGCCCTCCAATGATGAATTCAGCGGTTATTAAAATGCTTCAAGATTTAGGTGTTGAAGACGATAATATAATGCTTGATGATTTTGGTGGTTAATTGAAATTCATTAAACGACCCGTTAAGAACATACTGTTTTTAACGGGTTTTTTTATACTTTTCGCGCTCGCAGGTTGTGAATCACAACAAAACCTGTCTACCTCTTTCAGGGGTGGGACGATGGGCACGACTTATCATATTAAAGTCTCATCAGAACTGTCTTCGGAAGAGACAGTTGTTATGGAAAAAGCTATTGATGATGTGCTGTTACAAGTGAATGAATCTTTTTCTACGTATATAGAAACGTCAGAAGTATCAACATTTAATCAAAATAAGAGTCATGAAGAGCAGGTTAAGTCAGCAGAATTTATACGTGTCCTTGAAGAAGCGTTACGTATTAGTGATGCCACGCAAGGCGCATACGATATTACAGTTGGCCCTTTAGTAAATTTATGGGGTTTTGGCCCGAGCTTTCAAGCAGACGACGTGCCAAGTGATGCCGAGATTAAACAGGCGAAACTAGCGGTTGGCTATAAGAATATTGTTGTAAATAATACTCGGAAAGCTATAAAAAAATTAAACCCTGACATATACGTTGACTTCTCATCAATTGCTAAAGGCTATGGTGTTGATAAAGTGGCTAATTTTATCGAATCAAAAGGTCATGCCAATTATATGGTTGAAATTGGTGGTGAGATGCGGGTTAAAGGAAACAACCCTGAGGGTAATAAATGGCGAATAGCTGTTGAAAACCCAGATTCAGCAGAAAGGTCTATACATCAAGTTATTAACGTAAGTGATACGGCCATTGCAACGTCTGGAGATTATCGAAATTTTTTCGAAAAAGACGGCGTTAAATATTCGCATACGATTGACCCAACAACTGGCCGGCCAGTTCAGCTTAGTTTGGCGTCAGTTACAGTTTTATCAGATAGCAGTATGACTGCAGATGCATGGGCAACCGCTTTTATGGTGTTAGGCAGCAAAAAAGGGTACGATTTAGCCATTGAAGCTAATTTAGCGGTATTGTTTTTAGTGAAAGATGGGGGTAGTTTAAAAGAACTGAAAACCCCTAAATTTAAGACAATGATTAAGGAATTAAAATCATGAATACATTTTTAATTACATTTTTAGTTTTTATGCTTTTCGTTGCAGCAATGGCAGTTGGTGTCATTTTTAGTAATAGAACAATTAAAGGCAGCTGTGGTGGTTTAAATAACGTTGATGGGTTAGAAGGCGATTGTATGCTCTGCAGTAATAAGACGTGTGAAAAAAAAGCAACAGTAAAGACGTGATAACAAACGGTTGGAAAAATAAGGTGGCGTTTTTTTAATTATCTTGCACGTTCGAGGGGAAAGCCGTGATTAGTTTTAAGAACGGTCAATTTAATATAAGTGAGGGATGTATGCTTAAGTCGGTATTAGTAAGAGATTACATGGCAAAAAATTTAACAACATTTACGCCTGAGATGGATATATCAGAAGCTATTAAGTACCTTAATAAACATAAAATATCGGGTGCTCCTGTCGTTAATGATCGAGGCCAATTGGTTGGAATGCTGTCAGAGCAAGATTGTTTACAAGTAGCGCTTCAATCAACTTACTACGAAGATTGGGTGGGTGGCGATGTTTCCCAATATATGACGTCTCCGGTTAAAACAGTGTCCGACTCAGCCAGTGTGGTAGATTTAGCAGAGAAATTTATAAATTCTTCATTTAAGCGTTACCCTGTTCTCGATGAAGACGGTAGTTTGGTTGGGCAGATTAGTCGAAGTGATGTGCTTCGCGCACTAGATATACTTTGGTAAACCTTGTCTGATACTTTTTATTGGTACGATTACGAAACGACAGGAATCGATGCCGCTAAAGACCGTGTTGTTCAGTTTGCAGGCATAAGAACAGATGTAGACTTTAACCCTGTCGCTGAACCAGACGTATTTTACTGCAAGCTTCATAACGATATATTACCGCATCCGGAGGCTTGCCTCGTCACTGGTATTTCGCCTCAATTAGCTAATGAGAAAGGTCTACTTGAATGCGAATTTATAAGGCGCGTACATCAACAATTTAGCACGCCACAAACCTGTGTTGTTGGATACAACAGTATTAGGTTTGATGATGAATTTACGCGTCATTTGTTATATAGAAATTTTTTCGACCCGTACGCGCGCGAATGGAAATCGGGCAATTCGCGTTGGGATTTAATAGATGTCGTTAGAATGACCCATGCGTTGCGCCCTGAAGGCATTAACTGGCCGAAACGAGATGGAGATTTGCCAAGCTTTAGATTGGAAGCGCTAACTAAAGCCAATGGAATTTCACATGAATCTGCCCACGATGCGCTGTCTGATGTGCACGCTACAATTGCCTTAGCAAAACTGATTAAGCAAAAACAGCCTAAATTGTATTCTTGGGGCTTAGGTTTGCGTGATAAGAAAAAAGCGGGTGCAAACCTTGATCTAATTAATCATACGGCGATTGCACATGTGTCGAGCAAATACCCAGCAAGCCAAGCCTGTTTGGGGGTCGTGGCACCATTAATAACGCATCCCGTTAACAAAAATGGCGTCGTGGTTGTTGATTTGTCAGTGGACCCACAAGCATTGATTGATTTATCGGCAGACGAAATATACCAACGGCTATATACAGCAACAGCTGATTTGGCAGATGGGGAACAGCGCATCCCACTGAAAACCATACATTTAAACAAGTCCCCAATGTTAGCGCCGCTTAATACCTTAACGGATGAACTAAAAAGAAAATTAAATATTGATTTAGTGCAGTGCGAAGCAAATCGGCAAACCATTTTAAAGGCTGATATAGCGGACAAATTAGCCGCTGTGTTTATGATTAATGAATTTGAAACACCAAATGACCCCGACTTCATGTTGTATGGGGGCGGTTTTTTTAGTCATTCTGATGCGCGTCATATGGCACATATCCGTCAGACACCTAAAGAGAAACTAGCAACACTGGATTTACCTTTTGAAGACGATCGATTACCAGAAATGCTGTTTCGTTATCGTGCAAGAAATTTCCCTGAAACATTAACAGAGGAAGAGAAGAAACAATGGCATGTCTACCGACAAGAAACATTGAACAACGAAAAAAAAGATGGGCGATTAACGCTAATCAGTTATTTTGAGAGATTGGACGAGTTGATTTCAGAAGATAGTTGGAGCGAAGACCAGCAGGCCTTGTTAGAAGACTTGGTAAGCTATGGCGAACAACTTGCAGACAGTTTAGAAAGCTAATGCTGTCAACAGGGCTGCGATTGTTGATAGAATGCAGCCACTAATCAACAAGATAACTTTAATTAGGAAAAAAAATGGCTGAAACAGTAGAAGAATTAACCGTTAGTTATACTGATGGCGGTATTGAAACCGTAAAAGAACTAGATAAAGTTGTTCTTTCTAAAGGTGCTTGGGCGACCATAATATACAAGCATCAAGATTGGAACCGGACTAAAGAAGAGTACGGTCCAGACAAATATACAATTCGTCGTTATCAAAAACGTAACGGTGAGTATCAGCAAAAATCAAAGTTTAATATTTCCAGTGCTGCTCAAGCGGAAGGGATTATTGCGGCGTTACAAGGCTGGATTAAGGCTTAACCGATAATAATTCACCAGGCACTAGAATAGAAAAAGCCTTATCGTCTAAATGATGAGTGACAATAGCTTTTTTTAAATCACTGAGAGCAGAATCTGGGCTGTCATCGCCTAGCCTAAACGTTCCATAATGGATTGGCACACTTGTGTTGGCATTCAAGTCAATATGAGCTAATACGGCTTCTTCGGGGCTTGTGTGAGCGCGCTGCATAAACCATTGAGGTTTGTATGCACCAATGGGCAATAGTGCGACGCTTGGAGGCCCCAATCGTTCTTTAACTAGTTTGAAATGTGATTGATACGCGGTGTCACCTGCGTAAAAGACAGATTGCTGAAGCCCTTGAATATAAAACCCAGACCAAAGGGCGCGATTTGCATCAAATAATGTACGTTTTGACCAATGTTGTGCAGGTGTGGCGGTAATCTTCACACTGTTTATAGAATGGGCCTGCCACCAATCCAATTCAACAATATTCGTAATGCCAGCGCTTTCTAGGTAATGTTTATTTGCTAAGGGTGTAATAAATACAGGCTGATAAAGGCTGTTAAGTTGTTCCAAAGACGCTAAGTCCATATGGTCATAATGATTGTGGCTAATAACAACAGCGTCAATGGGGGGTAGTTCACTAATAGGTATTGGCGGTGGCATCTGACGCTGTGGCCCAAGCCAGCTAAACGGACTAGCACGCTCTGACCAAATAGGGTCGGTTAAAATGTTGACGCCATCCACTTGAACAAGGACGGTCGCATGGTTAACCCACGTTACGTTTAATGACGTAGGACGTTTATTTAGTAACGTGTTGGTTTTGTTAGTTAGATTAGTCCAAGGTTCTAGGTTGCGGTTAAAAAACCATGTGAGAAAGTCTTTAGCGCTACGTTGTCCTTTTGAGTCTATGACTAAATTATGGAAATGTTCACCATCATAATGGTTGCTAGCACCACCATGATGCAGCTTACTTAAGTGAGAGCAAGCAGTGAACCCAGTCATGCACAGTGTAATAACAATGATGATGTAAAGAACGGTTTTTTTCATAATGATAGTTAGTTAAAAAAACAAATCTAAAGTGAACTTAGGCATCGGTCAGCCTGTCTATTAATACCTTGAGAGAAGATTCAAGACAGTTACTTTAAAGAGGCTTAATTTTTTTGTCAAAAAAGTTGAGTTAATACGTTAATATAGTTCGATACTAAAAAAGGAAATGACATGTTTAATCATCTTTTACAAATTGCATCTTTTAAGTCCGGCCCTCAACACTTTAATACGCCGGTGTGGGTACTGATCGTTTTTATACTTTTATTTACAGGAGTCCAAGGGTATTCGCTGAGCTTGTCGCCTGGAAACGAAATGATAAGAATGTTTGTGGCAAGTTTTATTAAAATGCTTGTATTGGGTGGAGTGTTGCTCGGATGGATGAGATCGGTCAATATTTCTGCACACTTTATGTCTACATTCATGATGATAGTCTTTGTTGCGCTATTAGTTGAAATTGTAAAACTCCCTTTAACGACCATTATCCGCGACGCAAAATTAACATCAGATGTGACAACGGCAGCTGTCTTATCCATCCCGTTGATCGCTGTTGCTATTTGGCAGTATTTGGTCTGGTTCTACGGCTTGAAACAAGTTGGGGAAAGAACAAAAGGGGAGATTCTAGCGGTGATGATTTCATTGGTCTTAGTGTCTGAAGTTGTAGGTTTTGTATTAAGCAAGATCGGTTCTCCAGTAGAAGGTTTTTAGTTATGGTGACGATAGATTTAATGTTAGGTATTTTAATAGGTACGGTGCTGGGTTTTGTATTATCGTTGTTGTTTAAAAAGTTAGGCGGCGGTGAAGGTTCGGCTAAAGTTAAAGAACTGAAGGATGAGCATGAGCAGTATCGAAAAAAAGTAGATGACCATTTTGTTAATACGGCTGTTTTGTTTAAAGGGCTAACAGATCAGTATCGTGATGTATATCGACATATTGCTTCTGGAGCCGGTGATTTATGCTCGGATGAAGCAAAAGCATTGCAGGTAGATATGGAAGAACCTGCTTTATTGGCAGAATCGGTTGATGTGGTTGGAGAACAACCGATAGACTCAAATAAAGAAACAACGGTTGAAGAAAAACCGGTTGTTGATGCTAAGCAAGAAGAGTCTGTTCCAGATGAAATGCCTTTAGCTGGCGAAGCCGAATTGCCAGCTGATTTAGTTGAAGAGCTAAAGAACAAACAGGGCGTTGATAAGTAATCCATTTGTATTAGCTGTATGTTTCAGGCCACTGTGTTTTAAGTTAAGAAGACCTACGAATTTATGCCAAACGCTTTAAAGGCTGACTTATGGCTGGTATTGGTGACAATACTAGCCGCCGTTAGTTGGATCTTTTCTAAAGAAGCAATAATGTTAATGCCTCCTCTTATTTTTATTAGTTTGAGGTTCTTTCTAGCAGGGTTGTTTTTAACGATTATTGGTTTTCATCAAATAAAATTACTCAATTGGGCGCAATATAAACAAGCTATTCTCGTTGGTTGTGTCTTTACAGTTGGAATGTGTTTCTGGATTATGGGCTTGTATTCAGGGGTGAGCTTAACTATTGGTGGATTTTTAACAAGTTTGGCTGTTCTTTTTTCGCCAATATTAGCCCGCGTTTTCTTTAAAGAATATGTGCCTTCAAGAACTTGGTATGCGATACCTGTCGCGGTAATTGGCGTTGGTTTTTTATCATTGGGGTCTGGGTTTAACATTGAAAGTGGTCAATTGTTGTTCATGGTTGCTGCTTTGTTTTTTGCTTTGTTTTTTATTTTAAATACGCGTGCTGCCAATCATAGGGAAGTAGGTGGTATTGATGAGGTGCTTGAAATTAGTGAGAAAGTGCCTTCTTTACCCTTAACGGCCATTACGCTATTGGTGGTTGGTGTGATAGCTGGGTGCTTATCTCTGTTAATGGAATCGCCCTCAATTGTAGTTGAGGAGTTTTCGATGGCGATGTTGGGGTGGGTGTTGGCCAGTGCGTTTATTGGAACCGCAATACGTTTCTTCATTCAAACACATGCACAAAGCTTGTCCGAAAATAGTCATGGGGTGGTTATTATGGTTGTTGAACCGGTTTGGACTGCGCTGTTGGCAGCCGCCTGGTTCAGTGAACAATTGTCAATGAACGACTTTGTTGGCTGCCTGTTGATTTTTATTTCAATTATTATTATTCGTTGGACTTCTATTTACCAGCTGGTTAACCCTAAAAATAAAACATTACGTGGGACTACCTAAAGCAACGCCAGTTTATGATGAAACTGCACGTGATTTAACGTGCGATGTTGTTTTTAGGGTTCAACAATTAATTCCTCTCATATTGGTATCGCTATTATTACTGATGGTGGTTAATGATGCTTTCTCTGCAACACAGATAAAACAGGTTGAACTTGCTAAGGAAGTACATTTAAAAAAATCTTCGTTAGCGAGGATGGCAGAGCATCTTAAAACGCAAGAAGACCTTCTCAAACGAGATTTCGCTAATATCACCCTATTGGCTATGTTGAGAAAATATGTTGAAGAGTTGGACAAGATAAAGCTACATGATAATCAATTAACCCCTAAAGTGAGTCGATGGTATCGAGCCACTAATGAGTACGTAGAACGAGTTGTGTTGGCGCAGCAATATATTGAGTCTGGCTTACCTTTCTCTTTAAATGTGACGCGTGAAGGGTGGGTGCTGATTGTTGTTGAAGGAATACCAATGCTAGTGTCTGGCCCCAAAGCATCAGATGCAAATATCGCCCGTACGGTTAAAGCTGAGTATTGTCGTTATCATGATTGCAGCTGGGTAAAGCCGGAAAAAATACTGGTTCAGGAAAATACCAGGCTAGATGTTGTCAAACAAGAAACGTGGATTTTTGATCAACGACTAACACCGGCATTCGAAATTGATAGGCAGTTTCAGTTTGTATTTAAATCGTTCAAACAAAAAAAATTCAAACAAGCAGTGGCTTATAAGGCAACAGATGAAATTAAATTATTTTTGGCTGAATTAAAAAGAGCGCAGTTGAGTGGTTATTTTATAAATTGGCAATTAATGTCGCAAGAAGTACCCGCGGCAGGTGTAGATCAAACGGTCTTTCTAAATACGGGAGATTTATATTTAAGGCTGACGCTGCCTTTGCTTGGCCACCTAACGTTAAGTGATTGGCAGCGTTTATTAGACTGGTTGAAATGGTCATTATCTGCAGATGGAACTAAATTAGTGATACAGCATGCAGATAGTCTGCTGAACGGTGGTCGATTGCAAGAGTAGTTAGCATCTTAATAGTTGAATAAAAAAGAAAGCAGCAAAGGCTATTTCATGGCGAGTCAATAGAGTTATTTTCTTTACTTCAATGAAAGTTTTGCCCGTTGCGTATAGAATAATACGTTTTAAAATTCACAGAAGATGAGCTTATGATTATTGCACCTAAAATACGTGGTTTTATTTGTACAACAGCACACCCAATTGGCTGTGCTGCTAACATCAGAGAACAAATCGAGTTAACGCAGCAACAAGGGGCGATTGAAAATGGCCCTAAAAATGTGTTGGTTATCGGTTCTTCTAGTGGGTATGGAATGGCATCAAGAATTTCAGCTGCCTTTGGTTCAGGTGCCTCAACTATTGGTGTGTTCTTCGAAAAACCGGGCACCGAAAGAAAAACAGGATCAGCGGGTTGGTATAACACCGCTGCGTTTGATGCCGAAGCAAAAAAAGTAGGGCTTTATGCAAAGCATATCAATGGTGATGCATTTTCGAACGAAGCTAAGCAAAAGACAATTGAGTTAATAAAAGAAGACTTAGGTCAAATTGATTTAGTGGTCTATTCGCTAGCATCGCCTGTACGTAAAGTACCAGGAGATGAGGCTGTGACACGTTCATGCTTAAAGCCAATTGACGAGACATATCGTTCAACGGCTATTGATACAAATAAAAACATTATCATTGAAGCCGAAGTAGAGCCGGCCACAGAACAGGAAATACAAGACACCGTGACTGTGATGGGAGGCGAGGACTGGGAGTTATGGATGACTGCTCTAAGTGAAGCGGGCGTGCTATCAGAAGGCTGCAAGTCTGTTGCATACAGTTATATTGGCACGTCTATCACGTGGCCTATTTACTGGGACGGCGCGTTAGGAAAAGCTAAAATGGATCTTGACCGTGCAGCCGGTACGATTGATACCAGTTTAAAAGCGATAAATGGCGCGGCAAATGTGGCCGTATTAAAGTCCGTTGTAACGCAAGCCAGCTCGGCTATTCCAGTGATGCCTTTGTATATATCAATGGTGTTTAAAATCATGAAGGAAGAAGGCATTCATGAAGGTTGTATTGAGCAGATAAACCGCTTATTCAGGACACAGTTATATAACAATACGGTAGAGCAGAATTTGGATGATACAAATCGAATTCGCCTCGATGATTGGGAATTGCGTGATGACGTGCAACAAAAATGTCGTGATATATGGCCCCAAGTTACCACTGAGAATCTTTTCGAACTTACTGACTATGCTAGTTATAAAAACGAGTTTTTAGAATTATTCGGCTTTAATAAAGACGGCGTAAACTATGACAAAGATGAAAACACTGAAGTAAATTTCAACGTCGAAACACTATAACAATAAGGAAATTAAAGTCGTTACTGCTCAAGGTTTGAGCGGTAGGCTCATTTAGTATGGAAGATAAAAGCGCACATATTATCGTTTTAGGTAATGAAAAAGGTGGTACGGGTAAGTCAACGATGGCAATGCACATTGTTGTTGGCTTGTTAGAGGCTGGGAAAAAAGTAGCAGTCATCGATTTGGACTCGCGTCAAAAAAGTATCGCACGCTATATTCAAAATAGACAAACGTTTATGGCAAATGGCGGTGCAAAGGTTGCCATGCCAGAATTTACCGTATTGACTCAGTCAGATGCGCCGATTCTTAAAGATCGTGAAAAAGAAGATCAAGTTAATATTGTTAAGGCCTTGGATGTCTACCGTAAAACAGTTGATTTTATCGTTTTCGATTGCCCTGGAAACGATACCTATCTTTCTCGCTTAGCACATGCATTGGCTGATACATTAGTAACACCGCTAAATGATAGTTTTGTGGACTTAGACTTATTGGGTGAGGTGTCACCAATAGATTTCGAAGTTAAGAAATTAAGTTTTTACGCTGAAATGGTGTGGGATAGCCGTAAGTTTAGATCGGCTAGTGGCAAGCCGCCTATGGACTGGGTGGTAACGCGTTCTAGGTTGGCGTCATTAAACTCAAGAAATAATAAACGGGTACACATGGCTTTGGAATCATTGCAAAAACGTATTATGTTTCGCCATGTGCCAGGTTTGTACGAACGGGTTATCTATAAAGAATTGTTTCCGAGTGGCTTAACCATTTTAGATCTAGAAAAAGTGAACAGTATGTCGCACGTTGCGGCAAGGCAGGAAGTTAGGTCGCTTATTGAGAGCTTAAATTTGTTGTGATTTCTTGATGGGAAGTTTCGTGCTTGATGATGTTCAACAAGATCTTGTTATCCAAGAAACGAAAAAGTACATTGCGTTAGCCAGTCAGCTATATCAACAAGAGTTCGCCTATGTGCCCGTTAAGTTTGACCTTACCGGACGTACTATTGGTATGTATAAACACATTAAAAAAGGTCGTGTTATTCGGTACAATTCACACGTTTTTGCTAAATATTTCGAAGAAAATATTCGAGATACCGTGCCGCATGAAGTGGCGCATTATATTGTTGATATGCAGTTTGTGAGGAAGGATACACGGCCCCATGGTGCAGAATGGAAGTCCGTTATGGCAGACTTCGGTGCAGATAATAACCGTACTGCAAGTTTTGACTTATCCGATATACCTCAACGCCAATACTCTACCATTCCATATGGTTGTGGTTGCCAGCAGCATCAATTGGGCGTTCGTCGACACAACAAAGTAATAAAACGCAAAGCGCGTTATTTTTGCCGAGAGTGCGGCGATGTTTTAAAAGCGATATGACTTGGCATGTGTATATTATTAAATCCAGCGACGATAGCCTTTATACTGGCATTACGACAAACTTAGATCGGCGTTTCGAGCAGCATCTAACAGGTAAGGGCGCGAAATATTTTTTTGCGCGTAAGCCAGTAAAAATTGTTTTTTCAGAAAGCCATGCCAACCGAAGTACGGCGAGTGTGCGTGAATACGAAATAAAACAACTGACTCGAAAACAAAAAGAGCAGCTCATCCTAAGTTGATATGTATAAACTTATCGCCATATTAAGAAAACCTTACAAGTAAAATAGAATATGACAGACTCATTAAAAATTGTATGCCCACATTGTGATGTGGTGAATAAACTGCCAGCTGATAAATTGAGTGCAGGCGGTAACTGCGGCAAGTGTAAAAAGAAACTGTTTGCTGGAAAACCGGTAACATTAACGTCTGCTAATACTCAAAGGCACTTAGAACAAAGCGATATTCCCGTGGTAGTGGATTGTTGGGCAGGCTGGTGTGGGCCATGTAAGTCGTTTGCGCCAACATTCGACCAAGCAGCTAAAAAGTTAGAACCCGCTTATCGTTTTGCTAAATTAGATACTGAAAAAGAAAAGCGTTTAGCAACGCGTTTTAAAATACAAAGCATTCCAACGTTATTAGTGTTTAAAAAGGGTAAAGAAGTGGCAAGGCAAGCGGGGGTGATGAGTTTGTCCCAGTTTCAAGCGTGGTTAAAACCGTACAGCTAATAAAGTTAGTGCTTTAGCGCTGACCCGTTTGTGTTGCCTTTACTAGCTAGTTGCTCAATGTCGATGGCATCAAATTGGTAGTGTTTATTGCAGAAGTCACAATCGGCCTCTATCACGCCTCTTTCTTTAATTAATGAGCGCAACTCTTTAATACCAAGCGTTAGTAAACTGGCTTCAACCTTTTGTTGAGAACAGTCACATTTAAATTCTACGGGTTGTGGGTCATATATTCTGACACTTTCTTCATGAAATAGTCGGTGAATAACCTCTTCTGAACTAAGGTTAAGTAACTCATCATCTTTGATCGTGTTAGCAAGCATCTCAACGCGCTCCCAATCAACCTGCTTACCATCATGTTCGGGTAATTCTTGTAGCATCATGCCAACGGCTCGTTCATTATTAACAGCAAACCAAAGGCGTGTTTTAAGCTGCTCAGATTGCGTAAAGTAAGCTTGCAAAGCATCAGATAAAGATTCGCCCTCCAAACTAACAACCCCTTGGTAGGCTTTTCCTTTAGTGGGTTTAATGGTCATTACCAGAACGCCATCACCAAATAAGCCTGTTAAGTTGTCTTTAGGCACATCACCATCCCAATGCGCTAAGCCACGTACAGCTTGTTGGTCGTCTGCTTGGGCAACAAGCATGCTAATGGGGCCATTGCCACGAATTTGCATAATCAGGGAGCCATCAAACTTTAAGGTGGCGGATAACAGTAATGAAGCTGCTAATGCTTGGCCTAATTGATCAGCAACTACCGTTGGGTAGTTGTGCAATTCTAGCGCTGCTTGAAAGCTGGTATCTAAGGATACTATTTCACCGCGTACGCCGAGGTCTTCAAAAAGGAAACGGAAAAGTTGGTCTGTGTTGGTTGTCAAAATAAAGGCTCTTTTTCAATTATGAATATAGTTTAAAGAAAAATAGGCATCAGTAATGAATATAAATTCCCTGTTACTTGATAATCAAGATTACACTGATGGTACGAGTAGTTTAATGCAAAGTATTTATGTTTAACGATAAATCTGTTTTACCAACGAAAGAAAACGCGTTGCCAAGGCGTGATGAAGCCATGCGCGTGCCGAGCTCTCATCATGTTAACCGTGGCCACAGTTTAATAGAACCTTTTCCAGAAGGTTGCAAAACAGCAGTGTTTGGTTTGGGCTGTTTTTGGGGAGCAGAGCGTAAGTTTTGGCAGTTGGAAGGTGTGTATTCCACAGCTGTTGGTTACGCGGCTGGTTTTACCCCTAACCCAACGTATGAAGAGGTGTGTTCTGGGCAAACGGGGCATAACGAGGTGGTGTTGGTGGTGTATGACTCTTCGGTTATTTCGTATTCCGGTTTATTGAAAACCTTTTGGGAATCGCATAACCCAACGCAAGGCATGGGGCAGGGTAACGATAGAGGTACGCAGTATAGGTCGGGTATTTATTATTCGACGGATGATGAGGCTGTTTTAGCAGAGCAAACACGTGATGCGTTTCAGCAGCTATTGCATGAGTCTGGACTAGGTGATATTACGACGGAGATTTTGCCGGTGCCTACTTTTTATTATGCTGAACATTATCATCAGCAGTATTTGGCTAAGAATCCGGGTGGATATTGTGGTTTGGGGGGGACAGGTTTATCACTAACTAGCTAGAGATGCTAGGCGGGTTAGACGACTCTATTTCTACCTAATTCTTTGGCTTTGTATAAGGCATGATCTGCAGCTTTAATAAGAATGCTTTCGTCAAATTGGCCAGTTTCTGGCGTGATGGTTGCTAAACCTATACTAATGGTGACTCTGTCTGCAGCGCTATTGCCGGAATGTTTCCAGTTCATATCGTATACAGCTTTTCGAACGCGCTCTGCAATGACGTATGCACCACCTTTGTCCGTTGCGGGTAAGATGATAGTGAATTCTTCCCCTCCGTAACGTGCGGCTAAGTCTGATGGGCGAAGGCATTGGCCACTGATTGTTTCGGCAACAGCTACTAAGCAATCATCACCTGCTTGGTGTCCGTAGATGTCATTAAATTGTTTAAAATGGTCGATGTCCATAAACAACAATGAAACAGGCTTTTTATTGCGCTGGGCGAGGCTCCAGTCGCCTTTTAATCGTTCATCAAAGGCACGTCGGTTTGCTAAATTAGTCAGCCCATCATATTGGGCCATTCGTTCAAGCTTTTCATGTGCTAACTTGTTTTCAGTCATGTCGCGCATGGATTCAACAACTGCAACCAGCTCGCCTGCATCGTCATAGATAGGCGCTGCATCAATGGCCAGGTAAAAATGACCGGGCACGTTAGGGATTTGGCACCAATTTTCTACATGTAGACTGGGTTTTTTTTCTTCAATATCGTTGTTTTCTAAATAAAGCTCATTTATCTCTTCGGTTTTATTCTTAACTACGAGGTCTGCTAAGCAGTCTCTCTGTTCATCATAAAAGGCTTGCCAGTGATCTTTTTTCCCTATCACATCGTCTGCTTTAACATGGGTTAGTTTTTCGCAGGCTTTGTTCCATATAATGACTTCCCCTTTTGCATCTAATACAAAAGTGGGAGTGACATGGTCTTGCATTAAACGATGGAGGTTTTCCTGAGCGCGTTTTTGTTCAGAGATGTCTCTAATGGTTGTGACAACTGCAATTAATTCACCTTTGTCATTATGAATGGCACCTGTATTTATCGCTAAATAGAAATGGCCAGGAATATTAGGTATTTCGCACCAGTTTTCGACATGAAAGCCAAATTCATTAGTATCCGAATGGGTTGTATATAACTCGTGAAGCTCTTCAGTTTTTCCTTTAATAACAAGGTCAGCCAAACAATCTCTTTGCTCATCATAAAAGGCTTTCCAGTGGTCTTTTGTGCCAATGACTTCGTTAGCCATAACATCGGTTAGGCGTTCGCAAGCCTTGTTCCAAATAAGAACCTTGCCTTCTGAGTCTAGTACAAAGGTAGGTGTAACCAGCTGGCTCAGCAATGGCTCTAAAAGCTGGCTGTCTTGCAATGAAACTGCGGTTTCAATATTCATATTATTACCTAGAAGAAAACGTGTACCTTAATTTAAAGATTAGCAGGTTTTTTGGGGGTTGCCTGCGATAAAAAACGAACAGTAAGTTAAACGGGCCCCGCTATTTTTGGTAGTTCCCAGTGAATGGGGTTTTTGCTGTGTTGTTCTAGGTATTCATTGGTTTTACTGAAGTGCTTACAACCCAAAAAACCTCGGTGTGCGGATAAGGGTGAGGGGTGAGGTGCTTTGAGTATTAAGTGTTTTTGGTTATCAATGTGGGCGCCTTTTTTTTGCGCATAATTACCCCAAAGTAGGAACACAACGTGTTCGTTTTGCTCAGCTACTGTTTGGATTACTTTGTCGGTAAAAGTTTCCCAGCCTTTTCCTTGGTGCGCATTTGGTTTGTTGTATTCTACGGTTAGGACACTGTTGAGTAGCAATACGCCTAGTTTAGCCCAACTTTCTAAACACCCATGTAAAGCATAAGGGATATTTAGGTCAGCCTGTAGTTCTTTGAACATATTGCGCAGTGATGGAGGAATGCCAACATCAGGTTGAACAGAGAAGCATAACCCGTGCGCTTGATGTGGTTGGTGATAGGGGTCTTGTCCAAGGATAACTACTTTTACTTCGTCTAAAGGCGTAGCTTCAAGTGCATGAAACCAGTTTGATGAATGCGGGTAAATAGTTTTTTGTTCGTTTTTTTCTAGCCTCAAAAATTCTTTTAGCGCAAGCATATAGGGCTGTTCTAGTTCCTCATCTAAAAAGGGTTTCCAGCTTTTAGCATTAGACAGTGGCATGTGATTATTGTATTTGGTTTGCCAGCTTTTCTGCGCGACTTAGTAATGCACCCGAGTCTTCTAAACCATCAATAAAACGTTGGGGGATACCTTGTATACCCACTTGCGCACCAACGAGCGCGCCCGTTAACATTGCTCGAGCCATGTTTTGGCCCCCACCATTTATTGCGTGTAATACAGCATTTTCGAAATCATCTGCATAGCGCGCAGCTAGGTAGTAACAAGCGGGGAATTGATGGTAAACAGCACAAGGCATGCCATACACGAGAGATACTTTCCATGCGGGTTGAATTAAATCTTCATGTGCTGCGCGAGCAATGCTAGAGGGTGTTAAAAGGGCGTCGGGTGAAGCAAATGTGCCGGCACCAGATGGTTTGCTGCCTGGTTTTGTCATGGCGTGAAATGGGAGTTGTTGGTCGCCAACCAGTTGCATTAACTTACCAGATAGTTCTTCGTCTAATGGGTGGCCTTGAACTAGCATACCTAGAATAGCGCCGTAAGCTACAGTCATTGCGTTAATGGTTTCATCACATTGGGTCAGCATGGTGTTGCTTGAAATGCTACGGGCTAATTCTTGAGGGGCATTAGCATAACGCACCGCTAGAGCCAAAATACGTTCGGCAGCTTCGGTATTATCGGTAAAACCTGCTACTTCACCCCATGGTTTATGGTGTTGTGTTCTTAGCGCCCATGCTTCTCGTATTGATTGGCTAGTGAATCCACCGGGGCCAGCATTGGGTGTGCCATCCAGTAGGGGGAAAAGGTCATTATCCAAACGCTGGCAAAAGTCTTCTTCGGTGTATTCGCCATTAACCAACATAGAGTCGATTAGCATGTTGAGGATTAAACCGGATTGTGATTGTTGGCCAGCTTTCATGCCGCCGTGATAGCGAGTGGGTTGTGGGTCGGTGTAATCGCTTATCCAATCACCGTAAAATTTTCGCTGTTCATCTAAGTCATAAAACCAATGTGGGCCTAAGCCTAAGGCATCGCCAATGTAGGCTCCGATAATGGCGCCTATTGCACGCTCTTGTTGGCTAATGTTGGACATATTTTCTCCTGATTAGGTTTTTATTGTTATATCACTTTGTTGAGTTGTGTGCATCACCTTAGAGACGGCTTAAGTTCTCTGGTAAAATACGGCGATGACTAACATTGATAAAACAAAACTTAGGTTTAATAAACTGCAAAAGCGCTTACGGCGTGAAATGGGGCAGGCGATTGCAGACTACAATATGGTTGAAAAGGGCGATCGTATTATGGTGTGTTTGTCGGGTGGAAAAGACTCGTACACGATGTTAGATATTTTGCTCAATCTTAAAAAAAGCGCACCCATTAGTTTTGAAATTTTAGCGGTTAATTTGGATCAAAAGCAACCTGGGTTTCCAGAACATATACTGCCTGAATATCTTGAATCGATTGGTGTGTCTTATCATGTGATTGAACAGGACACATACAGTGTGGTGAAGCGTGTTATTCCTGAAGGGAAAACAACTTGTGGTTTGTGTTCAAGAATGCGCCGTGGTGCCCTGTATGCGTATGCTGAAGAACACGGATACAATAAAATTGCATTAGGCCACCACCGAGACGACATTGTAGAAACGTTCTTCATGAATATGTTCAATGGCGGGCAACTTAAAGCGATGCCAGCTAAATTGAAAAGCGATAACGGCAAACATATTGTGATTCGTCCCTTGGCGTATGCACGAGAAAAAGACATCGCTGAGTTTTCTGGGCTTAAAGATTACCCGATTATTCCGTGTAATTTATGTGGTAGTCAGGAAAATTTACAACGGGTTCAGATGAAGAAGATGTTAAACCAATGGGATAAAGCGTTTCCCGGTCGAGTTGAAACGATATTCAATAGTTTAAAAAATATACGGCCGTCGCAGCTATTAGATAAAAACTTGTTTGATTTTGAGGCGCTGACACAAACAGATGTTGAACCCCCACGTGAAAGAGTGGTTGCTCAGCCCATTATTTTTACACCAACGAAAGTGAGTCATTAAATGGTTGGGTCTTTTTTCTTACGTTGGATATTATCTTTCTGGGTAAAAGTAAAAGTTTTGCCTAGTGACGGCGAACGCCTGAATGCATTGAGGGGTAAAAAAGTCTGTTACGTGATGTACAGTGATGTGTGTTCTAAACAGGTGGTGCTTGAGCAAACATGTAGGGATTTAGGGTTACCCTTACCATCCGCTGGTGTGCAGTGGAATGGCGGTGAAGAAAAGCTGGCTGTTTTTGTTTTAAATAGAATAAAAAACTTATTTTATGATCCAGCACCAGAGCGGTTAAAAAGGCTAGTAGATTCGGTGGTTTCAGGCGATTGTGATGACGTATTGGTTGTTCCAGTGTCTGTTTTTTGGGGTAGATCGCCGAGAAAGTCAGATAGTTTATCAGGTAGCCTGTTTACTGATGGCGGTTTTAAATCAAATATCGTATCTCGCTTTTTTGCCATCTTGTTCAATGGACGGCAAACCATTTTGCGGTACAGCGAACCCGTTTCACTTAAGGCATTGGTTGAGGAAGATCAAACGGCAGCATTCTTAACACGAAAACTTTCGCGTGTTTTACGTCTGCATTTTGCAAGAACGCGTTTAGCCACGATTGGCCCTGACCAGCAAAAACCAAAAAACTTAGCCAATGAATTAGTACAACAACCTCTAGTTCAAAAAGCCATTGAACGTGAAGTAAGGGTTAAGAAAGTGTCGGAGAAAGACGCTAACAGTCAGGCAAGAGAGTACGCTCAAGAAATAGCGGCTGTTATAAACATTCGAGCAACTATTTTGCTCGAAAGGTTGCTGAGTAAGTTGTGGAACAAGTTATACGACGGTATTGTTTTACATCACTTTGACCGGACAGAGCGTTTATCACGAGAACACCAAATTGTGTACGTGCCGAGTCATCAAAGCCATATGGATTATTTGTTATTGTCCTATGTGTTGTTTGATAAAGGCTTAGCTCCGCCTCATGTGGCAGCAGGTATCAATTTAAACATTCCCATCGCCGGACCATGGATTAGACGTTGTGGGGCCTTTTTTATTCGCCGTACGTTTAAAGGTAATGTGCTGTACGGGTCAGTATTTGAAAGTTATATGGAGTATTTGGCAAGTAATGGTACAGCCGTTGAATACTTTGTAGAGGGTGGGCGAAGCCGTACCGGTAAAAAGCTTAAAGCAAAACCCGGCCTGCTGGCAATGAGTGTTCGTAGCTACCTGCGCAACCATAAGCGGTCAGTTGTTTTTGTGCCGGTTAATTTCGCTTACGAAAAACTGGTTGAAGGGGAAACCTATATTAATGAGTTAAGCGGTAAGCCGAAAAAATCAGAATCTGTGATGGGCGTTTTACGCTCTATTAAGGGGTTAAAAGAACATTTTGGTGAAGTTCATGTGAATTTCGGTTCGCCGATTATGTTGGATCAACTATTAGATCAACAATCGCCTGATTGGCGCCGTGATGAATTGGCAGACAAACAAGAATGGGTGCCTAATGTTGTCTCTAAGTTGGGCCAACAGATTATGGCGGGCATCAACCAAGCGACACATGTGAATGCGGTGGGCTTGTTGGCGATGACGATGTTAAGTACGCCGAAGCAGACGATCGCTGAAAGTGATTTGATTGCACACTTGAACCTTTATTTAGCGTTATTAAAAGCAGTTCCATATTCAAAAGATATCACTGTGACCGATATGAGCGGGCAAGAAATTATTGCCTATGGTGAGGAATTTGGGCTTATTCAGCGCCATTCACACCCGATGGGTGACATCATGTGTGTGGATCCACATCAAGCGATACTGATGACGTATTTCCGAAATAATGTCGTGCATTTGTTTGCGTTGCCGTCGTTCATTGCGTGTTGTTTTATAAGCAATACCACGTTACATAAAAAACAAGTCATCCACTGGTTCAAGTTGGTATACCCCTTCTTAAAAGCGGAACTGTCTATGCATTGGAATACTCGGCAACTGACAGCGGTAACGAATAAGACGCTGAGTTGTTTAGTGGATGAAGGATTGATTGAGCAGCAAGGCGAACTGCTTACGATGGTACAAAGCGATGTGATGCGGGTAACAGCCCTTTCCAAAGGGGTGTTGTTGAGCCTAGAGCGTTATTATTTGACGGTTGTGATACTGAAAACTAAGGGTGAAGGTGTATTGTCTCGAGTGGAATTAGAAAAACTGTGTAGTCAGGTAGCGGAACGTTTATCTATGTTGTACGAGCTCAATTCGCCAGAATTTTTTGATAAGGCCTTGTTCAAAGGGTTTATTGAAATGCTGTATGACCAGAAAATTATTTGGGCAGATAAAAAAGGTAAGTTAACGTTTGGTGATGCGCTAAATTCTATTATTGATGACGCAGGCTTGGTGTTGAGTCACCAAATTAGGCGAAGTGTTCATCAGCTCGTTAAGTAAGTTGTTCGTATATTCTAAAGCCGGCAATATACGTTCCAGCTGCGGAGCCTAAGGTACTAAAAAAGAAAACAAGTAAGGTTCTCGATACTCTGTTTTTCCACCAACCACTCAGTTTTGCCACATCGTGCTTTAGCGTTGAAAAATCACCAACACGGGGTTTGCGTATCCATGCTTCAACAGCAGCAGTGACCATGCCCGCCCCAACGGTTGGGTTTAGCGAGGTTAAAGGCGCTGCTAAAAAGGCAGTGATAATTGTAATAGGGTGAGCATTTGCCAATAAAGCACCTAACGCAGACAAACCGCCATTGATAACAACCCATTCAATAACAAGTTGCCAGCCTAATTCTGGTGCACGGTTAAAGCCAATGGCAAAACCAATAAATACCAATGAGACGATTAACCATGGAATAGCTTTTGGCCAACGGCTCGCTGGGGGGATGGAGTCCAATTCAGCAATGCTTTTAGTGTCAGCCAAATCATTGTCTAAATAGTTTTTAATGCCTTTTAGGTGGCCTGCACCGATGACGACAAGCATGTTTTCGTGTTGGCTAGATGCTGCTTCTTCAGCAATGCGTTGGGCCATATATTGGTCACGTTCATTCACCAAGGGCACGTAGATTTCTTTTGAGGACTCGGCAAATTGTGAGAATGTAGCATCTAACATATCGCCTTCTTTAAGTTTTTCTATGTCTTCTTCGCTGACCTTTTCCGAAAACATCACGCTGGCCAACAGACCAGAGAATAACTCCAAACGCTTCCACCAAGGTACGTTACGGTAAACACGTTTTAAGGTGGTGCCCACTTCACGATCTATGAGCAATATGGGCAAGTCTTTTTCTTCAGCTAGGTTAGCTGCCATTTTCATTTCTGCGCCGGGTTCAATACCCAGCTCATCAGCCATTTTTTGTTGGAAAGATCCAAGAGCCAAACTGGCTGCTACCATGGCAGCTTTACCGCTTTTGATAACGCTAAATAAATCCATTTGAGCAAGACTGTCTGGATCAATTAACGCGTTATAACGGCTTTGGCACAATTCGATGGCAACGCTATCAAACTGATCACTGGATATGAGTGAATGAACGGCATCGGCGCTTGTTTTTGACACATGTGCCGTGCCTAATAACGTGATTTTACAGTCTTTAACAACGACTTCTTCAGTGGGTTGAGCAGCTAATTGGTTCAAATTATTACCGATGGTGAAAGTTGTATTGAAGGGCATTATACCCATAGGTTTGGTGTTTCACTCTAACGCTCGTATTGTTTTGTTGCTTTTAAGAACGCGTAGTAAATTCATGTGCCCAATCATTTGCAACTAAGAACCCTCGGGTAGTTTCTATTGCAGAGTCAGGCTGTTGGCTATAGCCAGCAATGCATATGGGCCTTGGGTTGCTTTTGGCTAAAAATATATCTACTAATTTATCATGACAGTAAGTGTCAGTAGCAGCGCTAAATTCTTGTGGCGCAAACCATTGGTCTTTATTTAGAATCGCCCATGTCATGTTGCCGTGGCTAGTATTTGTGTTGAAATCATTTGCACGTGTCCACCACCCGGCCTGGTGATCGTTAGATATATGGAGTGGGGAATACTGATGGTCATTTGAGATGGGATGAAATAACCGTCCCTTCAATAAACAAATCCGTTGGTCAATGTGAATGCCGAGTGTGTTTAATTGATTAGTTGCGCAGGCATGACTGGATAATTGACTTTGTTTTGTTTGCATCTGTTCAAATTTAATGTCCAAACGGTCTCTAAGCATGGGGCCATGCCAGTTAGCAAGCTGAAGAGTATCGCCGATACCTAAATAAAATTTGCAAGCCACTTCCCAATGTTGGGTTTTATTTAATAGTGTATCTCGGACGATGAAGTCGAATTCTCCAATGGTTCTGTTCTCATCTTGAATTTGCAGGTTTTGAGCAAGAATCTTATATCGCTTGTTAAGCTTAAAAAAGAAACTTAATAAGGTTTCAAAACGGTGGCCCAAACGTTTGTCTTTTTGTTGCTCAAGGAGGTCATGCAGTTCAAAAGGATTAGCATCCAACTGACGTAGCAGGTCGTTTACTTCTTCGTATTGTTGCAACCAAAACGTACTGTTAGTCCAATGGGTGTGGTTAATAGTTTCTTGAATAATAGGAGGGCTGTTAATTAGCCAAGCCAGATCTCGAATGTCAGTATGTTTGAACGGCATTGCTTTAAGGGGTGTGTTACTCCTCTGGGGCGTTAAGTAACAGGTATAAATCGATAACGCAATCAGGAATCTTTTCTGCCATACGGTCTAATAAATCATCATCTTGGGCAATTTCTTCTAGTTCTTCATTTAATAATTCTGAACAGCTAAGTATGGGTAATGTGAGTTCAGCGACATCTTCAGGGTGGGTGGAAAACCACGCGTCCTCTTGAAAAAATATGCCTTGCATAAAGCCTGAGCTCCACAAAATTAACACGTCTTCATCTTCAATGCCGGTTTCTGGAATGTCAGGAAATTCGTTATTTAGGAGGGATTGCTTAATGTTATTTTGAAGCGCTTTTATAGCCTTTTTTATAGAGGCATTGACTTGGGTGTCGGGCAAAATTTCAACCAATACTTTTGTTTCATCAGCAGTACTTGGTTGAATGGCTAAGCTAGTCAAAAACCCATGCATTTCAGGGTAATACATAACGTCGTCTGACAAGTCGTCAGAATCAAAAAAATCGATTAATGTATCCATAATTTAGACCTTATTTATTATGGCTGCCATCGCACCAAGGCATATTGGCCGATTTTTTACAGCCACAAACATAAAGCTCTCCATCTCTTTTCGCAAGATGTACCAACGGTCTGATGCCATCAGTTTGTCTATGGCTGCCATCGCAAAGTGGCGCCTTAGTAGTTTTACCGCATTGGCAAATATAGACTTCTTCATTTTCTTTGACAGGCAGGATGTGAGGTGACTGTTTGCTGTACATATTCGTTCTCCGAGTGATTGGATTGATTCGAGTAATACTGTGTAATAATGGATGGAAAATAACATAAACGTAGAGCCACCCGATATGGAAACATTAACACAGCTTCTTTCATCAATCAGCAGTTTTGTCTGGGGGCCAGTCATCTTAACTCTGTTATTGGGTACAGGTTTGTATTTAATGGTAGGGCTTGCATTTTTACCCTTGCGGCAGTTAATGAATGCATTCTCATTGCTGTGGAGAGGGCGAGAAAGTAATGAATTAGATGCTGGGGAAATCAGCCCCTTTACTGCATTAATGACGTCCCTTGCGGCGACGATTGGCACAGGCAATATAGCGGGCGTAGCAACAGCAATATTTTTAGGTGGGCCAGGCGCTATTTTTTGGATGTGGATGACGGCATTGGTTGGAATGGCAACGAAATACGCTGAAGCGGTGCTAGCTGTTAAATACCGTGAAGTTGATAAACATGGCGCGTACGTGGGCGGGCCTATGTACTACATCAAAAATGGTTTGGGAGCCAAGTGGCATTGGCTGGCAATTGCTTTCGCGCTATTTGGAGCTATTGCGGCATTTGGTATTGGCAATACAATTCAAGCCAACTCGGTTGCTGATGTATTAAATAGCACATTGGATATACCGCCCTGGTTAACAGGGTTCGTGATGGCTGCTATTGTCTATGTGGTATTGATTGGTGGCATTAAACGTATCGGTAATGTGGCGTCTAAACTGGTGCCTTTTATGGGTGTTGCGTATGTATTGGGTGCAAGTATTATTATTATTCAACGACTAGATTCTGTGCCAACAGCGCTACAATTAATTGTAAATGATGCGTTTACGGGTACTGCGGCGGCAGGCGGGTTTGCTGGTGCAGGCATCATGGCTGCGATTCGTTTTGGTGTGGCACGTGGTGTTTTCTCGAATGAAGCTGGGCTGGGTACGGCACCTATTGCTCATGCAGCTGCGAAGACAAACAGCCCAGTTAGGCAAGGTAAAATTGCGATGTTGGGAACGTTTATCGATACCATCGTTATTTGTACGATGACGGCATTGGTCATTATTCTTACGGGTAGTTGGACCAGTGGTGAAACGGGTGCGTCTTTATCTGCACGTGCGTTTAGCATGGGCTTACCGGGTTATGGCGAGTATGTCGTGAGTTTTGGTTTAGCTATTTTTGCGTTAACAACGTTGCTCGGATGGAGCTATTACGGTGAGCGATGTGTTGGTTTTCTATTAGGGGAAAAAATTGTTCCTTGGTACAGAATTGCGTGGGTATTAGTGATACCGGTTGGCGCAATAATGGATTTGGAGTTTCTTTGGTTACTGGCAGATGTGCTAAACGGCTTGATGGCAATACCTAATTTAATAGCATTGTTACTGCTTAGCCCCATCGTTTTTAAAATCAGTAGGAATAAAAAATGATGCCTAATTTAAGATGATATAAGTACCTAGGCACTTATTGCTTGATATCGTTTTATGGGTGGGTTTAATGACTGTAGTTGGTAGTTTAACCATTTCTCTAATAAATAATTTAATGCCCATTTTTGGTTCAGAACATCGCGAGGTGAGCGCGCTTCTTTTGCAGAAGAAGGCGTGTAACCGTCGATGCTAATAACTTCTACAGACTTAGTATCTAAATAGACTCGACATGTAAAACAGCCTGATGATGACGGTTCGCTAGTTCCTCGCTGTTTTAATTCTATGATATGCGTATAGGGGGCTTTTTCTAGAATATCTATGGCGATGAGCGGTGTCCCCAATTTTGCGTCGTGCAAAGGTGGGCTTAGGCGTTGTAGTTTCGCGTAATTTTCTTCGCACAACATTTGCAAACAAAACGACTTGTTAATCGGCCGAACTTGATTAAACATTAATCAATTGCGTAGCCTGCATTTGCGCTATCCGTTTCCCATACAGATACGTCTTTTACGGGGAAGCCACCTTGGGCGACATGGTCAAAAATCATCTTTGCAAGAAATTCTGCAGTCGGGTGTTCATTAACGACCATCACGCGTTCTCCAGCTTGTTGAAGTAACGGTAAAACAGGGTCGTCTTTATGCAACAACATATTGTGATCAAAGGTGTCATCTAACCAGGTTTCAGCAAACTTTTTTATATCAGAAAAATCGCAGACCATACCTTGTTCATTAAGGGTTTTAGATTCTAACGTTATTGCTACTTGAGCAGAATGCCCGTGGAGATGTTTGCACTTACCGGGATGGTTCATCAACCGGTGTCCGTAACAGAATGTGAACTTTTTGGTTATACGATACAAATGGGAAACCTCAGTTAAGTTGCTTTAATGCCTTCAATAGTAGCGGCTACTTCGTATGCGTTGCCTTCTACTTCAACCACTCTAACAATTTGGATTAGCGCATTGAGCGGCGGGGTGATTTGGTTAATGGGGCTGACAGTTATATCTAAAGAAGAGCCTTCTTCAACAAAACTCTCGGTGCTGAATAATATACCCGCTGCACTTAAGTTTATACTGTACCCCGTGCTTTTTTCACTAGAACCCGGCCGCATAAACGACATTTCACAATGGGCGTCCATTCTAATAAACTTTCTGTTTTCTGATGGGTCAATCATGTGTGCCTCATATGGTTAAAGGGTTGAGTGTCGAATAAATTGTAGTCTAAATTGCATCGGCTAGTGGACTTTAAAAAATTGTTATTGAATATTATAGGAATAAATTGTATTTTAACGTTATTAAGTGACAGTTGGTGAAGCAGCAAAAAGCGGATATATTGCAACGCAACATTTTGTAGGTATAATACATTTGCTTTCTTATACAAGCATTAATTTAAATTACAATAAAAGGGAAATAAAATGAGTCAACGAGTTGCATTAGTTACAGGTGGTACAGGTGGTATTGGTGAAGCGGTATGTAAGCGTTTTATTGAGGATGGTTATAAAGTAGTTGCTGCTTATAACAACAAAGAAAAAGCTGAAGCATGGCAGATTGCTCAAAAAGAAGCTGGCTTGGATATCGACATCGTTCATTGTCCAGTAACAGATTTTGATGCATGTGGCGTAGCCATCAAATGGGTTGAAGACAATGTTGGTCCAATCGATATTCTAGTAAACAATGCTGGTATTACTAAAGATGGCATGTTCAAAAAAATGCCTATCGAACGTTGGGATGCAGTGATCGATACTAACTTGAACAGTGTTTACAACATGACTCGCCAAATCTTCGAAGGTATGATTGAACGAGGTTTTGGTCGTATCATCAACGTTTCATCAGTAAACGGTCAATTAGGCCAAATGGGTCAAGTTAACTATTCTGCTGCTAAAGCTGGCATGCACGGTTTCACTAAAGCACTAGCTCGCGAAACTGCACGTAAAGGCGTTACAGTTAATACAATTTCTCCAGGATATGTTGCAACACCCATGGTGATGGCGATTGCTGAAGACGTTCGTAAGAAGATTGAAGGTGGTATTCCAACAGGTCGGTTATGTAAGCCTGAAGAGATTGCCCACGGTATTTCATTCTTGGCCAGTGAATTGGCGGCCTACACAACGGGCTCAGATTTGAGCATGAACGGTGGGTTGTTCATGCATTAAAAACTAAAAGGGCAGTCTTTAAAAGCTGCCCTTTTTTTTGATATAAAAAATAAAAATAATAACAAATAAATATAATCATTAAAGGAAGGGAATATGTCGGAAGGTAAGATTTATAAAGTTAGAGGCGACATTGCAGCTCGTGCGCATATTAACAAAGCACAATATGAAGCTGAATATAAGCGTTCAATTGAAGACAATGATGGTTTCTGGAACGAGAAAGCTAAAGAATTTTTAACGTGGTCGAAAGAATGGGATACCACGGTTGAATATGATTTCCCTAAAGGTGAGGTACAGTGGTTTAAAGGCGGCAAGTTAAACGTGAGTGTTAACTGTTTAGACCGTCACTTAGAAACACGCGGTGATCAACCTGCGATTATTTGGGAAAGTGATGACCCAGAAGTAGATAAAACTTACACATACAAAGAACTGCATGCAGAAGTGTGTAAATTTGCCAATGGCCTTAAGTCATTAGGTGTAAAAAAAGGCGATAGAGTTTGTATCTACATGCCAATGGTGGCAGAAGCGGCGATTGCGATGTTGGCTTGCGCCAGAATCGGTGCGGTTCATTTGATCGTATTTGGTGGTTTCTCTGCAGATGCGCTAAAAGATCGTATTGCGGATTCTGAAACAGCGTTGGTTATTGTGACAGACGAAAGTGTTCGTGGTGGCAAAGCGGTTCCTCTAAAAACAAATGCGGATAAAGCATTAGAAAGCTGTCCATTAGTTAAAAACATGGTGGTTGTTAAACGTACTGGCGGTGATATTGCTTGGGATGATGGCCGTGACGTTTGGTACCACGATTTATTAGAAGCCGCGTCAGATGATTGTCCTGCCGAAGAAATGGATTCTGAAGATCCATTGTTTATTCTTTATACCTCAGGTTCAACAGGTAAGCCAAAAGGTGTTGTGCATACAACAGGTGGTTACTTGTTACACGCAGCCATGTCGCACAAGTATATTTTTGATTATCACGAAGGTGATATCTACTGGTGTACAGCTGACGTGGGCTGGGTAACTGGTCATTCGTATATAGTTTATGGCCCATTAGCAAATGGTGCTAGAACATTGATGTTTGAAGGCGTGCCAACGTATCCAGATGCTTCACGTTTCTGGAAAGTATGTGAAAAACATAAGGTTAATATTTTCTATACAGCACCAACAGCAATTCGCGCACTTATGGCAAAAGGCGATAGCTACGTAGAAGCCTGCGATTTAAGTAACTTAAGAATACTGGGTAGTGTGGGCGAGCCAATTAACCCAGAAGCATGGGAATGGTATTACCACAAGATTGGCGGCGGCCGTTGTCCAATTGTTGACACGTGGTGGCAAACAGAAACAGGCGGTATTTTGATGACGCCACTGCCAGGTGCAACTGATTTGAAGCCAGGTTCTGCAATGCAGCCTTTCTTCGGGGTTGAATTCGGTTTAGTTGATAATGACGGTAAAGAAGTAACCGGCAATCCGGCAGAAGGTATTTTGGTGATTAAAAAACCGTGGCCTGGCATGTTCAGAACACTATTTGGCGATCATCAGCGCTATATTGATGCGTATTTTGCAAACTATCCTGGACTTTATTTCCCAGGTGATGGCGCGCGTCGTGATGACGATGGCGACTATTGGATTACCGGCCGAGTAGATGACGTGATTAACGTATCGGGTCACCGGATGGGTACGGCTGAAGTTGAAAGTGCGCTCGTGCTTCACCCAGCGGTTGCTGAAGCGGCTGTTATTGGCTATCCACATGATATTAAAGGCCAAGGTATTTATACGTTTGTTACGTTGATGGACGGCGTAGAGCCAACGGATGAACTACGTAAAGAATTGGTTATGCACGTGCGTAAGGAAATTGGCCCGATTGCGTCTCCAGATGTTATTCAGTGGGCGCCAGGTTTACCTAAAACACGTTCAGGTAAAATCATGCGCCGTGTATTACGTAAAATTTCTGAAAACTTGATTGATGAATTAGGTGATACTTCAACGCTAGCGGATCCGTCTGTGGTGGATGAGCTGATTGCTAATCGCCCTAATAAGTAAGAAACGTTAGTTCTAAAAAAGCCCGCATTATGCGGGCTTTTTTTGTCTTGAATATTTGTAGATTAGTCTTTAGTTGGTAAAGATGGGAAGTCTAAACCAGCCATTTTCTGCATCACGCGAATCACTTGGCAGCTATAACCAAACTCATTGTCATACCAAAGATAAAGTACGCATGAGTCACCTGAAGCAATGGTTGCTTTGGAGTCAATAGTACAAGCTTTACGCGCGCCAACTAAATCTGTGGATACGATTTCAGTTGAGGTAGTGAAATCAATTTGTTCGCGCATTGATGAATGAAGCGCAGTTTCGCGTAAGAAATTATTTAGTGTACGTTTGTCTGTTTCTTTTTCTAGGCTAAGGTTAAGAATAGCCATTGAAACATTGGGTGTTGGTACACGAATAGCATTACCGGTTAGCTTGCCTTCAAGTTCGGGCAGGGCTTTAGAAACCGCTTTAGCAGCACCTGTTTCTGTAATAACCATATTTAACGCAGCGGCACGGCCACGGCGTTCGCCTTTATGGTAATTGTCGATTAAATTTTGGTCATTCGTATAGGAGTGAACAGTTTCAACGTGCCCTTTGATAATGCCAAACTCATCATTTATTGCCTTAAGTGTTGGCGTAATAGCATTGGTTGTGCAACTGGCGGCTGAGATGACTTTATCCTCAGGTTTGATATCGTCAGTATTTACACCAAAAACGATGTTCTTAACGTCTTTGCCTGGCGCAGTTAATAACGCTTTAGCGGCACCCTTAGATAAAAAGTGTTCACTTAATTCAGCTTCGTCACGACGAATACCCGTGTTATCAACAATTAACGCATTGTTGATGTCGTATTGTGTGTAGTCAATGTCTTTAGGGTGGCTGGCATAAATGACTTGAATCAAATTGCCATTAGCGAGAATAGTATTGTCTTCTTCATTCACTTTAATAGTGCCTTTAAAAGAACCATGAACAGAGTCACGACGTAATAAGCTTGCGCGCTTTTGGATGTCGTTATCACTGCCTTTACGAACAACAATAGCGCGAAGACGCATTTTATTACCTGAGCCAATACGTTCAATTAATAAGCGAGCCAATAAGCGCCCAATACGACCGAATCCATATAAAACAACATCTGTTGGTTCAGATTTGGATTGTTCTTGAACTTCGCGAATACTGCCCGCTAATTTATCGGCTAGAAAATCTTCAATAGATAGGTTGCGTGTATCGTTGTTATATTGGACTGCCAATAAACCTAGGTCTATACGAACGGGGCCTAACTTCATTTTTTCTAAAGCGATAAGAATTTTGTAACTGTCTTGAATATCTAATTCAACTTTTTCAAATTGACGAACATATCGATGAAATTTGAGTAAGTTCACGGGTGAAGCGTTAATTAACGTTCTACCATAAATTTTTAAGACAACGCCACTGCTGCGGTACATTTTGCCAATGATAGGAATCATAGATTCAGCAATTTCTTGACGGCTTTCCCATTCGCTTAAATAGCTATCGTGTTGGTCACTCATTATTTGTTATGTCCTTATTGTTTGAATAATAAAACCGCTATTATAGCAATTTTAAAAAAAGTTGTGCAGTGCAGCTAGGCTCTGTTGGAAACTAAAAGCTTCTTTCTATGGAAAAGAGGGCTAATTCTTTCATGGCGTCTTTGTATACGGAGTCTGAAATATCGCTCAGTGAAGCAATGGCTTTTTCTGCTTCGACTTTGGCGAAGTCAGCTGTGTATTCCAATGAACCAGTTTGTACGATGATCTCGAGTATTGTAGGGTAAGCGTCACGGTTACCCTCTCTTATAGTGTCTCTGATAATGGTTGATTGTTCTTTCGAACCATTGGCCATGGCGTGAATAAGGGGCAAGGTTGGTTTGCCCTCGGCTAAATCATCGCCCAGGTTTTTTCCAAGTTCGTCAGAGTTGGCAGTGTAGTCGAGCATGTCATCCATTATTTGAAAAGCATTACCTAAATGAAGTCCATAAGCAGCGATGGCTTGTTCAGTTTGTTGGTTTTGATTGGTGAGGATAGCCCCCAGTTGTGTGGCGGCTTCAAATAATTTAGCTGTTTTACGGCGTATTACTTCAATGTATTGTGCTTCGCTGGTATCTGGGTTATTAATATTAAGTAACTGCAGAACTTCACCTTCAGCAATGGCATTGGTTGTGTGAGACAAAACATCCATCACACGCATGCTGTCAACGCTCACCATCATTTCAAATGACCTGGAGTATAAAAAGTCGCCTACAAGTACGCTCGCTGCATTGCCCCAAATAGCATTCGCAGTATCTTCGCCGCGTCTTAAGTCTGATTCATCAACAACATCATCATGTAAAAGTGTCGCCGTGTGAATGAATTCAATAACTGCGGCTAATGTAACGTGCTGTTTTTCTTCGTAGCCTAATGCACAGGCTGATAACGCGACTAATATGGGGCGTAAACGCTTACCGCCACTATTTATAATATGAAAACCAATTTGGTTAATTAGGGCAACATCTGATGATAATTCACGTAAAATTTCAGCATCAACTTGCTTCATCGTATCTGACATTAGGTGCTGAATAGCGCTAAAGTCTACGGGGTTAGGAGAAGTTTGGGCGTGGTTATGGTGACTGCTCATATATCTAATTTGGTTTTTTGACTGAGTAAAGCTATATAATACAAGGTATAGGTAATAAATGCTGTTAAGAAGTTAGGTTGAATTAATGAAATTATCATTGACCAATCGGCCTCTAAGGGCTAAAATTCGCCTCTTTTTTAAAACCACCCAATTCTAGGAGTCTTACGACGATGTACGCAGTAATTCAAACAGGCGGTAAACAATATAAAGTCGCCGAGGGTGATTTCCTTAAGATCGAAAAACTTGACGTTGAAGAAGGGCAAGAATTTGTATTTGATTCTGTGCTATTAGTAAACGGCGATTCAGGTCTTAAAGTAGGCACGCCAAATTTAGATGGCGCTAAAGTGACGGCTACAATTAAATCACAAGGGCGTCACAAGAAAGTTAATATTATTAAATTCAAACGTAGAAAGCACCATATGAAAAAAATGGGGCACCGTCAGTACTTCACTGAAGTACTCATTACAGGTATTTCTGCTTAATAAAACAATAGGATAGATCAATGGCACATAAAAAAGCAGGCGGTAGTACTAGAAACGGTCGCGATTCCGAGTCAAAACGATTAGGTGTTAAGCGCTACGGTGGTGAAAGTGTATTAGCAGGGAACATTATTGTGCGCCAAAGAGGTACGCGTTTTAGTCCAGGCGAAAATGTAGGTATTGGTAAAGACCATACTCTTTTTGCTACTGAAGCTGGAAAAGTTGTGTTTGAAATAAAAGGCCCGAAACGTAAAAAATTCGTTCGAATAGACGCAGCCTAACATGAAGTATTAGGCGCCTCACACGGCAGGTGCTGATTAAAAAAACCTGTCTTATGACGGGTTTTTTTTTACCTATAATTTAAGGCATTAGAAGTTAACGATGAAATTTGTAGACGAAGCTCATGTTCGTGTTGAAGCAGGCAATGGTGGAAATGGCCATGTTAGCTTTCGGCGTGAAAAATATATTCCTTTTGGTGGCCCAAACGGCGGCGACGGCGGCGACGGGGGTAGTGTTTACCTAGAAGGCAGCAAAGCTTTAAATACGCTTGTCGATATGCGTTTTTTGCGCGTCTGTAGAGCGGAAAATGGACAACGAGGTATGAGTCAGAACTGTACTGGAAAAGGCGGTGATGATCTCTACGTTAAAGTACCGTTAGGTACTATCGTCTATGATCAAGCCACGGATGAGTTAATTGGCGAAGTGACGACGGATAAGCAGCGCTTATTAGTGGCTGCTGGCGGCTTCCATGGTTTGGGCAATACACGCTATAAAAGCAGTACAAATCGTGCGCCTAGGCAGTTTTCACCAGGTTCTGAAGGCGAGCACCGTGGGTTGCTTCTTGAATTAAAGGTATTGGCCGATGTTGGCACGCTTGGGCTGCCAAATGCAGGTAAGTCCAGTTTAATTAGGTCAATTTCAGCAGCACAGCCTAAGGTTGCAGATTACCCTTTTACAACATTGCACCCCAGCTTAGGTGTGGTACGAGCAGATGAACTAAGAAGCTTTGTTATAGCCGACATTCCTGGCATTATTGAAGGCGCTGCAGAAGGTGCGGGTTTAGGTAATTTGTTTTTACGCCATTTATCACGTAACAACCTGCTTTTGCATGTGGTTGATGTTGAGCCTTATGAAACAAATACAGACCCTGTTTCAGCAGCAAGAGCGGCGATATTAGAAATAGAAAAATGGGGCGGGGATTTATCTTCAAAACCACGTTGGTTAGTGTTGAATAAAATTGACCGTTTGTTAGATGAAGATGTAGACAATTATTGCCAAATGATTGTCGATGAGTTGGCTTGGGAAGGGCCAGTATTCAAAATATCAGCCTTAAAGAAAAAAGGTACGCAAGAGTTGGTTTATGCGGTTATGGATTTCCTTGAGGAACAAAATAGTCTAGACGAAGAAGGCTAACGAAGACGCTATAAGAAGGTTGTTAGATGAAATCACGAGATGACTTAAAAAAAACGACTTGCTGTATTATAAAAATTGGAAGCGCCGTACTAACTGATAACGGGCGTGGCTTAAATCACTCGGCAATTGATCACTGGGTTGAGCAAATTAGCCAGCTTAAAAAACAAGGCGTTGATGTTGTCGTTGTCTCTTCAGGGTCAGTCGCTGAAGGCATGGTTAGGCTTGGCTGGCCTGAACGCCCACATGAGCTAAACAAACTTCAAGCAGCCGCATCTGTAGGACAAATGGGTTTAATACAAGCCTACGAACAAAGTTTTCAACGGCATGGTTCTAAAACTGCTCAGGTATTGTTAACGCACGATGATCTGTCAAATCGCACTCGACATTTAAATGCTAGAAGTACAATTAAGACATTATTAGACCTTTCCGTTGTGCCAATTATTAATGAGAACGATGCGATAGCCAATGAAGAACTTAAAGTTGGTGATAACGATACGCTAGCGGCAATGATAGCGAATTTGTTATCTGCTGATTTGTTAATGATTCTTACGGACCAAGATGGTTTGTTTGATAGTGACCCTCGCAGTAATGTAAGTGCTGAATTGATTTCTGAAGCGAATGTTAACGAGGAGTGCTTAGATGGAGCTGCTGGCGGTAGTGCTGGCTTATTGGGCCGTGGTGGTATGTTAACGAAGCTTAGCGCTGCCCGAATTGCGGCTCGCTCAGGGGCGGCCACGCTTATTGTTCCAGGGTTAACGAAAAATGTTGTTTTAGATGCATATGAAGGGAAGCAAATAGGTACGTTGCTAGTACCCAATGAAGCACCGGTGTCTGCAAGAAAACGATGGTTATCAACTCATCTTAAAATAAAAGGTTGGTTAACGTTAGATGATGGAGCTGTTAAAAGCATGTCCGGCTCGGGTGTTAGCTTGTTATCTGTGGGTGTTATAGGTGTTAATGGTGAGTTTGAGCGAGGAGATTTGGTTGTTTGCGAGGATCAACAAGGTCGCGAAATCGCTCGAGGTTTGGTTAACTATTCGTCTGAACAGGCGAATAAAATAAAACAAAAAAACAGTGCTGATATTGAAGACGTATTGGGGTTCGTTGAAGAACCGGAACTGATAAACAGAGATAATTTGATTGTTCAATAATATCTTGAGCAATAAAAAAGCCGACCATTTGGTCGGCTTTTTTATGAATTCCTGTAAATCTTAAGCTTGTTGAAGCTTAACTATTCTTGCGTTTAAACGGCTTTTTAAACGAGCAGCTTTATTTTTATGGATTAAGCCTTTTGTGACAGCTGAATCAATAAATGGTACAGCTATTTTGTAAGCATCAGCTGTGGTTTCTGCATTGCCTTCATCGGCGCCGTAAACAACACGTTTGATGTGAGTACGTAATTTGCTACGAAAAGTAACATTACGTTGACGACGTTTTTCTGCCTGTTTGGCGCGTTTTAATGATTGTGCACTGTTAGCCAAGGTAAATCCTTAAGTCTGGTGTAAAAAAGATTGCGCATTTTGATGAGTTATTAGGCTTTTGTCAAGCAGATACGTCAATAACTTATAATTAAACTTAAATTTTTAAGGGAGTACGTGCTCTATATTTAAGCTCAGGTTCACCTTGAGTGGGTATCTTACGCTTCAAGTATAAAATAGTAAGGCTTGACCGATTAACTATGAGCCTGTACAAAAACAACTCCACATTCTACGAGCTGCAGTCATGACGGATTTATCAATATTTTTAGGTAAAGGGGAGAGCCCTCAATCTTTACTGCTTAAACAAGCAAATCGGCATGGCTTAATAGCGGGTGCCACGGGAACAGGCAAAACGGTTTCATTGCGTATTTTGGCTGAGGGCTTTAGTCGGCAAGGTGTTCCGGTTTTTATGGCGGATGCGAAAGGTGATTTGTCTGGTATGGCCGAAGCGTGTGGTTCGGTGCCGGCATTTGAAAAAAGGGCCAAGATAGTAGATTACAGTGATTACATAACAGAAGCATTTCCCATCATCCTTTGGGATTTATATGGCGAGCAGGGGCACCCTATAAGGGCAACAGTACAGAATATGGGGCCTTTATTATTAGCCCGAATGCTGGAGCTAAATGAAGTGCAGGAAGGTATCTTAAACGTGGCTTTTTCAGTAGCTGAAGATGAAAATCTGCCGATATTAGATTTTAAAGATCTCAAGGCGTTATTAATTAACATCTCAGATAGATCAAAGGAGCTACGCGCTACGTATGGAAATGTTAGCCCGCAATCAATTGGCGCTATTCAACGGAAATTATTAACATTAGAACGCCAAGGCGCAGAGCAGTTTTTTGGAGAACCAGAATTCGAGCTTAAAGATATGATGCGTACGAATATTGATGGGCGTGGGTATATTAGCGTATTGGCGGCTGATAAGTTGATGAGAGAAAGCCCATCATTGTATGCAATATTTTTGATGTGGTTGCTATCTAGGCTTTTTGAAGAATTACCAGAGCAAGGCGATGCGGATAAGCCAAAAATGGTATTCTTTTTTGACGAGGCACATTTGTTGTTTGATAGAGCGCCACGTGTTTTAGTTGATCGGATTGAACAAGTAGTACGCTTGATAAGGTCAAAAGGTGTGGGTGTATTTTTTGTCACTCAGAATCCGGCGGACATTCCCGATGATGTACTGGGTCAATTGGGCAATAAAATTCAACATGCTCTGCGTGCGTTTACACCTAAAGATCAAAAGGCGATTAAGGCAGCAGCACAGAGTTTTCGTGAAAACCCCAAGTTAGATGTGCGAGAAGTAATTCAAACATTAGGTATTGGGGAGGCCTTGGTTTCTACGCTAGATACAAAGGGTGTGCCGACGATGGTTGAGCAAACGTTAATTATCCCACCATCTTCTCAATTGGACCCATTAACAAAACCGCAGCGTCAAACTGTTTTAGATAACAGTCCCGTATTGGGCAAGTATGATGAAGCGCTTGATAGAGAGTCAGCTCATGAGAAGTTATTAAAAAAATCTCAAGAAGCGGCAGAAAAAGCAAAAAAAATAGCTGAAAAAGAAGCAGAACTCAACGAGTCAAAACCCGCTAAAAAAGGGCGCCAGCGTCAAACAGTGTGGGAATCTATGGCTAAAAGTGTCGTTAGAAGTGTCGGTTCTAGTGTGGGTCGTAAAATCGCTAAAAACCTATTGAAATCATTATTTAAATAAATAACAAGGATCTAACAATGAAGATTAAAAGAGTAAAAACTGTCAGCGTGATTCTATTGGTAGGCAGCATGAGTGTTGCGCATGCAGGCTGGCAAGATATTTTAAATAGCGCTGTTAAAACGGTCACGGAAAATAAAAGTACAACGGAAGCGGCATCTTCTTTATTAGGAGAAAGTGAGGTTGTTGCTGGCTTAAAAGAGGCCTTAGCCAACGGTGTTGAAACGGCGGTTAAAACATTAGGAAAAACAGACGGCTTTATGGGGAATTCTTTAGTACAAATTCCTTTGCCAGACTCGCTAAAAATAGTGGAAAAAACGGCGCGTACCTTAGGCCAAGGCCAATATGCTGATGATTTTATTGGAACAATGAATCAGGCAGCAGAACAAGCAGTGCCTGAAGCGGCTGAGTTACTAGGTGAGGCGATTCGAACAATGTCTGTTGAGGACGCCACGAAAATTCTAAATGGCCCAGATGATGCTGCTACTCAATATTTTAGAAAAGTATCAGGCGAACAATTATCTCAGCGGTTTAAACCCATTGTAGAAAAAGCGACTAATCAAGCGGGTGTTACATCGGCGTATAAAGGGCTAACAGCAAATGCGAGTTCTCTTTTAGGCGGGTTCGTGAGTCAAGAATCATTGGATGTTGATAAGTACGTAACAGATAAAGCGCTCGATGGTTTGTTTAAATACATTGCGATTGAAGAGAAACAAATTCGAGAAAACCCATTAGCAAGAAGTACCGACTTGTTAAAAAAGGTGTTTGCTAACTAAATAGATAATTCAACGCGTGGAGGGGTTTTTTCGGTTGCGATGTCGATAGTTGGCGTGCAACTGAAGAGCCTTTTTGCATCAACTTTATATTGTTGTATGAAGTGTGACTTGACAGCTTGAGCGCGATCTTTTGCCAGTGCGATTAATTGCTTATCGTTGACAGTGGTTTGTTTTTCTTTTGACGGTTTTTGAGGGTCAGCGAGCGTGTTTAATGTGAGCCTGTCCAATTCTGTTGAGAACCCACACAGTTTGATGCGTAACCCTGGACGTTTTTGTAACATCGTGCCAATTTTCTCAAAATAGGGTGCCGAGTTTGCAGGTAAAGTGGATTGTGCTGGCTCAAAACTAATGGCATCTAGTTTTATCGCTGTAGCAGCGCCGTACGCTTTTTCAGCGGCCATAAAAATTAAACCATACGGTTGCAAAGCATATTTTAGATAATTCTTAACGGTACCTTGAAGCGCATTGCCAAGCGCTGTATTAATGACGTCACTGATGTTGAAATCTGGCGATGTTATGTTGCCTTTAATGGGAATGCTCAAAGCAATGTCGTCGTTATCATCCCTGAGTAGAGATAATGCAGAATCCAACGGCATTGATAGTTGCTGAGTCATTTTAGATGCCGTTTTAGCATCTGATGTTACTAGTGCCAGTTGGTTAATTTCCAGATCAGTTTTGCCGTCTAACATATCTTGCTTAATGTTTAGGTTAGCTGAGGCGTTCAACTGCCCTGTTTGAATGTCGTAACCTATTTGGTCGCTAATGATAGGTGAGTAATCAGGTAGTTCGAACGCGTTCAGTGTGGATTTGAATTCAGCGTTAGTGGTTTTGCTAAATAATGCAATTTTGCCATCTGTTTTTATGCTTGAGTGTTTGTCTATGGTAGCTTTCAATGCAATGGGCGTGTACTGCTCGGTTTTTTGGGTATCAATTTCGCCAATATTCAGTGTGTTTATTAAAATTGTTTTTTTAACAGAGCCTTTTTGTGCGGCTTTAGCGAAGTTGATGCGGTTGTTACCGGTCAGTTCGATGCCTTTAATGCTGAAGTTTGTAGGTTCGGTTTCTGTCGTGGGTTCGTGGTTTTTCTTGCTGTTGGTTTTTAAGCTATCAGTCAAGCTGTCTAATAACGTTAATTGACCTTGTTTGTTGATATTGATAGATGACGATATTGAATCGAGCACGGTTTTACTCATGGAAATAGTTTTAAGGTTGGCAATATGCAGAGAGTCGAAAGTAGTTTGTTTGCTCTGAAAAAGCGATTCACTCTCTTGTTTTTGTGCCAGTAATAAATCGGACAAGGTAACGGTATTCAATTTAATGCTGTCTAATTCATTTATTACTAGCTGGCCGACGGATAGATGTTTTAAGGCTGTGACTATCAGTTTAGTATCAATGTTTTTGCTGGTGATGCCTTGAATGTCTATTAATCCAGAGGCTTTTATTGATGGCTGTTCTTCCGACATCTTAATTTGTGTTGTGCCTTTCCAGCGGAAAGTATCGATGCTCGTATGTAAGTTGGGTGATGTTAGGTTGTTTTGATGTTGGTCTGCTGATAATTCACCTTGCAAATCAATAGTCATGGCTTCCGCAATTTGTTTGACTTTAATGCTGCCACCCCAGCCTATGTTTGCGTGCTGTAGTTTTATGTCGGGTAGGCCGACGGCTGATTCCTTAATGGAAAATTGACCATTTTGCTGATACTCAAGCGAATTGTTATTAACAGTTAATGAAAATGTTAAATCGGTATTTAAATCCCCTTCTAATGTCGAAAGATGCTGTGCGACAAAAGGTTTTAGGGTGGACAGGGCAAAGTTGTTGATGACAAGCGACCCTTTAACAGTTGGCGTTTCGTCGAATGCAGTAAATTTGATATCACCTTTTATCGAAGCGCCATTGAGCATCGTATCGAGAGTGATGTCTGATGAATGTTCCGGTTTCCAGCTGAATACGTCGTTAAGTGATAAAGCGCTGATAGAAAAGTCATGAGCGAAATTAGGCGTGTCAATTTGAATAATGTTGTTGGTTAATACCAACTTATCTAAGCCAATTCCCCAGTCAGAAGAAGATTCGCTTTTTTGCTCTGTGTCGTTTTGAGATAAAGGGATTTTAATGCCACCGATGAATATATGCGTTTCATCGGGTTGGTGAACGGTAATGGTTGTGTCGCTTATAGATAATGACGAAATGAATAGGTTCTTTTTAAAGAGAGGCATCCAATCAAACGCTAGTTTCAAAAGATTGATGCTGATATCGGGCTGGTTGACGCGTTGAGCGTGTAGTTTTTTTATTGCTAATTCGCCGGTGAAAAGATTAAAGTCAACATCCTCGATTGAAGCGGTTTTAATGTCCTGGCTCTTTAAACCCTCGGTAATCCCATATTGGATAGCGTAGGGCAAAAGCGTCATTAACAGTCCCAAAATAATGGAGATGACGACTAGTTTTTTTATCCATCGAGGTTGTTGTTGGGGTTTTTGTTCGCTGGCCAAATCAATTCCTTTTTGCACAATATTCTTTTGATTCTAGAGGTATGTCAACACGCTGGCAATCTTTACACGATTCTTTACTGTGTATGCTCGGTCATCGCTTTATAATGTTTACTCAATAAAGTCTGCAAAGGTGAAGGGTCTGAGCAAAACGCTTATAAAATCAACAGTTGTCGTAGGTAGCATGACAATGATTTCGCGTGTCTTAGGGTTTGTGCGTGACATTGTTATTGCGCGTGTGTTTGGTGCTGATGCAGGCACGGATGCTTTCTTTGTTGCGTTTAAAATCCCTAACTTTATGCGCCGCTTGTTTGCTGAAGGGGCTTTTTCGCAAGCGTTTGTTCCGGTTTTATCTGAGTATAAAGAAACCAAGTCTCGTGAAGAATTAAAAGAATTGGTTGACAAAACGGCAGGATCATTAGCCGCCGTATTATTTGTTATTACATTGCTTGGCGTATTGGCAGCTCCCGTATTGATATTTATTTTTGCTCCAGGCTTTGATACTGAAGGGACACGTCACGATTTAGCTGTAGAAATGCTTAGGCTGACTTTTCCTTATCTGTTCTTTATTTCGCTTACCGCTATGGCGGGTGGCGTACTGAATACATTTGGTAAATTCGTGGTGCCTGCAATTACGCCGGTGTTTTTAAACTTATCATTATTGGCGGCTATGTTTTGGCTAGCGCCACTATTGAATGAGCCAATTATAGCGTTAGCTTGGGGTGTGTTATTGGCTGGTGTAGTGCAATTGGCATTCCAATTTCCTTATCTAAGTAAGCTTGGGTTGATGCCGGCGTTACGGTTTGACCGCGATCATGCCGGTGTTAAGAAAATAATGAAATTGATGTTGCCGGCCCTGTTTGGTGTGTCTATAACGCAAATCAATTTATTGGTTGATACGTTGTTAGCCTCTTTTTTAGTAACAGGCAGTGTGTCTTGGCTTTATTTTTCAGACCGATTAGTGGAATTTCCGTTAGGTATTTTTGGTATTGCATTGGCGACAGTTATTTTGCCGACCTTATCAAAAAGCCACGCAGCTGGGAGGCTTAATGAATTCTCAGCAAACTTGGATTCTGGATTACGTTGGGTTGTTTTTTTAGGTGTGCCAGCGGCGCTAGGGTTGTTTTTTTTAGCCACGCCAATGTTAGCTACCTTGTTTCAGTACGATGCCTTTTCTACAAATGATGTGGATATGGCGTCGTTAAGTTTAATGGCGTACGCCGTTGGCTTGCCCGCTTTTATTTTAGTTAAAGTGTTAGTGCCAGGCTTTACAGCTAGGCAAGATATGAAAACACCAGTGAGAATAGGTATTATCGCAGTTATATCGAATATGCTGATGAGTGTCGTTCTCGTGTTTTTTCTTAATCACGCCGGTTTAGCATTGGCAACATCGATAGCAGCCTTTATTAATGCAGGTTTATTGTATCGAGCGTTGGTTAAATCAGGCGCGTATGTGCCACAGCCAGGCTGGTTGGCTTTTCTAATTAAAGTCTTTATTGCTAATGCGGTTGTTTGCGTTGTGTATTTTTACGACTCGGCCACGTTGCAATGGTACCAATGGGGCGCGTTAGATCGAAGCATCAACTTGTTCGGAGAAATTATAATTGTACTGCTAGGGTATTTTCTGTGTTCTTGGTTAGTGGGGCTTCGCCGACACCATTTAGTGTATAAACAAAAAGTAGGCAACGATGAGGCTAGTTAGACATTTAATAAATGCAGAAGAACTGAAAAATGGCTGCGTACTGACTATCGGTAATTTCGATGGTGTTCATCTTGGGCATCAAATGATGTTAGGCGAATTGCTGAAATTGGCGAGTACCTTAAACTTACCCGCAGTTGTTATGTGTTTTGAACCACAACCGGTTGAATACTTTCGAGGCGAAAATGCGCCAGCACGCATTTCTACAGCAAGAGATAAAATAGTACAGCTGTCTAAAACGGGGGTTAATGTGCTCTATCTCGTTCCGTTTGATGAGGCAATGGCAATCATGTCCTCTCAACAGTTTGTAGATAGCTTATACAAAGAACTGAATGTTAAAAGTGTGGTGATTGGTGACGACTTTTGTTTCGGAAAGAACCGGCAAGGTGATTTTAGCTTTTTGCAAAAAGCAGGTTTAGACTATGGCTTTACCGTTCAACGGTTTAACTCATTCAAGATAAGTGAACAGCGTGTAAGCAGTACGCTTATTCGCGAAGCGCTAGAAAGTGGTGCTTTGGATATAGCGGCTGACTATTTGGGCAGGCGTTTTGAGGTGTCTGGCCGAGTGATGCATGGGCAAAAGCGAGGGCGGGAGCTGGGTTATCCCACTGCAAATATACGTGTTAAAAACAGAAAAACCCCGATAAAAGGCGTTTTTGCCGTTACAATAACCGTCGAATCGGGATTGGTATATGAAGGTGTTGCTAACGTTGGAACACGGCCTTCAATAGAAGACGTGACGGCTGTTTTATTAGAAGCACACTTGTTTGATTTCTCTGGTAATTTATACGGGCAACGCGTAACGGTTACCTTCTATAAAAAAATACGGCAAGAGAAGAAATTTGACAGCTTAGAACACTTAAAAAACCAAATCTCAGAAGACGCTGAACAAGCAAAAACTTACTTTAATAAAAAACGAACACTGTAGATGTAGCATGGATTATAAACAGACCCTTAATTTACCAAAAACGAGCTTTCCAATGAAGGCTAACCTGGCTAATCGTGAGCCTGCAACGCTTAAGCGTTGGCAAGAACAAGATATTTACCAAAAAATTCGCGAAAAGTCTGCGGGTAAACCACAGTTTGTTTTGCACGATGGCCCGCCTTATGCCAATGGCCCAATTCATATTGGCCATGCGGTCAATAAGGTTTTAAAAGACATGATTATCAAGAGTAAAACCTTACTGGGTTTTGACTCGCCTTATGTTCCAGGCTGGGATTGTCATGGCTTGCCCATCGAGCTGATGGTGGAAAAAAAGATTGGTAAAGCGGGTGTAAAAGTCTCTCCTGCTGAATTTCGTCAGGCGTGTAGAACGTATGCGACCAAGCAAGTTGCCATGCAGAAAGAAGAGTTTGTACGGTTAGGTGTTTTTGGCGATTGGCCAAACCCTTATTTGAGTATGGATTTCCAGTTTGAGGCGGATGTTGTTCGGTCATTAGGACGCATTATTGACAAAGGCCATCTACATAAAGGTTCTAAACCTGTTCATTGGTGTACAGATTGTGGTTCTGCATTAGCTGAAGCTGAAGTTGAATACGAAGATAAGCGATCACCAGCCATTGATGTGCGGTTTACAGTAAAGGACGAAACAACCTTTGTGCAGCATTTTCATAGCAGTGATGGTTCGCCGGGTCATGGACCTATTTCGATTGTTATTTGGACAACAACACCGTGGACCTTGCCCGCTAACCAAGCTGTTTCGTTAAATCCGGAATTTGATTACGCAATGATTCAGCACGGTGATGAACGGCTGGTACTGGCTGAGAATTTATTAAAAGATACCATGCTTCGTTACGGTATTGATGATTACCGAGTTATTGCCTATTGCAAAGGTAAAGATTTGGAATACATGGAATTACACCACCCTTTTTATGAGAGGGTAGTGCCCGTTATATTAGGGCATCATGTGACCACTGAAGCGGGAACGGGGGCTGTGCATACAGCACCCGGTCATGGCCAAGACGATTACATTGTGGGCCAGCAATACAATATACCTGTTGATAATCCAGTGGGTGATAACGGTGTCTTTCTTCCTAGCACCCCATTATTTGCGGGCAAGCACGTGTTTAGTGCTAATAGTGATGTGATCGACGAATTAAAAGAACAAGGAAAACTGGTTCATGAAGAAGCGTTAAATCATAGTTACCCTCATTGTTGGCGTCATAAAACACCGATTATTTTTAGGGCAACGCCACAGTGGTTTATCTCGATGGATAAAAACAATCTACGAGCAAAGGCATTAGAGGAAATTAAACGCGTTTCTTGGATTCCTAGCTGGGGTGAGGCACGTATTAATAGCATGGTTGAGGGCCGCCCAGATTGGTGTATTTCTCGTCAACGTAATTGGGGTGTGCCTATCGCGTTATTTGTACATAAAGAAACCGAGGAGTTGCACCCAGATACACCTGCTCTAATTGAGAAAGTAGCGGAATTAATTGAAGGTGCTGGAATTGAAGCTTGGTTCCAACTAGATCCCGCTGAATTGTTAGGTGAAGACGCCACAAACTATACGAAGATCAATGATATTTTAGATGTATGGTTTGATTCCGGTGTAACCCATGCGTGTGTGCTTGAACGTCGAGAAGGTTTGCCATTTCCAGCATCCATGTATCTTGAGGGGTCTGATCAACACAGAGGTTGGTTCCAGTCTTCGTTGTTAACCTCAGTTGCAATGAATGCTTCTGCACCTTACGACTCAGTGCTGACACATGGTTTTACGGTGGATGCAAAGGGCCGCAAAATGTCTAAATCGCTGGGCAATGTGATTGCACCCCAAAAAGTGATTAATTCATTAGGTGCAGATGTACTTCGGCTTTGGGTGTCTGCTAATGATTACACTGGCGAGATGACGGTGTCTGATGAGATTTTAAAAAGGGCGGCTGATGTGTATCGTCGTTTAAGAAATACGGCGCGTTATTTATTATCTAATTTAGATGATTTTGACCCTGCTCAAGACTGTGTTGCCTACGAAGACATGTTGCCACTTGACCAGTGGGCGATAGAAAAAACAAAACAAGTTCAACAAGATGTGTTGGCGTGTTACGACGAGTATCAGTTCTTGCAAGTGCACCAAAAGATACACCACTTCTGTTCGGTAGAGATGGGTAGCTTTTATTTAGATGTTATTAAAGACCGTCAATATACGCTTCAACAAGATAGCGTTGCTAGACGTTCTTCGCAAACAGCCATGTTTCATATTGCTGAAGCTTTTGTGCGGTGGATAGCGCCAATCCTTAGTTTTACTGCTGATGAAATTTGGTCAGCGATGCCAGGTGAGCGTGATGAGTCGGTTTTTTTAACAACGGCGTATGATCAGTTTCCTGACGGCAATATTGATGAGTCACCGTTAGAGTTTTGGCAAAATATCATTGATATTCGAGAATTAGTTAGCAAAGAACTTGAGCAGGTACGGGTCGATGGAAAAATAGGGTCAGGCCTTGATGCTGAAGTAACTGTTTATTGTGAAGGCGACATTTACGCAAGCCTCAAGCAGTTAGATGATGAACTTCGTTTTATTTTAATTACGTCATATGCTCAGGTAAAACCATTGGCCGAAAAGGGCGATATGGCGAAAGCGACTGAGAACGAGAATGTGTTTGTCAGTGTAAATGCTAGTCAACACGATAAATGTATTCGTTGTTGGCATCATCGTGAAGATGTTGGCGAATCTGCAGAGCATCCTGAGATTTGTGGTCGTTGTATTGAAAACGTAGACGGTCAAGGAGAAGTTAGGTTATTCGCCTAATTAGCTGCTATGTATAAATGGTTATGGTTGTCTTTATTAGTCTTTGTGTTCGATCAGGCGAGTAAACTGTGGGTGGTAAGTAATTTTGAATTGTACGAATCAATTCAGCTATTTCCATCTTTAAATTTCACTTATGTTCACAACCTTGGTGCTGCGTTTAGTTTTCTGAGCTCAGCGGGTGGGTGGCAACGTTGGTTTTTTGTTGGCGTTGCATTGATTGCCACAACGGTTTTATTAATATGGCTTAGAAAGCTGAAACCATCAGAACGCTGGATGGCAGTGACCATTTCATTGGTATTGGGTGGGGCGATTGGGAACTTATATGACCGCATTTCATACGGTTATGTTATTGACTTTATAGATGTTTACTACAAGGCGCATCATTGGCCGGTGTTTAATATTGCCGATGCAGCTATTTCAATAGGCGTTGTAATGATGTTGATTGATGCTTTTAAGGGCGAGTCGTCAAAGGCTACTGAGTAAACGTCTAAATTTAGCCCATTCAAAACTTTCTCCGGGATCAGTTTTTCTACCAGGCGCCACGTCACAATGCCCGACGATATTCTCTTCAGAAAGTAGTGGATACGTTTCGATCAATCGTTTGCAATATTCTGCCAACTGAACATATTGTGCTTCAGTGTACGGTACGTCATCGGCACCTTCTAGTTCTATGCCAATTGAAAAATCATTACAGTTACTTTGTCCGTTGAAAGACGAAACACCTGCGTGCCATGCACGTTCATGAAACGGTACGTACTGTGTTGATGTGCCGTCACGACGGATAAGTATGTGAGAGGAAACTTCCAAGTGACAAATTTCTTGAAAGTAGGGGTGTTGATTAGGATCTAACGTGTTTAGGAAAAAATCATCAACCCAGCTGTGCCCAAATTCACCGGGAGGAAGGCTGATATTATGAACAATAATGAGGCGAATATCAGCGGGGTTAGGGCGCTCATTCCGGTTAGGTGAAGGTAGTTGCTTGGCATTATCAATACAGCCATTTTTTATCGAACATCTAACACGTTTCATCGAAATACCTAGGTAGCCTGGGGATAGTTTTTGTTTTGTGGCCTAGCGCACACTTTATTTCAGCCGTTGACTATACTCTATACATCAACAGTTTTAAATGGATGAAGAGCCATGCAGAAAACCTCGCCAAACGTTATTTCAATGGAAAACCGTAATCAACAAACAACAGCTAAGGCACCGTTAGCGGACCACAATGCTATTGGCCAATTGGTGTGTTCAACGTTGTGTGATTATATGCAAACGGCACTTAAAACGCATGTAAAAGATGCTCAAGAGCAGCTATATAAATCATCAGAAACAGATGGTTTAGAAGCAGTGTCAATTGATTTGAAGGTGTTTAATAAAGCATCTGAAGGGTTGGTTTCTTTATGTGTAAATGAGGTTAAGCAGAGCTTTACGCACTTGCAAGGAAAGACTGTCATTACTCAACCAACGGTCGTTCATGATGCATCAAAAGATGACGCGTTTGAAAGTATGTCATTATTAGGGACGGGTGAAATTGAAAACCAGTTGGCCATTGACGGCTGTATTTACCGCAGTGAACTTGAATTTAAAGACGTGTTGTATGCGTTGAATAAAAGGTTGGCGGTTGTATTTGCTACCCCTTCTTTGAAGATGAGTAGTAATCCTGTTACGCCTATGTTTTTGATGGCTCAGTATGCAGAACGTGTTAAATCCCAATTATTTTCAGAAAAAACCAAACAACTACTATACAAATCATTCGAGAAGACAGTTTTGTTAGGGATGGGTGATGTGTATGAAACTATTAATAGTTTATGTATTCAAGCAGGCATTGTTCCTAAACTACCAAAACGAAAAGCAGTCAATGTTGATAACTTAGGTCAAGAGGGTGCCGCACAAAGCGTAGCAACGAATGCCCAACCTGCAAAAACAGAAGCCAGTGCGGCGCATAATATGCCAGTTTCTGAAATTCCGGCGGCGATTTATTCTCCGTTGCTTGAAATGGCACAAGCGTACCGTGCAACAGCCGCTGCATCAGCTATTTCAGATGGCTTAATAGTGGCAGGTGAGAAGTTACATAGTGGTGAATTACTGAAGTCATTAACGGAATTGCAAAAAACCTCCGCTGCTGATGGTGTAAGTCTAGAAGAAGGCTTGCGCTCTCAAATTGGTATGCAGATTCAAGTAGGAGGCCAGCGTAGGCCATATGCAGAGCATGACGATACATTAATCGATGTGGTGGCGATGTTATTTGATGCCATCTTACAAGATAGGCAGTTGCCCGATGTGGTGAGGGCGATGATTGCTCAGTTACAAATTCCTATTTTAAAAGTTGCGATGATGGACAAAGAATTCTTTGCACGTAAAAACCACCCCGCGAGGCAGTTTTTAAACTCACTTTCTCATGCAGGCCTAGGTGTTAGTGAGCAAAATAATAAAATTCGAAATGTGGTTTTCGAAAAAATGGAAACGGTGGTGTCGGAAATACTGCTTAATTTTGAACATGATGTTCAGATATTCAGCGATATGCATGAGGAATTTGAGTTATTTATGTCTCAGCAACAACGCCAAATAGATGTAATTGAAGAGCGGTCAAGAAAAGTGACTAAAAGCGGCGAGCAGCTAGAGCTAACTAAGAGGCAGGCGGCTTATGAAATTGCACTTAGATTAAAAGGAACAACGGTTCCAGCGTTTGTTAAAACCTTTTTAGATGACGTGTGGGCTGATGTAATGGTATTAGCCTTATTACGGCGTGAAAGAGAGCCAGAATCAGTTAAACAGAGCTTAAGTGTTATAGAGCGTTTGGTGTTGAGTGTTATCAAGCAAAATGATGTGGATAAAGGCCAGCAAGTTTTACAAGACCTGCCACGTTTATTGAAAGACATCAAAATAGGGTTAGAAAATATTTCGTATGATTTTCATGAAGCAGCTCCATTTTTTAAAGATTTAGAAGCATGGCACCGTCACGTCTTGGCAATTAAAACAGAGGACGTTGATGATATCCCTGTTGTTGAGGAAATTGTATTAATTGATACAGCTCCAAATGCATGCGGCGTTAGTTTAGAAGAAGAGTTAATGAATGAATTAGATGAGCAAGTCTCAAGCATGCCAGATGATAAATACACTAAGCTTGTTAATGAAATGGCGGTAGGGGACTGGGTTGAATATACAAACGAAAAAGGTGAGCAATTACGTGCAAAGTTATCTTGGAAAAGTGCGGTGACACTTAATTGTTTGTTTGTTGATGAGCGTGGCACTAAAGCAATGGATATAAGTTTAGATGCATGTGCTGATCAACTTCGTCAAGATAAAATGATATTAGTTGGCCAAGAAAAAGCACCATTAGTAGAGCGTGCGCTGACGGGTATGAAAAAGTTAATTGGTGCTGAAGGACAAGAATTCAGTATCGCGTAGCTATCACGATAGTTGTTTTTCTGTGAGATAATATAAGGCCTCCCGCGCGGAGGCTTTTCTTATAACCACTTATTAATTTTATGATTGATCACTTATTAGTCGAGGATGATGCCAGGCGTTTCCTAGCGGAAGATGTTGGTGCTGGCGATTTGACAGCATTCGTTATACCAGAAGGTAAGCAAGCAAATGCTACCCTAATAACTCGTGAGGCTGTGTTGATTTGTGGGCAAGCCTGGGTAGAGGCGATTTTTGATGCGGTGGATACATCAATACAAGTAAGTTGGCAAAAGAATGAAGGAGACTGGGCGTCAGAAAATGATGTGCTTTGTACATTTTCTGGTTCTGCAAGAGGCATATTAACGGCAGAACGGGCGGCTTTGAATGTTATGCAAACGCTCTCAGCAACAGCAACGGTATCGGCGCGTTATGCAAAAGCGGTAGAAGGGACAGGTACGGTCGTTTTAGACACGAGAAAGACGTTGCCGGGTTTACGGTTAGCACAAAAATATGCGGTTCGCTGTGGTGGTTGTACAAACCATCGAGTGGGTTTGTATGACGGTATATTAATAAAAGAAAACCATATTATGGCAGCCGGCTCTATTCAACTTGCTGTGGATGCGGCTCGTCAAACTGATTCATCTGTGCCCGTTGAAGTTGAAGTGGAAACGATGGATGAAGTTAAGCAAGCGTTGCAAGCAAAAGCAGATATTTTATTGCTGGATAACTTTACGCTTCAACAGTTAAAGCAAGCAGTGGCGTTAAATGAAGGTCAAGCTAAACTGGAAGCATCAGGTAACGTTGACTTAAATACCGTCAGGAAAATTGCTAACACAGGCGTGGATTATGTGTCTGTTGGTGCGCTAACCAAAAATGTCGATGCCATTGATTTATCGTTGCGTGTTGATATTCAATAGAGCTATATTATTTCGAATAGCTTTACTACGCGCTGAACACCGCTAATGCGTCTAACAGTATTTATTACTGCTTGAGATTCGTGTTCTCTTAATAGTCCTAATAAATAGACAACACCATTTTCAGTGATGACTTTAACCCGAGTAGGATCAAACCCCTTCATTTTTGAAATATTAAACAAAGCTATTTTTGCCTTGCTGGTAATAAGTGAGTCGCTGCTTCTAGAAACTAATGAACTAGGCGCAGCAAGCGTTATATTGTTATGAACTGTTCTTACTTTTGGTATGCGGGTTAGTTTGTTAGCAACCTTGCTCCGAAGTATTTCGTTTGGCGCTTCACCTGTCAGTAACATGACGCCGTTGTAGCTGGTGACATTGATATGTGTATTGTTTCTAATTTGTATATCATTGAAAAGGCGATATAGCGCCTTAAACTCAATCCCTTGGTCATCAATGACGGTGCCAGCAGTTCTTCTGTCATGAACTAAAGCAGCGCCAGTCGTGGCGCTTGTAACAGCAACGGCTGCACAACCAGACAGTAATGTGATGGAAAGAGATAGAACGATAAATAGGGTGTTACGTTGATTCATAAGCTTAGCCAAATAGTTGAAAGTCGATTAAATCACACAAGCAATGTGTGATAACCAGATGTACTTCTTGTATACGAGCAGTAGAGTTTGATGGAACCCGTAACTCAATATCATTTTCTTTTAATAATGCGTCAAGTTGGCCGCCATCTTTTCCGGTTACGGCAATAACGTTTAAGCCTCTATCGTGGGCAACTTTAATTGCTGCAACGATATTCGAGGAATTGCCACTTGTTGTATAGGCTAATAAGACATCGCCCTCTTGTCCTAAAGCCCTAAGTTGCTTTGCAAAGATTTCATCGTATGAATAATCGTTGGCAATTGAGGTAATGGTCGACGTGTCTGTGCTTAAAGCAATGGCAGGTAGGCTGGGACGCTCTCGTTCAAAACGGTTTAGCATTTCGGAGGAAAAGTGTTGTGCATCGCCTGCAGAACCGCCGTTTCCACACGTTAGAACCTTTCCGTTGTTTAGTAAACTGTCGACGATACGGCTAGCGGCAGCTTCAATAGGTGCTGCTAATAACTCAAGCGCTTCATGTTTAGTTTGAATGCTGTCAGTAAAATGTTGATAAATACGATCTTGTAAGCTCATGCCTAAAATTCATCAAATGCGTTGGTAATCCATTGTATCTCATGCTGGCCTACAGAGGGTGAAATTGCAATGACATCAAAACGTGTTTCAGTTTTTGTTGGGTTTTTAAGTAAATATTGCTGTGCGCATTTAATCAATTTAGATTGCTTTTTCTTATCAACTGAATAGAGTGCACCACCAAATTTGTTAGAAGAACGATATCTAACTTCTACAAATATTAGGGATTTTTCGTTGTGCATAATCAAATCGATTTCACCAGCCCGGCTTCGAAAGTTTCGTTGTATAAGCTTGAAGCCTTTTTTTAGCAAGAACGCTAGGGCAATGTCTTCCCCTTGTTGACCGCTGTCTTTAGTGCTCTTAAACAAGCCCATTAAAGGGGAGTGGTTTGATGGCTTGTTTGTGGTGTAGGGGCTTTTTCCAGTGGGTTGAAGTAATCGGTTTTTTCCAATTGAGGAGCAAGGCCAAGTGATTTAATATGGCCATTTTTAAAGGTTGCACAGGTTAGCTGCCGGCTAACCTTTCCATTCGGTTTTATAGATAACACGCCGGTACTACCGCTAAAACGAGCAAAAGAGCTGTTTTTTAATCGTTCAGTGTGAGAGATACTTTGGTAAGCGTCTAGTCCTAAGGCAAACAACCTTCTTGATTGACTGTTTAAGCGTCCCCATTGTTTGGTTAGAGATAGTGTGTCGAGTTCGGCGTAATTAGTGGGTTCAATTAAAGAGGGCATGTCACAAAAACTTACTTGGTCTAAATCGCGGTTAGCAACAGGGTTAATGGTGCCGTCATAAATTTTAGAAATGCTAAACACAGGTAATTTTATGGCGTGAAAAAAGCGTAATTGTGGCTTAATAAGGCGGCCATCTCTGGGGGAAGCAATAAGAAAAATAAAGTCCACATCTTGTCTGCGTCGTTCGACAAATTCCATACTTAAATTTAGTTTATTTCTAAGTTGTTTAAACCGGCTTTCGCTGTCTTCAATATTTAGTACGCTTTTAATGGAGGCTGAATAATCTGAGGTCTTTGATGGATATGTTTGAACGTCATTAACAGTGCCACCAAATTGTTGCCAAACATCGGCAAAATGCGTAGCAATACGCTGACCAAACTTTGTTTGAGGGGTGAGAATAAGGGCCCGCTGGTGACCTTTTAGCCACGCTAAACTTGCAACTTGGATAACATCGTCTTCAGGAGCAAGCGATAAGGAAACAGTTTGGTTTGGCGCCGCCCCATCAAATTTATTTAAAGCAATAATAGGAATAGTTTGATTATTTAATAGCTGTAAATCCGCTACGTTTCGTTTGTCTAAAGGGCCTATTATTGTTTTGACGCCTTCGCTTAACGCTTGTTGGTATAGCGTAGTAATAGGCGTAACGCTAGTGTCGTAAAAAGTAACGTCTGCCTGATTATTATCTAAGGCGTAAGCAGCTGAAATAATACCCTGGCGAATACTCTGTGCCGACTTGGCATAAGGTCCGCCGTTAGGTAAGAATACGCCTACTTTTCCTGCCGGTTTGTTATTGTTTTGTTTGGTTTGAAGGAAGTTCGGTACAAAGTTAGTGTTTGCTGAATGCTGAGGGTAACGCTGTTGCCAATCAATGATGTTGGGCGTTTTGTTTTTTAATGTTATGGCTAAATCAACCCAGCTGGTTACAGGGTCTGAAGGTGATGCTTTAAATATTTCTAACGCTTGGTTAGATAGTAAAAGAAGTGTTTCTATTAATTTATTCTGGTTTGATAGTTTATCAGAAGGTTCGGTGATTAAATGATCAAGCTCAACGCGTTCACGAGCACTTTCAAAAATATTACCTGATTGAAAAAATGCAGAGCTTCTTAGTGTATGTAGCTCAATGCGTTGTTGATTATTTAGAATAGATTCGTCGATAGTCTCTATGGCAAAAAGAGATTGTTCGGCTTTTCCCTGTTTTAATAAAATTTTTGAACGTAATAATCGTATGTTAACCGAGCTGCTGGCCAGTTGATTAGGTAATAGGCTGATGACGCGTTCAGCATTATCAATATCACCTGCACTTAAATAAGATTCAGCGGCAGCCGTTAAAAAATGCTCATCATTCCCTAGGTCTCTTGCTAGTTTTTCATATAAAGCAGCAGCCTTAAGGTGCTGGCCCTGAGAGTTAGCCAGCTGAGCTTGCTCTTCTATAGAGTTGCTGGGTGTTTGGCTGCCAATGTTAGGCGTTGGAATGCTTGTGCAATAGGGAAGGGTTATTGTGATAGCAATAATAAGTAACGTTCTTTTTGCTAGCGTCGTAAAATGTCTAAGTTGATTCATGGAATATTATTAATTAATGCTTAGAATAGCGAGATTAAGTGACCAGTATCTTTTTAGAGTGGAATGATGTCAAACGTAAAAGGTAGTTTATACATAGTTGCAACCCCAATAGGCCATTTGGCGGACATAAGCTTGCGCGCAATAGACGTCTTGAAAAACGTTGATTTGATTGCTGCTGAAGATACCCGTAATAGTAAAAAATTACTAAACGAGTATTCAATTCAAACCAAAATGACGGCTTATCATGAGCATAATGAGGATAAAAAAAGTGCTGCGCTGTTAGAAAAACTGTTGGATGGTTCTTCTATCGCGTTGATTTCAGATGCGGGTACGCCTTTAATAAATGACCCGGGCTATTCGCTCGTTCAAAAAGCGCATGCGATGGACATTAAGGTTGTGCCAATTCCAGGTGCTTGCGCGCTCATAACAGCATTGAGCTCTAGCGGCTTAGCGACGGCAAGATTTAGTTTTGAAGGTTTCTTGCCAAGGACGTCTTCTGCACGAAGAACAGCGCTTGAAGTGTATTTAAAAGACTCTAAAACGTTGGTTTTTTATGAATCAAGTCATCGTATTGTGGCTACATTAGAAGATATACAGGCTGTTTTCGAGCCCACTCGAAAAATGGCGATAGCGAGGGAGTTAACCAAAACATTTGAAACTATTGTTAGTGGCTCAGTCGAGGATGTGATGGAGCAGGCGCAAGCAGATAAAAATATGCAGCGGGGAGAGTTTGTTGTGTTGGTTGAGGGTGTTCAAAAAAAAGGCAACAAGTCAGCAGAGCTTTCAGATGCTTCGATAAATACATTGAAGGTGTTATTGCAAGAATGTTCCTTAAAGACGGCGGTGAAGCTAGCAGTAGACCTAACAGGCGAGCCAAAGAAAGCACTGTATAGCTTGGCATTAACGTTAACGGGCAAGTAATTAACGCGTCATTGAATAAATAGTTAGCTGAACGGCGTTCAATTTTGTACACTGCACGTGGAGTTGGCCAGGCAGTCGCTCTGCGCAAGCAGGGAGGAAAGTCCGGGCTTCATAGGGCAAAGTGCCAGGTAACCCCTGGGGGGCGCGAGCCTACGGATAGTGCAGCAGAAAGGAAACCGCCTAAGTCTTCGGACCGGTAAGGTTGAAAAGGTGCGGTAAGAGCGCACCGCGTGAGCGGTAACGTTTCACGGCGATGGTAAACCCCGCTTGAAGCAAGACCAAATAGAGAAGTGGTAACGTAAGTTACACGTGTGGCCCACACGGCTTCTGGGTAGGTTGCTCGAGGTGCATAGCGATGTGCATCCCAGATGAATGACTGTCCACGACAGAACCCGGCTTATCGGCCAACTCCATTTTATTTATTTTTTCAGTTTTTCAATCGGAAACGATTTGGCAATTTCGTAGCCTTGAGCATAATCTACTTTCAACTCTTTGAGAATGGATAAAATCTTTTTATTTTCCACGTATTCAGCAACAGTTTTTAGCCCCATCTTCTTGCTGACCTCAACGATCGCTTTAATCATGGTGATGTCTATATCGCTGCTTTCTATATGTTTAACAAAAGCGCCGTCTATTTTAACAATATCAATGGGTAGGTTTTTGAGGTATTCGAATGAGGCTAGGCCGCTACCGAAGTCGTCTAGAGCGATGCTATAACCGGATTTTTTTAGAGATTTGAAAAAAGTGATGGTGTCAGAAAAGTTGCGTAAAGCGGTTGTTTCTGTAATTTCAAAACAAACATTGTGGGATAATTCAAAATGCGAAAAATGGGTATAAAAATTCTTTATAAACTCTGTAGAGCTCAGTGATGCGCCTGATAAGTTGATCGAAAGTTTTATGTTTTTATCCGACTGTTTAGCCAACCAGTTAAATGTTTGGCTAATAATGTAATTATCCAGTTTTGGCATAATGCCATAGCGTTCAGCGGCAGATATGAATATTTCAGGCGAGATAATGCTGCCATCCTCATCTGTTAGCCGTGTGAGGACTTCATGGTATTGTTGGAGATCGCCCGTGCTTTCTATAGGTGAAATGGGTTGGGCATATAAATGAATTCGCTGTGATTCAAGCGCTTTGTTAATGGTGGAAATAGTTTGCATGTCTACTTCACGCTTTAGTACCTGGTGGTCGTTTTTTTCGTACACATGTACGCAATTTCTACCGGATTCTTTTGCGTTGTAACAAGCAATGTCGGCTAACGACAGAATATTTTCATTGATGGTGGTGTGGTTAAGAATAGCGACACCAATGCTGCTGCCGATATGGAATGAGGCTTCATGCCAGGCAAATTGAAAACCATCTAATTTACTACGAATGGTTTCACTTATGGTTAGCGCATCTTTTAAACTGCAATTAGGCAGTAATACGCCAAATTCATCCCCACCTAGTCTTGCTAACGTATCTGTAGTTCTAACGCAGGTTTTTAATAAGTTAGCGATCTCTTTGATTAAGTCGTCACCTGCATCGTGCCCCGCCGTATCGTTAACAATTTTGAATTGGTCTAAATCGATATACAGTAGAACGTGTTGAGTATGGTGTGATTTTGTTTGTTGTTTAAGCTGGAGAAGGGTTTCTTCGAAATAGCGCCTGTTCCATAGTGAGGTTAGTTGATCGTGAGTTGCATGATGGGTCATGTCTTTTGAAATGAGTTTTTCTTTATCAAGGCTGTCTTTTAGAATCTTTGCTTCTCTTCTAGAGGCGCGGCTAATAAGGATGAATACAGTAAAGATGCTTAATAAAAAAAATGCGAAGCTAGAATAAGCCAACCCTTGTAATGAGGATAGAAGGTTTTTATTTAACATGTTTAGGGAGTTTTTTAGTGCGCTGGTTTGCTCCGCAATAATGTTATCCATCTCTTGAATCAGCTCTGCTTGTTCAGGTAATGTTTTAGAAAATAACAGTTGTTTAGCGGGCGTTACTCTTTCATCAATAAGTAAGTCAACGACTTTCCTTTGCCGTATATCATTTGCAGAGGTGAGTGTAAAAAGTTGAGTGAGTTGAGCTTCTTCCTGAGTAGAAAGTTCAAGCTTCATGAGAGCTAATCTTGAGGTTATAAAGTTTGTTGCATGTGTACTTAGTCGTTGGTCGTACTCATCTAGTTCAAACGCATCATCAATATCGAGCATTTCAAGTAAGGTTAATGAGCGCTCCCGAGCAGCGTTATACATTGATATTAAGTGAGTTCGCTTTTCTTGGCGAGTTTGAACGTTTTCAGTTAATAACGTATGTGTTTTAGATACGGACGTGTATGTTTTATACAAGCTAAAAGCCGTAGCAATAAACCCAAGTACAATAATTAAATAGAGGGTAGTGTTAAATTTGTTATTCATCCTCGTCCATACGATAAATTAAAGTCATCTTGTATATATAGGCTAAATATAAGAAATATTACGTAAAACAGGGTGTTTTGGTGTCGTTACTTAAAATTAATTTTTAAAGTCATGATTTGTGGTTTTTTATAAAAATTAAACCGAATTGTCATTTCAAGTTAGTTTTTTATATTTAACAATAAGTGCCCTAGTTTTTTCTTTAACTAAACCCTGCAAACAACTGATTTTAAATATCTTTATTATCCTATGTTTTTATTTATATCTAAATCTCTAGGTTTCTTCGCTAAGTCATTGTTCATAAAGCAAGAATTTAGGGAAATGGATGCTTGACAGAGTGGTGTTTTCTTCCTTATAGTGCAAAAAAGTGGGGCAAAGTGGTAAATAAGGGAAAACACGGAAAAGGGGTCAGGTTTGTTTAGAGGGGTTAATAATGTCACGTTAGATGCGAAAGGGAGATTGTCTATCCCTACGCGTTACCGTGCCCAATTATCGGCTTCTTGTGACGGGCAAATGGTCATGACTGTTGACCGTGAGCATAGCCTTCTGCTGTACCCGTTACCTGTTTGGGAAGAAATCGAACGTAAATTAATCAAATTACCTACGTTGAATAAACAAGCCAGACGTTTGCAGCGGCTACTAATAGGGCATGCGACGGAGTGTGAGTTAGACAGCCAAGGCCGCGTGCTTGTGTCACCGCCGTTACGTGATTTTGCGGAATTAGATAAAAAAATTGTGATGATTGGTCAAGGTAATAAGTTTGAAATATGGAATGAACAAACTTGGACAGTTAAGCGTGATATGTGGTTTGAGGAAGAGAGTGAGGAAGAGGGTGATTTGTCACCCGAACTTGGCGCTTTGTCGCTGTGATAGTGGCTAACAATGAGCACAAGGCTGTTCTTCTCGATGAAGCGGTAGATGGATTAATTCAACATGCAGATGGGGTTTTTGTTGATGGGACCTTTGGACGCGGTGGGCATAGTGGGAAAATATTGCAGACATTATCTGCAAAGGGTCGATTGCTCGCGATTGATAAGGATATCGATGCAATGACATCAGTTAACGCCAAAACGTATTTATTAGACCCAAGGTTTGAGTTTGAGCGAGGTAGTTTTGCTAGGCTCCAAGAGTTTGTAGAAGAGCGTGATTTGACTGGCAACGTTAATGGCGTTCTGCTTGATTTGGGCGTGTCTTCTCCGCAACTTGACGTTGCAGAACGTGGCTTCAGCTTTATGAAAGATGGCCCATTGGATATGCGTATGGATACAACAAGTGGTGAGTCTGCAGCTGAATGGCTTGCTCATGTAGATGAGTTTGACCTGGTTAAGGTGTTGCGCGATTACGGCGAAGAAAAGTTCGCGCGAAAAATAGCGGCCAATATTGTTGCAGAACGAGATAAAAATGAAATATTAACAACGGCTCAATTGGCGACTGTTATTAGTGATGTTGTTAAAAGCCGTGAGCCTGGCAAGCATCCAGCAACACGTAGTTTTCAAGCGATAAGAATTAAAGTAAATAACGAGCTGGGTGATTTAGAGGCAGTGCTAGAACAATCACTTGAGGTGTTGGCGGAAGGTGGTCGATTGGTTGTCATTAGTTTTCACTCATTGGAAGACAGAATAGTGAAACGTTTTATGCGAAAAGCATCGAAAGGCGATGTGGCGCCGCGTAAATTGCCGTTGCCTTTGGATGCTAAAGGGCCGACGCTAAAAACAATGGGTAAAGCGATTAAGGCATCAAGTGCCGAGTTGGCTGGCAATGTCCGTAGTAGAAGTGCTGTGTTACGAATAGCGGAGAAGTTGTGATTGATGGGTCAAAAATGGGATTGATGATTATTTTGCCATTGGTTGTTGCGTCTGCGCTGATGGTTGTTTACGTGAAATATCAGTCACGTGTTTTGTTTACCCAGTTAAAGCAAGAAACAAAAGCCCAGGATGTATTAGAGGTTGAGTGGAGCCGTTTGCAATTGGAGCAGACCACGTGGTCATCAAATGCGCGAATTGAAAAGATTGCTAAAAAACAATTAGGCTTGCAGGCGCCAACAGCCGAACAAGTTATATTTATTAAAATGAAATGATACATCAGCGACTAAAAGATAATGCAAGCAAAGTGGTGGTGCCGGAGCTTTCCGGGCGTCGTCGCTTTATTTTAGCGTGCTTTATGTTAGCGATGTGTGGGTTGATTTGGCGGGCTGTTGACCTTCAGGTGCTGAATAACAGTTTCTTACAGAATCGTGGCGATGCGGTTCATCTTAGCAATATCAAAATTCCAGCGTACCGTGGGCAAATATTAGACCGGGATGGACATGCGCTAGCTATAAGTGCGCCGGTTAGTTCTGTTTGGGTTAATCCTCAAGAATTCAATGCTAATGGGCAAGGTAAAAAATTAGCCAGAATGCTTGAGTTGGGGCAAAAAGCGTTAACGAAAAAAACGGATAAAACATCTGGGCGAAGGTTTGTGTATCTACGTCGACATATGGATCCTCAGCTTGCAGAGCGCATTGAAGAGCTGGGTGTTGTTGGAGTGTATGCGCAAAAAGAATATAGACGCTTCTATCCAGATGGTGAAGTGGCTGCACATGTGGTTGGGTTTACTAATGTGGATGGCGAAGGCCAAGAGGGTTTGGAGCTTGCATACGAGTCGCGGCTACAAGGTGTGTCGGGAGTAGAGCAAGTGTTACGCGACGGTAAGCGGCGCATGGTGAAGCATGTGGAAAGTGTTAGAGAACCGGTGCCGGGTAAGGATGTTAAATTATCAATCGATCGCCGTTTGCAATACTTGGCTTATAGAGAGTTAAAAGCAGCTGTTGCTCAGCAAAAAGCTAAATCGGGCTCATTGGTATTAATGAATCCGCTAACAGGTGAAATACTTGCTGCGGCAAATCAACCAGCATTTAACCCTAATGAGCGTTCAAAGCTGACTGCCAGCCGGGTACGAAACCGTGCGTTTGTTGACGTGTTTGAGCCTGGATCAATAATGAAACCGTTTACTGTTGCGGCAGGGATGATGTCGGGTTTGTTTGATGTTTCAACGATTATCGATACAACACCAGGTTATATGAAAGTCGGGCGTAGTCAGGTTCGTGATCACCGTAACTATGGAAAAGTTGATCTTGCTACATTGCTTCTAAAATCAAGCAATGTGGGGTCTAGCAAGATTGCACTAGGCATACCGCCGGAAGGCATGTGGGGCTTATTGAATCAGTTAGGGTTTGGGGCAAAGACGGGTATAGATTTTCCTGGTGAAGCAAAAGGAAAATTAGTTGGCTTTGAGCGCTGGCGTCCTATTGAAAGGGCAACCTTGTCATTTGGTTATGGTCTGTCAAGTTCGGTTCTTCAGGTGGCTCAGGCCTATAGTGTTCTTGCAAATAATGGCGTGTTAATGCCGGCGACGTTGCTTTCTGATGGCGTTTCTGAAGCTGAGAGAGTTATACCGGTTGAGATTTCAAAAAGCATTCGTCATATGTTACAGGGCGTTGTTAGTAAGGCGGGTACGGCACCTCGAGCGCAAATTCAAGGGTATACAGTAGCGGGTAAAACAGGGACGGTTAAAAAGGCGGTTGCTGGTGGCTATTCGGATGATAAATACTTAGGTCTGTTTGCAGGCATGGCGCCAGCAAAAAACCCAAAACTAGTGATGGTTGTGATGATTGATGAGCCGAGTGCAGGTGATTATTACGGTGGTCTAGTCGCTGCGCCTACATTTTCAAGGGTGATGGCTGGTGCGTTAAGGTTGATGAATGTCGCTCCGGATAATGTAGAAGCGCCGGTGACGCTTGTTGCGCTTAATCAACGAGGCGCTCAATGATGGCCGCGCAACATATTGAATCAGGGCTTTCTTTAAGGGATTTATTGTCAGGTATTGCCGAAGTAGACGTTGATGTGGATGTTTCTATGTTAACGCTTGATGCAAGAGAAATAGCAATTGGTGGTTTGTTTTTGGCAATAAGTGGCACACAAAATCATGGTATGCAGCATGTAGAGCAAGCAATAAAGAAGGGTGTGGCTGCTATTATTTTTGACCCAAAATCTGGCGGAGACTTATTGTCTAAAAAGTTCGTTAATCGCGATGATATCGTGCTGCTTGAGTTGAATGATTTGACTAACTATGTCAGTGAAATAGCGTCCCGTTTTTATCAGTATCCGTCAAAAGAGGTTTCTGTGGTTGGCATTACGGGGACTAATGGTAAAACATCGGTTAGCCACTTTATGGCTCAAGCAATGGGTATACGTCAGCCATGTGGGGTGATTGGAACGCTTGGCTGGGGCTTTTTGGGGCGTTTGACTAAGACGGTCAATACGACGCCAGATGCGGTGTCTGTTCAGTGTGGTTTATCTCGATTGGTGAATGAGAAGGCGCAAGCAATAGCGATGGAAGTATCGTCGCATGGTTTACAGCAAAATCGGGTTACTGCGGTAGAATTTGATGGGGCAGTGTTTACGAATTTAACTCACGATCATCTTGATTATCATGGGTCAATGGAAGCGTATGGAGAAGCCAAGTTAACATTATTTAAAAGTCCAACGTTGAAGTTTGCTGTGGTTAATTTGGATGATAGCTACAGCTCGGTCATAGTAAAAACGCTCGCTTCACCAGTAACACTGTTGGGTTATACGCGTTTGTCGAAGGTAAATGAAAGAGTGAACGCGCTTTTGCATATTACAAATGAAGTTGTTGATAAAGATGGGTTGAGTTTTTCACTAAACTTCCAAGGTCAGAAATATGATGTCCGTTCTGATTTACTGGGCCGTTTTAATATTGATAATATTGCCGCAACACTGGCTATTTTGTTTGCTCAAGGTTGGGGAATGCAAGAGGCGATAGAAGCGGTCAAAGGTCTCGAAAGTATACCTGGGCGAATGGAGTGTATTTCGCATGATGATTCATTGCCTTTGGTGATCGTTGATTTTGCTCATACACCTGATGCGTTGGCGTCGGTGTTAAAGAGTGTGCGTGAGCATTGTGATGGTAGGTTGATTGTGGTGTTTGGTTGTGGTGGCGATAGGGATTCGAGTAAAAGAGCATTGATGGGGCAGGTAGCAGATGCCCATGCTGATTCAATTATCGTGACTAATGATAACCCTCGTCATGAGAATGCTGAAAAAATTGCTGAAGAAATAATGCTTGGCGCGGGAGCGAAAGCTGAGGTTCTTTTAGATAGAGAAAGGGCTATCAATAAAGCTGTTAACTTGGCATCGGTGGATGACGTTGTGGTTGTCGCCGGGAAAGGCCATGAAGGCTTTCAGCTTATAGCAGATAAAGAGTTACCTTTTAATGATGCTGATGTTGTGCGTTCAGCGCTTCAACGCCGTTTAAAAGGGGGCGTGCAATGATGGGCGCTATGGATTTACGGCAATTAGCCCACGTTGTAAACGGGGCATTGAAAGGTGAAAACGTAATTTTTTCCAATATTTGTACAGACACGCGGTCGTTGCAACAAGGGGATTTATTCTTTGCTCTAACAGGCGAAAATTATGACGCCAATGATTTTATTGAAAATGCCAAAGCAAGTGGGGCGGTTGCTGCAGTGGTCAATAAAGATTGCGACGTGTTGCCATCTGTGTTGGTTGATGACACAACGGCAGCGTTAGGCAAATTAGCACAAGCCGTACGAATGAAAGCAAATACGCCAGTTGTTGCAATAACGGGAAGCAATGGTAAGACCAGTGTCAAAGAGATGCTGTTGGCGATTCTAAAGCAATCTTTCAACGTACTGGCCACTGAAGGAAATTTGAACAACCATATTGGCGTGCCGTTAACGTTACTGCGTCTAACAAAGGAGCACCAAGTAGCCATCATAGAAATGGGTGCGAGCCATGCGGGCGAAATAGCGTATTTATGTGAACTTGCAAAACCAAATTTCTCAGTTATCACCAATATTGGCGAAGCTCATTTAGAAGGTTTTGGGAGTGTGGAAGGTATTGCTAATGCCAAAGCGGAGATTGTAGAAGGTTTATCTGCGAACGGCGTTGCGATTTTGAATCAGGAAGATACTTGGTATGAAGCGTGTTTAGAGAAAGCTGCTGATAGGTCAGTGCTTAGTTTCGGTTGGTCAGATAACGCATCGGTTTGGTCGGAGCGATCAAACGTTCGTAGTCAGTTGATTGGTGACAGGTTCGAGACATCATTCACGTTGCATTACCAACAGCAATTTGTAGATGTGCAGCTCAACCTATTGGGTGAGCATAATGTTTTGAATGCATTAGCAGCGGCTAGTCTTGCGATAGCGCTAGGTGTTTCATTGCCAGACATTGCAACGGGGTTGGCAAAGGTAGAGCCTGTTGTCGGGCGGATGCAACCGCTAGTTGGAATGAATGATTCGTTAATTGTGAACGACTGTTATAACGCGAGCCCGACCTCTTTTAAAGCGGCGTTGTCTTGTGTTGCTGACTTAGGTAAGCCTGTTTGGTTAGTGCTTGGTGATTTTGCGGAATTGGGTAAGAGTGCGGCTGAAATTCATCAGCAGTTAGCTGGCTTAATAGCAAATGAAAAAGTGAAAGGAGTTTTTGCAGTCGGGGAGTATATGAAATTGACAGTGGAAGCGCTTAATTCACATGAAGAGGGGAAGCGCGTGGTTGCTGAGCACTTTACAAGTAAGGCGGCATTGTCTGGTGCAATCAAACGTGATTTAGAAAAAGATTGTGTGGTGTTAATCAAAGGCTCTCGTTCTCAAGGGCTTGAAGAAGTGGTCGGTCAGTTGGTTAAGCAGGAGGAAGCGCCATGTTGTTAATGCTATCAGAGTGGCTTACACAGTATGAAAGTGGCTTTCAGGTTTTTCAGTATCTAACGCTTCGTTCCATTTTGGGTACGTTAACTGCTTTATTTATTGCGTTTTTGGTAGGGCCGACGATGATACGTCGGTTGACTTACCATAAGGTAGGTCAAGCGATTAGAGATGACGGGCCAGAATCACATTTCTCTAAAGCAGGTACGCCGACAATGGGCGGTACGTTGATTTTAGTGGCAATCGCTTTAAGTACACTGTTATGGGCAGATTTAAATAATCGATATGTGTGGGCGGTGCTGATAGTGACGATGTTGTTTGGCGTCATTGGGTTCGTTGATGATTATAAAAAAGTTGCGTTGCAAAACCCAAAAGGCTTGTCGGCTGGTAAAAAGTATTTAGGGCAATCAATTGTAGGCTTGGGTGTTGCGCTGTTTCTGTATTACACCGCGGCATCGCCCGTTGAAACGACGTTGTATGTGCCTTTCTTTAAGGATGTCAGCTTCCAGCTAGGTTGGTTGTTTATTCCTTTGACTTACTTTGTAGTAGTGGGAACGAGTAATGCGGTTAATTTAACAGATGGGCTAGATGGTCTGGCTATTATGCCGACGGTTTTGGTGGCGGGTGCACTAGCCATTTTTGCGTATTTATCAGGTAATTATAAATTTGCGGAATATTTATCAATTCCCCATCTCAGAGAGGCGGGTGAGTTGGTGGTTTTCTGTGGCGCTATTGTCGGCGCAGGCATGGGGTTTTTATGGTTTAACGCTTACCCAGCAATGGTCTTTATGGGTGATGTGGGCGCGCTAGCTTTAGGCGCAGCGCTTGGGTTGCTAGCGGTGTTAGTGAGGCAAGAGCTGGTGTTGGTCATTATGGGTGGGGTTTTTGTAATGGAAACGTTGTCAGTGATGATTCAAGTGGCCTCATTTAAGTTGACAGGTAAGCGAATCTTTAGAATGGCGCCTATTCACCACCATTTTGAGTTGAAAGGGTGGCCAGAGCCGCGGATTATTGTTCGTTTTTGGATTATTACCGTTATTTTGGTTTTGATTGGTTTATCAACCTTGAAGATTAGATAAAGGTGAGTATAGCGATGAAAAATGTAGCAGCTGAACAGTATCAAGGTTTAACCAAATTAGGTTTAGCTGATCCGGCTGCACGTGTGTTGATCGTTGGTTTGGGTGTGACGGGTCTATCAGTTGCACGTTTTCTTAATAAGCACCAAATTCAGTCGGCAATTGTGGATAGTAGAAAAGCTCCGCCAGGGTTAAAAGAGCTAGAAGAGTCCATGGAAGAAATGGCTGTGTGTACGGGTGGTTTCGATGAAGAGGCATTTGAAGCGGCAACTCATCTGGTGGTGAGCCCGGGAATTAGTCTTGAGCAAAAAGATATTGTGAAGGCAGCTCAACGCGGCGCACATATTTTGGGTGATATAGATATGTTTGCAGCGTGCGCAGATGCACCGGTTGCTTGTATAACGGGGTCGAATGGTAAAAGCACGGTAACAACCTTGTTAGGATTGATGGCTGAGGCGTCAAAGCTTGATGTACGAGTTGGCGGCAATCTTGGTACGGCAGCCTTAGATTTAATAACTGAAAAAACGCCTGATTTGTATATTCTGGAACTGTCTAGTTTTCAATTAGAAAGAACAACTCAGCTTAATGCTTCTGTCGCAACCGTATTAAACATCAGTGCGGACCATATGGATCGTTATGAAGATATGGCTGCTTATGCAAAAGTGAAGGCGTCTGTGTTTCGGGGCAATGGTGCAATTGTATTGAATCGTGCAGATGACGTTGTGATGGCAATGGAAGATGAAGCTAGAGCAGGTATTACATTTGGCCTAGATGCGCCTGAGGCAGAGCAATACGGCGTGATGGCTAAAGAGAATGTTGACTATTTGGTTAAGGGTGATGAATGCGTAATGTGCGTGTCAGAATTAAAAATAAAGGGTTCTCATAATATTCAGAATGCACTGGCCGCTATTGCAATGGCAGATGTTTTGAAAATCCCTGTGACAGGTCAAAAGCAAGCATTAAAAGAGTTCGCTGGATTGGCGCATAGAACACAATGGGTGGCAGAAAGTAACGGACGGGTTTGGATAAATGATTCAAAAGCCACCAACCCTGGTGCGACCTTAGCAGCAATAGAAGGGTTGAAAGGCTCCATTATATTGATAGCTGGAGGGGATGCAAAAGGCGCTGACTTTAACTTACTAAAAAATGCCATTCAACATCATGTGGTACATGTCGTGTTAATGGGGCGGGATGGGCCTGTGCTAAAAGAGCAGGCAGTGAATGATGTGAGTTGTACGTTTGTTGATTCAATTGAACAAGCAGTTCAGTTGGCAGATAAATTGGCGAGGCAAGGCGATACTATTTTATTGTCACCTGCTTGCGCTTCATTAGATCAATTTGCTAATTACCAAGAGCGTGGAGAACGTTTTGTGGCCGCTGTTGAGAGGTTGCACGGATGAGTGTAGCGATGGGCAACCAAGAGCATTCGACATATTTGGCTCGCCGCCAACCTTATTATGTTGATGGCTGGTTTTTGTTTTCGGCCTTAAGTTTATTAGCGCTGGGTTATGTGATGGTGGTATCTGCATCTTTGCACTTAGGCGAAAGAGTATATACAAATATAACGCATTACCCGTTGCGCCAGTTTGTGCACATTGTGTTGGGATTAGTGATGGCGTTTGTTTTGGCTAAAACGCCTTTAAGCGTATGGGAAAAAAGCGGCCCAAGTTTGATTTTGGTGGCATTGGGCTTGTTAGTGCTTGTATTCATACCGGGCTTGGGCGTAAAAGTGAATGGTAGTTACCGCTGGGTAAACCTAGGTGTTGCGCGAGTTCAGGTGTCAGAATTAGTTAAACTTATTAGCGTTATTTATATGGCTGGTTTCTTGACTCGGCATGTAGATATGGTGCGAAAGTCAATATTAGGTGTGATGAAGCCAGTATTGCCGTTAGGTTTGGTGTTTGGATTACTGATGCTAGAACCTGATTTTGGTGCCACCTTTGTTATTGCCTTCACTGTTATTTGTATGATGTTTTTGGGTGGCGCAAGGCTTATTGAATTTTTAACCTTGGTGCTGTTTGGTTTGGTGCTTGGTGTGGTGGCTATTGTTTCGTCACCTTATCGTATGGAGCGCGTAATGGCGTTTATTGACCCTTGGGCAGACCCATTAGACTCAGGTTTTCAACTGGTGCAATCATTAATTGCGATGGGCAGAGGGGAATGGCTTGGCGTGGGTTTGGGTAGCAGTATTCAGAAGTTGTTTTACTTGCCAGAAGCGCATACCGATTTTATTTTTGCCGTGTTGGGTGAAGAGCTAGGCTTATTGGGGTCATGTTCGGTCATTCTATTATTTGGTTTGTTTGTTTGGCGTGCTTTTCAAATGGGTAAAGCGGCTGAGCGGTTGAATTTAAGGTTTTATTCTTTAATGGCTTACGGATTGGGTGTTTGGGTTGGCTTACAAGCTTTTGTAAACATAGCGGTCAATATGGGGGCATTACCAACTAAAGGGTTAACGTTGCCGTTGATGAGTTATGGCGGTAGCAGCATGGTTGTTATGTGTATGGTCGTTGGGCTGTTATGCCGGATAAACCACGAAACGAAACTTGACCATGAGAACCAAATAAAAAGGAGTGGGCCATGGCAATACGCGTAATGATTATGGCTGGTGGAACAGGCGGGCATGTATTCCCAGGATTAGCAGTAGCAGAGTATTTGCGAAATGCCGGACACTCAGTGAGTTGGTTAGGCACTAAAAATGGCATTGAAGCTAAGCTAGTGCCAGAGGCTGGTATAGCAATTGATTGGTTAAATGTTACCGGTTTGAGAGGTAAAGGTGGTTTCAGTATTTTAATGGCCCCATTCATGTTGATGAAGGCTTGTGTGCAGGCGTCTACTATTATTCGTCACCGCCAACCAGACGTCGTGTTAGGTTTTGGTGGATTTGCATCAGGGCCTGGTGGGTTGATGAGTTGGGTGCACCGGAAACCTTTGGTTATACATGAACAAAATAGAGTGCCAGGTACGACGAACCGACTATTAAAAAGGCTCGCCACTAGAGTGTTAGAGGCATTCCCTAAGAGTTTTACGCCTGATGTGGCTGCATTATGTACGGGAAATCCTCTCAGAGAAGGGTTGCAAAAAGGACCTAGGAAACAGCAGTCATCAGAACGAAATATCCTTATTTTAGGAGGAAGCTTGGGCGCCAAGGCATTAAATGAATGTGTGCCAATGTCTTTGTGTGAAGTTCAAAAAGAGGTGGATATAAACGTAATTCACCAAGCGGGAAAAAAGACGTTAGATCTCGCTAAACAACAATATAAAAAAGCCTCTGTTAAAGCAGAGGTAACGAGCTTTATTGAGGATATGGAAAGTGCTTATTCTTGGGCAGATGTTGTTATTTGTAGAGCGGGAGCAATGACTATAAGTGAAATTGCGGTAATGGGTTTACCTTCAGTATTAGTGCCACTTCCAAGTGCTATTGATGACCATCAAACCAAAAATGCAGAGTACCTATCTGAATCAGGAGCCGCTATTCACCTCCCGCAACAGAATTTAACGTCAGATGTCTTGGCGCAGCAGTTACTTGAATTATTAAGAAACCCTAAGCAATTAATCAACATGGGCGAAAAGGCGACTGAATTAGCTATGCCGAAAGCGACAGAAACCGTTGCAAATCAATGTTTAGAGGTGGTTTTATGATGCCAGATACACATAAGCATTACTCGGCACATTTAGGATTTGGAAAGCTTAAAAAGGTTCATTTTGTTGGTATTGGTGGCGCAGGAATGAGCGGTATCGCAGAGGTTTTAATTAACCTTGGTTACGACGTATCGGGTTCAGATATGCGAGAAAATAAAATGACGGCGCATTTAAGCAAGCAAGGGGCCAACGTATTTATTGGGCATGATGCTGAGAATGTAAAAGGTTGCGACGTCGTGGTGACATCAACCGCTGTTAGTAAAGAAAATATTGAAGTAAATGCCGCCGTAGAACAAAAAATTCCCGTGATTCGCCGTGCAGAAATGTTAGCGGAGCTGATGCGCTTTAGGTTTGGTATTGCGGTTGCAGGAACGCATGGTAAAACAACAACAACCAGTTTGCTGGCAATGCTAATGACCGAAGGTGAGTTGGACCCTACGTTTGTTATTGGTGGCTTACTTAATAGTGCAGGAACCAATGCAAAATTGGGCGAAAGTCATTATTTGGTGGCAGAGGCAGATGAGAGTGATGCTTCATTCTTACACTTACAGCCAATGATTGCGATTGTGACCAATATTGATCAAGATCATATGGAAACGTATGGCGGAGAGTTCCAACAAGTTAAAGATGCGTTTAAGCAATTTCTTCACCAGCTACCTTTTTATGGATTAGCTGTTTTATGTACTGATGATGAGAATATACGCGAATTAGCGCCATTAATAGGTAAACCAATTATTAGCTATGGCATTGAGCAAGATGCTGATTTCCAGGCGTTAGATATTCGCCAAATGGGCTTTCATACGCACTTCAAGCTTAAAAGATTGGGCAAAACTGAGCCCTTGTCAATCACCTTAAATATGCCAGGCAAGCATAACGTGTTAAATGCGTTAGCGGCTATTTCGGTAGCTAGCGAGTTGGGTGTGTCTGACGAAGCGATTAAATCAGGGCTAGAACAGTTTAAAGGCGTTGGCCGCCGGTTCCAAGTTAATGGAGAGATAGCATTAAAGAATGGGGCGGCATTACTGGTGGATGATTACGGGCATCATCCGCGAGAAGTGATGGCAACGTTGGATGCCGTTAAAGACGGCTGGCCAGATAAAAGAATTGTATTGGTTTTTCAACCCCACCGTTATTCAAGAACGCATGATCTGTTTGAAGATTTCGTTCAGGTACTGAATGAGGCGGATATGTTGGTTCTGTTAGATGTATTTGCGGCAGGTGAAAAGCCAATAGCAGCATCAGATGGACCAGCGTTAAGCCAGGCTATTCGCCAACGTGGAAAATTAACACCTGTGTTCGTCAAAGAAATAGACACATTAGCCGAAACGCTTGTGGGTGTTATTAAAGAAAATGACATCGTTTTGACGATGGGCGCAGGCAATATTGGCGCAGCATCAGCGGTACTGAAAAGTGAAATAGATTCGTTACTAGCGACAACGAAAGGAAATGGGAGCTGATGCTAACGATGGCCAATAATTCAAACACAATGGAAGGTGTATTGTTAGATAACGAGCCGCTGGCGCGCTATACATCGTGGCGGGTAGGCGGGTTGGCCGACTATATGTATAAACCATCTGGTATTGCAGATTTGCAGAATTACCTAAGTGGTTTAGCGAATAGTGACAATGTGGTTTGGCTTGGTCTGGGCAGCAATGTTTTAGTTAGAGACGGGGGTATAAGAGGGTCAGTTATATACACTCGTGGTTGTTTGTCAGAAATTAAATTCACCTCGTCAGATGAAATGTATGTGGAAGCAGGTGTGCCTTGTGCGCATGTGGCTAAACAGTCTGTAGATAAAGGCCTAGCAGGTGCGGAATTTCTTGCCGGTATTCCTGGCACCATGGGTGGCGCCTTAACCATGAATGCAGGTGCTTTCGGTGGTGAAGTTTGGGATTTGGTGAGCTCGGTTGTCGTAATAAATAAGAAAGGTGACTTAATAACAAAGCGGGCAGAAGA
>OJBT01000012.1_pt1 | contig 105132 bp, 113 predicted proteins | sample 1591101 | NCBI WGS metagenome assembly OJBT01 (sample SAMN05416773, study PRJEB24817) | seawater metagenome | isolation source: Sea water | place: Canada:Atlantic | collected 2013-11
CTACTTCTTCTACCTCTTCAATCTCTGGGACCTCTACTTCTTCTACCTCTTCAATCTCTGGGACCTCTACTTCTTCTACCTCTTCAATTTCTGGGACCTCTACTTCTTCTACTTCTTCTACCTCTTCAATTTCTGGGACCTCTACTTCCTCTACTTCAGTTTTCACAAAACGGCTACCCACTCTAGGCACCCCATGATTCAACACGAGGGGAACTATAGTATTGATATTTATGCCTCCTTTATCTCCAATTTCACCCCGAACAATAACTGGCACAGAACCCACCCCAGCTAGCGACTGGCTGATAGGAATTTGTTGCCCACCGACGATAATCGATGGATTTTGACTATTTGCCGACACAAAGCCCTCAACACTAATGGCTACCCCCGCGTTTAAAACTAGACCACTATTCTCCTGAACGATTGGCTCCACCAATGTACGCCCTACACCCGTAGGATTTCCAGATATTTGCACCCTGCTACCGACTGTAACAGCTGCTACATCATTGGATTCAATAGTCAAATTATTAATTTTGAAAGAATTTTCATTAATTTGAGTAACCACGCCTTTAACTATCGGCGTTACGGGTTTAGATACATCAACTCTGGTAGCAATAATGTCTCCGTTAGATTTGGCAAAACCACTCACTCTTACAAACTCACCTAGTTTTACATTCTTAATGTGTGGAATTAAATCAGACGATAAAACAACAGGTTGACCAAGCACCTCAATCCGCCCATTATCGATGTTCAAACCACTCACTGGCCCAATAACTGGGTATACAACATTGATTGTGTTGGCATTCACTTCATTACCCATACCTGACACATGAGCTATAACAGTTTGTCCAATCCGTAGGTCGCTAGTTGCTGAAACACCCTTTCCTTCAATATCCACTGGGGTGCTTTTCGCATAATGAATTTCCACACCGTTAACACAAATGCTGGCAAACCCCGTTATTTTGCCAACAACAATGTCTAATGGTGTATCTGGGTTCAGCCCTATTCCACCCACACCACTACCATTATCAGATGTTTTGCTCACTTGCCCGTCCATATTCAGCGGTGAGCCGGTTCCGCCAGTACCACTACCGTGACGATAAATAACACCGGTTCCTCCGACACCACTATCTTCAGATGAATCACCAGAATGACCTGTACCACCAACACCACTGCCCCCAGAAGACTCACCTGAATGACCGGTCCCTCCTACGCCACTACTGGGTAAGTCACAAACCGCCGCATTTGCTGTTATAGCAACGTTTGTAGTAGCAAAAATAATCCAAAAAAATAAATTTAATACGCCCTTAAATATATATCTAATCATCAGATTGACCTGTGATTTCATCTTCTTGATAAAAATAAACGCCAAAACGCATCCTTTTTGAATGATTGTCTTTAGCGCTATCGTCTGATTGAAGCGCCATCGCTTTTTTATTTATTTTATTAATTAATCTAGACCCTGACTGTTTAGCTAGCTTGCCAAGTTCTTCTGTAGAAGATGCCGACAATTGATCATAAAAAACCGCCCGCTCCAAAAAAACCGGCTGGCCATTGGATACATTATGAGATGCTGCCGAAATATGATCATGTAAATTTTCACCAAAAAACCATAACTTTTCTTCAATACCTTGCTCTGGAATGAACGAATCAGTATTCAGACAAACCAAGTTTTCTTTGTTGATAGAAACGATGTTTAGATTTAACCAGTCATCCAAGACAGCTCTGGATTTTATATCCTTATTAACAGACATCACTAACGCTTCAAAAGATTGATCACCACCTGCCTTTTTAAGCTTGGCTAAACCTAAAGGTTTTCCATTAGAGTCCAAGTATGATTCATCCCCAATCCATTTCGCGACAATTTGGGCTCCCAACGAAACTATGGTTGGTGCAGCCTCCTTCGTATATTCCCCCCTCAGTCTTTTAACGTCTTTCCTATGAATTCCCGTTAAAAAATTAATACGGCTATCAGTCTGTTCTTTACCCTCAATTTTAAAATCATTATCGGCAACTTCTACATAAACCTCTTTTAATAACTCCATTAAAAATGGGAACGTCATCCCATTTTTAATCAATAGTTTTACAAGAGGTCTCAATACCTTGTAGGTCGTTGAAGCCATAACAGGCAAGGGCTTTAGATTGTTTTGAATAAAATTCATGTTATTTTTTCTACTTATACGTGGTAAATTTTACCACTTAAATTAAAATCTTAGTGTATAGTTATATTAACAGATTAGTCAACTAAAGCTTGGTACAACACACACATTACATGGTTCTTAAAGTCGACAATTTAAATTGTTCTCGGGGTAGACGACAGCTGATTAAAAACACCTCATTAGAACTTGCCTCAGGCGAGCTCTTACTCATCAGCGGTGCAAATGGATCTGGCAAATCGACCTTACTAAAAGTACTGGGCGGGTTAAGAGAACCAGACAGCGGTAGTATTAATTGGCATGGACAATCAATCAATAGTGAGCTCTTTAAAACTGGTTTTAAATGGCTAAGCCACACCAATGGAAACCAATCGACCCTTACAGTTTATGAAAACTTAGCGTGTTACTTTCAACTAACTAATAATTCCGCAAAGACTATTGATGATGTTATTAACAGGCTAGGGTTAGCAGGCCATAAAAACAAACTTGCTGGGCAACTTTCAGCTGGTCTTAATCGTAGGTTAGCACTAGCAAGGTTAATAGCTGGGCCCTCAAGCGTATGGTTGCTTGATGAGCCACAAACATCTCTTGATAAATCCGGCATAGCTGCCTTTGAATTAATGCTTACTGACTTTTTAAACAATGGGGGAATGGTTCTTATGACATCTCACCAACCCATATCCATTGATGAAAAGTATATTCAACACCTAATACTGCACTAATGAATATTCAACATCTAACTTTTTCTGTTTTATTGATGCGTGAAATAAAAATAGCATTTCGTTCGCCTCAACAATTATTTTTGCCCGTATTGTTTTGCTGTCTAGTAGTATTAATTTTTCCACTCGGTTTAAGCCCTTCACCGGCATTACTATCCAGCATTGCGCCGGGTATTATTTGGGTCGCTCTGATGCTGGCGATTTTATTGTCACTGGACAATCTGTTTAGAAAAGACCTTGAAGACGGTTTTATTGAAACGCTCTTTTTCAGCCCACGCTCTTTGCCCACTTTATTAGCAGGCAAAGTATTTGGTCAATGGTTAGTTACGTCCCTGCCCATTATTTGTATCTCCATTATTTTAGCTGGCACTCTTGGCTTACCAGGTAGTTGTTTCCCAACATTATTACTTAGCCTATTAATGGGCACCTTATCGCTTACTTTTATTGGCGCCATTTCTGCGGCATTAACGGCAGGGCTTCAACAAAATGGCATGTTGATGACACTTTTAATACTGCCCATGTACATTCCAATTCTTATTTTTGGTAGCAACGCCATTCAAAATGCTGCTTTAGGCACATCATCTGCCCCACAGTTATATATGTTATCAGCATTACTGGTGTTGACTCTCACACTTGCACCCATTGCGATTTCTGCATCACTCAGAATAGGCCTAGCACAATGAATATTATTAAGTGGTTTAACACCATTTCATCACCCCAACGTTTTTATTTTTTTTGCGAAAAGTGGATTCCCTGGCTAACCCTTTTGTTCTTATTATTTCTCATTCCCGGTTTGTACGGCGGCCTGGTTATGGCACCAGCTGATTATCAGCAAGGTGATGCCTTTAGAATTATTTATGTACATGTCCCTGCCGCGTGGATGTCTTTATTTATCTATATCGTTATGGCTGTGCAAGCCATCATCGTGCTCGTATGGCGCATCAAAATTTCAGAAATGATAGTCATCAGCAGCGCTTCAATAGGTGCGGGTTTTACCTTTATCGCCTTAGTGACAGGGTCCTTATGGGGGAAGCCCATGTGGGGTACCTGGTGGACTTGGGATGCACGCCTTACCTCTGAGCTTATTCTTCTATTTATCTACCTTGGTATCATCATGTTGTACAGCGCATATGATGACAAACGAACGGCATCTAGAGCTATTGCCATACTAACCTTGGTTGGTGTGGTGAATATCCCTATCATTCATTATTCAGTTGTTTGGTGGAACACATTACATCAAGGTGCAACAGTCAGCAAACTCGACAAACCATCTATCGCTGTTGAAATGTTAATTCCACTTTTATTAATGGCTATTGCTTTCAAATTGTATTACTTACTTGCGCTATTTCAGCGTGTGAAGGTTGAAATTTTAAATCGAGAATTCAATAGCCGATGGGCAAAAAACCTTGCAAAGGAGCGTGTTTATGACTGAGTTTTTACTAATGGGCGGTTATGCATTTTATGTCTGGGGTTCGTTTGCTATTACAGCTGTTGTTATGGTTAGCCAGCTCGTTATGAATCGCATACAACACAAACAGATACTATCTGAAATATTTGATGTTCAACATACTAATACACAGCAAGCCCATGAATAATAAACGCAAAAAGAGACTACTGTTTGTTTCACTACTTGTACTGGGGGTCTCAATTTCTGCAGCATTAGCCCTGAAGTCGTTTAATGAAAATATCATGTACTTCTTCCCACCGTCCGATATCAAAGCCGGTAAAGCCCCCGTTGATCGCCTATTTAGAGTTGGCGGAATGGTTGTCGATAACAGTGTCAAACGAGGCAACGATTCATTAAAGGTCGAATTCCAACTAACCGATTATGCGGAAACTGTCACTGTTCATTACACCGGTATTTTGCCAGACTTATTTCGTGAAGGCCAAGGCATTATTGCCCGCGGAAAGCTGTCCAGTAACGGTGTTTTTATCGCCGAAGAGGTGCTGGCCAAGCATGATGAAAACTATATGCCTCCAGAGATTACCGACACGCTGAAAAAGCAACAAGGAGAAAATTAAAAATGATGGCTGAAGCAGGACAAATTGCACTAATTTTTGCGCTGGTATTCACCTTATACCAAACAATTATCCCAATGATTAGTAGTTTTAATTGTTATGGACCAGGTATTCGAAGTGCCCGTTATCTAGCTTCAGCACAGTTTGGTTTTTTAGTCATCTCATTCGCATGTTTAACCTACGCGTTCCTTACTAATGATTTCTCAATCAAATACGTAGCATCTACTTCAAACAGAAGCCTACCAACCTTGTATAAAATTTCAGGTGTTTGGGGAGCGCACGAAGGGTCGCTTTTGTTATGGTCCCTAGTTTTATCACTCTGGACAGTTGCTGTTTGCTTTTTTAGTAGCAAATTACCGCAAATATTTATGGCTCGCGTAATAAGCATCATGGGATTTATTAGTTTAGGGTTCTTGCTCTTTATTTTGACGTTATCCAACCCATTTGACCGCTTATCGCCTATTCCTGTTGATGGTAGAAGCCTCAATCCACTGCTTCAAGACCCCGGGCTAGCCATTCACCCACCCATGTTATATATGGGCTATGTAGGTTTTTCAGTCGCCTTCGCCTTTGCATTGGCGGCATTGATATCAGGAAAAATTGATGCCGCTTGGGTTAAATGGGCACGTCCTTGGACTAATGTGGCGTGGTCTTTTCTAACCTTCGGTATCGCATTAGGTAGCTGGTGGGCCTATTACGAACTCGGTTGGGGTGGCTGGTGGTTTTGGGACCCTGTTGAAAACGCATCATTACTACCTTGGCTCGTGGGAACTGCTTTGATTCATTCATTAGCCGTCACCGAGAAGAGAGGTGCCTTTAAATCTTGGACGGTGCTTTTAGCTATTTTTAGTTTTTCACTAAGCTTATTAGGTACTTTTTTGGTTCGTTCAGGCGTGCTAACATCTGTACATGCCTTTGCAAGTGACCCTGAGCGAGGCTTATTCATTTTAGTTTTTTTAGTGCTAGTCGTCGGCGCTTCATTAATAATCTATGCTTGGCGGTCTCCCAGTTTAAAATCTGAAACCGGGTTCAATTACCTCTCTCGAGAGACGGCTCTGCTGATTAATAATATTTTCTTAGTCACATTAGCCGCCTGTATTTTATTAGGCACTCTGTACCCTCTAATACTTGATGCACTCGGCGGCGGAAAAATATCCGTTGGCCCTCCATACTTCAATGCTGTTGTTGTTCCAATAGCACTCACCATGTTTGTTGTCATGTCCATTGGCTTTGCTATTCGCTGGAAAGGTGATTCATTCACAAGGATTTTTAAACAATTGAAGATTTTGATATTAATATCGTTGATTGCTGGCTTGGTCTTACCCGCCTTGTGGCTCTCTCCTTTCAATATTGCTTCGAGCATTGGCATTACGTTAGCATCCTTGATTGCTCTCGTCGCGCTATCAATTATCATTAAGCAAAAAAAGAACCCGCTTAGTGTTTCCAGAAGCATGTGGGGAGGCAGTATTGCGCATATTGGCATGGCTATCACCTTGGCTGGCATTAGCATCACAGCTGTTTATAGCGGAGAAAAGGATATTAAATTGTCTTTTGGTGAAGAGTATTCCTTAGCAGGTTACTCATTCAAATTGATCAGTGTCAATAAACACCAAGAGCAAAACTACATGGCAAACACGGGGCTTGTTCAAGTCACAAAAGATGGACAACTCATTGCCAATATGAAGCCTGAAAAACGTGTTTATGATAGTCAGTCCAAACCAATGACTGAAGCGGCTATTGATGCTGGTTTTTTTAGGGATTTATTTGTAGCCCTGGGTGAACCACTAGGCGCCAATAGTTGGAGCTTAAGGTTATACCATAAGCCTTTTATCCGCTGGATTTGGCTTGGGGCACTGTTAATGGCTTTGGGCGGCGTTCTAGCAGTAACAGATAAACGATACAAACAGCCACCGGCAAAACAGCATGATTAAACGCTATATGCCCATCCTCGCATTTTTCGTGCTATCTGCTTTCCTTGCTATTGGTTTAACACTCAAGCCCAAAGAGGTGCCTTCTCCTTTAATAAACAAACCAGCACCGGCACTGTCATTGCCACAGCTTTTTGATACGAACAAAGTTGTTCATACCGCTGATATGCAGGGCAAAGTGTGGCTTTTAAATGTTTGGGCATCTTGGTGTCGTGCCTGTCGAGCCGAACATTCATTATTGAATAGGTTTTCTAAAGAACGGCAAACCCCTATTGTCGGACTTAACTATAAAGACAGCCTGTTCCAAGCTAAAAAATGGCTCAAACAACTAGGCAACCCTTATTCAATCATCGCCTTTGATAACAAAGGGAATGCTGGCATCAATTGGGGTGTTTATGGTGTACCCGAGACATTTGTTATCGATAAAAAAGGAACCATTCGGTATAAACAAATCGGGCCGATGGATGACAGCGCACTCCAAAATATAATTTTACCTTTAATCCAACAGTTAGAAAACGAATCGTGAGCCGCCTCTTTGCCACCATCATATTGTTAACCAATATCTATTTGAACTCGGCATGGGCTGCGATTGAAAGTCACTCATTCCCATCAATTACACAAGAAAAAACTTACCACGAATTAGTTGAAGAGTTGCGTTGTCTCGTATGCCAAAACCAAAACTTATCAGCATCAAATTCTGGGCTTGCAAAAGACCTTAGGCAACAAACATACAACATGGTTTTAGCCGGCAAATCAAAACAACAAATTACGCAATACATGACCGAACGCTACGGGGATTTTGTTTTGTATAACCCCCCTGTTAAACAATCCACCCTTATTTTGTGGGTAGGGCCATTCATCATCTTATTAATTGCTGGCATTGTATTGTTATTTAATTTGAAAAAATCGAAACAACTGCTTAATACACCTATCGCACCCAATGAGGACCAATCAGAATGATCATCACAATATTCACATTATTTAGCCTCATCGCTATTAGCGTATTACTTTTTCCTTCTTTTATATTTTTTAAAAAAAAAGGCGAAAAAACATCGCAAAAACATAAGATATTGTTACTGACAGTTGCGTTAATATTGCCCGTCACCGCGCTATTATTATTTTATCAATTTGATAACCGTCTAACAGATCAACCAAGCTCAACTGCCCAACAACCTACAAATAATAACCATGCAGGAAGTTTAGACAGCATGATTGACTCTCTAAAAGCTAAATTACGTTCAAATCCAAGTGACCTCAAAGGTTGGAACTTATTAGCTAGATCTTACCTACACATCAAAGATTATAAAAAGGCATTAATCGCAATGAAAAAATCTTATGAATTATCACCCGACGACAGCGGACTTAAATCAGAAATACAACGTATTTCAAAACTCGCAGGCAAGCCCTTAAACACTCAGCAACCCATACAAAACATCATGCAAGGCCCCAATGGACAAAAAGTTAACGTAGGCGCTATGGTCGAACGTTTAAGAAAAAAACTGGAATCCAACCCAGATAACTTCGATGGGTGGATGATGCTTGGTCGGTCATACAATAATCTAGGGCGCACTAAAGATGCCATCGATGCTTACAAGAAAGCAGTTGCGTTAAAACCCAGTAATCAACAGGCTAAAAGCTTACTAAACAGCATAATGAACCGAGGCAAGAAAACATCGATTCCCAATAAAACTGACGACGATGATTTATTGAAAGCTCGTGCACTTATGCAAAAAAAACAATACACCCGAGCGATAGAGCTTCTAAAAAACAAGTTATCTGAAACACCTAATGATATCCAAACCATTATTATGCTCGCGGACGCTACCTCAATGGCAAATGGTGGGATTGTAGAGGGTCCTGCCTACGAACTGATTAAAAAGGCACTAACATTAAACCCTAAACACCCCACGGCACTCTGGTTAGCTGGAATGGCTGAATATCGTATCAAGAATTACAATAAAGCGCTCAGCCATTGGAAAACACTTGATAAAATTTTATTAAAAAACAGCCCTGACAGCATAGAGTTAAAAAGTCTCATAACTAAAGCCGAAAAAAACTTAGTTAAGTAGTCGAAGCAATAATTCCTGATAAAATAAATTTTCTATTAGCAATATATAACTATTTCTTATAATTCAAGCGCGGTATGTTAACGTTCTTTTGGATTATTGTTGACCAAAACTATGAAAACCACTCCTGAACAAATAAAAAAGTTAAGAAAACGAACTGGCTTAACACAATCAGAAGCAGCCAAGTTAATTCACGTACAACTCAATGCCTGGCAACGTTGGGAAGCACCTGAAGGCAGTGAATATTCACGAAAAATGTCTGAGACTTGTCTAGAACTCTTCTGCATTAAAACAGGGTCAACCTATCCTCCCACATAAAATCATTTAGAATATGCTTGACAAATACTGCCATTGACAGTATAGTTCTTATCACTCAGCAAATAACTGCTGTTTTTTTACCCGTAAATATACTGCCATTGGCAATAATGGAGATTATAATGAAAGCTTTAAATATAACTAAAACCCCACTATCAACAGCAATAACAGCTCAACTTGGATCACAGCAACTTTTGTTTCTCCCAGTCATACAAGCAGATAAGACAACAACGATAATTTGCAAAATGTGTGGTCAAAAACATACATACGTCCAAAAAAGAAAACCAAAGAAATTTTGTTGCAATAAATGTGCGTGTGCTTATCACGGTAAATATGTCAGAGATAAGGCTAAAGAAGCGCTGAGGCAAAAGAGTTATTACAAAAAGCATTATGCCAAAAAGCTGATTGTCACAAGTAAACAATCCGTTAAGGATAAGGATTTACAACATAGTATTTCGGAAGCACACCTAAACCAACAGTTGGCTTCTGGAAAGTGCCAGGTAACTGGCCTCCCAATCAAGAACAATATTGGTAGCGGGGAAAATCGTGGCGCGTATTCGCCATCCCTTGACCGAATTGATAATGCAGTTGGCTACACTGATAGCAACACACGCGTGGTTAGCTGGCAATATAATCTTGCCAAGGGAAAGTTTACTGATAGGGATGTAAATAATTTGGCTATTGCTCTAGTTGCGAGTCACTTGAGCCCCTCTTGTCGTGAGGAATTTAAAAAGTTGTTGCCAGCTAATTTAATTGCCGGTCTACCTTCTGGGTATTCACTTTAATCATTAATGGGGAATCTAATGGAAGAGACTAACCAAGAAGATGATTCGCTTATCAAGATGCAAATTGCTGATGTATTTAAGGTAAGTTATTCACCTTGTTTGAGCGATTTGATTACTAAACTGGATATGCTGGACGGTGAAACATCTAAAGAAGTGATGACGATCTGGAGTAAATTACAGGGTGTTATGGGGCAGTCGATGAAGCATCAGGATTTAAACACTATCATCGGCTTGATGGGCCATGAAATCGCCTGTCTCTATAGACCTGATTATGCGTTAAATCTTAATGATGACTTTTTATATGTCTCATGGAATCGTTATGCCTCTGATTTAGGACAATACCATGCGACGTATGATTTATGCCTGTATGTGCTTAACCACCGTTTAAAGCATCATCACATGACGTATTGGGTGAATAAAGCCGTCAAAGATGTTGAAAATGAACTCGCGTTATTAGTAAATAAACAGAGACGTGAGTTACTCATTGAAAAAATGTTTGTACTGATTAAAAAGGTATCAGCCATAAGTGAGGAATTCAGTCTGTCGGTTTTATTTAACCTCATGCAGTCGTCCCACTTTAATATGTCCTCAGCTATAAAGACTGATATGACATCTCTTATCGAGGACATAACCGCTAACATGCCTGGAGTTAGAGTGTTGGATAGTATTGAGCCAGCAGGTGATAGAGCAGTAAAAAACGTTTGTGATCGTTACCAAGAGCTAGTGGCACGCCCTATTCGGCTAGCAGGTATTCGGTCAATACCCTTGATTGAAACCACAATGAATAGGGAATTTCCCTGGTTTACTAACGTGACTAGCCACATAGCCAAGTCTTTGCAATTAAGACAATTAGGTTATGGTGATTTTTTCCTCAGCCCGCTGCTTTTGGTCGGTGGGCCAGGGTTGGGGAAAACGGCTTATTGTTTAAGGTTATCGGAATTATTAAATCTGCCATTTAGAACGTTAGCATTAGGTGGCAAGACTGATAACCGCGATTTAGCAGGAACAGCCAGGGGCTGGTCAGGTGGCCACCCTTCGATGCTGATTCAATTAATCAATAAACATAAGGTTGCTAATCCATTGATTATGTTGGACGAGCTGGATAAAAGCGGAGGCTCTGACCACAATGGTCGCATTACTGATACCCTATTGATGCTACTAGAGAGTCGGTCTGCCAAGCAAGTTTATGATGATTACCTTTGTGGGCATTGTGATTTTTCTCATATCAGTTGGGTTGCGACGGCAAACTCGGTACAGCAATTACCCGCCGCCATATTGAGCCGATTTGACGTCATCACCATCGACAAGCCCGCTAAAGAGCATTACCCAGCGATTGTTCATCGTTGTATCGGTGAATTTATGAATGATAACGGAATTCACAAGTCGCATAGCCCTGCTTTAGAAACAACTGACTGGACGTGGCTTGAACAATTTTATAGCTCTCCGAGAAAGGTTAAGAAGGCTGTGTACAAATGGCTAGCCTATCGTTTATTATCGCCAACGAACGATATGGTCCACTAGGTTTATGTTGTTTTTGACGGAAATTTTAATCATTTCCAAAATGTGGGGTAGGATGAGGGGTAAACCAATAAATCATCTCTAACTTATTGGTTTATATAGGTAAATGGCGGAGAGAGAGGGATTCGAACCCTCGGTACCTTGCGGTACACACGCTTTCCAGGCGTGCTCATTCGACCACTCTGACATCTCTCCGTATTTAAAAAAACGTTATGACCCACGTTTTGGGTGGTGAATTATACCAACAAATTTTCTAGACTTTTAACTAATTAAACCATCGACTCTAGCTCATCCCAACGTTGATACTTGCCTTGTAATTGGGTATCCACTTCAACCATCTCATCCATTTTCTGCTGAATGGCTTCCCGCTCACCTTTATGAAACTCTGTGGTGCTAGTTAGTTTTTGCAATGCTTCTAGCGCTTGTTCCAATTCATCAATTTGCTTTGGTAAGGCATCTAATTCTTGCTGTAATTTATAACTTAGTTTTGCTTTTTTTGACGGCTGCTGTGTGGGCTCTGAAGATAACGTCACTTTTTCGCCTTTCTCAACCTTCTCTTTCGCTTTTATAACGTTTGCCCAGTTAGGTAACTCACCCACATAATCAGTGATTTGACCATCACCTTCAAAGAACCAAAAATTGGTCACTACGTTTTCTAAAAACTTTCTATCGTGGCTAACCAGCAGCAAGGTACCTTCGTATTCCATCAGCAATTCTTCTAACAATTCGAGTGTTTCAATATCCAAGTCATTGGTCGGCTCATCCATGACGATAAAATTGGCCGGTTGACTAAATAGCTTTGCCAACATAATGCGATTACGCTCCCCGCCCGATAGAACTTTTGCTGGAGAACGCGCCCGTTCAGGTGCAAACAAAAAGTCACCTAAGTAACTAATGATATGCCTGTCTCGGCCGTTGATTGTGATGGTTTCTTTTCCATCAGACACCAAGTCGATAACTGTCTTTTCTAAATCAAGCACATCTCGGTGCTGATCAAAGTAGGCGACTTTTAATTTTGTGCCGTGTTTAACATCACCCGAATCAAGCTCAATTTCCTGTAACAAGGCTTTTATTAAGGTACTTTTACCAATGCCGTTTGGCCCAACTAGCCCAACTCTATCACCACGCATAAGGCGGCATGAAAAATCATGGACCATACGTTTACCAGCATATGCAATGGAAACATTTTTTGCTTCAATAACCTGTTTACCTGAACGTTCACCTTTATCTACTTCCAACTTAGCAGGGCCTGCTAAATTTCTTCTGTCTGCCCGCTCTGTTCGAAGCTTCTTTAACGTTCTTACACGGCCTTCATTACGTGTTCTTCTTGCTTTTATACCTTGGCGAATCCACACTTCTTCACGGGCTAGTTTTTTATCAAACTCAGCATTTGTTTTTGCTTCAGACTCTAACGCTGCGGCTTTTCGTTCTAGGTATTGATGATAACTGCATGACCAGCTGGTTAACTGTCCTCTATCTATTTCAATAATTCGCTTGGCAATGTTCTGCAAAAAAGTTCTATCGTGGGTAATACACACCACAGCACCTTGAAAACTTTCTAGCTGTTTTTCTAGCCAAACAATGGTTTCCATATCCAAGTGGTTTGTGGGTTCGTCCAACAGCAACACATCGGGCTCAACCACTAGCGCTCGCGCTAGCCCTACTCGACGTTTCCAACCACCGGACATTTCATTTATTTTTTTATCAGCAGGTAAATTTAAGCGGCTTAATACAGAATCCACTCGTTGCTGAAGCGTCCAGCCATCTAGGGCTTCAAACTTTTGCTGTAGGTTTCCAAGTGCATCCAAGTCTACATTTGGGTCTAGCAACATATCATGGTAACGCGCGATCAAATGCCCTACTTCACCTAGGCTATCGGCCACCGCTTCATATACAGTTGATGATTCTGGTAACTCTGGCGACTGTTCTAACGTTGAAACAACGACGCCAGACTGTTTCCACAACGTTCCTGAATCCGGCAAAATTTCTTCGGCTATCGTTTTCAATAACGTTGATTTCCCTTCGCCATTTCTACCAATTAAACCAATTCTTTCTTGCTCATCAATTTGTAATTCTGCCTGATCAAGCACAGGTTTTATTCCGAAAGCAATGCTAACGTTATCAAGTTTTATTAGTGGCATACTGTTTTAATTTAAAAGTGTTTTTCGAACGAGGTTCAACCCTGCCGCCGCTGCAACAATCTGCTGCCTGTCTGTGCGACCCGACACTTCTCGTGTTGATGAGAGTGCCGACGCATTATCCACTACGGCCGTATAAATGTCTGATTTGTTTTTGCCGGTTTCTTGATATAGCTGAACCATGACCATGCTGGCAACTGATGTTTCAGCCAGTTTTTTTGCCATCATTAACGCAGTCTTTTCACTCACTTGCTCTTTAACCATTTGCATTGCTTCAATTGCATTGTCGCTTAATGGGAATACCTGAGAACTTTTCAGCCAGCTTGCATTACATTGCTTGGCAAACAAGCCTTGAGATAACGTTTCAACTGCCAACAATGACTGTTCATTTTTCTGCATCAATTGATCCACGCAATCAGCCAAACTATCGACATTAGTGTCCAGCCCATCCACCGCATAAATAACGGATCCCAACGCGTCTTGAACCGCCCCTATACAAGCTCGAAGTTCTTTATCTGGGTAACCATTAGGAAAGGTCAACTTTAATTCGTTTTCTGGTAATCCCGCTCGAAAACTAACGCGCACCACATCAGGTATGTTCAATTCGTTGATGATTTGCTGAATACTGGACTCACCCATGCCCATTATTCTTAACGTAATGAGCTTTGTTTTTTCAATATGGAATGTTTGTTTTAAATCATCAATGACAAAACTCGCCATCATGTTTCGCATTTCATAGGGCACACCTGGCATAAAGTAAAACCGGCAATGGTTTCCAGCCCCTACAAAGCCTGCTGCTGTTCCCCAGTAATTATCAATACGCACAGATTGCTCAGGTAAATATGCTTGTTTACGATTGACCTCAGCCATTGGCACATTAAGCTTTTCAAAATATGCCGACATCATGTTGTACGTTTCCTCATCAAAACTCAATGGCAAACCAAACGCCTGCGCATACGCTTCCGATGTTAAATCATCTTGCGTGGGCCCTAAACCGCCGGTGCAAAGGCAAACATCTGCCATGCCATCAATATCTCGCATTAACTGAACCAATTCGGCCATATCATCTGCAACGGTAATATGCCGAATAATATCAAACCCAAGCTGATGACACTGTTGCGACAAATACGCTGCATTAGTATCAACAGTTGCCCCCGTAATAACCTCATCACCCTGTGAGAATATAACGACCGTTGGGCGTTTGCTTTTAGGCATCAAAGGCAAGGTTATAACTGGTGAATTTACGTAAGTTTAGAACACCTTTATCTAAAATCAGATACTGGCCTTTTATACCTAAAAGCTGGCCTTCAATAACCGGTGTTTTATCAAAGTTAAAGGAAGACACTTTCTCTGGGTATTGCAACACAGGGTAGTTAATTGAGACTTCTTTTGCATCGGTAAGCAATTCAATTTGCCCCGCCCCCTGCTCATCTTGAATAGCAGCCAATGCATCGCTAGCTTGTTCTAACAAAGCATCTCTTTCCACAACCATGTTTTTTGATTCGGCTTGACCCTTTAACATTTTCCGCCAATCCGTTTTATCTGACACGTGCTTTTTTAACGCCATTTCGACTAAACCTGACTGTAAACGCGTTTTTACTTTAAACATCGGCAAGGCCTGTGTTGCGCCTTGATCAATCCAACGTGTAGGCACTTGTGTGTGTCGGGTAATGCCAACCTTTAAGCCAGAAGAGTTGGCCAAATAAACAAAATGGTCTTGAAAGCAAAACTGTTCTCCCCATGAAGGTTCACGGCATGTGCCTAAATGATAATGGCACGTTTCAGGTTTCATGATACACAGGTCACATTGTGCAAGTTTCGTCATGCACACATAGCAATGACCCTGGCTATAGCTTTTCTTAGTACGTTTGCCACAGTTAGAGCAATGAATTTCATCTTTATACGTCAGTTTAATTTGCTTACCTATATATTGGTTTAAGCCAATCAGCTCATCGCCTATAGGCAAGCTGTATTCGACTGTATCTGTTAGAACAGCCTGCATTTTTTTGATATGACCTTCTGCCATGTTTTTTAACCCGCTAAGTGTTTAAAAGAATCGTTTAAAAAGTGTTCGAAGCCATCGAACCCATGATGCCCCCCTTCAATTACGTGCTGCTGGGCATTTTTATAATAATTAACGCCGTCTTTATAATCTAGCACCTCATCACCTGTTTGCGTTAACAATAACAGCAACGCCGGTTTCGCAATCAAAGGTACATAAAGGGCTTTCAACTGCAACAAATGCTCTTCTGTTAATTCAAAAACCTCATCACTGTGGTAGTTTTTATTTTCACCTAATAATGGTTGCAACAGGCTATATGCTTTAACCGCCGGATTAATCAACACAGCCCTAACTTGATATTTTTCCGATAAATACGTTGCATAATAACCACCTAGCGAGCTACCCATAACCCCCCATCGCTCACCATCAAGCGTGTTGATGTGAGACTCAATTAACGCCATAGCGTTAACTGGAGCATGCGGCAAGTCAACCAAAAACAATGAATGTTCTGGGTGGTTCTGAACATAGTGTTGCACTTGTTCTGCTTTTAATGACTGGGATGAACTACAAAAACCGTGTAAGTAAATAACGTGCACGTAAGAACTCTTTAAAGAAATTAGGTTAGTAGGATAACCGACCTATTTATGTGTTGTCACAAAAACAGCGTATCTAATTGATACGCTGTTTTATAGGCTCAGCAATTAATTGGCTAAACTTTCTGATTGTTCAATAGCTTGGGATACGTATTTTTCCTCAAATGCATCTTCTGGTAATGGCTTATCAATTAGGTAACCTTGTACTAAATCACAACCATGTTCAGCTAAAAAGTCATACTGTTCTTGTGTTTCAACGCCTTCAGCAACAACTTTCATCCCCAGGTTATGCGCTAATACGATCATTCCATCAACAACCGCCATATCTGATTTATTGTCAGGAATTTCACAGATGAATTCCATATCTAACTTTAACGTTTCTGCCGGCAATTGTTTTATATAGCTAAATGAAGAGTAACCCGTTCCAAAATCGTCAATGGATAAGCTAACCCCTATCCGTCTAATTTGGTGCATTTTTTCTAGCATTGCATCCACATTTTCTAGCACCATCGTTTCTGTTACTTCTAATTCTAAATAACTCGGGTCGAGTTGGTGTCTATCCAAACAATCTTGAAGTTGCGATACAAACTTTTCATCTGCCATCTGGACTGCAGATACGTTGACAGCTATCGTACCTTCATATTCGGAGTCTAATTGCCATTGTTTTAGAGTACGACAGGCGTTGTCCAATACCCATAGCCCAATCTCTTTAATCACACCAGTCTCTTCTGCGACAGGTACAAACTCTGTCGGTGATACTAACCCTCTGACTGAATGTCGCCACCTGACAAGCGCTTCAGAACCAATAACACAACCCGTTTTAGTGTTTTGTTTTGGTTGGAAATAAAGTGTAAGCTCTTCGTTGTTCAGCACTTTTCTAAGGTCAGACTCCATCAACATTCTTTCTTCAAGAACGTCACTCATTTCTTGGATATAAAAACGGTATGTATTTCGTCCTGATGCTTTAGACTTATACATCGCTGTATCTGCATGTTTCAATAAATCTTCTTTCGAAACACCATCATCAGGGCACATTGAAATACCTATACTGATACTCACCACAATTTCATTTTTTGCTATTTCAAACGGTTCTTTAAGGACATTAAGCATTGATTTAGCAATTTTCTCAGCTGTTTTATTACTCTCAATATTACTTAACAAAACAATAAATTCATCACCGCCTAAGCGCGCTAACACATCGCCAGATCTTATACAGCCCGACAGCCGCCCAGCCATTGCTTTCAATAAAATATCGCCTGCTTCATGGCCCAAGCTATCGTTAATGTTTTTAAACTGATCAACATCAATGAAAAACAAAGCTAAATTAGTCTTATTCCGTTGAGCATGATCTAACTCTTGCTCAAATTGTTCCACAAATGCTGTCCTATTCGGTAAACCCGTTAAGCCATCTATATAAGCAAGTTTTTGAACATGATTGTCGGCATCTTGTTTTTCTAATAAACGTTTTACTCTTTGCCTCAATACAGACAAGTTAATCGGCTTAGGGATGAAATCTGCCGCACCACTTTGGTACGCTAAATCAACCGATTGTTCATTTTCTAATGCCGTGGTAATGAGAATAGGCACATCTTTACCAGTGCTCAGCGCTTTAATTTGTTTACATGCATGGAAACCATCAATGATTGGCATCATTGCATCCATGATGATTACATTGGGTTTTAATGTTTCAAATAATTCTATCGCTTCACGGCCATTAACACCCTGCTCTACTTGATACCCTTCACGCTCAAGCACACTACATAATGTCATTCTTGTGCTCTGGTCATCGTCAACAACCAAAACAACCTCTTTATTACGTGTAACCTTACTTTGCTGTGATGGTTTAATTTTTTTTAATTCCGCTTTTAAATACAACTCAACAGCAATAAGCTCCTTACCTAACCTTTCAGAAATAGCACCGATGTTATCTCTTTTAACGATATCTTTTGACCAAGCATCTTCTATTTCTATGCAGATTGAACTTATACCAACAGCCCCTAAATTTCGTGAACTCCCTTTTAGTCTATGTGCGCGCTCTAAACAGCCAGACACATCGCCAGCTTCCATAGCAGCAACTAGAGCGGAGACATCAATCGGTGTGTCAACCAGATATGATTCAACGATTTTTTTAATGCCATCCCCAGTATTACTGGCCAATGCTCTAAATATATCTTTTTCAACTACAGATTCGTCCCCACTAATCGGCGTGACATGCTCTGTTTCATTTTGAATAATTAATTGTCCAAGCTTGTCGTCACCAAAACAACTTTGTATTTTCTCCAATAACCCTGACATTTCGAATGGCTTTAACAGGTAACCATTCATGCCAACCACTGTACATTGCTCTAGTTCACTTTTTTTGTCCTTTGCGGTTAATGCAATTATCACCGGTTGATTAACTGAGTCGCCTAATTTCCTTATTGCTTGCGTCGACTCATACCCGTTCATGACGGGCATATTGCAGTCCATCAAAATTAAGTCATGCTGACGCTCTTTAAAGGAATCTAACCCCTCTCTACCATCCATAGCACAGTCGGCCACAACACCAAATTGCTTTAACATGGCAACCGCTACTAACTGGTTCGTTACATTGTCATCAACCACTAACACGCTTAGGTTTTGTAGCGAAGTCTTGTTACTAGGTGCTTGTATAGCGCCATGGTCCACAATCTGCTTTTTATCTGACAGTACATTAATTAGCGTTTGCTCCAGTTTGTCGACGCGAACCGGTCTATCAATCGTCACGCTCAAGTCAATTTTAGAGGCTTGTTCTGGTAAAAACTTACCACCAAAACGTAGCATTGGAATAAGGTGAACTGTAGAACAATTATCTTCGTTCTCAAGCACTTTCAAAAATGCGCCTTCATCCCCTTCGCAGTAATCAACATTAAATAGACACACATCAGGGATTTGATAATCCGCATCGTCTGGATTAAGCCTAATCACCGCTTCTGTGTAACTATTAACTACAACGCAATCAATTCCCCATTGATCAAAAATTGTCTTTAAGTAATTAGCTGTTGCTTTAAAAGGTTCAACTAGTAATACCTGCTTCCCTTGTAACAACGTTAAATTCTCAGATAGCACTTCTACTTCATTGCTTAACGTTGTTACAGGCATACTCATTTTAAATCGAGAACCCTTACCTTCATTACTAGCAACCGAAATCTTCCCACCCATCAGTTTTACCATTTCAACAACAATACTTAACCCTAACCCCGTTCCCCCATAATCATTGGAAATTTCTGCACTGACTTGGCCGAAGGGTTGAAATATTCTTGCCAGCGCGTCCTTCGGTATGCCTATACCCGTATCTGTCACGTTTATTTCCAGCACTCCATTGCTTGATTCAGCAGAAACGATGGATGCTGAAAGAGTAATATGGCCGGTTTCAGTAAATTTAATCGCATTATTTAATAAATTACCAATCACCTGACGCATTCGAGTCGCATCACCATTCATTGTCACTGACCCAACCGCGCGCAAGTCTAAACATAGCTCTAGCCCTTTAGATTGAGCTCTTTCTGCGTGTAACAAAGCTATTTGTTCAAGGAACACTCTGAGGTGTATTTTACTCATATCAAGTGAGTACTGCCCCGCTTCAACCTTACTAAAGTCCAACACATCATTAATCATCAGCAATAGTGAATCACCTGATTTACTGGCAACTTCAAGATATTCGTTTTGATGCTCAGGAAGCCCCATTTCTTTCAGTAAATTAATCATGCCTAACATGCCGTTTAACGGGGTACGAATTTCATGACTCACATTGGCCGCGAAATCAGATTTAATTTTGGCTACTTGTAGCGCTTTATCACGGGAAATTTCCAGTTGTTCTTTACGCTCTTCAATTACTACCATCATCTGATTGAAGGAATCAGACATATTTGACAATTCAGTAAAATCGTCATAATTTGTCCGTATATTCTCAACACCAGAACCCGCCTCATTCATTGTCTCTGAAAAACGCCTTAATGGAACGGTCAACCTACGTATCACCGCATTTAATATTAACAGCAAGAGCAAGGCCAACGCCAAAATGGCGCCTAGACTGGTTAAAAATATTTTTTGAACATACCCAAATAAAGTCGACTTATCTAGTATTACCATGACGTATGCCATGGCAGTCGTGTAACTTTCATCAACTATTGGGGCAATATAATAAAACCCTTGGTTTGTTTCTTTGATGAACTCTGCTTCCAGTCCAATATTATTTTGCCAACCGTCAACAATGTCTAGATCTTTTGAATTCTTCATCGAAAATAATTGTTCATAATTAGCATTAAAAACAACCACCTTTTCCACACTTTCCAAGGAAAGAACAGACTTCGCCGTAAAGCTCAGCAATTCTTCTATTGTTCCCGAGTAATTAAGTTTAGTTTGCTCAATCAAGGTATCGGCTACTTCTTCACCATGCTTCAAAAAAGCATGGTGTTCACGTTCGTACGTAATATAGGAAATAACTGATGATGCAACGACAGAAAGCACAAGGACGCCCACTAAGAAATAGACAGTTAGTTGTGATTCAAAGCTTTTTTTTAAAGATAGTTTTATCAAATTAAATATCCGCCCCTTACATGGGTAATTAATGCTATTTAACTCAATACGTAAATAGCTTATTCAACGTCCTTTTATCAAACTCAATAATTAAGGTTTCTGTCATTAAGTCTAGTTGAAAAATTGTACTTTGCACTTTTTACAAATGCCTTCATGCATAAATCCAAGAGCATCGTTATAATAGATAAAATTTTACCGGAGCTTCACGATGTCTTGGATTTCAACTAAACCTATTCCTGTCAACGAACGTTTAATCGTCGCCTTAGATGTGCCCGATATCCCGAGTGCCAAAGCGCTAGTTACAACGTTAGGTGATAGCGTCGTGTTCTATAAAATTGGCTTAGAGTTATTTATGTCTGGTAATTACTTTGAATTAATTGATTGGTTGAATGAACAAAATAAACGTATTTTCGTTGATCTTAAATTTTTTGATGTGCCTGCTACCGTTGGCCGTGCTGTTAAACAACTCAGCAATAAAAAAGTAGATTTCGCGACCATTCATGGTAATGACGCCATTATGCAAGCTGCTGCCGAAAATAAGGGCGAACTAAAAGTATTGGCCGTTACGGTGCTAACCAGCCTAGACAGAGGTGATTTAGATGACTTAGGTTTCCAGTGTGATGTTGAAAAATTGGTTACGTCACGTGCAAAACGCGCCATTGAACTAGGTTGCGACGGTGTCATTTCATCTGGCATGGAAGCGCCGGGGCTAAGAGAATCATTAGGTCATAACTTCTTAGTTGTATCACCCGGTATACGCCCAGTTGATAACCGCCCTGAAGACGATCAAAAACGCGTTGTTAGTGTAGAACAAGCATTCCATAATGGTGCTGATCACATTGTCGTTGGCCGGCCGATTCGTGATGCAGTTGATCCAAGACAAGCCGCTTTAGATATACAAAGCAGTATTAACGGTGTATTTTGTAGTTAACATTAGTATAAGGAGATCAACATGGTAAAAAACATTAACGGTTTTACTCAGCCTATAGCAAAGCTTGTGGAACTTAATACTCAACATTATGACTCACTGATGGCTGCGCAAAAAAAATCCGCAGATGATTACCGACACTTGGTTCAAAAACGCATGGAAAGCGCTTCTGAAATTAAAGACCCAATAGAATTAGCCCGCTTTGTAACAGACCAAATGGCATTGGCACAAAGTAGTTATGAAAAAATGGTGATGAACAGCCGCTCTATGTTTGAAGCAATGACTGGTTACAATGCTGAGGTTATTCAATTATTCCAAGAAAGCACGGCTCAATTAAAAAAAGAGATCGAAAAAGAAACAAGCTCTGTCGGCACCAAAAACCATAATTAACATTAGCTTATAAATAATGTTGCAATGCAATATATTTAAGTATATACTACCCTCAACATAAATAAACTAACTGGAGATTCCACCATGAACGATTTCAACGCATTTGCAGCGCCAATTACTAAACTAATCGAATTAAACAAGTCACAATTTGAAAAACTAGCTGCAGCACAACAAGAAGCGGCTAAAAACTATATCCAACTAACTGAAGCACGCATGAAAGCGGCATCAGGCATTAAAGATGCAGACGCACTTAACGCATTCGCTAAAGAACAAGTTGAACTAGCACAAAATGGTTACGAAAAAGTAGTTGCTGATAGCAAGTCTCTATTCGAAGACACTAAATCTTATAACGAACAAGTATTAAATATCGTTAAAGAAAGCACTGCACAATTTACACCAAAAAGCTAAGCTGCTTTTTAAAGCTATTAAAAAGGCCGCTACCGCAATGGTAGCGGCCTTTTTTGTGTTCAACACTTAATTAAATAGAAACAAACAACTTTAAAAGTTAAACTACACTTATAGATTACAATTTACATCTAACAGCTATATTAAATTTCAGGAGATAACCAATGGCTTTAATTTCTTTACGCCAGCTACTCGACCACGCCGCAGAAAATAACTACGGTGTGCCCGCTTTTAACGCAAACAACATGGAGCAAGTGCATGCCGTTATGCAAGCAGCTGATGTCACCAATAGCCCGGTTATTATTCAAGGATCCGCAGGTGCACGCAAATATGCTGGATCTTCATTTTTACGCCATTTAATTATTGCGGCTGTTGAACAATACCCGCATATACCTGTCGTATTCCACCAAGATCACGGTACTAGCCCTGCTATTTGCCAACGCTCTATTCAACTTGGGTTTACCTCGGTGATGATGGACGGGTCTTTAGAAGCTGATGGAAAAACACCAAGCTCCTATGAATACAATGTAGACGTGACACAAAAAACCGTAGAAATGTCCCACGCCTGTGGTGTTTCTGTTGAAGGTGAGTTGGGCTGCCTAGGTTCATTAGAAACTGGCGAAGCTGGTGAAGAAGATGGTGTTGGCGCAGTCGGTAAATTAACCCATGAGCAAATGCTAACAGACCCTGAAGAAGCGGCCGATTTTGTTAAAAAGACGGGCGTGGACGCGCTAGCCATTGCGATTGGTACCAGCCACGGTGCATACAAGTTCACCAAACCACCTACGGGTGACACCTTGGCCATTCAGCGTATCAAAGAAATCCATCAACGCATTCCAAGCACTCACTTAGTCATGCATGGCTCTTCTTCTGTACCCCAAGATTGGTTAAAAATAGTTAATGATTTTGGTGGTGACCTGGGGCAAACCTATGGCGTTCCTGTAGAAGAGATTATCGAAGGAATTAAGTATGGCGTACGAAAAGTAAATATTGATACTGATTTGCGTTTAGCAAGCACCGGTTCTATTCGTAAACACTTAACAGAGAACCCTAAAAACTTTGACCCAAGAAAATTCTTAAAAGTGTCAACGGACGCCATGCAAAGTATTTGTGAAGCCCGCATGAATTCGTTTGGAACGGCTGGCCAAGCATCTAAGATTAACCCTATTAATCTTGAAGACATGGTTACTCGATACGACTCTGGCGAATTAGACCAAATCATCAAATAAGGTCATAATGCTTCCATTGTTTTAATGGAAGCATTTTATGTTTAAAATATTGCTAGGAATCGTACTATTATTTGTAGTCGCCCTCATTGGTTTTTTTGTGTTTTTAGGGCCGCCTATAGATCCTGCCTTATTAAAATCGGCTGACTTTACGTATCCCGACAATGGCGCTTCTGCCTGTTCAAGTTCAACATTAACAGGCAAAGCTGGCGCTACTGACGACATTGAAACGAACACTGGCGCCACGTACAACATTAGAACACCAGCAAATTACAACAAACAATACGCGCACCCGCTTATTGTTGTATATGCGCCTGCTGGAACCAGTGCTAGCAAGTCGGAACGGCATGTTCATTTAACCCAAGAAGCAACGCAAGCTGGCTTTATTATCGCCTATGCAAACAAATTACGCATGTCACTCAAGGCCATTGAAAAACTCTCCACCATTCCCAAAAGTATTCAAGAAAAATGGTGTATTGACCCATCTCAAATATACTTTACTGGCCATTCAGATGGTGGAACAATCACAAACGCATTAACATTTTTACCTGACTCTAAGACTAAACCTACTGCCATTGCGCCCAGTGCCGCAGGCATGGACAAAGAAAGCCTCAAGCAATATGCTTGCCCTACACCACTACCCGTAATGGTGTTCCATAATAAAGATGATTCTCATTTTAAAGATTTTGGTCAACAAGCCGCCGATTGGTGGGCAAATTGCAACCAATGCAGCAACGAAAAATCTGAACCTGACCAATTTGGTTGCCAATCATACCAATCATGCCCAGACGCTTCTAAAACCTTTTATTGCGAAGGCCCTGGAAGCCACTCAGTTTGGCCAAACAAAAACACAACGCTTATTAACTTCTTTTTAAATCATGACCATATAGCACAATGATCCATCATCTAAAGAGCATATTGTATATGGCCATTGCGGGTGGTTTGTTTTGGTTATTCCTTCCTGAAAAATATACATTCGATTTGCCTATAAAGTTTGCAAACTCGGTCACGTCTGAAGAAACGGTCAAGCGATTAACAACCGATAAGCGGTTTAACATTTCTACATTTGCCGAGGGCATCCCTAATGCCCGTGCATTAGCTATAACGGAAACTGGCGACCTAATCGTGTCCATTCCTAATGAAGGTGCATTAAAGCTTATCTACAACGACGCTAATCAAGATAATTTATCTGATGGAAGCAAACTCTTACTAAAAGACTTAAATAGGCCCCATGGTATTCATTTACATGAAGGCTGGCTTTATATTGCCGAAACGGACGCTATTTTACGCATTCGTTATAATGCCAAAGAACGTAAATTCATTGGAACGCCACACTACATTGTTAGGGATAGCTTTCCTGGTGGTGGCAGTCATTCTAGTCGAACCGTAAAAGTTGGCCCAGATAACAAACTGTATGTTAGCGCCGGTTCAAGCTGTAACGTTTGCAATGAAGATACGCCAAAACGTGCCAGCATTATGCAATATGACTTAGACGGTAAAAACGAAGTTGTTTACGCAAGTGGCTTAAGAAACACCGTTGGATTTGATTGGCAACCAAACACAGGCTTATTGTACGGCGTTGATAATGGTCGCGATATGCTCGGCGATGACCTTCCACCAGAGGAATTAAATCAAATCACAAAGGGCGCGCATTATGGATGGCCGTATGAATACGGTAACAAGGTGTCTGATAATGATAAAAAACCACCCAGCTTAAAAACGTCCCCTTCCAGCTACAATTTACCTGCCCACAGCGCACCACTAAGCATACTGTTTTTAAGAAACAACCCACAGTTGCAAAATACTGCTTTAGTCGCCTTACATGGGTCTTGGAATCGGTCTGAAAAATCGGGGTACAAAGTTGTTGCATTAACTTTTTCAACGGATGGTGATATTACCGAACATGACTATATAACGGGTTTTGAACGCGATGGAACAGTTATTGGCCGCCCTGTTGATTTAGCAGAAGATAAGCAAGGAAATATTTACTTAAGCGACGACTATACAGGTAGAATCTATAAGATTACTCCAATAAAAAACAATGAGCTGCCCTAAGATTATGAACTTTATTAAACCAATGTTACTCGTCACGTTATTAACCTTTTTTCTTATCGGTTGCGGCGACGACACGGCCACATCTAATTCAACAAAAAACGCCAAAATTACGGGTGTATTTGGCCTTAAATTAGCAGATAAAGCCCAAGGCTTACCTGAGGGTTACCTTGACAATAACAAAGCGTATGATTTCACCCCAAACCCTGTGCATAAACACTTCAGCTCATATACTATTTCAGTAACACCCAACACACATATGATTTACGGTATCAAAGTGGCAAGCTCTAAAGAGCTGAGCATCGCGAGCTGCAAAGAAAATCGTAACGACGTCATTGCTGAAACATTAGCCTCACTCGGCGACATATCAACCCTTAGTATTAATGAAAACGGCAGTCAGTGGAAAATTACTGAAGGCAACAACCGCTCGATCATAATTGAATGCAAACACACTTTAGTGGCAGATTCACACCAGTTAGTAATGACTTACACTGACGCGAGATTGAGTAAACTAAGCTTTGTTGAATGGGACAAACATCAGGACGATATAGTTAAAGGAAAATAACTTTCATAAACAATACTTAATCTTTACATTGAACATATTCACCAATATCAGCCATCTTCACCAATCATGATTATTACCAAGACCTCTCTGAGCATTATTTTATTAGTAACACTCATGGGCTGTAGTGAGGTAAATGATGATATCAACGTTGATTTAAATCAACAGTTCGCCATCAGCGGTGTTTTTGGTATTGACATTAGCTCTATTGACGAAACATTACCGAAAGGCTATCTCGTTGAAAACAAAGCCATAACCTTTATTCCTGACAACGTTGACGCACGGTTTGTTCAATACGAATATTCCACGACCCCTAAATCCCATATTATTTACGGCATTAAGACCAAAAGCCCGCGGGAGCTACCTACAGACAGTTGCTTTAAGCACCGTAAAAATCTAATCAAGCAAACTCTCGACACACTTGGGGATACGTCTCAGTTAAAGATAACTGAAGTAAAAAACAAATGGAAAATACGGGAATCTAACCAACGCGAAATCACCATCGATTGTGAAATATCTATTTCACCTGAGCACCGACAACTGGTTATGATTTATCAAGATACTACGTTAAGTGTACTAGCATTTAGAGAATGGCGAAAACGCCAAAAAGAAATAACCTTGATTAGGTTCTAATTATTAACACCTGGGCGCTAACATCTTTGCCCAACATTCGACCCTTCTATTTCTTAGCAGCAAATAAGCCATAACAACCAATGCCATCATGCAGAACATGATACTGGCCAAAGCAAGCATGAAAATTTCCACTTTGCACCGAACTTCTTAAACCCAACCAACTCATTATTTTTTCCATCGGATAGGTTAATAACGCGGTGTAATATAAACGTTTCGATGATGGCAATGTGTTTTCAGTAATATCTCGGTAGTGAATATCAGCAAAACCACTGTCTTTCATAAACCCCTTAAATTGGCTTGGTGTTGACATGTTTGGCATTGACCACCCATTCAAAACTTTTAATACGTGTTGCCACTCTTTTTCTGTCACTTCTTGCTTGTTAGCAAAGCCGTCGGCCACTGCAAAACAACCGCCCTTCTTAAGCACTCTATAAGCTTCTTTAACAAAGTCGGACTTCTTTAATGCATAACAAATACTCTCTAATCCCCATATGTGATCAAACGTTTCATTTGCGAATGAAGTTTTCGTGTAATCTTCTAACTTAAAATTCACAAGGTGATCAACGCCGCGTTTTTTCGCATTCTTGTTCGCTTGATCAATTTGTGTGGGTGAAATTGTGATGCCCGTTACCTTAACCCCAAAGTTTTCTGCTAACCAAATTGAACTACCGCCAATACCACACCCTGCATCCAACACATGGTCACCCGGTTTTAAATCCAAATGACTAGCCAGCACTTGATTCATTTCTAATAACGAATCACTGTGTGATTGAGTTTTATCAGACCAATAGCCGTAGTGAATTGCTAAATTTTTACTGTTTAGCCATGACGTCCTATAATCCCAATAACTTTGGTCATAGTAATCAGCAATATCACTTCTTAGGTCTTCTCGACTATTCGTACGGTGATCAACATCCACCTCTACCATTCTTTTGTTTACGCTCGTTTCAGGCATGGTGTTTAACTGATAGTTAGTGATAATAGATAATACCGAGCAAATTTACCCAGTGTTATAAAGATTAATGAGGTTAATAAATTTAGTTTCACCCAGCCAGCGGCCAAGCAAAGCACATCGCCTATTAACGGCAACCAGCTAAACAATAGAGAAACACTTCCATATCTGTTAATCGCATTATGTGCTTTATCAAAATATTTCTTATTGAGTTTCTTCGATGACTCAGTCAAAGATGCTATATAGCCGAGGTAATATGTTGTTAACGCACCCAATGTATTCCCCAAGGTCGCCACTAAAACAAGGTATAAACTATTTTCAGGCTCATTCGAAACTAAGTATAGTAATACGGCTTCTGACCCGCCCGGTGCAATTGTAGAGGAAATAAACGCGCTAATAAAAAGCCCAAACGTGCCGTATGCCTCGACCAAACCTTCAAACATAACGGCTGAAACTGTTTACTTTTTAAACCAAAAAAAACAAAACAAACAACTAGCAAAACCCAATAAGAACAAGACAAGCATTAAAAGTGTATTTTCAATACTCAAATCCAATTCGTAATCATCTTTATTCAATTGCCCTGAAATGCCGGGAATAGACGGTAAATTGCCATTGCCACCGCCCACTTTAACTTGGGCTTTCATGCCTTTTTCCATATGTTGCGCAAGGTCACAATGGGCTAAATAGGTTTCTTCGGTATTAGGGGTTATAAACGTGCCTGATGTTTCACCATTGCCGTACAACTCAAGATGAAACATACCTTGAGGATGTAAATACGTCGGCAAGCCATGAATCATGAATTGGTGACGAATATCATCTTCATTTATAAACGTAACATTCACGCGCGTACATTTAGGAAAATCAAATTCGTGCTGACTATAACCAAAAATTGTTCCTGGAAATTCCTTGGCGTATTCCCTACCCGCTTTTATTGTGACGTCCATCTCACCCGCTACTGCATCACACCCCTGAGGTAGCTGCTCAAGATTTTCATTCATTACCATACCCCATTCGCCCATACGCATAGCATGGCTTAGCGATGTAACACTAATCAGTAAAGCAATATAAATAGCTATTTTTACGGCCTTATTCACGACCGCTCACCTTTCAATCGAACAGCCATGTCGTGAAAAAAGACATACAACGCATTGAATAACAAAAACAACACGCCAAACAACATACCTAAAACTACAACCAAAACAATGTTTTTAAAGGTACTCACATTTCTCCCTGCAACATCATCCCAATAACCAAACGGATCTGATGCGCTCCACGATGGTAATTCACCAGCATAATATTCGGGGCTGAAATAAGGCATGATATTTACACCTTCAACATTTGCCATCGCATTTTTGTTTAAGTATTTACGGTATACAATTTGCGACACATTACCACCCGGGTTTATGCCGTTTGTTGTAATCGCTCGCTCAGCATGATCGTGCGTTAACCAAACACCTTCACCATAGCTATGTAGCCCATCATCCTTAGTATATAAGTCCAAGTCTAACCGTTGCGCAGATGCGAAGTCGTACACATCACGGGTGATGCGAGCAGCCGGATTCACATCAACTCCATCATAAGCTGTTATGGTCGCTTTATGCCCGTGCATATGGAGCGCAATCACTTCAGGCGTTCCATTTAATACACGTAATTTTGTGTGTTGGTTCGGTTCAACAGTAATCAATGACTCGCGCAAGGTGAATGGAAATGAGCGGCCATTCAACAAAAAATAATCATCTGTGCCATCGGTTATATCGTAGACACGATTCATTTTTTTAGCCAACTGCCTTGGATCATTGGATGTTTGGATCATGTTATTCAAGGAAGTATCAATTGCTTGGTAATGCATATCATATTCTTGAGCATAATCTTCTAGCACGGCAACGGAGGGATGCCTTACCTTACCTGCGCCCACATTGAATGTTTGCACCCAGTTATTCGGTTTATTTTCTTCTACGACGAAAATACCTTGCAGCCCCATCATCATATGCACTTGTACTTGTACATGGCAGTGATACATCATGGTACCAGCATGACGCGGCTTCATTTTATAGACATGCTGCTCACCCGGCATGGTCATTTTTTCGCTCGTCTGAGGAACGCCATCATTATTAGAAAACATGTGATCCACACCGTGTAAATGAATGGTATGAGGGAAGTAATGCGTATTTTCTAGAATTAACGTCACGTTGTCGCCCTCTTCAACACGAATGGGTGCTGATGGTAACCGTAATAAATGATTGGCTCTTAAATCATCACGATTAACCGTCGACATGCCACGGCTTTTAGGTGCGAATACCCATGCGCCCGGATTAACGCCGGGTGCAATGTCAAAACCTGGAATAAAGCCTGGACCATCTGGCGAACGACCATTAAGTTCTGCCACTTCAACCCTGATAATAATATTATCCGGATCACCATCACCATCAAGATCATCTGTTTTAATGACGGCATCGTCCGCTAATTGTGTCTGCATTAGAACAGGCATAATCACGTTATTAGTACCTCGTACAAACGCGGCTACTTCATACGGGTTATCTGGATTACATGCATCAGATGCTTGAATTTCCATACCCCCAATCGTGTACTCTTTACGCCACTCGGGATAATCCTCTTTGCACATCACTTGCTCACTTAACTCAACCTTTGGTTTAGCTGCTGGCGGCGCTTCATAACCAGGCATACCCGTATATTCAAAAAACCGGGAATACACAAGGTATGGGTTATATAAAAAAAGCGCGATAGTACTGAGTACTACCGCGCTTAAAACCAATCCGATAATTGAGGATTTTTTCATTCTATTCTTTACCGCTTAACTTAAATAATTAGTCTTCTTTTTTCTCATTAAGAACAACTGGTTTTCTACGTGCTACCCAAATCATAATCACAATAATCACTAAAAATACAGCAATGGGTACTTTTAGCGCGGCTGGAATACCTGGTGAAGGGAAGCCAACTGAAAAAGGGAAACGTGAAATGAATTTTTCATTTTCGCCCTCAACAATCACATACCCTACAAAGTGACCTTTTTCTTTGAAATTTTGGCTAATTGTCATCGTTCCAGATGGGTAGTTCTTTGCTGCGATTTCAAAAAAGGGAGTTTGGGCTAATTCAGCCTCATTAACCTTCCCGTCTTCCTCAGTACCTAACGCAGCATCGTTTGCTTTAATCACTCTGAAGTTAACTGTCATGTCACGAAGTTTGCGGTCGATGAAATCCAATACAATGATCGAATTACCAACCGTTGGCATATCATCACAAAACTGTTTAGACACCTTGTTTTCTGGTTGATAACCTGAAAAATTCATTACGTAAGGTCCGACGCGTAATTTACATTCATTTCCTTCGTTCATCACACCACCATGTGCCCACAACTGACTTGACAGTGACAACAGCACACAAACAACAACTATTCTAAATACAGCAAACATTTACAACCTCCTATTTATTTTTTAATAGGACATATTATACAGCATCAAGTTCAACTAAATATCCTTTCAAAGAACTAAACACCTATTACTCAACACACAAATCGATAACGTTTCAAAGGCAACATTCAGATATTTCCTGATGCTTTATTATGTATCTATGCGATAATCGCCGTCATCATTTAAGAAGTAGAATTTCAAGTATGTTATTAAGTTATGCTGGGCTATTTGTTGGGTTTTGCACACTTATTTTTTCAGCAGATTATTTCGTTAAAGGTGCCTCAGCACTCGCTAATAACATTGGCGTTTCGCCTTTAATTATTGGCCTTACCATTGTTGGTTTAGGGACCTCAGCCCCTGAAATGTTAGTCGCCGGCATTGCTTCATTTGATGGTAATACCGGTTTAGCTATCGGTAATGCCATCGGCTCCAACATCGCTAATATTGGCCTAGTTCTTGGGTTTAGCGCTTTAGTCAGCCCGATTTTTATTCAATCATCGTTATTACGTCGAGAGTTCCCAATATTATTACTTGCATCTGGCGTCAGTTATTTATTAGTGTTAGATGGCGAACTATCCAATATTGATGGCGCAATATTAGTGATCGGCTTGATTGCTTTTTTACTTTGGCTTGTCCGCAGCGCAAAAAAAAGCAAAGGGGAATTAGCTGATTCGCTTGAAACAGACCTTGATGATGAGATACCAAGAGACATAAGCACATCAAAAGCCTCTACATATTGCTTACTGGGCATAGTAGGCTTAGTCCTAAGTTCAAAATTACTCGTTTGGGCTGCAGTCAATATTGCCACGCACTTTGGCATAAGCGATTTGGTCATTGGTTTAACAATTATCGCTATCGGCACTAGCCTCCCCGAATTGGCGGCATCCATTACCAGCATATTGAAAAAGGAGCCGGATCTGGCACTAGGTAACGTTATTGGCTCTAATTTATTTAATTTACTCGCCGTACTTTGCCTACCAGGGCTTATCCATCCGGGAGCAGTCGATTCAGTTGTTATAACCAGAGACATGCCTGTGATGCTATTATTGACTTTGTTTCTCTACGCAATTTCATTTGGCTTTGGAAAAGAAGCTTGTATTGGACGCATAAAAGGCTTAATTTTAGCAACAATATTTATAACTTATATGGGCACATTATATTTTGATTCGGTAACCACAGCTATCATCTAAATAACCCTCCATACTTATGTCTATAGAATCCTCCGAAGAAGAAAAACTGCATCAACTTGCGATAGCCGTCATTAGAACGGAGGCTGAAGCTGTTGCTAACCTTATTCACAGCATTGATGAAAGCTTTTATAGAGCATGTAAGCTAATTCTTAAATGCCAAGGAAAAGTAGTTGTAATAGGCATGGGGAAATCCGGCCATATTGCTAACAAGATTGCTGCCACATTGGCCAGTACTGGCACGCCTGCCTTTTTTGTTCACCCCGGTGAAGCAAGTCATGGTGATTTAGGCATGATAACCAGCAAAGATATCGCTTTAGCATTATCCAACTCAGGTGAAACTGGAGAGGTGTTATCGATATTACCCATCATCAAACGATTAGGCGTTCCTTTAATATCTATTACCGGACAGCCTAATTCCACATTGGCTATACAGTCCGATGCACACCTAGATGCGAGCACGCATAAAGAAGCCTGTCCGCTTGGCTTAGCCCCCACATCAAGCACGACAGCTGCATTGGTAATGGGTGACGCATTAGCCATCGCATTACTCGAAGCACGTGGATTTACTGAAGAAGATTTTGCTTTATCCCACCCTGGTGGCAGCTTGGGACGTCGTTTATTACTACACGTTTCAGATATTATGCACACGGGCGACGATATCCCAACCGTGCACAATACTGACCTCATTAGCGTAGCGCTAATAGAGATGACACAGAAAAAACTAGGCATGACAGCTGTGCTGGACGCTAACAATCAATTTGTTGGCATTTTTACTGATGGTGACTTACGTAGAATGCTTGAAGACAACACAGATATCCACTCTACTGTTATTAGCGAGGTGATGACAACGGGGGGAACCACCATTACAGCGAATAAATTAGCGGTAGAAGCCATTCAAACCATGCAACAAAAAAAAATCAACGCGCTTTTAGTTACCGACCAAGATAATACGGTCGTAGGCGCATTGAATATGCATGATTTATTAAAAGCAGGTTTATCTTAATGACATTACCTGAAGATTTTATTAAACGAGCGAAAAATATCAAATGCGTCATTTTTGATGTGGATGGCGTACTGACAGACGGTCGGCTTTTTTTTGATTTAAAAGGAAAAGAATACAAGTCATTTCATGCGCAAGATGGTCAAGGCCTAAAGCTACTTCAACAGCAAGGCATCAACGTCGCTATAATCTCGGGCCGTTCTTCATCAATTGTTGATACCCGAATGAAAAACCTTGGTATTCATTACGTTTATCAAGGGCAAGAAAATAAAGTCGCCGCTTATAATGATTTGCTTGAAAAACTTAGCTTATCTCCTTCTCAAATAGCGCATGTAGGAGACGACTTACCTGACTTAGCACTGATGAATCGTAGCGGCCTAGCGATTGCCGTTAATGATGCAAACCCCTCCATTATTCCTTACACCCATTGGCAAACGTCTCGTAATGGCGGAACAGGCGCAGCTCGTGAAGTTTGCGATGCCATTTTAACGGCTCAAGGTTTATTGGCAGATGTCATACAACCTTTTGTTGATGCATAAGCATTAATAGGCGTGAAGTATTTAGGTAAAATCACCCTTGCCCTTATCGCAGCTGGCACTTGGTGGTTGGCGTTCATTCAGGAACCTGAACAAAAAACAGTTGAAGCCAACAAAACACATAAAATTGATTATTACTTAAAACACTTTACTGTGCTCAGCTTAACCGACACCGGCCTACCCAAACAAAAACTCCGTGCGGACTACCTACAGCACTATGTAGATGATGACAGTACTGAACTAACATCACCAACTATTACAATGTACTCAATAGACAAACCGGATTTACACATTAAATCTGACACCGGTTACATTTCATCGGACGGCGAACTCGTCTTGCTCAATGGCGCTGTTAATATCCATCGCGAATCTTCCAAAACCAATGCTGATATGGTCATTGACACCCACAACCTTAGAGTACAATTAACCAATGATTTCGCAGAAACAGATGAGTTCGTGAACATTGCTTCCGGAAAAAGCACCGTCTCTGGCACAGGGCTACAGGCACATTTTCGTGAACCCATTAAAGTTAAATTACTCGCGGATGTAAGAGGACACCATGACATTAAATAAATATCTTTTCTTGTTAATATTAATAATTATTGCCTCGCCTAACAGCTGGGCTCTCAATTCAGATAAAAATAAACCTGTTGAAGTTGAGGCAGACAATTTTAACCTTGACGAGAAAAAGCAAATCACCACCTACACAGGCAATGTTGTTATTACCCAAGGCAGCATGGAAATTAAAGCCAATATCGTTACTATTTATGGTTCTAAAGGTAGTACTGATAAAGTCATTGCCACAGGCAACCCTGTTAAGTTTAAACAGCAACCCGACGGCAACCAAGGGCTTATACGTGGCGAAGCAAACCAATTTGACTATCTCGTAACGAAAGACACGTTAGTGCTTATCAACAAAGCGACTTTATGGCAGTCTGGTAATACATTTTCGAGTGATCGAATAGTCTACGATAGTAAACATTCTATTGTAAAAGCAGGTGATAACTCATCCGGCTCTAAGCGCGTAAAAGTCACCTTGCAACCCGGCAAGAGTGCCCAATGAGCACACTCAGCACCCATGGTATTTGCAAACAATTTAACCAACGCAAAGTAGTCGATGACGTTAGCATAACAATCAACAGTGGCGAAGTTGTTGGCCTATTAGGGCCTAATGGCGCAGGAAAAACCACCAGTTTTTATATGACGGTAGGTTTGATTAAACCTGATTCTGGCGACATCTTTCTTGACGACAAAAACATAACCAGCGACCCGATGCACATTCGAGCTAAACAAGGCATTGGTTACCTACCTCAAGAAGCTTCTATTTTTAGAAAACTATCTGTTGAAGACAATATTCGTGCGGTTTTGCAAATACGCAGTGACCTATCACCAGGCCAACAAGAACTAGTATTAGATGAATTGTTGAATGAATTCAGCATCAATCACCTCCGTTCACAAAGCGCATTGGCTCTTTCAGGTGGTGAAAGAAGGCGACTTGAAATTGCCAGAGCACTTGCCACAGAACCTCGGTTTATTTTATTAGATGAACCATTTGCAGGCGTGGATCCAATCTCTGTTATTGATATCCAAAAAATAATCCACCATCTGTGCGAACGTGATATTGGCGTGTTAATCACCGATCATAATGTGCGAGAAACCCTAGGCACTTGTGATCGGGCCTACATTTTAAACAATGGTGCTGTGATTACAGAAGGGTCTGCAACAGACATTCTTGAACACCGTGAAGTTCGCGATGTTTATCTCGGGCACGAATTTCGCATGTAATTTTCAAAAAAGCTGTACTGCTAGTCGTTTTTTAGTCTAAACTTCAAATATGAGATGTAGATTTATTGTTTATTTTAGAGCCCGGAATTATTGATGAAGCAGTCATTACAGCTTCGAATTGGTCAAAGCCTGACCATGACGCCACAACTGCAACAAGCCATACGCTTGTTGCAACTTTCTACCCTAGAATTACAACAAGAAATCCAGACCGTTCTTGATAGCAACATGATGCTAGAAATTCCTGATGAGGAATCGACAAAAAAAGAACAAGACAATACTGAAAAAAATGCATCACCTGACGAAAAAACCAGCGAAGGATCTCAAGAACAATTACCTGATGAGCTACCCATAGATTCTACCTGGGATGATGTCTACGACTTAACCGGGCAAACGGGGGCAAGCCAAAACAGCGACGCCGTTGCAGTTGACCCTGGCAGCATTAATTCTGCTACTGAAACGTTACAAGACCACTTGCTGTGGCAGCTAGAACTGTCTAATTTTTCTGAAAAAGATCGGGCGATTGCCCTATCCATCGTTGACGCTATAGATGACGATGGTTATCTAAAATCTTCTCTCGAAACGATTTATGAACACCTCGTTGACCACCTGGAAGATTTGGAACTGGATGAAATGGTGGCCGTCCTACATACAGTCCAATCGTTTGACCCACCTGGCATTGCGGCCTGTAATTTACAAGAAAGTCTTCTACTTCAACTTAAATTATTGCCTAGTCAAACGCCTCTTTTGTCAGCCGCTATTGAATTGGTCGAACATCACATCGCCGCATTAGGAAGCCAAGACAGCAATAAAATAAAGCGGTTAATGAGCATAGATGACGAAACGCTCACACAAACGCTAACACTCATTCAAAGCCTTAACCCACGCCCTGGGTCAGTTATAGAACCCGCAGATACCCAGTACATTGCGCCCGATGTTTATGTGCGAAAAGTTAAAGGCTTATGGCAGGTATCTCTAAATGGCGATGTAACAAAAGCCATTAGAATTAACCCTTATTATCAATCTTTAATAAAACGTGGCGACAAAAGTAAAGATGGTCAAGCCATGAAGGACCATTTGCAGGAAGCCCGGTGGTTCATTAAAAGCCTTGAAAGCCGACATGAAACATTGATGTTAGTGTCCCAAGAAATTGTACGTCGGCAACAGGGGTTTTTAAACCACGGCGCTATCGCCATGAAACCATTAGTTCTACGTGATATAGCTGAAACTGTTGAAATGCACGAATCTACTATTTCGCGTGTAACCACTAACAAATATATGCACACACCCAATGGCGTGTTCGAATTAAAACATTTCTTTTCTAGCCATGTATCCACAGATACCGGTGGAGAGTGTTCGGCCACAGCAATCAGAGCACTCATTAAAGAACTTGTTAGCAGCGAAGATCGAAAAAAACCTCTCAGTGACAACAAAATCGCCGCTATACTATTAGACAAAGGCATTAATGTCGCAAGGAGAACCATCGCGAAATATCGCGAATCAATTTCAATACCACCCTCAAGCCAAAGGAAAAGAATTCTTTGACTTTTTTTAAACTCTAAAAGGAGAGAAGTATGCAGCTATCCCTATCTGGACACCACGTAGAAATAACAGATGCAATACGAGATTACACGAACAGTAAGTTCGATAAAATTAAACGTCACTTCGATAAAGTTATTGATGTTCACGTTATCCTTACAGTAGAAAAAGCAGAACAAAAAGCAGAAGCGACCATCCAATTAAATGGTAGTAAGATTTTCGCTGAAGACACTCAAGAGAACATGTACGCGGCGATCGATAGCCTCGTGGACAAATTAGACAGGCAAGTTAGAAAGCACAAAGAAAAAATAACCGCTCATCGTTAACCATTATCGCCGGCTCAACAGCCGGCTTTTTTTATGAAATTAATTATTGTTAGTGGCCTATCAGGCTCAGGTAAAAGTGTCACCCTCGACACCCTTGAAGATTGTGGTTTTTACTGCACAGATAACTTACCTGTCGCCTTATTACAAAATTTTGCCCATTTACTAGAAGACTCCGAACTTCCAATGTTTCAACGTGTTGCCGTCGGTATCGATGCGCGAAACGAAACAGCATCATTACGTCGCTTTGATGACTTTATGCAACAACTGCGAAACGCAGGCATAAGCTATGAAGTCATTTTCTTACGTGCCGATAAAAACAGCCTTCTGAAACGCTTTAGCGAAACCCGTAGAAAACACCCACTAACTGGAAACGATACATCATTGGACGAAGCTATCGAGTTAGAGATCGAACGCTTATCTCCAATCGCAGATCATGCCAGTATTCAAATAGATACAACACAGACCAACGTGCATCAGCTTCGGGACTTGGTGCTAGAACGCATTGGCCACAAAAGCCGCCACACACTATCATTACAAGTCATGTCTTTTGGCTATAAACATGGTGTTCCGAATGATGTGGATTTTGTTTTTGATGCTCGGTGCCTGCCCAACCCTTACTGGGAACCCAAACTGCGACAATTCACAGGGAAAGATGACGATGTCATCACATTTTTATCAAATAACGAACTCGTTCAACAATACTTAAACGATACCGCCGACTATTTGAAAAAATGGATACCACGCTTTTCGAACTCTAATCGTAATTACCTATCCATCGCTATTGGTTGCACTGGAGGACAACACAGATCTGTGTTCTTGACAGAACAACTCACTAAATTGCTCCAAAGTGACAACTTAAGCGTTATTGGTAGGCACCGAGAGTTGCCATAAATTAACGACTAAATATAGTGACACGCAGATTTACGTATTAGTCTAAAATATCATTAGTTTAGCAGCCTAATTGCCGATTAATATGCCCGCATCTGCACAACAGCACGAAAACACCCACGAACATCTTCGTCTACTTGCCGACAGTTTAGACAGTGGCGCCCTTTCGCTAGTTAAACAACAAATCAATGACTTGCACTCTGCTGAGATTGCCAGTTTATTAGAGTCTCTACCACAAGAAAACCGCTTAATTGTTTGGAAGCTGATTGACCCTGAACTAACAGGTGATATTTTAGTGGAAGTTAATGATGAAGTTCGTTCAGGCTTGATTGAACAAACGGATGATCAAAGCCTCATTAGCGCAGCCGCCTCTCTTGAAACAGACGATCTAGCAGATATTTTTAACGACCTTCCAGATGTTGTTTTACATCAAGTCGTTCGCTCCATGTCTAATCAAGATCGTCGACGCCTACAGTCTGTTATGGCGTACGATGAAGACAGCGCGGGTGGTTTGATGAACCTCGACATGATTTCAATTCGCCCCAATGTTAATTTAGATGTAGTACTTAGGTATTTACGTCAACGAGGTGAACTTCCTGACAACACTGATAAATTATTTGTTGTGGATAAAGATGACCAGTTTATTGGCACACTCAACATCTCTGATTTATTAACTCAAGACAGCAAGAAATCTGTCTCTGATGTCATGTTGACCGAAGAAAAAGCGCTGAACCCCTTGTTATCGAGTAACGATGTGGCTTTGTTTTTTGAGGATTACAACCTTGTATCTGCCGCCGTAGTAGATGATGACAATCAACTAATAGGTCGTATTACCGTTGATGATGTTGTTGACGTTATTCGTGATGAAGCTGATAGATCCATCCTAAACATGGCTGGCCTTGATGAAGATGATGATATGTTCGCACCCATCGTACGTAGTGCAAAACGACGTGCTTTTTGGTTAGGTATCAATTTATTTACTGCCTTTCTTGCTGCCTGGGTCATTGGCTTATTCAGTGCCACGATAGAACAAATTGTTGCCTTGGCAGTACTAATGCCTATCGTTGCTAGCATGGGCGGCATCGCGGGCAGTCAAACGCTAATGCTCGTCATTCGCGGGATGGCGCTCAACCAAATTGGTAAAACCAATGCACGTTGGCTGTTATGGAAAGAGTTAGCCGTTGGCGCATTAAATGGCATGTTATGGGCCAGTGTTGTAGCGCTTATTACTGGTTTTTGGTTTCAAAGCACGTCTTTAGGCTTATTAATTGCTGCCGCCATGGCTACAAACCTTATTGCAGCGGCCTTAGCGGGCGCAACTATTCCAATGATTTTGAAACGCATCAACATTGACCCTGCATTAGCCGGTGGTGTTGTCTTAACCACAATTACTGATATTATTGGTTTTGCTTCATTTTTAGGGCTGGCAACTATTTTTCTAATTTAACAAACCAATAAAAATACCCTAACTGCCCGCCAACGTCATTTCATTAATAAGAATTGAACCACACCGTGTATTGCCCCTTAGATCAATATCGTTACCAATAGCTGTGATAGATTGATACATATCTAATAAATTGCCAGCAATCGTCACCTCTTCAACTGGGTATTGTATTTCACCATTCTCCACCCAAAAACCAGCCACACCGCGCGAATAATCCCCGGTTAAAGCATTAACACCCATACCCATCATTTCGGTGACCAGTAACCCCGTGTTCATTTCTTGCAGCATTCCTTTAAAATCCAAATCGCCAGACTCTACCGTTAAATTACGCACGCCACCTGCATTTGCCGTTGTTGCCATACCCAGTTTTTTGGCTGAATAATTACTAAGCACATACCCTTGTAAAATACCATTTGACACAATATCTCGAGTAACCGTAGCGACACCTTCAGCATCGCACACAGCACTGCCCATCGCCTTCTTTAAATGGGGCTGTTCGTGAATACGAACAAAATCAGGGAATATGTTTTTTCCAAGACTATCTAACAAAAAAGAAGATTTTCTATACAAACTTCCCCCTTTTATTGCAGAAATAAAATGCCCTATTAATCCGCCACTTACATCAGGGGAAAACAATATTGGACACTTGCGAGTACCAATTGCACGCGCGCCTAAACGTTTTAGTGTTCTTTCGGCCGCTTTCTCACCCACATCTTTAGCAGATTCTAGATCATTGGCATGTCGAGCCGAACTGTACCAATAATCGCGCTGCATACCTTCAGCTCGCCCACCTATCACAGAACAACTCAAACTGTGCCTACTCGATGGATAGCCATGCATAAAGCCATGGCTATTGGCAAACACGCGAAGTCCTTCAAATGTTTGAATCCCAGCGCCTTCTGAATTCGTTATATCATCATGGTACGTTCTCGCAGCATCTTCACATTCAATCGCTATATCAATCGCTTGTTCTGCGGATATATCCCAAGGATGGTGCAAAGATAGGTCGAAAAAATTAGTTGCCATTAAGGACGTATCAGGCAGGCCTGAAAACTTATCAACTTCAGCATGTTTAGCGATTGAGCAAGCTGCCGTCACCATAGATTTAATTGATGATGGTTTTAAATCGGAAGAACTAGCAGAGCCTTTTTTATGGCCTATATGAACCGTTAAACCCAGCCCTTGGTCTTTATGGTGCTCAATGGTTTCCACCTCACCCAATCTTGCATTAACTGAAAGCCCTTGGCCAATATTAAGGCCTACTTCAACTTCATCTGCACCTTGTTTTTTTGCTTCGAGCAATACATCAGAGCATATGTTTTTTAATCTATCTAGCTCTGCTGGGTCGGCATATACTGACTTAGGCATTAGCTGTCCCTCCAACTGTCATGCTATCAATCTTTAACGAAGGCTGCCCAACACCAACGGGAACACTTTGTCCTTCTTTACCGCACGTTCCAACACCGCTATCGAATGCTAAATCGTTCCCTACCATGCTGACTTTGGTTAACACATCTGGTCCGTTACCAATTAACGTAGCGCCCTTTACTGGCGTCGTTATTTTGCCGTTTTTAATCAAATATGCCTCACTAGCAGAAAACACAAATTTGCCGGACGTAATATCTACTTGCCCACCTCCAAAATTAACCGCATACAACCCTTCTTTTACCGATGACACTATTTCACCTGGGTCGTCTTTTCCAGCCAACATATAGGTATTTGTCATTCGCGGCATAGGCAAATGTGCGTAAGATTCCCTACGGCCATTTCCGGTTGATTTCTGCCCCATCAAACGTGCGTTCATCTTGTCTTGCATATAGCCTTTCAACACACCGTTTTCAATTAAGGTCGTGCATTGGCTAGGTACCCCTTCATCATCTATTGTCAAAGAACCACGCTTATTCTCGGGTGTCCCATCATCTACAATCGTACATAACGGCGAAGCCACTGTTTCGCCAATTCGATTACTAAATGCTGAACTGCCTTTGCGGTTGAAATCACCTTCTAATCCATGCCCTATTGCCTCATGCAATAAAATTCCAGGCCAACCTGACCCTAATACAACCGTCATTGTGCCTGCAGGCGCTTCTACCGCTTCTAAATTAACCAAAGCTAATCTGACTGCCTCTCGCGCATAACTCATGGCTTGATCATCATTTGTAAAGAATTCATACCCATGTCGACCACCGCCTCCTGAACTCCCTTGTTCGCGACGACCCTTTTCTTCGACAACGACCGAAACATTCATTCTTACTAACGGTCGTACATCACTATTTAGACTGCCATCTTCTGATGCAACCAATATCGTCTCATGCACACCAACTAAACTAACAATCACTTGTTCAACACGTGAATCAATTAAGCGCGTTTGGCGGTTTACCGATTGAAGCAGCGACACTTTATCTTCTTGCGTCATTGATTCAAGTGGGTCGACTGCCTGATAACGTACAGGCGCAATTAGCCGTTGTTGTGGTTTTATTATTCCAGACTGGCCACTCCTAGCAATAGCGCGGACATTTTTTGCTGCGTCTAACAAAGTAGGTAGCAACAGCTCTTCACTATAGGCAAAGCCTGTCTTTTCACCACTCACCGCACGAAGGCCAACGCCTTGTTCAATATTGTAATTTCCTTCTTTAACAATGCCGTCTTCAAGCACCCACGACTCACTTCGTGAAGACTGAAAATATACATCGGCTTGATCAATTGAGCTGGATAATAAACCGCCCATGACTTGTTCGATGTCATCCACTGTCATACCCACGGGTTGAAGAATCGTACTTTCTGCTTGTTGAATTAAATCAGTCATTTACCTTCTCTTTAACGTGTATTCAAAACGCCCATGCATAATAGCTGGGAAGTTTGTTCTAATTTTATCTTGCTTGGCTTTATCTATTTTGGCAATGACAATATCAGGGCCAACTGTCGCTTCAGCCAACACAGTACCCCAGGGGTCAACAATCATACTATGCCCGTATGTTTCTCGGCCATTTTCGTGTTGCCCGCCTTGGTTGGGTGCAATCATATAACAGGCGTTTTCTACCGCTCTTGCACGACACAGCAGTGACCAATGATCAGCCCCCGTCTCTTTAGTAAACGCAGATGGCGCAACCATAATATCTGCGCCTAGCAACATCATCTCTCTATAGAGCTCTGGGAACCTCAAGTCGTAACAAATGGACAACCCAATAGAACCAAAAGGCGTTTCAATAACAACAACGTGATCACCCGCAACGAAAGAATCTGATTCACGGTAGCAATGGCCTGTGCCAATCATATCTACATCATACAGGTGTAGCTTATTATACTGAGCGACCTGTTCACCATTCGCATCGTACACCAAACAAGCTGATAAGGCCTTATTGTTATCAGCGGATTGTATAGGAATAGAACCGCCTATAAGCCACACATTGTATTGGCGAGCCAACGTTGCCATAAATTGTTGTATCTCACCTGAGCCCATCTGCTCAGCACAGTCTATTAATTCACTCGCTCTGTTCGCCATTAAGGCAAAGTTTTCTGGTAGTACAATAAGCTGAGCACCTTGGTCAACGGCCTGCTTTGTTAGGCGCTCAACCATCTGTAAATTCTTTTTCACATTAGCGGATGATACAAGCTGTACACCTGCCACAATAAAGGTATTGTTTTTTTTCATTGAACTGGCGCTAATAACTCTGCTTTCTTGCCTGTACCAGAATCACTACCTAAAACACCAAATACAGGCGATAAAAAATCACCCATAATGCCGAATACTTTTCCACCCGGCTTGCTGAGTTGTTTTATAACAGGGTCATCCCAACTACCCGTTACCCTATACTGATAACCCGCTAGCTTATTGACAGTTTTACCGGCAATTTTTTGCACCAAATAAATAGCTGCACCAACAACAGGCCCGCCCGCTAAAGCGCCCGCGATTGGCAAACTTTCTGTGCTTTTAGGGGTCACTGTAATCAATTGATCATAATCCTCTTTACCTAATCCGACACGTCCAGCAATATCGAGACGTGATGACGGGCTTTCAAGATACAAATTATTCGTTCGTGCATCCCCATTAACGAGAATGAAACGCCCTTTAATCTTATCGAACCCAAGTCCTGTTTGAACCAAATCGCTAAAGTCCAACTTCACGCGTCGTTTAAGTGTATCTAATCCTAGCAAACCAAATACGCGCCCTAAGCCGGGTTCAACATTTAACAACCGCCCTTCCCCTGATTTAACTGTTGCAAATCCATTAAGAAAATCCTTGGAAAATTCTTGTGGTGCGCCCGGCCAGTTTAAATCAAAATAAATATCTGACGGCGCGCCATTCAAATCACTTAATATACCCACTTCTTTTAATAAATCGCCTAAAGACTCACTTTTTAACTGCCCCGTAAGGCCTGTAATAGAATCGTTACTGCTCTTTTCCCAAGCCCCTTTTGCAGTAAACAAGTCGCGTGCTGATTTCAAATCAAGCTGTTGAATAATAAGACCGTTTGTTTTCTGACGTAACTTCATCGTTAACGAACCTAAATCAGCATCCCCAACAAAAAATCGTTTAGCATTCACATCAAGGTTAGGGAAGTCTTTTGGCTCAAAATCTATCGCTAAACTATCTTTTATTTGACCTTTTTTTAGTTTAGGGAGAGATAACCTTACAAGATTCAAACGAACTAGAGCGCCTAATTTCAGACCATCTGGAAGATAAAACTCACCATCTAATAACTGGTTTTTAACTTGACCTTGCCATGCCAATCGTTCTCGGCTCGCTTTTAGAGTAACGTCTTTATACGTTTTATCAGACCACACTATCTTGTCGATATGAACATCGATACTGTTAACGCCCTTATTATTATCATTTTTTCCATAGTTAACATCGCCTAGCGCTTTTTGCCAGCTAGGAACATTTAGCTCATTAATTTGGCCACTTATTTTAATACCTGAATCTGTTGGAACTGCTGGTGGCATTTGTCCAAAATTAATACCTGCCTTGCTTAACGACAATGGCTTGTTTTTATCCTGATTAAATACAAAAACACTGTTTATCTTGCCTCTGTAATCAACGTCAACCCGTATTGGCGACTCACCTAACACTGTCTTAATATTTAGATAACCAACATCATTTAATGCTTTCCCAACAGGTTCGGGATAATCTATTGAAATACCTTCAAGATTTGACTCAAGGCTTAACACTGCTGCGCTATTTGTAGACAAACCATCTCGAGGTACTTTAACTGTTAACTGTGCGGTACTTTTACCCGATATATTCGCCCACACGTTAGATGGATATTTAGCCGCTAACGTTTTTGTTTTTATATTGCCTTTAGCTGAAATTATTGTATTTTTTTGATCCGGGTAAATATCTATAAGAACAGACTCACCTAAAACTTTACCTTTTATTGATGTCGCACTTAAACCTTGTGCAGCGTATAAAACCTCCCCGTTCAGCGACGTCACCGATTCACCCAATTCCGGAAATGTTAATTTACCATCCGTAATTGAAGCTCGTGCTTTCACATCCGCTTTTAGACCTTTTCTTAAGGGGATTTTAATATCTAACGTGACATCAGCTAGACCAGACACTTCGCTGTGCTTGGTTAAGCCATCAACACTTTGTTTTAAAGGTGATTGTCTAAAAAAGTCATATAAACCAGGCAGCTTATCTTTTATCACACCGGAAACTGACAAATAACGATCTTTTGCAAGGTCAGGCACTTGAATTTTTGCATGCTGTATTGCATTACCAGCAACAGCGCCTTGACTAGATACTATTGTCATTCCTTCATTTTTAAACTCAACTTCAGCCGCTACATCTAAAAGCTTCGGCCAACCATCAGCATAATGCAAGTTAACCTGTTTTGTATTGAATAGTACTTGAAATAAACCTTCTTTATTCTTAAACGGAAAATCCTTTAAAGCACCTTTTAGCAATACGCCACCACCTGTTGTTTGTCCGCCTTTAAAGGCACTATCTAACCAACCCACAACACCATCACCCATAATCCCCACAGGTAAGTACTTTGAGGTATGTATCGCATCGGCCGCCCCAAAGTTTGATTCTAGCTCCAATAACACAGGCTTACCTTCAGCTGGAATAACCGATGAAAAGCGTGTTGTCGTGGCAATATGAGGTGTCTCAAGCTTTATTTCATCAGACATCAACCGCCACCCACCTGAATCATAAGACCATGCAAGCCGCCCACTTAGCGCGTCCAGTAATAACGGATCTCTAAATAATTTTTTAAAATAGACCGAACCTTTCCGCGTATTAACATCTAACCAACCCTCAGCTTTACTTGAACAGCCCCTGCTACTAAAGTTCTTTATGGCCGGTATGCTATCCAAAGCCTCATTAGAGAATCCGTCCAGCTGCCCACAACCTGCCCACGCATCACCACCCTTATATTTTGCAAACGAGAAGTACGCATTTTTCAACAGTCCTGAAGGGTTAAGTTTTTGTATCAACGCATAATGGTCTTTTTTTAATAATTTAGATTGTTTGAGAACCGTTGATACGGCTTGAATATCTATACCATCTGCCGTTATATTCATCAACGTATCAGTATCACTTACTTGTTCATATTGAACACTAAATTGGCTTTTTTCTTGCTGTACCTCGTTAGTTTTGAATACAAATTCATTCGCTTTTAACTGCCACCCATAAGCCAGCTTTTTCCAATCGAACAAACCACTAACATTTTGAACTGTCAGGTTAGTCTTCTTTTGAACCATTTGAACTTCATCAACAAGAACGCGGCCTCTAACACGGCTCAATTCGGCGGCATTCCATTGGCTCCAAATTTCCACATTTCCAACACCTTGGTTGATTTTAAATTCATCAATATCTAATCGTTGCAACACTTCCGATAATTGAATTTGTTCTGTTTGCAAATAACCGTCCGCTTGCCAGTCTGTCGTTGAGAGGACATCACCTTTAACTACAATTGACAGCACAAAGTCCTTACCAATCTTATCAGGTAGTGACGCGGCTATTTTTAAACGGTGTTCTTCGTTAATATTTTGAAAAACAATATGCGCGTTGCTTAGATGAATGTCTTCTTCATCACGCAAATCATCTTTCCAGATAATTTGGCTGTCAATCACTTCAAATAAACCATCTTCTAGCAACCATGAAAAATCGCCTGATGAACTGTCATTTTCTTCATCTGAGAAACCCACAATTGACACATGCCCATCGGCAAATCGTTTAATCGATATGCCTGTATTAACGATGGTGATTTTATTCGGCGTAATATTTCCCTGTAAAACGCCTAATGGATTCATCGACAAGCGAATTTCGCCGATGCTTAGTGTATTTGTTTGCTGCTTTAACTCATCTAACGTTACATCTTTAAGACTTAGCTGTGGGCTAAATCCGTCCATTCTTGCCGTCATCGTGCCGATATTAACCTGGCCACCTATTTCTTCACTTAAATACGATTCAAGTTCAGTTTTATACGCTGGCACTTGTGTAGAAAAAAACCGTGCAACCACAACAAATAAGGCGAGTATCACAAGACTCACAGTAAAAACCCATAACAATGAATGACCAAATAAGCGGGCCTTACTCATAACTAGCTCTCATTATTTATACCAAAACCACATCGTACTGTTCTTGAGTGAATTGATCTTCAGCCCTAAATCTAATGGGTATGCCCACAAAAGACTCAAGATCAGCCAAGGTGCTCGACTCTTCATCTAGCAGCATTTCAACCACTTCATTGGACGCCATAACCAGCAATTCTTTTGCTTCATATTGGCGTGCGTCACGCATAATTTCACGAAATATCTCATAACACGTTGTCTCAGGGGTTCTGACTGTCCCCCGCCCAGAACATGTGCCACAAGGCTCACACATAATCCTTTCTAAACTTTCACGGTTTCGTTTACGCGTCATTTCAACTAAGCCTAATTCCGACACGTTACTGATACTGTATTTAACGTGATCTTTTTCCATCGATTTTTCTAGCACCGATAAAACAGACTCTTTATGACTCTCATTTTGCATATCAATAAAGTCAATAATGATAATGCCACCAAGGTTTCGAAGGCGTAATTGACGCGCCGTTGCTTGAGCAGCTTCCAAATTCGTTTTAAAAATAGTTTGCTGTTGATTTCCACGACCGACGAAACTACCTGTGTTTACATCGACTGTTGTCATTGCTTCAGTTTGATCAAAAACCAAATGCCCGCCTGATTTGAGCTGAACCTTTCTTCCCAGCGCTTTTTCAATTTCGTCTTCAATGCCATAGATATCAAATAAAGGACGGTTGCCTGCATAGAGTTCAATCAACGGCTTAACATCTGGCATAAACTTTTCTGCAAACTCAATCATTTTGTCGAAATTTTCTTTCGAATCAATTTTGATTTTAGAGACCGAAGATTGGTACCAATCACGCAGAACCCGAAGCGTTAAAGGTAAATCCTCATAGACTAACCCAACATCTGCCTCTTTAATTTGTGCACTCAACATCTCCCATAGCTTGTTCAAAAACAGCATGTCAGCGCGAATGTCTTCTCCATTTACACCGTCTGATGCTGTTCTAGCTATATATCCGCCATCATAGTCTTGGTCTTTAAATACCTGCATAATCGCCAGTAAACGTTCCCTTTCAAGTTCATCATCTAACTGAACTGACAGCGCTAGTTTGTCAGAATGCGGGAGGAATACTTGATAACGCGATGGAATCGCAATATTCATTGTTAACCTAGCACCTTTGGTACCTAGCGGTGCTTTTAAAACTTGAACAACAATGCATTGTCCTTCACGTAAAACTCGTTCTATACCTTGTTCTTCTGACAGCGATTCACCATTCACAAGGACATCTGATGCATGTAAAAAACCGGCCCGTTCAAGACCAATCTCTACAAAGGCGGCTTGCATGCCCGGCATAACTCGGCACACCTTACCTTTATAAATATTACTGACCATGTCCCGCTTACGCTGCCTTTCGAGGTTTAATTCTTGTAACACGCCATTTTCAACCACTGCTACGCGTGTTTCAGGCGGGGTTACATTGATTAGAATTTCATCACTCATTATATTTCCAAACCATTCGTTATTTAGTTATGATAAAGGCTTATTTACCAAGCATACCCATTTGCTCATGAAAAACATTATTACAGCTGGAATTTTACTCCTATTACAAGGGTGTTTTTATCAATCTGTAGATGAAACTGATATAAAACTTGCTAATGAAAAGTGTAAAGATAATAACGGCGTTAAAAGCATCACTATCTATGCGGGCGTTAGCACGGCCGTCGAATGTAAAGATGGCATTACAAAAAGCTTTTCACCAATAGCCAAAGAGTTAGACATTAAAAATAAAGCCGGTAATTTAGCTACAAAAAAGTAACCTTACGCTGGGTAGAAGCCTGCATCTTTTAACAACTGATTCGTTTCAAAAATAGGCAAACCCATAACACCTGAGAAACTGCCTTCTATTCGTTTTATAAACAGAGCCGCTTTACCTTGAATAGCATATGCCCCTGCCTTCCCATTTGATTCACCCGTAGCCCAATACTCTTCAAAATCCACATCAGTGATGGTAGAAAATGTCACTTCATTTTTACTGACAATACACCTTTCTTTAGCCCCAAGTAACGCAACAGACGTTAAAACCGTATGCGTTTTGCCCGACAGTTTCATTAACATATCATGCGCATGCTCTTTATCAACAGGTTTGCCCAAAATCTCATTACCAATAATTACTGCCGTATCTGACCCTAATATCAACACATTATTTAGTTGATAAAACTTGCCTGCAGCCTGTGCTTTTGCCAATGCAAGCCTACTAACGTAAGCCCTTGGTTCTTCGTCAGCCATTGGCGTTTCATCAATGTCGACAGCTTTAATCTCAAAATCCAAACCCATTTGTAAAAGTAGCTCGGATCTTCTTGGTGATGCTGATGCTAATACCAATTTCATACATTATTCTCGATGGTAGGGATGGTTATTCATTAAGCTCCAGCCCCTGTACAACTGCTCAGCCAAGATAACTCGAACCAATGGGTGTGGGAACGTTAATTCAGATAAACACCATGTATCATTTGCCCGCTTCAAACACGTATCAGACAAGCCATCTGGGCCACCGATCAAAACGATAATATTCTGATGTATGCCTTGCCAGCTTTGTAGTTTTTGAGCCAAATCTGCAGTGGACCACTGCTTTCCAGTAATGTCTAACGCGACAACAAAGTCGCTCGGCTTAATTTTATCGAGTAAGCGCTTGCCTTCATCTTCAATAACACGCTGAATATCACTTTGTTTGGAGCGCTTTCCAACAGACAATTCAACAACATCAACGGAGCATTCTCTTGGCATTCTTTTTCTATATTCTTCGAACCCAAGCGACACCCATTTCGGCATTTTTTGGCCTACCGCTAATATCTTAAATTTCATCGTTAAATGATAACCTAACCGACATAAAAAAACGGCTCAATCGAGCCGTTTCATTTAACTTTTTAGCGATTAAGCCTATCTAGCATTTATCGGCGTTAATGTTATTTCAACGCGTCTATTTTGAGAACGACCTTGTTTCGTTGCATTACTGGCAATCGGGTGCTGCTCTCCATACCCCATCACTCTGAAACGTTGGGCAACTACATTTTGTGAGCCTAAATATTGCGCGACACTTCGAGCACGTTGCTCAGACAATCCTTGGTTATATGATGCATCACCAACGCTATCTGTATGTCCTACAACAGTCACCGTCGTATCTGTATATTCATTCAAAATAATAGACACAGAATCTAACACTTGATAAAAGCCTGCGTTTATATCAGCACTTGCTGTACGAAAAGTAATATTACCTGGCATATTTAATACAAGGTCATTGCCAACTCTACTAACACTCACGCCGGTACCTTCTAAGCGCTGTCTTAATTTTGCTTCTTGAACATCCATATAGTAGCCAATGCCACCGCCTGTTGCAGCACCTAATACAGCACCCTTTAATGCGGTTTTTCTATCGCCTCTCATGGCACCAATAATGGCACCTGCTATTGCACCTGTTCCTGCGCCGATGGCCGCCTTACTTGTTTGCTGTTCTTGCGTGTAAGGGTTAACGGTTGTACAGCCAACAGCTGACGTAACCAAACCAATAAGAAGCAGTTTTTTAAGATGGTTAGTGTTAATCATTTTTAATTCCTTATGTCTTGTTAATTTTGTTAGCCTAAGTGTAGCGAGTTTATATGAATAAAATATGAACTGGTTCAAACACTTGCTAACTAATAAGTTCTTCAGCTTCACTCACCGACCAAAGTTTTTCCAATTGGTAAAACTCTCTTACTTCAGGACGAAGCACATGAAGCACTACATCGCCTAAATCTACTAACACCCACTCACCTGCATCCATACCTTCAACGCCAAGCGGCTGAATACCTTTTGCTTTGGATGCAATCACCACCGACTCAGCCAATGACTTTACGTGTCGACTAGACGAGCCAGTTACAAAAAACATATCGTCGGTAAAAGAACACCTATCTCTCACATCAAGCATGGCAATATCTTTACCTTTCATTTCTTCAAGCGCATTTTTAACAATGCTAATTAATTGTTTACTCATTTGTATTAACGTACCTTTATGTATTCAGTTGACCTGTGTGTACAAGTTTTTATTACTTATTTCAGCCCAAACAACTGGCGATAGTAAATGCTTTGCTGATTGACCTTGTTGAACTATTGCGCGTATTTGCGTGGCTGATATATCGATAGGGGTAACATCTTGCCGATATATTTTACCATGAGTGAGTTTTTTTAGCTCAGCCTTGTCAAATGTCCGATGCTTCTCCACATCCTCGATGACTGATACGTCCCATTCATTATCAAACCCTGCTCGGTCTGTCACCACAATATGCGCCAGGTCTAACAAGTCAGTCCAACGGTGCCATTGAGTTATGCCATTAAAGGCTTCCATACCCAATATTAACGCCAGGCTTTGTCTCGGTTTGTTTTGTTTAATTTGGAATAAGGTATCTACCATATAACTGGGGCCTGAACGATGCATTTCGCAATCATCCGCTATTAGTTTCTCTTCATTTTCCGTTGCTAATGTTAGCAATTCAAAACGCTGCTCCATAGACAGCACAGGTTGTCTTCGGTGCGGCGGCCGAGCAGAAAGAACCATCCGCACCTCTTTCATGCCTAGCGTTTGTTGAATTTCTTTCGCCGCATTAATATGACCTAAATGAATCGGGTCAAACGTCCCACCATATACACCGATAAGGTCGGCCATCATTATTGGCGAATGTGCCCCTCACCTAACACGATGTATTTTTGAGTAGTTAAGCCTTCAAGCCCAACCGGTCCACGCGCGTGCAGTTTATTGGTACTAATACCAATTTCGCCACCTAAGCCGTATTCAAACCCATCCGCAAATCGTGTGGATGTATTAACCATCACAGAACTAGAGTCCACTTCACGTAAGAAACGCATCGCAGTTGAATGATCACTCGTCACTATTGACTCGGTATGACCAGAACTGTGATGGTGGATATGTTCCATCGCCTCATCAATACCACTGACAACACGGATGGATAAAATGGGTGCCAAATATTCTTCATCCCAATCTTCATCTGTCGCTTGGACACAATGCTGTAGGATGTTGCAGGTTTTCTCGCAGCCTCTTAACTCAACGTGTTCAGTTTTATATAAAGCCTCGAGCGCAGGCAATACTGTAGCTGCAACATGTTCAGACACCAGTAATGTTTCCATCGTATTACAGGTACCGTAACGCTGTGTTTTGGCATTAAAAGCGATGGACTTAGCCATCTCCAAATCAGCCGCATCGTCTATATAGACGTGACATACACCGTGTAAATGTTTAATTACTGGCACACGCGCCTCTTTAGTAATACGCTCAATAAGGCCTTTGCCACCACGTGGAATGATCACATCCACAAAGCTTTCCATACGAATCAATTCGCCCACGGCATTTCTGTCTGTTGTCTCAATAACCTGCACCACGTCAACTGACAAGCCCGCGGCTTTTAAACCGTTGCTAATACACGCAGCGATTGCCTGGTTTGAGTTGTTCGCCTCAGACCCACCACGCAAAATACAAGCATTACCTGACTTTAAACAAAGCGCGGCTGCATCAGCAGTCACATTTGGGCGTGATTCATAAATAATACCAATAACACCCAATGGCACACGCATTTGCCCCACTTTAATGCCTGATGGGCGTGAATTTAAATGGTCAATCGCTCCCACTGGATCAGGTAGTGCAACAATTTGGCGCAACCCTTCCGCCATTGCTGATACTCGTTCCGCGTTAAGCTCTAAACGATCTAGCAACGCCTCATCTAGCCCATTCGCTTTACCGGCTTGCATATCCAAAGCATTCGCCTGAAGAATCGCCTCTTGTTGAAGCTCTATCTGGTCAGCAATGACCGTTAATGCAGTATTCTTTTGACCTGTATTCGCTTTTGCAATATCTCTAGCCGCCGCTTTAGCCTGTTGCCCAAGTTGCTGCATGTAGTTTGATAGTTCACTCATTTATTTAACCTGTTTTTCTAACGCTTAATATAATTTTATACTTCAAATGCTTTAGGTTGGCACGCTTTAAGGCAGACTTGCTCAATAACCACCCACTCATTGCCCGTTTTAGCACCTTTTGTGATTTTATCGGCATCGCAACAGTCCTTAATTAACGACTGCCAATGTTTTAATGTGCCTCTAGATAATGCTCTTAAATATCCCGACTTTTGCTTATCCCAAACACGGTTTTGTTGGAAAACTTTCTCAATGCTTAACGATTGGCTTTTAGCATAACTTAACGCCTCTAACATCCGTAACTCGCGCGTAATAGCCCATAACACAACCGGCGCAGCCAATTTCTCAGCCATTAAACCATTTAACACTCTTGATACACGTTGCACATTGCCTGACATAATACCGTCTGTCAGTTTAAATACATCAAACCGTGCGTTATCTTCAACCGATGACGCAATATCATCAGCAGATATCTGTTCTGCACCATAGATTGCATATAACTTATCTAGTTCTTGAACAGCAGCCAGTAAGTTTCCTTCAACACGTTGAAGTAATATTTTAAGGCCATCGTTATCCAGTAACAAACCTTTCTTTACCGCTCGCTCTCTAAGCCAAGTTAATAGCTTTTGGCCTTCTAACGGCCAAACATCAACAACCACACCCACATTATTAACAGCCTTATACCACTTTGTGTTTTTCGAACTTTTATCAAGCTTACCAGTGATAATGATAAGGACATTATCTTCTGATAATTGCTCCATAACTTTTACAATCATGGCCGACCCTTGAGCGCCGGGTTTGGCCGTTGGTAAATTCAATTCAATAAGGTTTTTATCCGCAAATAGTGATTGCGCCTGACACAATGCAGGTAATTGAGTCCAGTCGAACTGGCCTTCAACGTGCAACACTTCTCTGTTCAAATAGCCTTTTTCCCTGGCTTTTTTACGAATTAAATCAACTGCTTCAATTTGTTGCAACGGCTCATTGCCTGACACCATGTAAACAGGCATCCATTGATTCTGAATTGACGCCGGCAATTGGTTTGCCTCTAACTTCATCGCTGTTTAGAAAAGCTTAGTTATTAGACAGCGCATGTAAGCGCCGAAGAATTTGCTGAGCCGCATCACGTTTCAAATCTCGAGTGATAATAGTTGACTCATTGGTACGACCAATAACATCGTTTTCATCATTAATATAGTCTCTAGCCAGCAGTAATGTTTCATCATCTAAAACAGTATCACCATTCGACTTTTTAAAATTATACGTCACTGAATATTGAAGCTCGGCTTCTCGAATCCTGCCATTTGAATCAACACTTAATGTACGGTTTGTTGATTTTTCTTGAACAATGTTTAAAATCGCATCTGCATCTGCTTGTTGCTTAACAACTGTCGCTGAATATTGCAGGCTATCTTTCAAGTCACGTACGAGATCGCTACTAACAGACCCAACGATAAAGATTTTTTGTAAGCCCGCCGGCAAATCAACCGCTCCTCTCAGCTTAAACCCACAAGAAACCAAACTGGCACACAAAACACACAGAAAAACCAACCGCACCCGTTGATGCAAGCTTGTGTTTACCCGTCGTTTCAGCATCACATTACTCCGTTAAATAACAATATTAACCAGTTTTTTAGGCACAACAATAACCTTTCGAATTGGCTTACCGTCGATATATTTACTGACATTCTCCTCTGATAAAGCCAATTTTTCTATACTTTCTTTATCATCACTGGAACCAACGTTTATCTTTCCACGCAATTTACCGTTTACTTGAACCATCATTTGTATTTCGTCAAGCACCAAGGCAGATGGGTCAAACGTAGGCCATGCGACTGTGACCAACTCATCATTGTGGCCCAGCGCTTGCCATAGCTCATCGCAAACGTGAGGAGCAATTGGTGACAGCATCAACACAATGCTTTCTAGACACTCTTGCCTCAATCCTTTTGCATTCTCTGTTTTTGCGACGAATTTAGACACGGCATTAAGCAACTCCATATTAGCCGCAATGGCTGTATTGAATGTTAGGCGACGACCAAAATCATCAGTCACTTTACTCAACGTTTCATGAATGTGCCGACGCAAGACTTTTTCCTCTGCCGTTAACTGATCAACCGCGTAACGATCTACCAAGCCTGAATCAACATGTTCTTTTACTTGACGCCATAAGCGACGAAGAAAGCGAAAAGACCCTTCAACTGCATTATCTGACCATTCTAATGATTGTTCAGGTGGCGCAGCAAACATAGTAAATAAACGAACCGTATCGGCACCGTATTTTTCAATCAACCCCTGCGGATCAACCGTGTTTCCTTTTGATTTTGACATTTTGGTACCGTCTTTCAGCACCATGCCTTGCGTTAATAGGTTTTTAAACGGTTCATCACACGTTAATAACCCCATATCACGTAATAGTTTTGTGTAAAAACGCGAATACAATAAATGCAAAATAGCATGCTCAATACCGCCAATATATTGATCTACTGGTAGCCAATAATTCGCACGTTCATCAAGCATTGCTTGGTCATTATCCGCGCAACAATATCTTGCGAAGTACCAAGAAGATTCCATAAACGTATCAAACGTATCCGTTTCGCGCGTCGCATCCCCTTCACATCGTGGGCATGTCGTGTTTACAAACGCTTCGTGTCGGGCCAACGGCGATCCCACGCCTTCTAATGACACATCTTTCGGCAACAATACAGGCAAATGCTCATCCGGCACTGGCACTGTTCCACAAGTATCGCAATATACAACTGGAACAGGCGTTCCCCAATACCGTTGGCGGGAAATACCCCAATCGCGTAAACGGAAGTTAACCTTTTTTTCGCCCTTTCCTTTACTACTTAACGCAGTAGCAATCGCATCGAATGCTTGTTGAAAATCAAGCCCATCAAACTCGTCTGAATTTATCAGTGTTCCTTTCCCAGTAAACGCTTGTTGGTTTATGTCTATTTCGCCACTCGACGTAATAACTTGCTTAATTCCAAGTCCATATTTAGTAGCAAACTCATAATCACGTTGATCATGCGCCGGAACAGACATCACTGCACCTGTGCCGTAATGCATCAATACAAAATTCGCCACCCAAACAGGCACCACTTCACCGGTTAAAGGGTGAACAGCACTAAGCCCTGAATCGATACCTTTTTTCTCCATGGTTTCCATCGCTGCTTCTGTGGTTTCCATGGTTTTGCATTCTTCTAGAAATTCTTTAACGCTTGAATTGCCTTCAGCTGCTTGCAACGCTAAGGGATGCTCTGCGGCCACAGCCACATACGTAACACCCATCAAGGTATCTGGGCGTGTTGTATAAACTGGCAAGGCTTCATCAACACCGTCAATATCAAAAGATAGCTCAACACCTTCCGAGCGCCCAATCCAATTTTGCTGCATCGTTCGAACTTGTTCTGGCCAGCCTTCTAATTCTTTTAACGATTCAAGCAATTCATCTGCATATTGAGTTATACGCATAAACCATTGCGAAATTTCGCGCTTTTCAACCTCATTGTCGCAACGCCAACAACAACCATCAATCACCTGCTCATTCGCCAATACCGTATTACAATCGGGGCACCAATTAAGCGGCGCTGTTTTTTTGTACACCAAGTCTTTCTCAAGCAAACGCGTAAAAAACCATTGTTCCCAGCGGTAATAATCATCATTACAAGTCGCTACTTCTCTTGACCAGTCATAACCAAAGCCCAGCTGCTTTAACTGGTCACGCATGTAATCAATGTTGTCAGCTGTCCAATCACCCGGGTGAACACCGTGTTTCATGGCTGCATTTTCTGCCGGTAACCCAAACGCGTCCCAGCCCATTGGCTGCATCACATTTTTACCCTGCATGCGTTGGAAGCGGCTCACCACATCACCAATGGTGTAATTACGCACATGCCCCATATGTAAACGCCCACTTGGGTACGGGAACATCGACAAGCAATAGTATTTCTCTTTATCAGAGTCCTCAGTTACTTCAAAAGCACCCGTTTCTTGCCACTTTTGTTGAACACTTTTTTCGATTAGAGAAGGTTGATATTCTTCTTGCATTTTTAGACCGTCGGACACATATTAATAAGAGGTGGGTAGAATACCTTAGCTACCCTTAAATCTAAAGCTGAATTAGACGGACAGCAACTGTTTTAATGAAACTTACACCCTTTCGGGAAAAGAAAATTTAAACAAGGAGATTGTATGAATAATCCAATACAAGACAAACTGCTACACGCCTACGACACCATGACGAAGCGTTTACATGATGCCGTTGAACATGCAGAAAAACAAACCATCCCAAATGTCGAAGAGCATCTTAAAGATGCAAAAGAAAAAGCGATAGAACTGGGTGAGTTAACCATGGAAGAAGCTGACAAGGTAGGCGGTTATTTGAAGCGAGATTTAGACGATGTGTCAGCCTACTTACAAGAAACAAAAGAAGAGTTTTCTGAATGGCTATCGTTTGAATCCACCTTAGTTGAAGGAAAAATTGGCGAATGGCTTAATTTGGTTGCTGATAAGACAAAGATTGAATGGGACATGCTCAACATTCAAGCAATAAAGGGTAAACTGTACCACTCTGGCGAAGTCACAGGCCCAGGCACGTTAGAATGCATAGCTTGCGAGCAAACGTTAAACTTTAAGAAAACCGGGCACATCCCACCGTGCCCTAAATGTCATAAAACAGAATTTAAACGCTATCGTAAAAGGACAAGCAGTACATGAATCGGGTAATTTTTAATAAAAAAGGCGGTGTTGGAAAATCAACCATCACATGTAATCTGGCCGCCATTAGTGCTTCAAAAGGCAAAAGCACATTGGTAGTTGACTTAGATACACAAGGTAATTCTACTCATTATTTATTAGGTTATAGAACGGAAGAACTTGATTCCACGTTAGCCGACTTTTATAGCACTACGCTTAGCGTTAGTTTGTTTCCTAAGGACTTCAGTGAATACATCTACGAAACAGACGTACCTAACTTATATGTTATGCCATCGCACCCCGACATGGATAACTTGCATGGAAAGCTTGAATCACGTTATAAAATTTACAAACTAAAAGAAGCGCTGGACACATTGGAAGGCTTTGACAACATTTTCATAGATACCCCGCCCGCATTAAATTTTTATACGCGTTCGGCGCTAATCGCTGCAAATAACTGCATTATTCCGTTTGATTGTGATGTTTTTTCTAAACAGGCGCTTTATTCTCTGCTCGACACCGTTGAAGAGGTTAAAGCTGATCATAACCCTGATCTAAAGATTGAAGGCATTGTCGTTAATCAATTTCAAAGCAGAGCAAATCTACCAGCACAACTTGTTGATGAACTTATTGCAGATAAGTTAAAGCTATTCAAAACAAAAATTTCACCATCAGTAAAAATACGCGAATCACACAGCGCCTGCCAGCCGATGATCCAATACGCGCCCACTCACAAAGTGACCGAAGAATTTAAAAGCTTATATGCCGAACTAAAGAAAAAATGACATGTCTCATTAGGTACTTTTCTAATGAGAAGTATGATGTCCTTAACTAAAACAAAATCTTACAAAACAACATATGAATTATTTGAGATATTACCTAAGCGCCGTGATCGTTATTACTGGCATTGTTGGCTTTGTTCTTGGTGGAACTTACGTCTGGTTAGGCTTACTTACTTTCGTTCCCTTGTTGCTAATTGATATTATCGCGCCTGCTGATTACAAACAGCATGATGCTTCAATTGAATGGCTTGCAGAATTACCCTTGTATCTCCACTTGTTCTTGATGATTGCTCTGTATGGAAGCTTCACCTATTGGATGATGTTAGAACAGCAATCTGGCCAAGCAACTCCGGCAGTGCTATTACTTGGCGCTGCCTTTTCACTGGGCTGGCTAAGCGCTGTGCCTACGTTGCCCGTTAACCACGAATTAATGCACCGTAGAAACCCAATGGGGCGATTATTTGCGACATTACTAGGCACCTTCTATTTTGACCCAACACGCGATGTGGCTCACGTTCACACGCACCATATTCACTTAGGCACGGCTAAGGATTCAGACACCTGCCCGCGTGGTTATTCTGTTTATCGATTCATACCCATCGCTATTTTTGGCAGTCTAAAAGATTTTTTTGAAATGGAAGCCATGCGCTGCAAAAAAACAAAACGTTCACTACTCGCGCCAACTGGTCGGATTATGAATGCAATTATGCAGGTGGTCGTTTTAGCTGGCGTTATTTTTTGGTTTGCCGGCTTAACTGCCATGCTTATTGCCCTAGCGGGCATGCTAATCGGCCGCATGTTGGTTGAGGCCTTCAATTACTATCAACATTATGGCTTGGTACGTGTTGAAGGCAAAAAATACGATTCTCAGCATATATGGAATCATCTAAAGCCTATTAGCCGAACCATTTCATTTGAGATTACCAATCATAATGATCACCATATGGATTCTTATGCGCCCTACTACAAATTAAAACCAAAAGCTGATGGCCCGCAAATGCCAAGCCTTTTCTTGTGTTTCGCTGCAGGGTTAATCCCCCCCATCTGGTTTAAATACATCGCCAAACCCCGCTTAAAACATTGGGACTTTAACCACGCAACCGCTGAAGAAAAAGAGCTGGCGCGTGAAGCCAATAAAAAAGCAGGCTGGCCAGATTGGCTTAGCGAAGCTGAAGCTTAACCATACCCTACTTATGAAAAAACTATTCGGCAGCCTATTTGGCGGTTCTAAAAAAGGCCCCTTATCCGCAACTATTCAACCAACTGGCGAAACGTTTGAAGTACCCAAAAATAATACGCTACTACAAACTGCGCTAAGCGAAGGCATTAATTTTCCTTACCACTGTACGGTTGGCACCTGTGGCAACTGCCGCTGCAAACTAATTGAAGGTGACGTTAAAGCCATTATGGATTTCTCTTACACCTTATCTGAAGCCGAAATTGATGAAGGTTATATATTGGCTTGTCAGGCTTTATTAAAATCTAATGTGACTGTTGAATTAGAAGCCGATGCGCATGCACCAAACCACGCGCTTGAAACATACAACGGAACAATTACTGCTACCACTATGTTGACACACGACATTGCTGAAGTAGCCGTAGAGCTTAACCGCGCTATTTCCTTTACTGCTGGCCAGTTTGCTGATATTGGCATTGAAGGCTTTGATCGCCATCGTAGTTATTCATTTGCCTCTGCGCCTGTACAAGGCGGCCAAACATCACTCACCTTCCACGTTCGTAACGTACCGGGTGGCAGCTACACTGAATGGTTATTTGAAAAAGACCGCGTTGGCGAAGCATTCGAATTACATGGACCCAGTGGCGCATTTTGGCTACGCACCTCAGAAGCACCGATTTTAGGCGTTGCTGGTGGCAGTGGTATGGCGCCTTTAAAAGCCATTTTAGATGATGCCCTCGCCAATAAAATTAACCGTCCTGTTACCTATTTATTTGGCGCTAGAGCACAACGCGATTTGTACTGTTTAGAGGAAATGAAAAGCCTAACGAAACAATGGCCAAATACATTTAAATTCGTCCCCATCTTATCTGATGAGCCTGAAGATTCTAATTGGACCGGTAAACGCGGCTTAGTCACCGACTTCATTAACGACGAGACCACCGGCTTTGCCGTTTCTGAGAGCCATGCATACCTATGTGGCCCACCGGGAATGATTGATGCCACACTCATAAAACTAGAAGAAGCCAATATCAGCCTAAATAACATCCATTACGATAAGTTTTTGGATTCTAGGCAGCTAGAAAGCTCAAATTAAAAAGGAAGGGCTACAAATCTCTAAGCTGGTCTACGTCAAAATATTCGTCAGTGACTTTTTCGCCACGATTTTCCCAATCAGGTGTTACCGTAAGAATATTTAAACGATTATTATATTCATTGTGAATTGTCACGTGGTCCCACTGCGCATCACCATCAAAAGGCCGCCAAGAGCGACTATCATCCCACGTTCTATATGGCGCACCACGTGGGTCTGACATTTCCTGATACTGCGCGTAATAGAGTTCTTGATCGATATAAATGGTCCTTTTTTTATACTGATATTTCCCATTCTTATCAATAACTTCTAATACCCAAACTGGTCGCAGTTCCATTTCCATTTCTGTCCACGCACATTGACTTTCGTCCATCACCGCTGACCGATATATATAGCCCGTTTCTGGCGATGACAAAATCAAACGCTCCCCAATCAACTTATAATCAAACCGTTCTAAATCCGTTTTTGCCCAGTATGCTCGCCAGTCATCCCAAGTAACTTCTAACCCATAATACATTGGGTCCTGCGCATCATTACCCGACAAAATTCGCGTGCGGCGCATACTGGGAATATAAATTTTAAAATCATCCGTTTTATCACCTCTAGCCGCCCGTTGTCGAACTGCGGCAATACCACTCACATCATTTGGAGACACCACATACAACGACCCACCTTCAATTAAGTCATCTTTATCATCAATGCTGCCAAGTGGCTCGATCGTTTGGCGACCATGAAATTTTTGCCACCAAATTAGTCCTTTATATTGAACATCTAAATGGCCATTAGCATCACAAGAATTAGAAATCATCGGGTCAAAAATAAGCGTTTCCGAGCCAACCCCGTGAGCAATGAATGACCAATTCAACTCCAAACCATCTTTAGGGTTTAAATACGGAATTGCACCCGCTGTTTCATCATTCAACAACGTTGCTGAACCATCAGGGTTCACCAGAGTACTATGTTCGTCTGTTGTTGGCGTTAGCCCCTTGCCTTGTATAGCCAGCGTCGCATTCAAAACACCTTCATTCATATAATAAATACTGGTGGGTATAATTTTAATCTCGCGTACAAAACCATTATCTAACGACAAGCTGTTTAAATAATCTCTTGGGAGGTAATCTTTCAACCAAGGGTATTGGTTAATATTCTCTTTGTTTAGCACCAACCCTGGTTTTAGCTCAGCAGGAATAGTATATTTTTCAATCGCATCATAGGCATCAAAACCGCGTAACGCTTTCCATCGTTCAGCTAATTTAATGGCCCTTGGGTCACTTATCGCCTCTAACCATTTCGCATGTTGCGGCGTCTTAGTTTGAGCAGCAAATGCAGCCCATTGCTCTACAGCTTGATTCGCTTGTACAGAAAACGTTAAAAACAACAATGTTGTTATGACACTTTTGTAACATTTCATGCGCAACCTTATTTATCTCGTTTTAGAAAACTCACCAAGGGTAATAGTGCGGCAAATAATAGAACAATCCACCAACCACCTTGTACAAAAAGAGTAGTTCCTTGTAAAGGAATCACTTCGCCCTTCAAAGCAAAGCGTTTAAACATAGGCGCTTGATTAACAACCTTACCCTGATGATTTATTATCGCTGTTAGTCCTGTATTGGTTGACCTTAACATATATCGGCCGCTTTCCAGCGCCCTCATTCTAGCCATTTGAAAGTGTTGGTAAGGAGCAATAGTGTCGCCAAACCAAGTATCGTTGCTAACATTTACCAAGTACGCAGCATCCGGCAACCCATCAACTGACGATTGCTGAAAAACGTCTTCATAACAAATTGATGAAGCAAATGAATACCCACCTCCTTTCAATAACGGCTGCACCTTTTCACCGGCACTAAAGTCAGAGAGTGGTATTTGAAGGAAGTCCAAAATAAACGTAGAAAACGGCTTTAGCGGCATGTACTCGCCAAGAGGAACCAAGTGCCTTTTAAGGTAAAATTTATCAGGGTATTTAACACTATGCAAACCATTGTAGTAACCACTCGCCCCGTCTAACATAACAGGCAGCCCAACAATCACATCTGTTTGATGAGTGATTGCTTCCTCCCTAAGATCCTTCATCAATGATTCTTTTATACCGTGATAAAAAGCCGGGATAGATGTTTCAGGCCAAACAACCAAATCAGCGTCAGCTTGCTCCTTTGTCATCTCCAAATACATTTTATTATTGATCCGTTGAAACGACCTTAACCACTTTATTTCTTGTGGCACGTTCCCTTGTAACAACGCAACGTTAAACGCACTTCCAGCAGGCTCAACCCATGTTGTTGTGGTTAAACCCCAGCCCATTAGCCAGCAGGATAAAGCTAAAATGATGGCGCGTATTTTTGTTTTGTTTTCTAAACTAAATAGAACACATGCAATGCAGCCTGTCACCAATACAATAAACCAAGACACACCTAGCACACCCACAATGGGTGCCCACCCAGACAATCCTGTATCAATTTGGCTATAACCGAGCGATAACCAAGGGAATCCTGTGAATAGAACACCTCTCAACGTCTCTAAAGCTAGCCATAACCCAGGGAAAGCCAGCAAATAACGCACAGTGCTGTGTTGTCCAAAAAAACGATTAAGTAAGTAAGCTAATAAGGCCATATACGTCGCAAGTATCGCGACCATGCCCAACATAATAATGATCGCCAGCCATAACGGTGCGTGACCAAAATGGTGAATACTAAAATAAACCCAGTACACACCGTGGCCAAAATATCCCCAACCAAATAAATAGCCAGCAACTGCTGCTTGTTTAGCTGGTAATTTACGTATAACAAATAACAATAACAACAGCGAAATAATGACCATAACAGGCAGATTGTATGGTGCAAATGCAAGCGGCAGTAACGTGCCAGATATCAACGCCAACAACGGTGTTTTGACGCGCTTTAGCCTATCTAAACACTTCTTAAACATTGTGTTTGAATTAAACGTCTTCAGCCGTATTAACCAGCGTCATTCGCAATAAATGCACACGCCTGTTATCCGCTCTTAACACCTCAAATAGAAAGTTATCTATTTGCGTGGTTTCACCACTTTCTGGAACATGACCAAAACTTTTAATCACTAGGCCCGCCACTGTATCAAAATCATCGTCAGCATAATGAGTACCGAAGTGTTCATTAAAATCATCAATATCTGTTAATGCTTTTATATTGTATTCATGGTCACTTCGTTGAAGAATAAAGGCTTCTTCCTCAAAATCATGCTCGTCCTCGATCTCTCCCACTATTTGTTCCAATACATCTTCAATGGTAATTAAGCCACCAACAGAACCGTATTCATCAACAACAATCGCCATGTGATTTCTGTTCGCCCTAAACTCATGCAACATAACATTTAAGCGTTTACTTTCAGGTACAAAAATAGCGGGGCGCATCACATCTTTAACATCAAATTTTTGAGTGTCGTCACCAATGGCATAACTCAGCAAATCCTTTGCTAAGAGAATACCCGCTACTTGTGATGTTTCAGGGTCTTGAACAGGAAAACGAGAATGTGATGATTCAATCACGCACGGGTAAATATCTTTTAAATCAGCATCTTTAGAAATAAAGACTATTTGAGAACGTGGGATCATAATATCTCGAACTTGCAGCTCAGATACTTGTAATACGCCTTCAATCATCGCCAAGGCATCGGGCCCTAACAAATTTCTTTTTTCTGCATCCCGCATGACTTGAACCAATTCCTCTCGATCTTGAGGTTCACCCATCAATGCTTGCCCAATACGCTCCGTCCAAGATCGCTGTTTATCTTTGTCATCATTATGTTGCGTCATTTGAATTTAACCTTCATACGGGTTTTTAATACCAATAGTTTCAAGTAATTTTATTTCGACTGTTTCCATTTTAAGTCGTTCAGTCTCTTCGATGTGATCATAGCCTTGTAGGTGCAAACAACCATGAATAACCATATGAGACCAATGCTTATCAATGCCTTTACTTTGCTCATTCGCCTCCTGCTCAACCACCGGCGCACATATCACAATATCTCCCAATATGTCATCGATAACCGCATCATCTGGCAAGCCAATTGGGTGTTCAAACGGAAAACTTAAGACGTTAGTCGGCCCTTCTTTTTGCCTATATGTAGCATTTAACATGGCAGATTCTTCATTATCCACAACGCGTATAACGAGTTGCGCATCTGGACGTTGTCCCTTAGCAAGTTTGGCCCATTCTCTCAGCTGGTCTTCGCTAGGTACACTTGTGCACGCACTAGCCATTTGAACGTCAACAGTCATCCGTTTTCATTCTTTTCATACGCAGAAACAATCTTTTGGACTATGGGGTGGCGCACCACATCACTACTTTTAAATTGCGTAAAACTAATGCCATCAATATCTTTAAGAATTTTCATTACCAACTTTAGACCAGATTCAGTATGCCCCGGTAAATCCACCTGTGTAATATCGCCCGTTACCACAACGGTAGAGCCATAGCCGATTCGAGTTAAAAACATTTTTATTTGTTCTGGTGTTGTGTTTTGCGCCTCATCTAAAATAATAAACGCTTCACTCAACGTGCGCCCACGCATAAAAGCCAGCGGTGCAATTTCAATAACGTTTTTTTCAATTAATTTTTCAACACGTTCAACGCCCAACATTTCATACAAAGCATCATACAAAGGGCGCAAATAAGGGTTAATCTTTTCACTTAAATCACCTGGCAAAAACCCCAACCGTTCTCCCGCTTCAACAGCCGGGCGAGCTAGAATTATTCTCGATACTTTTTCAGATTCCAACGCTTCAACTGCACACGCAACGGCAAGATAGGTTTTTCCTGTACCCGCAGGGCCAATGCCAAAAACAATATCATTCTTTGGAATACTAGCAACGTAGGCTTGCTGCCTACCACCACGTGGTTTAATTATTTTCTTTCGTGTGTGAATAACGCTCGTGTCGTTTGCATCACCCGGCGTTGGTTCCATATGAGTTTCTTGCATAAGTAAGTGTACCTTTTCAGGTGTTAATTGATCGACCGCCGTATTGTTGTACATCTCTTTTAACGCAGTGACTGCAGACGTCACGCACGTGGTTGCACCGGTGATACTGAAACGGTTACCGCGGTTTTTAATATCAACACTTAATCGTTCTTCCAATTGATTTATGTGCTCATTGAATTGGCCACATAAGTTTGCGAGGCGCCCGTTATCAGCGGGCGTCAATGTTATGTCCATGGTTGTTTGTAAAGCAGTCAATTTAAGACGCAGTTTGCCTCTGATTAACTATAACCGGCTTGATATCCATCTTAACCATGCGACCTCTTAATGAGTTTCGCAAAGCTTCAGTAATCGTCACATCCACAAACTGCCCAGCCAGCCTTGAATGACCGGCAAAATTAACAATGCGATTGTTTTCTGTACGCCCCATCATTTGTAGGGAGTTCTTTTTTGATTCGCCTTCCACAAGAATCCGCTGGATTGTTCCAACCATATTCTCAGATATGGTTTCAGAATAGCCTCGGATAATATCTTGCAACCGTTCCAGCCGCCGTTTTTTAACTTCTATATCAATATCATCAGCCATGTCTGCAGCCGGTGTTCCTGGTCGCGCACTGAAAATAAAGCTAAACGAGAAATCAAAGCCAATACGCTCAATCAAACGTATGGTCTCTTCAAACTCCTCATCTGTCTCTTGCGGGAAACCAATAATAAAATCAGATGAAAAACTCATATTCGGCCGAATTTCTTTCAACCTATTTAATTTTTCGATGTATTCGTCAATTTCATGCCCACGCTTCATTCTAGCTAACACGTTATTACTGCCACTTTGAACCGGCAAGTGTAAATGATCAACAAGTTCGGGGATATCTTCATACGCCTGAATAAGGCTCTCGGAAAACTCTTTAGGGTGTGACGTGGTATATCGAATGCGATCAATACCGTCTATCGCAGCCACATAATGTAATAACAAAGCAAAATCAGCGATATCACCATCGGACATTACGCCTCGATATGCATTCACATTTTGCCCCAATAAATTGACCTCTCTAACGCCTTGTGAAGCCAAACTCGACACTTCTGCTACAACATCATCCAATGGCCGACTTACCTCTTCTCCACGCGTGTACGGAACGACACAGAACGTGCAGTATTTACTACATCCCTCCATCACAGAGACAAACGCCTTTGGGCCTTCCGCTCGGGGTTCTGGCAAATTATCAAACTTTTCGATCTCTGGGAAAGAAATGTCCATAACCAGTTTTTTCTTATGCTGCGCCTCTTTAAGCATCGCGGGTAACCGGTGCAGCGTCTGCGGACCAAACACCACGTCCACATATGGCGCTCTACGGCGAATCACCTTGCCTTCTTGGCTTGCAACACAACCACCCACGCCAATTAATAGCTCTGGATTCCGTTCTTTAAGTGGGCGCCATCTACCTAATTGATGAAAGACGCGCTCTTGTGCCTTTTCTCGAATCGAACAGGTATTCAGAAGCAAAATATCCGCCTCTTTCTCGTTATCTGTTAATTCAATATCTTGCGCATCCGCTAACACATCAGCCATTTTTTCAGAATCGTATTCATTCATCTGACAACCGTGTGTGCGTATAAAAAGTTTTTTAGTCATATGCCGCAAATTTTACCACAAGCTACTATCACCTAGGGCCACCACCCTTCTTAACCATCATGCCTTTTGATGGGTTATAACCCCATACAGCAATCATCATAAACACAACAAACGCCACTAACGTGTACACAAAGGCATACAGGTTAAATTGCCCATACAACGCAAATCGTATTAATTCAATCGCCTGAGAAAATGGGTTATAGCTTGCTAATGTAAACAACAATTCACTGGATTCTTTTATTTTCCACAACGGGTATAACGCCGTAGACATAAAGAACATGGGGAAAATAACAAAGTTCATTACGCCTGCAAAGTTTTCTAACTGTTTAATAAAGGATGACAATAGCATACCTAATGCACCCAACATCAAACCTGCTAATACTAACGCTGGGAATAACGTTACATACCCTAACCAAGGTGCTTGAATATCATAGAACCAAGCAATAAGCAGAAATACGTACGCTTGTAATATCGATACAAATGTACCCGCCAACAATTTGCCTGTTAATAAAAACCAACGTGGTAATGGGCTAACCAATAAGGTTTTCATGCTGCCCATTTCTCGGTCATACACCATCGATAAGGAGCTTTGCATACCGTTGAATAATTGAATCATGCCGATTAAACCCGCCGCTATGTATACCTCATACAATATATACGTTTCGTACGGAGGAATAATGGCGATACCCAACGTAGAACGGAAACCCGCCGCGAAAACAAACAACCAAACTAATGGGCGAACAAGTGCCGCAATGAAGCGTTCCCGTTGACGCAAAAAACGCCATAATTCACGCTTAATAATACCTTTTAAAGCAATAACACCGTGCGTTAACGTCATACCTTTGCCGCCGTTAACTGTTGGAACGCTTGTGCAACATCTGTTGCACCCTGTTCTGCACACACCTTATCGACTGACCCTTGTGCCTTAATATTACCTTGGTGAAGCACAATGACATTATCTGAAGGATATATCTCATCAATCAAATGAGTTGCCCAAAGCACCGATAAACCATCTTTTTCACATAACGAATGTACATGCTCAACAATACCTTTTCTACTCGGCACATCTAAGCCAACAGTCGGCTCATCGAGCAGCAATAAAGATGGTTTATGCAACAGCGCACGAGCAATTTCAACCCGCCGGCGATGCCCACCATTGAGCTGACGAACTTTCTCATGTTGACGTTCCAACATCCCTTGGCGCTCTAGTTCTTCTTCTATTCGAGCCGATGCTTGCTTACGTGTCATACCGTGCAAAGAAGCATGGTAATGTAAATTCTGCAACACGCTGAGATCCATATCGAGTGTGGTTTGTTGAAATACCACCCCTAAATTAGCCAATGCCTTACAAGAATCTTTCTTTACATCAAAGCCATTAATTAATATTTGACCATCACGGCTGTTATACAAGTGTGTAATAAGCGAAAACAGCGTTGTTTTTCCCGCACCATTTGGTCCGAGCAAAATAGTACATTCACCCGCATCGATACTAAAATCGATATTACTTAATGCGGCCTTTTTACCGTAGGCATAACTCAGTGTTTTTACAGCTAACGTTTGTGTCATTTTTTAACCGTAATACCCCAAGGGTAATGCCCAACACGAACAGATTTAGTCACTTTTAAACTGGCCACATCAACAATTGAAATATCATTACTGACACCATTGGTTGTGTATAAACGTTTCAAATCTGGCGAGAAAGCCAAGTTCCACACGCGCTGCCCTACCAACAAATACTTCTCGACTTTAAAGGTTTGCATATTAACGACGGCCACACGATTGGCTGGGCCCAACGCGACAAACAACAGCTTGTCATTTGGGTGCACCAGCACACCCACGGGCTGAATTAATTCTTTATCTACGCCAGGAATTTTAAAACCGATTTTGGTTTCCACCTGTTTCGTGTCCACATTTAGTTTGGACAATGTACCCGCAATTTCCGATGTAACGTACAGCGCACTACCATTCGTTGAAAACGCCGCGGCTCTTGGTCGTGGGTCGACTAAGGTATTATCTTTTATAGTGTTCGATACGGGGTCAATCCAATGAACCATATTCGTTGTTTCAGATGTATTCACGACCCACTTGCCATCACTGCTCACCGCTATTCCTTCTGGCTCAACACCCACAGCAATTTCTGTTACGGCCTCTTTTTTATCTACATCAATGACTGTAACGATATTATCATCTTCATTTGAAACATAGATAAATTGCCCTGCGGGATGCAGGCGAAACGTTTCCGGGTCTTCGCCTGCTGGCAAATTACCGACGACTTTCAATGTTTTAATATCAATAATTTGTATCGTATCGTCATCACTGGCCGCAACATATAACTGCGTTTCATCTTCACTTAACGCGATACCACGTGGGCGCTGACCCAGTGGTGCAGTTTTCAGTAATTTGCCTGTTTCACCGTCCACCACAGCCAGTGCATTATCTTTCTCTAACGTTATATAAAGTGTATCCGCCAAAGCCATTGATGTGACGACTGAAAGGACTAACATAATAAGTGTTTTTTTAATCATATTCATCATTCGTATTGTTTCTATAAATGGCAGTTTGATTCTGGCTTATCATAACCTAGCGTATCCAAATAAGTACGTGGATGTAAAAATTCTTTCTGAGGCATAACTGATACAATTGAACGAGGCGTTGCCAACAGTACCGGCTGCCTTAATTGATGATTCCATGATCTAAACGTTAGCTTTGTTCCTTTAAAACCTGCCACACTAAACTCATCACTCAGCAAAAAGCTTTTTATCGTTTTCACGTCTGGGCTTTTTGCACGCGTCACCGCTTCACCAATTGAACGGACTGCTAACCAAGCCGAATAATCAATATCTGTCATCCAACGGCCAGCTTGTTCATAAAAGCGATTTTGCATTTGTACTGCACCCCATCGTTCATGCGTTCTATGCCACGCTCTTGGTGCCATACCCTGAGTACCCGCAACAGGTCTCGGCAACCATGTGTTCATTGGCAAATACTCACCAAATAACCCTTTAACATCCGCCACGACTAACACATCATAATCGTCGCCTTGAGTGAACACAGGGATATCTGCCTGAGCTGTTCTGCGCGCATCATGGTCAAACGTCCATGTTTTCTCTTCCACCACTTTAACCCCAAAGCGTTTAGCAGAACGTTTAATGGCCTTTGCGAACAACACATCATTTGCATCTGACCCTTTAACCAGAAACCATTTTTTCCAGCGCTTCTTAAGCATAAACTGTGCGAGCGCATCTGCCTTCATTTCGTAACTAGGCAACATATGAAAGGTATTTGCTCCGCATTCGGTTGTTCTTAACGTCCCATCTGCACTAGCAATATTAAACAACAGCACACCTTTTTCTGCCGCCAGTGCCGACAAGCTTATTAATGTCTCTGTATTTACCGATGTTATAACGTATCGGTAGCCCTTGCTAACCAGCTGATTAAATGCCTCACGAACATTATCACCTACAGGCACTTCTGCAATAGCCAACGTATAGCTGTGCCCTGTGAACTGACCTGTTGTGTTGTTATCTTTAATGCCTAATTTGGCACCTTGAACTCCTTCATCCGTTAACACAGGGTCTAAATTTGACAAGGCGGGCGGAATTGGTTTTTTTTCTATTAACAAGGCCGCTTTGATATCAGTGACATCGGCTTGCACATGCACTGCAAAAGCCAGCATTAGACCACATAGAATAGGCAAAAACTTTTGTATGGTTATATTCTTTCTCATTGTTTAAACAGTCCTCATCCAGTTTTAACCCTCTATGAATAAATTAAAATCAAGCACTCCAAATAGTTGGGCAACCAATTAGTTACATATTCTAATTCATTTTAACTAATTTCGGATTATTGCTAGCCACTACCCTATACTGAACATAAAGTGACAGGCAAAAAAAAGCGACCCATAAAGAGTCGCTGAGAGGAGGAGAACATTATCACACAGTAGCAGTATCTAAAATAAGACCTGCTGTAACAATGTGATAGAGATGATATGCTGCTCTGCAATATTTGTCAATACTTATTTTATCATATGGTCAAATATTGCAACGAAAACCAATCCATCCAATTGTTTTATAAAACAATTATTTTTATAATTTTATTTCAAGTTTACTTTCACTTATGCAAATCGAACGCTCACAAGAACACCCAAATTTACATGTAATTGAACATCTCCCAGCTAAACCAACTAAGACACCCATTTTGTTTATACATGGTGCCAATATGTCTGGGTGGTGTTGGAATGAGCATTTTATGCCCTTCTTTTCAGACCTTGGACACCCAACCTATGCCGTTGACTTACGTGGCCACGGAAAAAGTGGCGGTCAAGAACAGTTATCCAGCAATAGTATTGCTGATTATGTAACAGACATTCAGCGTGTTATTGATGAAATTGGAGAACCACCTATATTAATTGGTCATTCTTTAGGTGGTTTAGTTATTCAGAAGTTTATCGAACATAACACCGTTCCAGCTTGCGTATTAATGGCTTCAGTTCCAGTTGATGGGTTAATGCCGTCAGTCATGGACCTTTTTCTCAACCCCACTGTGTTTATGCAATACAACCTAAGCCAATTATTTGGTACGTGGTTTTCAGGTGTTGATGTGACACGCAACTCTGTCTTTTCAGGTGACGTTAACGATGCTGTCGTCATTAAGTATTGCACAGAAATGCAACCCAGCTCACCTAAAGCACTGTTGGACACCCTATGGTTAGGCCTACCCACAAAGAAAAACCCTTTTAAAATCCCCATGCTGTCATTAGGCGCAGATGAAGACACATTCTTCAGGCCGAATCAAATTAAAAAAACTGCTGAGGCATACGACGCAATCTACATCAACATGAAAAAAACCAGCCACACCATGATGCTTGATTCAAATTGGCAGGAAAGTGCCGATGTTATTACTAACTGGTTAGAGAAAACCTAACGGCCACTCACCATAACATCTATCTTTTTTGCCCTAACCGTTCATTAAGCCCTTATTGTTTCAGCTTACTTTTTTCCACAACACCATGCACTTCTTTAAGAATAACGGATAACTGCTCTATTTCCATTTCATTCTCAGCCTGAATCACAGAGATCAGATGCAAATAACGATCAATGGCAACGCGGTTGCTTTCGCACCATTTGCCTATTCGTTGATCTGTCGTGGCGCCCTTACCAGCTTGTAAAAATAATGACGTCAATAACGCACGATTCTCTGCGTGTAAATCATCACGCAATGCCGATCTTGCTAAAGACTGCCAGTAATTCTTACGTGGTAACCTGTTAATAGCGGCATGTAACCAATCTAGCTTTAACTCATCATTGATTGCAAAGAACACTGGCATTACGTCACCAATTGTCTGTTTGGTTTGACTTTGCACTGCAATGATATCTAAACCTGAAAACTCCAGCTCTAAGCAACCCAGCTTCATCGCTAATGGCTCACCCACACCAGCGTCTTGATAGGTAGACACCTTATTTTCAATAGACTCTCTTTGCGACCCAGAAACAAAATTCAATATTTGTTCACTGATATTATCTAAGCTGCCAGAAAACTCATTCACCACGTCTGCAATAGAACCATCAGCAGACCGGTTACTATGCAACCAGTACATAGTGCGCTCAATAAGCTGGCGAACTTCCATTAACATTCGATTTTGTACATCCGGCAACACATTATTATCTAGCGCTTCGATTTGATTCCAAATAGAGTTGGTATCAAAAATATCGCATGCAATCTTATATGCTTTTACAACTTCATCTGCGCCAGCACCTGTTTCATCCCTCATTCTAAAAGCAAATGATGGCCCTAGTCGATTCACCATGCTATTCACTAATTGATTAACAATAATGTCATCACGCAAACGGTGGTCGTCAATTTCTTTTAAGAATTTAGTACGTAAATTTGATGGAAAGTAATCAAGCACATCTTTCTTAAATCCTTTGTCTCTCAAAATGGGCGAGCCTGCTACTAAATCTTTTAGCAGCAACTTGCTGTACGCAAAGACAACTGATAATTCTGGTCGGTATAAGCCCAACCCTTTTGCCTTACGCTCTTCAATTTCTTCATTATTTGGTAAATATTCAACATTTCGGTCCAAGCGTCCTTCTTGACCCAACAATTCAATAAGCCGTGAATGTACTTCGAGCATAGCAGGCGCTTGCTGTTCAACCATGCTAATCGCTTGTGTCTGCAAGTAATTATTACGCAAGACTAAATCACCCACTTCATCCGTCATCTTGGCCAACAACACATCTCGCTGTTTACCCGTCATATCGCCTTGCTCAACCAATTTGTTAACCAAAATCTTTATGTTAACCTCATGATCAGAGCAATCTACACCAGCCGCATTATCTATAGCGTCCGTATTAATACGGCCATGCGCCGCGTACTCAATTCGACCTAACTGTGTGAAACCGAGGTTCCCACCTTCACCCATGACTTTGCAACGCAATTCACCACCATTAATTCTGAGGCTATCATTCGCCTTATCCCCTACTTCGGCATGGGTTTCACTACTAGCTTTAACGTACGTTCCAATACCACCATTCCAAAGTAGGTCTACTGGCGCTTTCAACATGGCTTGAATAAGCTCATTAGGCGTTAACGTTTTAGCCTTAATGTCTAATATTTCCTGCACTTGCGGCGTAATAGTTATCGACTTCTCAGTTCTAGAATAAACCCCACCACCTTTTGAAATTAATTTTGTTTCAAAATCAGCCCATGATGAGCGAGGCAAATTAAATAAGCGCTCACGTTCTTTGAAACTTTTGTCGGTGTTTGGCGTTGGGTCTAGAAAAATATGCAGGTGATTAAAAGCACCGACTAAACATATTTTTTCTGACAACAACATCCCATTACCGAATACGTCGCCACCCATATCACCTATACCAACAACGTTAAATGGCGTTGTTTGTGTATCGATACCCATTTCTCTAAAGTGGCGCTTAACCGATTCCCACGCACCTTTAGCCGTAATACCCATTTTTTTATGGTCATAGCCCACGGAACCGCCAGAAGCAAATGCATCACCCAACCAAAACCCGTGCTCAATGGCAATGCCATTAGCTATGTCAGAAAACGTTGCAGTACCTTTATCTGCAGCGACCACTAGGTATGGGTCATCACCGTCATATCGCACAACATCTACGGGAGGGATGACCTTTTCAGATTTCAAGTTGTCTGTAATATCTAACAACGCACCGATGAAAATACTGTAACAAGCGATACCTTCTTCCATAAACTCATCACGTGATAAACCGTCCAATGAGCGTTTTACAATAAAACCACCCTTTGCACCTGTTGGAACAATCACTGCATTTTTTGACATCTGCGCTTTCATTAAACCAAGCACTTCTGTTCTAAAGTCTTCCTTCCTGTCAGACCACCTCAAGCCGCCACGCGCAACGGGGCCACCACGCAAGTGGACACCTTCAACACGCGGAGAGTACACAAAAATCTCAAATTTAGGCCGTGGTGACGGTAGATCTGTTATGAGTTCAGGGTTGAGCTTAAAAGCAACGTATGGGACACCTTCTTTATCAACTTTATTCTGAAAATAACTGGTCCGTAATGTTGACTGAATAAGGTTTAGGTAACGTCGTAAAATTCTATCCTCATCTAGCGAAACAACTTTTTCTATTTCAGAAACTATTAACGATTCCTGCTTCGCTAGTTTTTTATCTTTTCCTTTAACACCAGGGTCAAACTTTAATTCGAACAACTCAACAATTTGAGCCGTAATAACCGGGTTATTTGCTAACGTTTGTTCAACGTACTCTTGGCTATAGGCCGCTCCGGCTTGCCGTAAATACAAATAGTAAGCCCGTAACAACATGATTTTTTTCCAATCTAACTCTGCCTTAAGCGCTAACTGGTTGAACCCATCATTTTCAACATGCCCCATCCAAACCTTTTCAAAAACATCTTGAAAATTTGTTTTAATTTTTTCAACAGACGGTAGTTCATCACCATAAACAAGGCCAAAATCATGTATCCAATAACAAGTATTTGATGCTACATCTGTTATTTCAAAAGGGTGCTCATCAAAAACCGTTACACCCATGTTTTCAAGCACCGGTAACGTTTGCGATAAAGGCGCAGGATTGCCTTTGTTAATCAACTTAAACTGCAACCCATTACCCTGTGATTCAAGGGGTTGATATAAGGACATTTCAATACTTGTATTCGGCGCATTTTTCAACTTTTCGATTTTTAACAAATCAATTACAGCAGACCTCGCTGGGTAATTCTCTTTATAAGATTCAGTAAAACCATCCCCATAACTGTTGTATAAATCTTTCCCTTCCACTTCACCTAGTTGGTGGGTTAACGCCGTGCGAAGCTCGTCTTTCCAATCCTTAAGGAGCTCCGTAATTTCATTCTCAATTTCAGCCACATCAATATCACCATCCCAGCCATTCGGCGTATGAATGATAAAGTGAATTCTGGCAAAAATTGAATCGCTAAATTGCACGTTAAAATCAATGTTATCTGCGTTTAATCGCTTTGATAAAACGCCCTCCATCTTCTTTCTAACATTCGTGTTGTAATGGTCTCTGGGCACATAAACCAGCACAGATACAAACTGGCCATAGCCATCTCCTCTAGCAAATACTTTAATACGTTGACGTTCTTTTAACTTAAGAACACCTAATGCCAATTCCAACAACTGTTCATCACTGGAATGAAATAACTCATCACGTGGCAACCCTTCCATCACATTCATTAATGACTTTGCATTATGGCTATTCTTTTTAAATGCGCTTTTTGCAAACAACTGTTCAACTTTTTTTCGAATCAACGGCACCTCTTCAATAGGCGCATGATAAGCAGTCGATGTATACAACCCTAAGAATCGGTACTCTCCAATCACTTGACCTTTATTATTGAATTTTTTGACGCCTACATAATCCATATAAGCTGGCCGATGTAAAATGGACTTTGTAGTTGCCTTTGTCACAACCAAGGGACAAGCCTCACTCATGAATACACATTTTTCACTGCTAATAGGGATTTCACCAAGGTCTGGAATAATTGCCAGCTCGTCCCTTAATATGCCAGAGCCTGTCCCTTCAATGATTTTAAAGGCTTCCGATTTTTTGGTTTGAACCAGTTCATATTCTCTATACCCAAGAAACAAAAAATTATCTTTTTCAAGCCAATCCAAAAAATGAATACTTTCAGCAATATCTTCGCCTTTGATTTTGGCTGATACAGCTTTTAACGTTTTCTTTGCATTCTGTAATTTTTTAACATTTATTTCCCAATCATCAACACTTGCAATATTACAAGCTAATACACGTTCAACTCGCTCACTTACTTTTTCTATAGCACCGCTTTTTGCCGTTTGACGATCAATTTCTATACGAATAAATGACTCAAGTTGCGGTGACTTTGTTTTGTCTAAACCTTTCAACACACCCTTTTTATCTCTATCTATAGGAATAACCGGATGCACGACCAAATGGCACGTGAGCCCCATTTCGTTTAAATTCATTGTTAGAGAGTTGACCAAAAAAGGCATGTCCGCCGTCACAACCTCTACAACAGTATGTGTAGATTGCCAGCCATGCGCTTCATAATCAGGATTGTAAACATGTACCGAATAAGCATTTTCTACTCGGTTCTTTGCTAAATTTAAGTGCGCTATCGCTGCGCCGTATAAGTCTTCAAGTTCTCTATCAGACACATCTTCGTCGGATAAATCCTGATAGTAATACTCCACATACGAACAAACAAAAGCCGCTTCTTTTTTTTCGAAACGTTCTATTATAAGCGCCTTAACTTGTTTAAAAAATTGTGTCTTAGTCATCAGTTATCTCCCTATTGATAATAATCAGTATAGGAGAATATTTGACTTTTGCTTTTATCTATGGGACGAACAAAAACCTTATGTTCTAACTAAGACCATAATGCTTTATCAAGGTCTCTACCCCAACCGTATTGGTTAAGATCAATCGAGCCTTTGTGGAAAACAACTCCCTCTTCCACCAACCGTTGTTTTTGAATTTTGTACTTAGGGCTTCCAATTGGAAATGACAATTTACCTTGCGAATTTACAACCCTGTACCAGGGTATGCGGGGCCCTGACACATCGGAACGAAGTGCCGTACCAACCAGTCGAGCGCAACGTGGAAAACCGGAAAGGGATGCTATTTCCCCATATGTCGAAACATTGCCTTTAGGAATCTTAGCAACCATTTCCAAAATGGCCAAATATTTAGGGTTGACCCTCATGCATAGCCAGACTGCTCTTTCACAAACCCTTCTAAAAGCCCTTCACTTTGGCGTTTAAACGTATTAAATTTCAGATTAAAACCAAAACAATCTTGTGCTAAACGTCGAACATTTTGCACGGAACAAGTAGCATATAAATGATGGTCCTCTTCGCCTAAACTAAGCTCTATAGACAAGACAAGGGGAGTATCCGGATCAAATTGATAATCAACAGGCATAATCGTTTGTGCTGTAATTCGGTCACAAACAACTTCAACACCACCAGCGGAAATATTTTCACTGTGTGCAATGAGTTGAATACCTGTTTGTGTTCTTAATTGAACATCTTGACGATACTCTACTCGGATGTATTTTCTTTCATACGCTCGCATAGCCTGCATTTTATACCAACAAAAATTATGAATTTGTTAATTAAATCACGTATTTACATCAATAACCACTCGTCCGCGAATTTTACCCGCCACTATTTGTTCTGCCAATTCTGGTAACGCACTCATTGGTTCAGTTCTACTCGCCGAGTTTATTGCGTTTTTAGGTAAGTCTAATGACAGCCTGCGCCATGCCTCTATTCTAATGTCCATGCTTGCCATCACCGAATCAATGCCTGCCAAAATCACGCCGCGCAAAATAAAAGGGAAAACAGATGAGGGCAAATCTATCCCACCAGCCAAACCACATGTTGTTACACAGCCATCTCGTTTGGTTTGCGCAATGACGTTTGCTAACGTCTGTGAACCAACCACATCAACTGCTCCAGCCCATCTTTCAGCGGCCAAAGGCGCACCTTTTTCGGAAAGGTCCAAACGGTTAACAAAACCGGATGCCCCTAGGCTTAATAAATAATCATGTGTTTCAGGGCGCCCTGTTGATGCAACAACTTGATACCCTAATTTAGCTAAAATTGCGACTGCAACCGACCCCACTCCGCCAGCTGCTCCTGTCACTAACACCTCCCCATCGCTAGGTTTAACACCTTGTTTTTCCAGCATCATTACAGATAACATTGCTGTGTACCCAGCCGTACCAATGGCCATGGTCTCTTGCAAACTAAATGCTTCAGGCACTTTGACGATAAAGTCAGCGTTAATACGCTGCATCTGGCTATAGCCGCCCCAATGCTTCTCACCTAAGCCATAGCCATTCACTAATACTTTATCGCCAGCAGAAAACTTATCTGACGCCGATTCAACCACCGTACCCGCTAAATCAATACCGCACACCATTGGGAAACGTTTACAAATTCGGCCTTTCCCAGATACGGCCAACCCATCTTTATAATTCAACGATGAATACGCTATTTCAATCAACACGTCTTCTTTTGGCAAATCATCAATAGATAACTGCTGTAATTGGCCTTTTGATTTCCCATCAACTTCATTAGCCACAATGGCATTAAACAAATCGGACATAATTCCTCACTTTCACTAAAATATAGGTATATCAATATACGGGCTTATACCTTGCTCGTCGAGTCTCACAACGTTAACATTACCATTATAAAAATTTTGAGAACATATCGTGAGAAAGACGTTTCACTTAACCCCTTTAATATTGGTTTTATTAAGCTTTACAGCACAAGCTGACACCTCATTACGTTTGGCCACAACAACAAGCACAGACAATTCCGGTCTTTTAGCGGAGTTACTTCCTGCCTTTACAAAAGCAACAGGAACTCGCATAGACGTCATTGCGGTAGGTACCGGCAAAGCATTGCAAATGGGCAGGAACGGCGATGTAGATGTAGTTATGGTTCACGCCAAACAAGCTGAAAATGTATTTATTGCTGAAGGATACGGCGTAAACCGTAGAGATGTAATGGAAAATGATTTCGTGCTAATTGGCCCTGACAAAGACCCCGCCAAAACTGCTGGGAAGAACAATGTACAGATGGCCTTACAAAACATAGCCTCAAGTACATCTACATTTATATCTCGCGGTGATAATTCAGGTACTCATAAAAAAGAACGCTCGCTTTGGAAGCACACCAACGTCACTCCATCCGGAAAATGGTACAAAGAAGCCGGCCAAGGCATGGGCAAAGTTCTGCTAATTGCCGATGAACTGAGTGCTTATACACTCACTGACCGTGGCACCTGGCTTGCCTATCAAGACAAACTCTCATTAAAAATACTTAATGACGGCGGTGTATTATTAAAAAACCCGTATGGGATAATAGCCGTGAACCCTGCCTTACATAAAAACATTCAGTATATAAAAGCCATGTCTCTTATTGCTTGGATAACATCACCACAAGGCCAAGCATTAATCGAAAGATTTAAAAAAAATGGCCAACAGCTATTTTACCCAACCGCAATAAAAGACATCGTTCACGGTGAATGACCTAAGCCAAGCCAGTTTAAATGCTTTTCAGCTATTGATTAGCGGCAATACCGATATATGGGAAATTATATCGCTATCATTCAGTGTTTCTTTTTCAGCCATACTAATCGCCACACCTTTCGCCTTAATAATCGCTTTTTGTTTAGCATTTTTTCAGTTCAAACTTCGGCGTGCCTGTATCGCTTTGTTCAATACCTTTATGTCCGTTCCTGCTGTGATTATCGGCTTAACACTCTATTTACTCCTCTCTCGTAGTGGCCCATTAGGGGATTTAAGGCTGCTCTTCACACATAAGGCCATGATCATTGGGCAAATATTATTATGCTTCCCTTTACTAGTTGCCATGGCTCACGCTACATTTCAAGCTGCTGACAGGCGCGCATGGGAAACAGCCATTACCTTAGGCGCTAAACCTTGGCGGGCATTTTTTACGTTGGTTTATGAAGTGCGTTTTGGACTTATAGCAGCAATAGTCGCCGGCTTTGGCCGCGTCATTGCTGAAATTGGGTGTTCGATGATGGTGGGCGGAAATATTCTGCACTCCACGCGAAACATACCAACAGCAATTGCTTTAGAAACAAGCAAAGGTGAATTTGCACAAGGCATTGCTCTAGGCATTGTGTTGCTTGTACTATCTTTAAGCCTGAACGCAGGTGTCTCGGTATTCCAGGGCAAGGGCGAGTTACAACAATGACGAATTTAATTGATTTAAATAATATTCATCTCACGTTGGCGGATAAAGCTGTATTGAATATCAAATCCATTTCCATTCCAGCACATCAATGCACACTTATTACTGGGCGAAATGGTTCTGGCAAAACAACCTTGTTTAAAGTCATCAGCGGTTTACTTAAACCTGACTCAGCAACCATCAAATATCAAGGCTTAACGTTACCTTGGAAAAAAGCCAAACCTATTCTTCAAAAAGATTTTATTTACCTACACCAAAATCCCTATTTATTTGACGACACGGTCCTTAATAACATTGCTTATGGGCTTTACCGTGCAGGCGAAAGCAAAGCTGTTGCGCACCAAAAAGTAATGCAAGCGCTAGACTGGGCGAATTTATCACACCTTGCCCACCGTTCAGCCAAGCAACTATCTGGCGGAGAGAAACAGCGCGTTGCATTGACCCGGGCACGTATTTTATCGCCAAGGTTATTATTATTGGATGAACCGACAGCGAGTATGGACACTGATGCCAAACTACAAACCAGCGAATTACTTCAACGCTTAAAATCTGAGGGCGTAAGTATCCTTATTTGTAGCCACGAAACACACACTATTGACCACATTGCAGACCATTTTTTACACCTAGAGAATGGTGAACTAACGCCTGCCTCTTCGTCTAAAAGAACGAGCAACGTCACCGTTTTAAACCCATCCAAAAAGAGCATTTAAAGATGACGACAATCAACGTGCAAAACAGTTGTGACGATGAAAAACAAACAGGCACACTAACTGTTCAAGAAGCATTACATCATATGCTTGATGCCGTTTCAGAACGTTCAACTACTGAATGTGTTCATTTGACACAAGCTGTTGATAGAGTCCTCGCCGAACCAATTATGTCACCTATCAACGTACCTTCTCATCGAAATTCAGCCGTGGACGGCTATGCAATCAACAGTACCACGCTACCCACACAAGAAAACATAACCTCTTTAAATGTTGTTGGTAAAATTGTTGCTGGCCACCCCTACCAATCTGCACTTAAGCAAAATGAAGCGGTGCAAATAATGACCGGTGCACAAATGCCAGAGGGGGCAGATACGGTTATTATGCAAGAGCACGTTGAGACTGAAAAAAATTCTGTTCGTTTTGATGCACGACATTCAGCTGGCCAAAATGTTCGCCAAGCTGGGGAAGATATCGAGCAAGGCCAAACGGTATTAGAAACTGGCGCCAAGTTAACACCCCCTCAAGTAGGCCTCATTGCCTCACTTGGCATTGCAGAAGTTAATGTAAAAACCGCTATTACAGTCGCCGTTTTCTCAACGGGTGACGAAGTGTTAAGTCTTGGGCAACCACCACGCGAAGGCTGCATTTATGATAGTAATCGATACAGCATTATATCTTCCCTTAAAAAACTGGGCTGTCATGTGATTGATTTGGGAATTATTGCCGATGACCCAGTCAAACTCAAAGAGACATTTGAACTCGCATCAAACTGTGCAGATGTCATCTTCACATCTGGTGGCGTATCTGTGGGAGAAGCCGATTACACCAAACAAGTGTTGGCTGATGTAGGCAGCATCAACTTTTGGAAAGTCGCCATGAAACCAGGCCGTCCAGTCGCCTTTGGGCATGTGAATGGCACCACTTTTTTTGGCTTACCGGGCAATCCAGTAGCCGTTATGGTGACATTTTACCAATTTGCACTGCCCTGTTTGCAAAAAATCATGGGGATTAAAAACCCTTTAATATCGCCCAGCATTAAAGCACAGTCTGCCCAAAATATTCGTAAGATCCCAGGCCGGGCTGAATTCCAGCGAGGCATTTTGTCTCTAACAAACACTGGAGAATGGCAGGTTAGCACCAGTGGAAAACAAGGTTCTGGTATTTTACGCTCCATGAGCGATGCCAATTGTTTTATCACTCTCGAACACGACCGTTCATCTGTCGAAAAAGGCGATTGGGTCAACGTTCAACCATTTATCGGGCTATTCTAACCTCTATTTCCTAGACAGTTTTTTTCTAAATAGTATCTATACTTAAGCTATGGGGTAATCCCAATAATGTTTTTTTAAACAGCCTAGGTTCAAATAGAGTGAAAGCAACAAAAGTAATTGCTATGCAGGATGCAAATAATGAATTGGATATTCTTCGGTTTGCCATACAAGCTGTTGATGGTTTTGTATGGTTATGGGAGCCTAATACAGACCAATTAACTTTTTATGGTGACACCAAAGAGACGCTAGGCCATGGTGACCAACCTCTAAAAGGCGCACTATGGGGCGCGCGCCTTCACCCAGCAGAGCATTTAAAAGCACGTCAAATACTCATTGATTTACTCAAGGGGCATATTAATAATTTCAACCAAACTTTTCGTGTAAAAAAATCTGATGGCAATTGGAGTTGGGTCCACACACAAGCATCCGTTTATGAATATGAACCTAATGGCCGCGTTAAAAATATCATCGGGTATATTCAAAGTGTTGATCAACAAAAAGCTCAGGCCATTAAAACAAGACAACATGACGAGCAAATGTCTCTCGCCCTTCATAGTACGCAAAGCACCTTATTCGACTACAACATCGCACACCAAACATTTAATTTAGTTAGTTTTAAAACAGAAAACGATAAGGTTATTCGACACAATCGAACTGGCAAGATTCAAAATGGTTTAGACACTGTACACCCTGATGATTACGCAAACAATCTTGCTTTTTTTGATGCGTTTTCAAACAATGAAGTGGGAACAATCAAGGCCACATGGCGTTCAAACTATCTAAACAAAGGATACCGTTGGCAAAAAGCCCAAGGCCAAATTGTCGAACATGATGACCAGGGTAACCCTATAAGAGCCATCGGCATCCGACAAGATGTTCATGACATTCACACGTTAGAACTACAAGCAAAAATTGATGGCGAAAGGGATTACCAAGCCCTAAAAGGCACCCTACACGCCACTTGGAACTGGAATCTTGAAACAGACTTTTTCCAAATTAACGCCAATGTAAAAGAACAGCTCATCGGCGACATAAATGACTGGCAAGAAACCATGAAGTTTTGGCGGGATTTAGTACACCCAGATGACAAACAACGTATATCAAATGATATTCAGCAACAAATTGAATCCGGTCAAAACCAATTAAATACAGAATATAGGGTTACACGAAATAATGGGCAAATTGCTTGGCTCACATCGACAGGCACTATTACTAAAAGAAGCGATAAAAACGAGCCTATGGAAGCCCTTGGAGTCGTTATTGATATTACCCCTCAAAAAGAAGTAGAAATGGCTCTCAAACAAGAAAAGAAATTAGCACAAACAACACTTGAGTCCATTAATGAAGCCGTTATAACGACTGATCAAGATGGTTTAATCACATCATTAAATCGTAAAGCCGAAAAATTATTATCTACCGACAAACAAATAGCTATTGGGTTAACCTTAACAGCGCTATGTAGTTTAAACGACGAGCATTCTGAACAAGAGGCGCAAGACCCCATTGCGTTATGTATCAGCACCAACATGTCATTTAACTTAAACCACTTAACCTTAACTAACAATCAGCAAATATCTGCCCATATCGACTGCTCTATTTCTCCTTTGCACAGTACAGATCATGAACTAATCGGCTGCGTGATGATTATCCGTGACATCAGCCATTCCAAACAAATGACCAGCGAAATGGAACACCGAGCTCAACACGATGCTCTAACCGATTTATACAATCGCCACGCATTTGAAAAAGCGTTAGATAACAGTACATCAACGGAATCGTACCAACATATTTTATGTTATCTGGACTTGGACCAATTCAAAATTATTAATGACACCTGCGGTCACACTGCGGGTGATGAATTATTACGCCAACTCTCTGCAGAATTAATTAAGGGCGTTAGAAAAACTGACACACTAGCTCGTCTTGGTGGTGATGAATTCGGCATTCTTATCCATGATTGTGATATAGACGAAGCATTTAAAATTGCCACTAAAATAAAATCCATTATTGTTGAACACACCTTCCACTGGGAAGACAAAACATTCAGACTCGGTGTATCAATAGGTCTCTCTACAATAAACCCTAGCACGTCGCCAACACTGGCAATGCAACACGCTGATGCTGCTTGCTTTTCTGCTAAAGAACAAGGTCGAAACCGTATCCATGTTTATCGCCCCGATGATGATGAAATGACCTTAACCAATGGACAAATGGGCTGGGTACCACGAATACAAAAAGCGCTTCAAGAAAATTACTTCGAATTGCACGCTCAAGCAATTGTTGAATTACAAGATGACGAGCAAAGTCCGACACACTTTGAAATATTAATACGCCTTAACGAATTAGGTGAAGTTATTCCACCCGGTGCTTTTTTACCAGCTGCAGAACGCTACAACCTGTCCAGCCATTTAGATAAATGGGTTATTGAAAACACCTTACATACCCTCAATAAATTCAAACATAAAATACACACAGACGATGTCTTTAATATCAACTTATCTGCTGCCAGCTTAACTGAACATGGTTTTTTTGCGTTTATTCAAGAAACATTTAAGGCAGCCGATACTCGACCCTCTCAAATTTGTTTTGAAATCACAGAAACAGCTGCTGTAACAAACCTAACAGCCGCCAATTCGTTTATCACTTCATTAAAAGAAATGGGCTGTCAGTTTGCGCTTGATGATTTTGGCAGTGGTTTATCGTCTTTCGGTTATTTGAAAAACTTTCCAGTTGATTACTTAAAAATAGACGGCTCATTCGTAAAAGACATCACAACTGACCCCATTGATGCCGCCATGGTTAAATCGATCAACGAAATTGGTCAAATAATGGGTAAAAAAACCGTCGCAGAATGGGTTGAAAACCAAACGACTGCAGACATGCTAAAAGAAATTGGCGTTGATTTTGCGCAAGGTTATCATTATTCCAAACCAATGGAACTCAATAAATTACTCACAGAACGGTAATATCTTAATCTTCCAGATTAATCAGCTGGCTAGAATGCCTTGCTTGAATTGACCAATACTTTCCCCACTTTCTGGGCCAACCACGAACTTCCACTAGCTGTTGCAAATAATCATCCAAGTCAGAAAAGTACCGTAAGTTTGACTGTTTTATCCAAATGTACACATCCTCGCCCATCCAAACTTTTACACCTTTTTTATTAACATCTATCTTGGTTACCTCACCACGAAACCTACCCCAACCTTTCTTTTTTGTCTGAGGCAAATCATTAATACTAACAAGTTCATAAGAAGGTAGTCCCCAAATACCTAGCCCTTCAATTTCTGCTAGTTGTTGGGCATTAATTAAACGCAGGCTGTATTTAAGGTTAGGTGGATATAAACTAACCGTTGCCAACCCTCGTTTCACAAGTTCTACATTAATGTTGCTACCCTCTTCATTAAACAGATAGGCTAATGTTCGGCCGTAGTGATCCAACGATTCTTTATCACTTTCTAAAAAATGAGGCGTATTTGCTAACAGACTCTCCAGCACTTCCTTTGTTTTTATTGCTCCCGCCTCATTAACTCCGCCTTGGTGCGATATTTCTGGCGCATTAATACCCAGCAATCTAACGTGCCTGTCATCTGCCAAAACAACTGTATCACCATCAATCACTCTAACCACCTCAACAGGTTCACGTGTCTTAGCATCATCACTAATATAGAATCCAAACAAACACAATATAACGGTAGTTAACAGCAACCTTATTTTTAGGGTTGCGCCAATTTTATTCGCATAATTACTTAGCATCACCTCAAACACCCATCTCTACTTCAGTCATATATAATATTTAAAATATCTTAACAGGTGGATGAATCGTTGTACTCTCACATTAAAGAAAGGATAAACAAGCTTCTTCAAACGCAACAAGCCCATTCCTTATGTGGCGGCTTAAAAGGGTTAGAAAAAGAAAGCTTACGTGTCAACCCTGAAGGAAAGATTGCACAGACTCCACACCCTTTTAGTTTAGGTGCTGCCTTAACCAACCCTTATATCACAACAGATTATTCAGAAGCTTTAATGGAGTTTATTACTCCACCGTTGAGTGATGTGAAAGAGTGCATCTCATTTATGGAAGCCTTGCATACCTATACTTACCAGCACCTTGGCGATGAACTACTTTGGGGAACCAGCATGCCCTGTGTTGTTGATGGTGAAAAGAGCATCCCAATAGCAAACTATGGCCAATCTAACGTTGGACAAATGAAACATGTCTATCGCGTTGGCTTGTGGCATAGGTATGGTCGCAGCATGCAAGCAATTGCAGGTATTCATTTTAATTATTCCCTACCCGAAACATTTTGGCCTATTTACCAACAAATCGAAGGTAACACACAACCCATTCAAGACTTTATTTCCGGCCGTTATCTGGATATGACCCGTAACCTTCATCGTTATGGTTGGTTGGTTTTATATTTGTTTGGCGCGTCACCCGCTATCTGTAAATCATTTTTAAAGGAGAAAGAACATAACTTTGAAGAGTTTGACTACGGCACGCTATTTGAACCTAATAGCACCTCTCTTAGAATGAGCGATATTGGCTATAAGAATGACAGCCAATCCAACATAGACGTTTCCTACAACAACCTTGAAGATTACGTAAAAAACCTAAGCGCAGCGACGCATACTTCTTATTCAGAATATGAAAAAATTGGCCTAAAAGATTCAGATAATAATCACAAACAACTTAACACCAACATTCTTCAAATTGAAAATGAGTACTACAGCAATGTTCGACCTAAACAAATAGCAAAATCCAGTGAGCGCCCCAGTAATGCACTCAAAGAACGCGGTGTTAGATATGTTGAACTGCGATCTGTTGACTTAGGCGCTTTCGACCCATCGGGCACAAGCGAGCAACAATTATATTTTCTAGAATCCTTTATGATTTTTTGCCTACTTACCGACAGTCCAGATTTATCAAGCCATGAAAAGGAATGTGTAGACAAAAACCTTACACAAGTAGCATCTAAAGGTAGGGCAAAAGACTTAACTTTACATCGTTGTAATGACAACATAAAACTTAAAGACTGGGGATTAGAAGTTTGCAATGAAATGGAGGCTTTATGTCATATTTTAGATGCTGACGATCCAACCAAGCCCTATTCCTCTTCATTGAATCACCAGATAAATAAATTCAACGATGCGTCTCTAACACCATCCGCTCGTATTTTAAATATCATGAAAGATGATGGCCTCCCTTTCTTCAAATTTGCTTTAAAGAAATCGCAAGAACATCAAATATACTATTCACAACAACAGCTTTCTGCCGAACAACAACGTTTCTTTGATAAAGCGGCTGAACAATCACACAAAGACCAACAACAAATTGAATCTGCCGATACGCTCTCTTTTGATGACTATTTAAAAGAATATTTTTCTTCTGACTAAACTGTTAAAAACAAGAGCGGCCTAAATCCCCTTTTATATAAAAAACGTGGTTTAAGCAACGCATTTGTTTATATCCTTATCGTATTTATGAATTATTCGAAACCATGTTATTTGTTACACTGAATGACTAGAAATAAACTGTGCCGATATGGATATTCAAATTTTACAAAAAGAACTTCAAGACCAACAACCAAGAGACATATTAAAAAGCATTTACGCTCAAACTAACAACATCGCTATTTCATTTAGTGGTGCTGAAGATGTTGTATTGATTGATATGGCCTGTAAATTAAAACTTAACCCATCAGTATTCACACTGGATACTGGTCGCTTGCACCCTGAAACATATCAATTCATCCAGGCTGTAATGGATCATTACAGCATAAAAATTAATATACTGACGCCCGACCCTACGTCCCTACAAGATTTAACATTAAAAAAAGGCTTATTTAGCTTCTATAAAGATGGACATAATGAATGTTGCGGAATAAGAAAAGTTGAACCACTCAAAAAACACCTTCTCACGTTAAATGGGTGGATTACAGGACAACGAAAAGACCAAAGCAAAGAAACAAGAAATAGCTTATCTATTGCTGAAATAGATCCTGGCTTTAAAGGTTGTGACGGCCAATTAACAAAATTCAACCCCCTATGCAATTGGACATCGGAAGATGTATGGTCTTATATAAGAGCACTCGATGTACCTTTTAACACGCTTCATCAGCAAGGTTACGTAAGCATTGGTTGCCAACCCTGCACACGCGCCACACTTCCACATCAAGACCCTCGTGAAGGTAGGTGGTGGTGGGAAAATGCCGTTAATAAAGAATGCGGGTTACATTCAAACTCTTAAATTCAAACTTTAGATAGTCATATCTACCGGACATTTAGAAATGCGGCAATTGAATGTCTTTAACAAGCTCATCAATTAATAATTGATCCTTTAATTCCATCGCTCTTGACACAATTTCCTTCGATAAATGTGGCGCAAATAAGCGAATAAATTCGTACATGTAACTTCGAAGGAAAGTATCTTTTCGTATACCAATCCTAGTAATACTTTTACCAAACAAATGTCCCGCATTGATAGCAACAAGATCCCCGTCAGCCTCCTCATCATAGGCCATACGAGCTACAATACCGACACCTAAGCCAAGACGAACATATGTTTTAATAACGTCAGCATCAACAGCTGTAAGGGCCACTTCAGGACTTAAATTTTCAGATTGGAAAGCTTCATCCAATTTAGAGCGGCCTGTAAACCCGAACACATAGGTAATAAGAGGATGACTTGAGACGTCAGCTAATGTGACATCACTCAATTTAGTTAACTCATGCCCCTTAGGCACTAGTAAACAACGATCCCAAGAATAACAAGGTAGCATAATAAGGTTGTCATAAAGCTCGATTGCTTCAGTCGCTATAGCTAAATCAACTGCACCATGTGAAACCATCTCTGATATCTGTACTGGCGTGCCCTGTTGGATATCTAATGAAACATCCGCCATTTCAGACATAAACGTTTTAATAACCGTTGGTAAGGCATAGCGGGCTTGAGTATGCGTAGTAGCAATAGATAACGTCCCACTATTTTCATCACAATATTCTCTTGCAATACTCTTAATATTATCTGTTTGCATAAGAATATGGCCAGCCAATTCAACAATTTTCTTACCCGCTGGCGTCATATCAACCAAGTGTTTACCATTACGAATAAAAATTGGAATACCTAATTCATCTTCAAGAATACGAATTTGTTTACTTATTCCAGGTTGCGATGTATAAATAGCTTCAGCTGTAGCAGAAACGTTTAGATTGTTTTTTGACACTTCCCAGATATATCTAAGTTGTTGTAACTTCATAACACATATTTCTTTTAGTTATTAATATAGAAATTCTTATTACTTTTTATTATAAGCATTTTATATTATATTTCAACACCTTTCTTACACAGCAGCTACTCCTTGGATATTTATTACATTTTTGCTGGCGCAAGCGTTGGTTTCGTTATCGGAATAACTGGTGTTGGTGGTGGCTCTTTGATGACACCACTATTGGTTCTAGGGTTCCAAGTACAACCCGCTATAGCAGTCGGTACTGATTTACTCTACGCAGCCATAACAAAAGCAGGCGGTGTGTACTCACATCAAAAATTTAAAAACATAGATTGGACAATAGCCAAAAACTTATGCCTTGGAAGCATACCTGCGTCGATCGTATCTGTATTTGTAATACAAGCATTGAATATCTCAGACGATGTATTTGCACAGATAATATCTTTAGTATTGGGCATCATGCTGGTGTGTACGTCAATTGTCATCATATTCAAACAAAGGCTCATTAAGCTTAAATCAACCAAAAAACCAAAACCGAGAAATATAATAATATTAGGAGCATGTTTAGGTGTGTTAGTAACTATTTCATCGGTAGGTGCAGGTGCAATTGGAAGTGCAATATTACTAATTCTCTACCCCAAAATGTTGTCGAACAAGGTTGTAGGAACAGATATAGCTCATGCAGTGCCGCTTACAGCAATAGCAGGATTAGGTCACCTTCACCTAGGCAACATAGATTTTAATTTGTTGACAAGTTTAATTATTGGCTCCTTACCCGCAGTTTATCTTGGGACCAAAGTAGGCAAAGTTATTCCAGATAAGATGCTTAAATATATTATTGCAACAATATTAATGCTAATGGGTTTGCGTTTTGCAATCTCATTTTGATACGTAAACATTTAAAAAAAACGAAATATAGGGATAATCAAAAATAGAAATAATATATTGAAATTGATTATAATATTTAAAGTAATTAACCATAAGGAACAAGAATGACATTTGTAGTAACTGAATCTTGCATAAAGTGTAAATACACGGACTGCGTAGATGTATGCCCTGTAGACTGTTTTCACGAAGGGCCTAATTTTTTAGTAATTGACCCGGATGAATGCATTGACTGCACATTATGCGAGCCTGAATGCCCTGTAGAAGCAATATATTCAGAAGATGAGCTACCAGAAGGGCAGGAATCTTTTATAGCCTTAAATGCAGAACTAACACCTTTATGGCCAGTTATAACAGATATCAAGCCGGCACCAGATGATGCGGATGAATGGGCTACAAAAACTAATAAAATTGATTTATTAAAGAGGTAGCAATTATCAATTTCAATAAAAAAGCCGGCATATGCCGGCTTTTTTATTAATGTATTATTTAAAGTTATTCAGCTGATGAACTTTCTCTGTCCACAAGTTCAACATAAGCCATAGGAGCAGTATCACCAGGTCTAAAACCACATTTTAAGATACGGAGATAACCACCAGGACGTGCTTGAAAACGAGGAGCTAGATTATTAAATAATTTAGAAACACTATCCTTATCTCTTAAACGAGAAAAAACAAGCCTTCTTTTAGCAACTGAGTCAGTTTTAGATGCCGTTATTAGGGGCTCAATAAAACGACGAAGTTCTTTTGCTTTTGGTAAAGTTGTTTTAATAACTTCATGATCTATAAGAGAGTTAGCCATATTTTTAAACATAGCTTTACGGTGGCTGCTATTTCTATTTAGCTGACGACCTGATTTACGATGACGCATGATTAAATCCTTAAATTAAATTGAAGCGACTACTTTGTCACTAGTAATCAAACTAGATGGTGGCCAGTTTTCAAGCCGTATTCCTAAAGACATACCTTTCGAAGCAAGAACATCTTTAATTTCTGTCAGTGATTTTTTTCCTAAATTAGGCGCTTTTAATAGTTCAACTTCAGTACGTTGAATTAAGTCACCAATGTAAAATATTTGTTCTGATTTTAAGCAATTAGCTGATCGTACAGTCAATTCTAAGTCGTCTACAGGACGAAGTAAAATTGGATCAAATGTAGGTTCTGCAGGAACATCAGGTTCTTCAACTATGTCTTTTAAATCAACAAACACAGCTAGATGGTGATGTAAGATTGTTGCAGCAGCTCTAATAGTTTCTTCTGGATCTACAGTACCATTTGTCTCTAAATCAATAATTAGCTTATCAAGGTTTGTACGCTGTTCAACACGAGCGGCATCAACTTTGTAAGATACTTTTTTAATAGGGCTAAAAGAAGCATCTAACAACAAAGTACTAATTGCAAGATCTTCATCTTCTTGTTTACGAGAAACAGCAGTTTTATAACCTGTGCCACGTTCAACTTTAATACTCATTGAAAGTGACCCGTTAGACGTAAGATTAGCAATCACTAAATCAGGATTAACGATTTCAACATCATGATCAATAGTAATGTCGCCAGCAGTAACTTGGCATGGCCCTTTTTTATTGATAGTTAGTAATACTTCATCTTTAGCCGTCAGTTTAACCGCTAAGTTTTTTAGATTAAGCATAATATCAACAACGTCTTCTTGAACACCATCGATTGTCGTATATTCGTGAAGAACACCATCAATGCTAATTTCAGTTACAGCACAACCAGGAATAGAAGATAACAAAACACGTCGTATAGCATTGCCTAATGTATGACCAAAACCATGCTCCATAGGCTCAATCGTCACTTTAGAACGATTAGCAGATTTAGATTGAATTCCAGAGACTTTAGGTTGTAAAAAACCAGCAAGTAAATTTTGCATTATTATTCCTTAGATAATTACTTAGAGTACAGCTCAACGACAAGATGTTCGTTAATTTCAGCTGGTAAGTCAGACCTTTCAGGCATTACTTTGAAAGTACCTTGCATTTTTTTTGAATCTAATTCAACCCATTCAGGTAAACCACGCTGTTCAACAAAGTCTAGAGCAGCTTTAATACGAGTTTGTGATTTAGCAGATTCTTTAACTTCTATAATGTCATTCGCTTTAATCTGGAATGAAGGTATGTTCACACGTTGACCATTAACAACAATACCATTATGTCTAACTAACTGACGAGCTTCAGATCTTGAAGCAGAAAAACCCATTCTGTACACTACATTATCAAGTCTACATTCAAGAAGTTGTAACAAGTTTTCGCCAGTAGAACCCTTAATTCGAGCTGCTTCCGTATAGTACCCACGGAATTGTTTTTCAAGAATGCCATAAGTACGACGAAGCTTTTGTTTTTCTCTTAACTGTAGTGCATAGTCAGTTAAACGAGATCTACGTTGCCCATGTTGTCCCGGTGGATATGCACGTTTTTCCATTGCGCATTTTGCTGTATAGCATTTCTCACCTTTTAAAAATAACTTTTCGCCTTCACGACGACATAAGCGACATTTTGAATCTGTATATTTAGCCATTAGATAATCCTATTAAACGCGTCTTTTCTTTGGCGGACGGCAGCCATTATGTGGGATTGGAGTTACATCTTCGATATAAGTGATATTAAACCCAATATTGTTTAAAGCACGAACTGAAGATTCTCTTCCAGGACCAGGGCCTTTAATTCTAACTTCAAGGTTTTTCATTCCATATTCTTTCGCAATTTCACCCGCACGTTCTGCAGCGACCTGTGCAGCAAACGGTGTACTTTTTCTAGAACCTCTAAATCCAGATCCACCTGCCGTAGCCCAAGATAGGGCATTACCTTTTCTATCTGTAATAGTGACGATAGTGTTATTAAATGTCGCATGAACATGAACAATGCCATCAACTACATTCTTTTTTAATTTCTTTTTACTACGACTGGGATTAGCCATACTGATTGATTCCTTTAATTAAATCTTATTTTCTTATGGGTTTGCGTGGACCTTTACGGGTCCTAGCATTCGTTTTAGTGCGTTGGCCTCTAACCGGTAGACTACGGCGATGACGTATACCCCTAAAACAACCCAAATCTAAAAGCCTTTTGATGTTCATTGAAACTTCACGTCTCAAATCACCTTCAATAACATAAGTTCCAACTTCTGTTCTAATTAGTTCTAATTGATCTTCACTTAGTTCACGAACCTTAGTGGCAGTATCAATTTTTACTTTTTCACAAATCTTTTTTGATCGTGTTAATCCAATACCAAATATTGACGTTAGTGAAATTACAACGTGCTTATTGTCTGGTATGTTTATTCCGGCAATACGTGCCATGAATCTTCTCCGTTAATTTGGCCAGTAGAAAACCGGCAATTTTAATCTGAATAGCGCTTAACTACAAGCTAAACTATCAACCTTGGCGTTGTTTATGACGGCCATCCTTACAGATAATACGTACAACACGATTTCTTCTTACAACTTTACAATTACGACAAATCTTTTTTACTGATGCTCTAACTTTCATATCAACTCCTATACCTTGAAACCATTAACCCTTAAGGTTGGCCTTTTTCATAAGTCCTTCATATTGTTGTGACATAAGATGAGATTGCATTTGAGCAATAAAATCCATGACAACAACAACAATAATTAATAACGATGTACCACCAAAATAAAATGGTACATTAAAATACACAATTAAAAACTCTGGCAACAAACACACAGCAGTAATGTAAATAGCACCTAATAATGTAAGTTTAGTAATCACAGAATCAATGTATTTAGTTGTTTGTTCTCCCGGTCTAATGCCTGGAATAAAAGCACCTGATTTTTTTAAATTATCAGATGTATCTCTAGAATTAAAAACCAAAGCAGTATAAAAAAAGCAGAAAAATATAATTGCAGCCGCATAAAACATAATGTAAATCGGTTGCCCAGGGGACAACATTGATGAAACATCTTGCAGCCATCCAAACCCTTCATTACTACCAAACCAGCCGGCTATAGTTGAAGGAAAAAGAATAATACTTGAAGCGAATATTGGCGGTATAACACCAGCCATGTTTAATTTTAAAGGCAAGAAACTTGATTGCCCAGCAACCATTCGATTACCTTGTTGACGCTTAGCATAATTAATCTTAATTCGTCTTTGAGCACGTTCAACAAAAATCACAAATGCAGTAACTGCAATCGCTAAAATGAACAATATGATAGCTGTAAATGAATTAATTTCACCAGTTCTCACTAACTCAAGGGTACCACCAATTGCAGATGGCAAACCAGCGACAATACCTGCGAATATAATTAGTGATATACCGTTGCCAATTCCGCGTTCTGTAACCTGTTCACCAAGCCACATTAAAAACATTGTGCCACAAACCAGTGTCACAACAGCAGTAAAAATAAAAGATGGGCCTGGATTAAACACAACCGCTAACCCACCAGCAGTTTGCGATTGAATAGCAGTTGCCATGCCAACTGCCTGTAATGTTGCAAGCACAACAGTTGAATATCGAGTGTATTGTGTGATTTTACGTTTACCTGATTCACCTTCTTTTTTAAGCTGTTCAAGCTTAGGTACAACAGATGTCATCAATTGAATAATAATAGAAGCAGAGATGTAAGGCATGATACCTAAAGCAAATATACTTAATCTCTTAAGTGCTCCACCTGAAAACATATTGAACATATCGAGTATAGTTCCGGCTTGCTGTTCAAACATTAACTCTAATGCCTTAGGATCTATTCCAGGCACTGGAATATGCGCTCCAATTCTGAAAACGAAAAGAGCACCAAGAACAAAAAATATACGTTGCCTTAGTTCAGAAAGGTTTTTAGAACCGCCAGAACCACCAGCAGCAGATGAGCCAAGTACAGACATTTAAAACTCTATGCTTCCGCCAGCTGCTTCAATGGCTTTCTTTGCACCAGACGTTGCAACAAGACCTTTCAACTTAACAGCAGAGGTGACTTCACCTGATAAAATAACTTTTACGCGTTTAGTAAAAATTGGAACAATGTTAGCTGCAATCAATACATCTAACGTAATAACGTCATCATTCAATAAGTTTAATTCAGACAATCTAACTTCTGACGTTAATCTTTTCTTAGCAGAATTAAAACCTAATTTAGGCAATCTACGCTGAATAGGCATTTGCCCACCTTCGAAACCAATTTTAGTTTGGCCACCAGAACGAGATTTTTGACCTTTATGTCCACGACCACAGGTTTTTCCGTATCCAGAACCGATACCACGACCGACTCTTTTTGCTACTTTAGTACTACCTTTAGCAGGTTTGATTGTATTTAAAAACATGTTATCCCTCTTCCACTTCAAGCATGTAGTGAACTTTATTCACCATGCCTCTATTTTCAGGTGTATCAATAACTTCAACAGTTTGATGCATTTTTCTTAAACCTAAGCCAGCAATACAAGCTTTATGTGACGCTAAACGTCCATTTGCACTACGGACCATTGTTAATTTAATTTTTTTGTCAGCCATTTTATTTTCCAATAATTTCTTCAACTGATTTGCCACGCTTCATAGCGACGGCCTCAGCATCTGTCATGTCAGTTAAACCTTTTATTGTTGCTCTAACAACATTGGCAGGATTATTACTGCCTACACATTTTGCTAGAACATTGTGAACACCAACGACATCAAATACAGCTCTCATTGCACCACCAGCAATAATGCCAGTACCTTCAGATGCAGGCTTCATAAAAACAGACGCAGCTCCATATCTTGCAGTAATATCATATTGAAGCGTATTATCTTTGAGTTTTACTTGACGCATATTTTTTCGTGCTTGTTCCATAGCTTTTTGAATAGCAACTGGAACTTCACGTGCTTTGCAAATACCAAAACCAACACGACCATTACCATCACCTACAACAGTAAGTGCTGAAAATCTAAACTGTCTACCACCTTTAACTACCTTAGAAATTCTTCTAACAGTGATAAGCTTCTCTTGTAAATCGTCTTGACTATTTTGTGCTTGTGGTGATGCCATAATTGCCTCTAAAATTCCAAACCATTTTCACGTGCAGCGTCAGCTAATGCCTTAACTCTACCGTGATATTTAAACCCTGAACGATCAAAAGCCACTTTAGTAACACCAGCTTTTACAGCACGTTCGGCTAAAACTTTACCTACAACACTTGCAGCATCAATATTTCCAGAATATTTAACTTCACTTTTCACATCTGATAACAATGTAGAAGCGGAAGTAATAACCGTAACTCCATCCGCACTGATAATTTGCGCATATATGTGGCGAGGTGTCCTATGAACACTTAAGCGATCAATACGTTTAGTCTTTATACGACTTCTAGTTTTTGTAGCCCTACGAAGGCGAGTTTCTTTCTTATTCATTATTAAGCCTTATTTTTTCTTAGCTTCTTTCATTACAATGTGTTCACCAACATAGCGAATACCCTTACCTTTGTAAGGCTCAGGGGGTCTAAAAGCTCTTATATTTGCAGCTACTTGACCAACTAATTGCTTATCAGCACCTTTTATTACTATCTCAGTTTGTGAAGGTGTTTCTATTGTTATTCCAACTGGAATATCAAAATTAACTGGGTGTGAGAACCCTAATGTTAAATTTAAAGATTTACCCTTAACCTGAGAACGATAACCAACTCCACGTAATTCAAGCTTCTTTTCAAAACCGGTAGTAACACCAAAAACCATGTTATTAACTAAAGAACGAAAAGTTCCTGTTAATGCCATTGATTTTTTTGAATCATCCGTTGGTTGAAACTTAAGTTGATTATCACTAATTTCCATAGCAACCTGGGATAATAATTGGCAATTCAATTCACCATTTTTACCTTTTACAGTTACATTACCAGCGCTATGTTTAACTTCAACATCAGATGGAACATCAACTGGATTTCTTGCAATTCTTGACATATTTAAACCTAATTAACTAACGTAACAAATAACTTCGCCGCCAAAACCTTGGGTGCGTGCATTCCGATCACTCATCAAACCTTTTGATGTTGATATAACAGCAACACCTAAGCCCCCACGCACAGTTGGTAAGTCATTTTTAGATTTATAAATTCTAAGGCCAGGCTTACTAACACGGTCAATTTTTTCGATAACTGGCTGCCCTTGAAAATATTTTAGCGTCACTTCAAGGTTAGGCTTAGCCGTAGACTCATCAATTTTTTTAGAGTCAGTTATATACCCTTCTAATTTTAATAATTCAGCTAGCGCTTGTTTTTTTGTTGAAAACGGCATTACAACTGAGAATTTTTCAGCTGCATGTGCGTTACGGATTCTAGTCAACATATCCGCTATTGGATCGCTCATACTCATAATCTACTCCTTAATTACCAGCTGGCTTTAGATAAACCAGGCACATCACCACGCATTGTAGCTTCACGTAGCTTGTTACGACCCAAACCAAATTTACGATAATAACCATGTGGTCGACCAGTAATATTACAACGATTACGTTGGCGCACAGGGCTAGAGTCTCTAGGCAATTTAACCAGCGAAACTTGAGCCGCAATAACTTGCTCAATAGTTGATTTAGGACTTCTAATGATTTCTTTTAATTCTTTTCTCTTGGCTGAATATTTAGCAACTAACTTAGTTCGCTTGTCTTCACGCGCTATCATGGATTTCTTAGCCATTATTTAACCTTGTTTCTTGATTGGGAAGTTAAAGGCACTTAATAAAGCACGCCCTTCATCATCATTTTTTGCAGTCGTAGTTATTGCTATATCTAAACCACGAATTTTATCAATTTTATCATAATCTATTTCAGGAAATATGATTTGTTCTGTAACACCAATTGAATAGTTGCCACGTCCATCAAAAGATTTAGCACTTAATCCACGGAAATCTCTAATACGTGGTATTGCAATATAAACAAGGCGCTCAATAAAATCATACATACGTTCATTACGTAACGTAACTTTACAGCCAATAGGCATATCATCTCTGATTTTAAAACCAGCGATAGATTTTTTAGATATTGTTATAATTGGTTTTTGACCAGAAATCTTTTCTAAATCAGCAACCGCATTTTGAATTACTTTCTTATCAGCTACCGCATCACCTACACCCATATTAAGTGTAATTTTAGTGATTTTAGGAACTTCCATAATTGACTTAAACTTAAGCTCATCCATTAATGATGGAACAATTTTTTCTTTATACTGGCTTTGTAATGTACTCATAATTATTCTCTAGAACTTATGCGTCAACAACTTCATTGTTTGACTTGAAAAAACGAACTTTTTTACCGTCCTCTAATACCCTAAATCCAACACGATCCGCTTTTTGAGTTTGCGAATTATATATAGCAACATTAGAAAGTTGAATTGGCATTTGTTTTTCAACAATCCCGCCTTCAATACCTTTGTTAGGATTTGGTTTTTGATGTTTTTTAACCATATTAATCCCTTCTACAAGCAACTTGTCTTCAGAAGCTATTTTTAATACAGTTCCACGCTTACCTTTATCTTTACCGGTAAGCACAATAACTTCATCACCTTTTTTGATCTTATTCATAATTAACCTATTGACCTAAATCACTTCTGGCGCAAGTGAAATGATTTTCATAAATTTCTCATTTCTTAACTCACGAGTAACCGGGCCAAAAATACGAGTTCCGATAGGCTGTAGATTTGCATTTAACAATACAGCTGCATTTCCATCAAACCTAATTAGCGATCCATCAGAACGACGAACACCTTTTTTAGTTCTCACAACAACAGCATCAACAACATCACCTTTTTTAACTTTACCGCGCGGTATTGCTTCTTTGATACTTACTTTAATGATATCGCCAATTCTTGCATAGCGCTTATGTGAGCCGCCGAGCACCTTAATACACATAACACTACGCGCACCACTGTTATCAGCAACATCCAACCTTGTTTGCATTTGAATCATAATTAAACCCTAATAATTCTTATTTAGTTTTTTCTATTATTTCGTGTAATTTCCAAGTTTTAGACTTAGAAATTGGACGACATGCCACTAAAGACACGAGATCGCCTTCATTACACGAGTTACTTTCATCATGAGCATGAAAGTTAGTAGAACGCTTAATAAATTTACCATAAAGCTCATGCTTTACTTGACGAGTAACTTTAACAGTAATAGTTTTATCAGCCTTATTACTTACAACTTGCCCAGTAATAGTTCTGATATTCTTTTCCGCTTCACTCATTATTCTTCACCTGATTTTTCGTTCAGAATAGTTTTTATTCTAGCTACATCAACACGGATTTTTCCAAATTGATCAACTTGATTTAACTGTCCCGTTGCATTTTGCATACGCAAATTAAATTGTTCTTTTCTTAATTCCAACAGAAGATCATTTAGATCTGTCACTGTCTTTTCTCTTAATTCTGATGCTTTCATTACATTATTGTCCGTTCAGCAAATTTAGTTTTAAAAGGGAATTTAGCAGACGCCAATGCAAATGCTTCTTGAGCTATTTCTTTTGAAACACCCTGCAGTTCAAATAACATTGTTCCGGGTTTGATTTGAGCAACCCAAAATTCAACACTACCTTTCCCTTTACCCATACGAACCTCTAGAGGTTTTTTGGTAATTGGCTTGTCTGGAAAAACACGAATCCAAACTTTACCGCCACGTTTAATATGCCTAGTAATTGCACGACGCCCAGCTTCAATTTGACGAGCCGTCATCCTGCCACGTTCGATAGACTTAAGCCCAAACTCACCAAAGCTAACCTTGCTTCCTCTATGAGCTAGCCCAGTATTTCTATTTTTATGAGCTTTTCTAAATTTAGTTCTTTTTGGTTGCAACATAGATTTTACCTATTCTCCAGAAGCATTTTTGCTATTTAAATCAGGCAAACCTTTCTCTTCAAATACTTCACCTTTGAAAATCCAGACTTTAATTCCTAAAATACCGTAAGTTGTCAATGCCTCAGTAAACCCATAATCAATGTCAGCACGCAATGTATGCAAAGGTACTCGACCTTCTCTATACCATTCGTTTCTGGCGATATCCGCACCGTTTAATCGACCACTCACTTTAATCTTAATACCTTCAGCACCAAGCCTCATTGTATTTGTTACCGCTCGCTTCATAGCGCGCCTAAACATAATTCTTTTTTCTAGCTGCTGAGCAACACCTTCTGCCACCAATAAAGCATCAAGCTCTGGCTTTCTAATTTCTTCAACATTAATTTGAACTGGCACACCCATAATCTTGCTTGCTTCAGCACGCAGCGAATCAACATCACCACCTTTTTTACCAATCACAATACCTGGCCTTGCGGTATGTATCGTGATTTGAGCATTAGATGCAGGACGATTAATTTGAATTCGACTAACAGACGCACTCATCAATTTCTTTTTCAAGAAATCTCTAACAATAAGATCTTGGCGCAGCATTTCAGGGTAAGCTTGTGAATTAGCATACCAGCGTGAATTCCAGTCTTTAACAATACCGAGACGTATACCTGTAGGATGTACTTTTTGACCCATATCTATTTACTCTTTACTTAGTGTCACTTACTTCAAGTGTTAAATGGCAATTTCTTTTTAAGATTTTATTACCACGACCTTTTGCTCTTGCTTTAAAACGCTTTAATGTAGGCGCTTCATCCACGTAGACAGTTGAAATAAACAACTCATCAACATCAGCACCTTCGTTATGCTCAGCATTAGCAATAGCTGAGTTTAATAATTTCTTAAAACTAAACGCTGCTTTTTTTGTGCTAAACGATAAAGTATTCAATGCAGCTTCAACATTTACACCACGAATTTGGTTAGCAACCAATCTGCCTTTTTGGGCCGAAAAGTTTGCGTTTTTTAATATTGCTTTAACTTCCATCTTTAACTCATCCTACCTTGATTTTTTGTCAACAACGTGACCACGATAGGTACGAGTTAATGCAAACTCGCCAAGTTTGTGGCCAACCATATTTTCACTAATCAACACAGGCAAATGCAAACGACCATTGTGAATAGCAATAGTTAAACCAACCATGTTAGGCGCTATAACTGAACGTCGCGACCATGTCTTGATTGGGCGTCTATTATTTGTTTCTATAGCCACTTCAACTTTCTTCATTAAATGAAGGTCGATAAAAGGGCCTTTTTTAATTGATCTAGGCACTATAATTCCTTAACGTTTTGTTCTATTTCTTACAATTAAATTGTCAGTACGCTTATTTTTGCGCGTCTTATAACCTTTAGTAGGCATCCCCCATGGAGAAACCGGATGACGACCACCAGATGTTCGACCCTCACCACCACCATGCGGGTGATCAACAGGGTTCATAGCAACACCACGAACAGTAGGCCTTACCCCACGCCATCTTTTAGCACCTGCTTTACCAAGCGAAATCAAACTATGTTCAGCGTTACCAACTTCGCCAATCACTGCACGACAAGCCGCCAATACTTTACGCATCTCACCAGAACGAAGCCTTAGCGTCACATGCTCACCCTCTCGAGCTACAATTTGAACGACAGTACCCGCACTTCTTGCAATTTGAGCGCCCTTACCTGGCTTTAACTCAACACAATGTACCTGACTACCAACGGGAATATTACGCATTGGCATACAGTTACCGACTTTAATAGGAGCTACTTCAGAGGAAACCACTTCATCCCCAACTTTAAGATCTTTAGGGGCAATCATGTATCGTCTTTCGCCGTCATTATAAACGATTAAAGCGATATTAGCAGTTCTATTTGGATCATATTCAAGGGTTTCTACTTTACCAACCACATCAATTTTATTTCTTTTAAAATCGATAATTCGGTAATGTTGCTTATGACCACCACCACGATGACGCGTGGTAATTCTGCCATTATTATTACGACCACCATTTTTTGATTTTTTAGCTAATAACGGAGCATAAGGACCGTCTTTACTTAAATCAGGGTTTTTTACTCTTACTACAAACCTTGATCCTGGTGACGTTGGTTTACTTTTTACAATTGCCATAATATATTATTTCTTTAGGTTAAGCGGTAGCAAATTCAATTTCTTGACCAGACTTGATCCGCACATAGGCTTTCTTAACATCTGATCGCTTACCAATTAAGCGGCCAAAACGTTTCGTTTTACCTTTAACATTTAATGTTTTAACAGATACAACATCTACTTCGAAAAGCTTTTCAACAGCTGCTTTAATTTCAATTTTATTTGCAGAACTCAATACTTTAAATACATATTGATTAGAAGTATCCGCTGCTATTGCTGTTTTTTCAGTAACAACAGGCGAAGTAATTAGTTGAAGCAAAAACTCATGGTTCATTTCAAACGCTCCTCAATTAATGCTAATGCATCTTTAGTGACACAAATTTTTTCAAACGCAAGTAATGAAACAGGATCGATTTCATATGCTGTACAAACATCTACCTTATGAATGTTACGGCTAGCTAGTTGAATATTTTTATCTTCAGCTGCCAATACAAATAATACGCTCGTTAATCCATTTTCTTTTAACAAAGAATCCAATACTTTGGTCTTAGGCTCATCAATAGATACAGAATCAATAATAACCAAACGCTCTTGTCTAATTAACTCAGATAAGATTGAGCGCATTCCAACTGAATACATTTTTTTATTCAATTTTTTGCTGTGATCTTGAGGCTTAGCGGCAAACGTTACACCACCAGTTCTCCAAATAGGGCTTCTGATAGTTCCCGCTCTAGCACGACCAGTTCCTTTTTGTTTCCATGGTTTTACACCACCACCACTAACTTCTGACCGTGTTTTTTGAGCACGAGTTCCAGCTCTTGCATTAGCCATATATGTAACGACCAACTGGTGAATAATACCTTCGTTATATTCTTGACCGAATACGACCTCTGATACTTCCTTTCCAACTGTAGGCATTTGTAATTTCATAATTTACGCCTTATTCTTTTGTTTAATCGCTGGCGTCATGACTATGTCACCATTTTTTGCACCAGGAATAGCACCTTTTATAAGGACGATAGACTTTTCAACATCTACTCTCACTACTTCCAAGTTTTGCGTAGTCACTTGTCTATTACCCATATGACCTGCCATTTTTTTTCCTTTCACAACTCTACCAGGTGTTTGGCATTGACCTATTGAACCCGGAGCACGATGAGAAAGAGAGTTACCGTGTGTCGCATCTTGCATTTGGAAGTTATAGCGCTTAATAACACCCGCAAATCCTTTACCAATACTACGACCACAAACATCAACCTTTTGACCCGGCTCAAATATCTCAAGCGGTAAATCATTACCCACTTCAAGATCGCTATCTGACTCTAATCTAAATTCCCATAATCCACGACCAGCATCGACGCCAGCTTTAGAAAACTCACCAGCTTTAGATTTGTTTACGCGAGAATTCTTTTTCTCACCCGTTGTAACTTGAACAGCAGAATAACCATCTGATTCTTTATTCAACACACGTGTAATTCTATTTGACAACACCTGCACAACAGAAACCGGGATTGAATCACCCTCATCTGTAAATACTCTTGTCATTCCGCACTTGCGGCCAACTAATCCTAAAGACATTATCTTTCCTCTTTAATATGTAGATGTATTGATTTAATTCAGTTTAATCTGAACATCAACACCAGCAGATAAATCAAGCTTCATCAAAGCATCAACTGTTTTATCTGTAGGTTCAACAATATCCATCATACGTTTGTGCGTACGAAGCTCATATTGATCTCTGGCATCTTTATTTACATGCGGAGAGATAAGAACAGTGAAACGCTCCTTCTTTGTTGGCAAAGGAATTGGGCCCATAACTTGAGCGCCAGTTCTTTTTGCCGTTTCAACAATTTCACGTGCCGCATGATCAATTAAACGATGATCAAAGCCTTTTAAACGAATTCTAATGGATTGTTTTGACATAATAATTACTCAATAATTTTAGCAACAACACCGGCGCCAACTGTACGGCCACCTTCACGA